>SXGU01034831.1_pt1 | contig 47138 bp, 40 predicted proteins | sample 3174531 | NCBI WGS metagenome assembly SXGU01 (sample SAMN11356863, study PRJNA531348) | freshwater metagenome | isolation source: freshwater sample F1-140 | place: China: Fuxian Lake, Yuxi | collected 2017-12-25 | reverse complement strand
GCTAATATCACATGGGCCCCTCTAAGGGCGATAAATCTTTGGTCTCACGACATCATCCGGTATTACCCACCATCTCTGATGGCTATCCCGAACCCAAAGGTAGGTACCCATGCCTTACTGCCCCTTACGCCGGTTCCCCCTTGCGGGATTCCCCCGACTTGCATGCCTAATCCACGCCGCCAACGTTCATTCTGAGCCAGAATCAAACCCTTCAAGTTTTTATTGAGAACCACATCATCACCTTTACAAGCGACGACGCGGAACTTGTTGAGTTTAACCTGCACGTTACTCGGTTGATTAACTCAAAGTCTTTGGCCGGTCGCTTCCAACACCTCTTCCCTTGCGGGTTGAGTTGTTAGTTGCGAACTGTTGGCCAGAGGTTCTGGTTAATACCGAGTGACGGCATTAACCCACCTCATCAAACATTCGCTATCAACTTGTCAAAGACCGAATTTGCTTCGCGGGTCTTGCCTCCGGCCTTGCGGCTTTTGGCTCGTCGTCGCGTCGCGTTTCCCACTGCGGTGCAGTGGTACGGGAATGATAAGAGGAGTGCTGAAGGGTGTCAACCCGGTGGCGGAAAATAATGGGAAAGTGCCACAGAACACTACGTTTTGAAGGGTTTGGCAGCGCAGTATTTCGCGCCAATCACTCCGTCACCAGTGGCTATTGATATTTGGCCGGCAACCGACTCTGCGTCTAACCCATCTGGATTGAGTGGCTCGCGGACGTTACAACGAGTTTGTTGTCTCACTTCGTGCCGGTCAAGCACGAAGGTTCCCCCGAAGCGGACTTCTGACCATGACCACACCGCACGCGTTGATCCTCCGGGCACCTGGAACGAACTGCGACCACGAGGTTCAGACCGCGTTTGAGATGGTCGGCGGGCGCGGCACGCGAATGCACCTCAACGCGCTCCGCGAGAACCCGAAGCAACTCCGCGACTACCAGATTCTCGTGCTTCCCGGCGGCTTCTCCTACGGCGACGACGTGGCCGCGGGCAAGGTGCAGGCGCTGTACATGCAGCACTTTCTCGCGGACGCGATGCGGAAGTTCCGCGATGCGGAGAAGCTGATTCTCGGCATCTGCAACGGCTTCCAGGTGATGCTGAAGGCCGGTCTGCTGATGCCGCCGGACGAAGACGGGGCGCTCGCGACGCTGACGAACAACGACAGTGGCCACTACGAGGACCGCTGGATTCACATGCAAGCGACGCCAGGAAAGTGCCCGTTCTTGAAGGGTGTGGATCGCGTGACGATGCCGGTCGGGCACGGCGAGGGGAAGTTCGTGTGTCGGAAGGAGTGGATCGCGAAGGGACTCGACCAGGCGGGCCAAGTGGTTCTGCGCTACGTTGACGCAAGCGGCAAACCTGGTGGCTACCCGGTAAACCCCAACGGCGCACAAGACGACATCGCGGGCATCTGCGACGCAACGGGGAGGGCGCTGGGCTTAATGCCGCACCCAGACCGGCACCTGTTCCCGACGCAGCACCCGCAATGGACCCGCCACGGCCTGAAAACCGAAGGCGACGGGCTGCAACTGTTCCGCAACGCGGTGGAGTTCTTCAAGGATTGAGCCAACGAAGACACAGGAGCGGCGACATGGCAAAAGCGAAGATGCCGTACGAGATCATCCAAGACCTCGCGATCAAATACGACAAGCTGAGCGACGCGAAAGTTCTCGACAAACTTCGTGCTATTCCGCCACTCCCGGATGGCGACGACGCTTCGTCATGGGAGCAAACGTTTTGGGACAATGTCGCGTATCACTACCTCGCGCTCTGGCGTGTCGTGTGTGTGCGACAACTGCGAGTGGCGATCCCACTCATCTTGGACCGGGCCTGTTTCGGAGATCCGGGCGAGACGATGCGCGGGATGTGCCACATCCTCGAAGGAATTGTTCGCCCCAACTGGTCTGAACTGACCCCGTACTGTGTCGCCGCTTTGAAGTCGGAACGCGCGGGGACGCGCAAATGGGCGGCGTTCCAACTTGCTCGACTGCGCGAGCGAAGCGCGCTTTCCGCCCTCGAAGAAGCCGAGGGCGATCCAATTCCTGATGTGCGAAGCGAGATTCAAAAAGCAATCCGCTCGACGCGAGAAGCGCTTTCCGAATGACAATCATGGCAGCAAGTCGTTGACCGCGATCGTGCCCACATTCACGCCGCCGAGCATGAAAGGGATCGCGTCGCCCGGTTTGTAGGTGCGGCGACTGCCGTAGGTCGGACTCGATGTCGGCCCGGACGGTTGCTCGTACACCTCGACCTGCCGGTCGATCAGGTTCACGATCCAGTACACCGTGATGCCGTCACCCGCGTACAGCGGAATCTTGTCGCCGCGGTCGGAATCGAGGGTCGTGTTCGACACTTCGACAACCAGGGCAATGTCTGAGGGGCCGGGGTGCTTGGCCAGGTACGAGCGCTTGTCCCCGCGCGCCACGGTGATGTCTGGTTCCGGCTCGCTCTTGCTCAGCGTGACCGCCGATTGCACGCGAGCGCACCAACCCACCGGCAGAAGCGCGCGAAGTGCGTCCTCGACCAGTTGAATGGTACCGTCGTGGATCGGGTCGTGCGGCATCTTTTCGACCAGATAGCCGTCGAGGAGTTCGAGGTCGTCATTCTCGGTGAGAACGCCGATCTCGATGAGTTTGTGGTACTCCGCGACGGTGAACCGGCGGAACCCTGCCATTGTTGCGCGCAACGGAAATTTGGCTGGAACGGTCGGCATATGAACGAACCTCCGTCCCTGTTTTACACGGACGGAGGCCAAGCGAGCAATCCGAGATGGAACGAAGTTTACTTCGCGGCGGGAGCGGCGGGCTTGCTCGCGGCGGCGCGGAGGCGCTTCACCAGGCGCGACTTCAGCCGCGCGGCCTTGTTCTTGTGGATGTAGCCCTTCGTCGCGGCGCGGTCGAGCATCGCCTGCGTGGTCTTCACTTCGGTCGTCGTCTTGGCCGCGTCGGTGCCGATGATCGCTTCGCCAACTTCGCGGCGCTGAACCTTGATCTTCTTGGTCGCGACGCGGTTCTGGCGGCGACGTTTCTCGGTTTTGCGGAGGCGCTTCGCGGCGCTCGGTGTGTGAGGCATGAATCGTTACCTGTGGTGTGGAATGTTCTGAATTTAGAGAGCTACGGCGCCAACCTTGAAGCGAACGAATCGCACCGGCTCCAGACCGGCCTTCTTCAACGCGGCGCTCACGCTGGTCTTCGGGTACTTGATGTCGTTCGCCATCGGCTGTTCGCTTAGCACGTACTCGGACAGCCGCTTAGAGAGCTTGTCCGTAGCGATCTTCTCGATGATGTTCGCGGGCTTGCCAACCATCTTCGTGTCGGCGTCCATGTCCGACTTCACCGCGTCTTTCTCTTTCTGCATCTGCTCGGCGGGCACGTTCGCGGGCAAGGTGTACGGCGGGTTCATCGCCGCGATGTGCGCGCCCACATCTCGCAGGAGTTCATCGGTCCCAGCGCTCGCGGCGCCCGTGCAGACGACCAGCACGCCAACGGTACCGTCGTGGTGGATGTAACCGCCGTAGACGTTGCCGCTCGCTCGCTCGAACTTGTGGAGAATCATCTTCTCGCGAATGACGCCGACCGTGTCGTCGATGCGATCCTGTACCGAGCCTGAACCGTAAGCTTCGGACAACACTGCGGCCACGTCCGCACCTGTGCTGCCCACGACGTGCTTCGCGATGTCCGCCGTGAGCGTCACGAACTGATCGCTCTTGGCCGATGGCGCGCTCTCGCACCGCATTTCAATAAGCGCGGCGACCTTCGCGGCGTTGTCGCAGAAGATACCGATGCGACCCTCCGCGGTCTCGTTGCCTTCCCGCTTCGCCTGCATCTTGCTGTTCAGGCTCTTCAGGAAGGCTATGGCCTTGTCCATGTCGCCATCGTTCTGGTCCAGCGCCTGCTTGCAGAGGCCCATCGGCTGATCGGTGCGCTCGCGGAGTTGCTTCACGAGTAGTGGCGTAACGGCTGGCATGACTCTTCTCTCCTGCTCTTGGTCGCACACGGAACGCAGGGCTTCCGCCCTGTGCTACAGACGCCGGCCCCTCCGGGGCGGAAGACACGGCGCCTAACTTGTTGTACTTGCGCCCCGGAGGGTTCGCCGGGCGTCGCACAGGGCGGAAGCCCTGTGCGCCCGAGGCAACGCGGTTGTCTCTTAGACAGCTCCGGCCGGGGCGGGGTTCGTCTCCGGGGCCGGCGTCGCGGGCTTGGGTTGCTGCACACGCGTCTTGATCTGCCCTTGCTGCTCCGGCGGCAGCGCGGCGCGACCTTCGAGGCACGCATCAGCGAGCTTCCCCAGAATCACCTCGATGGAGCGGATGCTGTCATCATTGCCCGGGATCGGGAGATCGACCGGATCCGGGTCGCTGTCCGTGTCGATCAGCGCGATGGTCGTAATCCCCATCCGCTTCGCTTCCTTTACCGCGATGTGTTCCTTGTTCGGCCCCACGATGACCAGCGCGTCGGGCGGCTTGATCATGTCGCGAATGCCCATCAAGTTGCGCCGGATCTTGAGCAGTTCGCGGCTCAAGGTCGAGATCATCTTCTTGGAGTGCGTGAGGATGTCCGCGCTGTCCGGCGCGAGGGCCGGATCGAGCTTGCCGGCGTCGGTCATGAGGGTCGCGATGTGCGAGTTCAGATCGACGCGGTTCGGGTTCTCCCCTTGCGGGAGCCACATCGCCTCGAGTTCCTGAAGTCGCTTGAGCCGATTGCGGATCGTGCGGTAGTTCGTGAGGGTGCCACCAAGCCAGCGTTCGCTGACGAAGGGCATCCCGCAGCGGCCCGCTTCCTTCTGGACGATTTCTTTGGCCTGCCGCTTGGTGCCGACGAACATCACCAGACCGCCTCGCCCGACCACCTGCGTGAGGTAGCGGATCGCGCGCAGAAGACCGCGGACGGTTTCGCGCAGGTCGATGATGTGAATGAGATTCCGTTTGCCGTAGATGTACGGCCGCATCTTCGGGTTCCACTTACTGGCGCGGTGGCCGTAATGGACGCCCGCTTCGAGAAGCACTTTCACGTCTACGAGAGCCACGGGAACTCCTTCGAGGACTCGGCACCAATCACGCGCAGTTTTGGCATGACGAGCACATCCCCCAACCGAGGAAAGAATCGCCCCCAACACGGTTTCTGGGGCGGATAGTGGGTACAAACGCGCGCGAAATCACGGGCGTAAGCAACCCGGAAGCTAGTAGTATAAACCTCCACGGAATATCGTCCAATCTACTCCGACCGATTCTTCGCACCGATGTCAGCGGAACACAAACTGCCGCGACTTATCCCCGTTCTCGACGTGATGAACGGCCAGGTGGTGCGCGCCGTGGGAGGAAGGAGAGACGAGTACCGGCCCGTTGTGAGCCAACTCACGATGTCGTCGCACCCGGTGAACGTGGCCCTCGCGCTACTCGAACGAACCGGCGCGAACGAGTTGTACGTTGCGGACCTCGACGCGATTCGCGGCGGAACGGACCTCTCGCCCCACGTCTCGCGACTGTTTCACGAATTCCGGACGTCTCCGGTGTTGTTTTGGTTGGACATCGGCATCAACTCGCGTCGCCCGGCTTCCCTCCTGTCGAAGTTCCCGTGTGTGCGACTGGTAGTGGGAATAGAAACAGGGGCTTCTCTGTTGGATTTGGTCAATGCACTCGCCGTTGCCGGCTCGCAGCCGGTCGCGGTGTCACTCGACTTGAAGAACGGCAAGTTGCTCGGCAAGTGGGAAGGCTGGGGCGCAACGCACGATCAAGACGCAATCGGGGTCGTGCGAACCGCGATCAGTGGAGGCGCGAAATCGCTCATCGTGCTCGACCTGGCGCGCGTTGGCACGGGAACCGGCACCGGCACGGAACCGCTGCTTCGCGCGATCCGCGCGGAGTTCCCCGGCGTGGATCTGATCGCGGGCGGCGGCGTGCAAACGTGGGAAGACGTGGACCGACTCGACGAAGCCGGCGCGACGGGGGTACTCGTCGCCTCAGCGCTACACGATGGAACACTAAAGGTGCCTCGCCAATGACCCCTGTTGAGCCGCTTGCGGCTTCGCCCGTGCGAAGCCGCAAGCAGCGAAATACATTACGAAGACGCCAACTTCGTCAGCGCCTCGTCGGTAAGTCTGTAGACGCTCCATTCGTCCATCGGCCTCGCGCCAAGCGACTTGTAGAACGCAATTGCAGGCTCGTTCCAATTCAGCACGGACCACTCGACGCGAGCGCAGTCGCGTTCCACGGCCAGTTTCGCGAGCGTCGCGAGCAGCGCCTTGCCATGCCCTTTCCCGCGCGATTCGGGGAACACGAACAGGTCTTCGAGGTAGATGCCGGGCTTCGCGCGGAACGTCGAATAGTTGTGGAAGAATAGCGCGAAGCCAACCACCGTGCCCGCTTCCTCCGCGAGTAGCACCTCCGCGTATCGCGTCGCCCCAAACAGATGCTCATGCAGGTCGGCTTCGCTCAACACGACTGCGTGTGCGAGTTTCTCGTAATCCGCGAGCGCGCGGATAAGGTTCACGATAACGGGCACATCGGCGGAGGTCGCGGGGCGGATCATTCGTCACTTCCTCTGGGTCAGATATTCCAGTAGGTCCGCGGCTTCTTGCGGAGTAAGTCCGCTCATCTGACCGTCGGGCATGAGCGACAACCGCGACGGGCGCACGCTCTCCACGTTGTCGCCTGGGATCAACACCTCTTTGTTTTCGGCATCGCGCAGAACCAGTTGCTTCGCGTCGCGCTTCACGACTATACCGGTGTACGTCTTCTCGTCCTTCGTGCGGACGTTGTACGCGGCGAACCGCGGTTCCACTCGCGCCGATGGGTATACCAAACTGTCGAGCAGTTCGGGCCGCGTGCGTGTGCCGCCGATCTTGGATAGGTCCGGGCCGATCGCGATCCCCTTGTCACCGATCTTGTGACAGTTTGCACACTTCACCTCCTTGTCGAAGAACATCACCTCACCCTTCTTCGCTTCGCCGGTAAGCGCGAGGATTGCCGCGGGTCGCGGGTTCGCGCCGAGCTTGCGGCCCTTCGGGTCAGGCGGCAGGTATCCCTCGAACAGTTCGCGCACCATCGCGGTGCCGTGTTTCGCGAGGCCTACGGGGAGGTCGTTCGCGCTTTTGCTATCGAGTTTCCCGAGCGCGAACGCCCGCGCGAACGGCCACGCGTTCGGGAACGTGACGTAAGCCTGATCTTGCTTCTTCAGATCGGGGATCGCGATCGGCCATTCTTTCGGCGGGGTCGAGAGCGAAGCGATCCACTGCGCTATCACGTCCAACCCCTGCGCGTGCGGGAACTCCGAGCCGAGGTGCGGCATGCGTCCGCGACCGAACTTCGCCATCCGGTAGAACATCACGCTGCGATATGGCTCGCCGGGAGCGAGGATACGCGCGTCCGCGAGGCCGAAGTCGCCTTGCTTCGGCTGCACGTCGAAGATGCCGGTATCCTTCAGCGGCTTCGCGACGTCGAGTTCCAGCACCACCTGACCGCCACCGCCGCCGAACCGGTGGCAGTGCGCGCAGTTGATGTGGAGGTAACTCCGCGCCCGTACATCGAGTGACGCGTCCGCATGGAGCGACGCAAGCGCCGCTTCCCTCTTCACGGAGTCCGCGTCGAACGCCGGTAGTTCCTTGTTGTCGACCGCGACCCGGTGCGCGTAACCCTGTGTCGTCAGCCGAACGAGTTGGTTGGGGGCCGTTGGCCCGCCGAACAGCGGCGTGCGGTTGAGTTGGCGTGTGTTGAACGCGAGGGAATACTCCGACCAGGCGTTGTGACAACTGAGACACTGCGCGCGACTGTGGAACGTCCACACCTGGTCGCGCTTGCCGACTGGCGACCACGCGCTCTTTTCGACTTTGCCACCGGTCGCGACCGTGAACACCTTCTCCGCTCCTTCGGTCGGGACGAGGTCCGCGTCGGACTGATCATCGCGCCACGCGTAGGAGTAGCCACGCCAGTCCTCACCGTCGTGGTGGAGCAACTGCGTCTCGACGCGTGTCTCGACGTTACCCTTCGCGGTGAGGACGTCGAGCGTGAGCGTCTTGATCAACACCGCGTCTTTCGGAAACTGCATCGCAAAGTTATGCCAGTACACCTGACCCGGTAGCGGTCTGGGCTTCTCGAAGAACGAGATTGTCGATAACTCCGGTAGCGCGACGAGGTAGTCCGCGGTGGCGCCGTCCTGCCATTGCCGAGCGTTCGGGTAGAAGGGGATCACGCCCGCAGCCGGCTCGAGCTTCTTCACGTCCGTGAACACGCCGGTATCGCTGAGTCTCGTGGGGAACTTGGTGTTCGGCGGGCCGCCCTCGTTCCGCGCGAGCGTGTAGATCATCCCGTTGTCGTAATCGCAGAAGTAGATTTCCCCCGCGTTGTCTTCGCCAAACGCGGACGGGCGCACGGTCGGCTTCACGACCTCCGGCATCTCCTTGAGTCTGTCGCCATCGAATCGCGCGGCCCAGATGCGCCGAGTTTCCCAGTCGCCAAAGATGTACGACCCGACCAACTCAGGGAACCGCGTTCCGCGGTACACGTACCCGCCGGTCACGCTGGCCGCGATCGTGTGCGGAAGCTCGATCGCCGGCGCGCGGATCGGGGTCGGACCAATTTTCTGTTCGGGCTTCACCGGCTGCCGGCCTTCGACGCTACTCCAACCGTAGTTCCCGCCCTTCTCGATCTTGTGAACCATCTCCCACAGTTCCCACCCGACATCGCCAACCCACAGGTCTCCGGTCTTGCGGTCGAAACTCATGCGCCACGGATTGCGGAACCCGTACGCCCAAATCTCGGCGCGCACGTCCTTCGTGCCCACGAACGGGTTGTCCTTCGGGACCGCGTAGTTCTTGCCCGCGTCCTTCTTGTTCACGTCGATGCGCAACACGGATGCGAGCAGGTCGGAGCAGTCCTGCCCGGTGTTGAGCACGTCCGGCGGGTTCGGTCCGCTCGCGTCGCCGGTGGTGATGTAGAGGAAGCCGTCTGGGCCGAAGTGCATGTCACCGCCGTTGTGTCCGCCGCCTGTGAACGTGAGGACGATCTCTTCCGTCGCGGGGTCAATGCGCGGCGGGTCGGCATCGGTTACCTTGAATCGCGACACGCGTGAACCGTCCGCGAGGCGCTGTTCCTTCTTGTCCTTCGGGGTCATCGTGTAACAGACGTAGCAGTATCGATTCTTCTCGAACTGTGGGTGGAACACGAGACCGTAGAGGTCGCCAAAGCCACCGGAGCCGGGCAGTGTTTCGAGGGACTTCAACTCCTTCTTGCAGTCGAAGAACACGTCCTTCTTGCCGTCCGGCTTGTTCACGAAGGAGTATAGCCCCCCCTCGCGTTCACCGATGAACAGCCGGTCCGTGCCCGGACACCGGACGAGCAACACCGGTTGCGTGACCTTCACCTCCGGGAACGCTCGCACCGACTTGTACTTCGGGGGTGCGTCTGGGCTGCCCGTGACTTTCGACGTGGTCCACGGCTGCCGCTTGTTGGAATCGGTTTTGGCCTTCGGTTGTTCCTTGTCGTCGGCGGCGTGCGTGGGCCAGCCGAACGACAGGACGAGCGCGAACGCGGCGAAGCCGAAGGTCGCGGCGGTGATTCGTGCGAAGACGCGGGTGGACATCGGGAAAGCTCACGCGCGGGTGGTTGATTGAACGGTGCGAGTGTAGTCTACTCGCGGCTGTCGCGTAAAGGTTCCAGTTCTCACAAGGTGCCCCGATGCGTGCTCTCCTCGCGCTTCCATTCGTAGCAATTCTCGCCGTTGCGCTGCCCGCGGACGACAACCTCCCCGCGGGCTTCAAGGAGTTGTACAAGCAGGACTTTGCGAAACCGGAAGCCGCGAACGACTTCGTGTTCAGCGACCCAGCCGTGTGGAAGTACGGCCAGGACAAGGACGGCAGGGGCTACCTCGAACTCGCCTACGACCGCAAGGCCTACAAAAGTCCGTACAATCCGAAGAGCCGCAGTCCCATCCATATCGCGCTGCTTGCGAACAAGACCTTCACCGACTTCGTCCTTGATTGCGAGTTGCAGTCCACCACCGAATCCTACGGTCATCAGAGCATGACCCTGTACTTCGGCTTCACGGAGCCACAGAAGTTCTACTACGTCCACATCGCGCGGGCCGCAGACATGAACGCACACAACGTGTTCATCGTGAACGACGCGCCACGCAAAAACTTCGCGAAGGAAACCACCAAGGGCATCGACTGGAAGAAGGACACGTGGCACAAGGTGCGCATCGTTCGCGATACCGGGAAAGGCACGATTGAAGTGTTCTTCGAAGACCTGACGAAGCCGATGATGAAGGCGGAAAGCAAGACGTTCGGGGCCGGGTACATCGGGTTCGGCTCATTCGATGACACCGGCCGCGTGCGGAAGGTCCGCATCAGCGGCCCGAAAGTCGAAGACAAGAAAGCCGACTTCTTCAAGCCGCTGGGGAAGTGAGGAAGAGCCGCGAATGGTATGCTCCATGGCCCCGCTGTTTGCGTGCTTCCCGGTGTGCATGACGTTCGCGGTGATCTGCTTCATCGCGCTTCTCGTCGTGATCTTCGACGTGGCGAACCGCATTCCTGGCGACGACGAACCCGCGACACCGGGCGAGCCACGCATCCCGGGGCAGAAGATGGGGCCGCCGCCGTGGTGGGTATTCCCACTCATGGTGCTGGCGGTCGCCGCTGCCATGCTCGTGTTCGCACATTTCTGGCCGGAGTGATACCGAATGGTGTGAATGAGTAACCCTGCTGGTTTTCGCCCTCTCCCCTTGCGGGAGAGTGACACATGGTTGCTCTTCAACGCGATTCGGAATGAGTGACGATTTCGTAAGTCGTCGCGCTCCGCCCCACTCGGAACCGTACACTATCTGTTCAAACCAATTGAGTGTTTTCGGAGTCGTGATGCCGTTCAAAGCTCTAGGTCTTCATCCCTCTCTTGTCCGCGCCACCACGGAACTAGGCTACAAGGAACCCACCCCAGTACAGGCCAGCGCGATCCCATTCGCTCTGACCGGGCGTGACGTGGTAGCCACCGCGCAAACCGGCACCGGGAAAACGGCAGCGTTCCTCCTGCCCATTTTGCACCGGTTCATCGGACAGCCGCGAGGCGGCACGCGTGCGTTAATCCTCTCACCAACGCGCGAACTCGCCGAGCAAATTAGCGAAGTCTGCCGCGGTTTGGCGAAGCACACTCAGATCCAGAGTGCGCTGGTGGTGGGCGGGCGGCCCATGGGACCGCAAGAGAAGGCGCTGCGCGCGGGCGTGGACATCATCGTCGCGACCCCCGGCCGGCTCCTCGACTTCCTCCAACGCGGCGCCACGAAGTTCGAGCGCGCGACCACGCTCGTCCTCGACGAGGCCGACAGTCTGTTCGACATGGGCTTTCTGCCAGACGTGAAGCGTATCATCGCACGCATGCCCGCGCGCAAGCACACCATGCTCTTCTCCGCGACCATGCCGCCGGTGATCGCGAAACTCGCCAGCGAGGTTCTGCGTGACCCTGCGTCGGTGCAGATCGGTCGGCGCAGTTCTGCCGCGGTGGGCATCACGCAGGCCGCGTACCCCGTGCCCACACACCTCAAGACCGCACTCTTACGGCACCTGCTGCGCGAAACGGAGATGCCGTCGGTGCTGGTGTTCACGCGCACCAAACACCAGGCAAAAAAGCTTGCCCGCGTCGTCGCCGCCGACGGGTTCAAGGTCGCGGAGTTGCACAGCAACCGCACCCCGTCGCAACGCGCCACCGCAATGGAAGGCTTCCGGCGGGGCAACTATCAGGTGATGGTCGCGACGAACATTGCGGCCCGCGGGCTGGACGTGAACCACATCACGCACGTGATCAGTACCGACGTGCCAGACGTGCCGGAGGACTACGTTCACCGGATCGGTCGCACCGGTCGTGCCGGTGCGACCGGCGACGCGTTCATCCTGGTGTCGCGTGATGAAGAGGAATCGCTGGCGCGGATCGAGCGGCAGGTGGGTCAGCGTCTGCCGCGGATTACGCTCCCGGACTTCGACTACACGCTCGCCGCGCCGCCCCCGACACCGAACCAGCAACAGGGTCGCGGGCAAGCGAAGCCGAGCAACAAGCAGCAAGGGCAGCAGAGGGCACAGGGCGGTCCGCCGATAGGTAGACCAGGGAACCGAAGGTAGAAGAGTCGAGTGGCTCGGGCGGGACTTGAACCCGCACGCCCGTCCGGGCACAGGCTTCTAAGACCTGCATGTCTGCCAATTCCATCACCGAGCCGCGCCCACGGACACATTGTAGCAAACGAAGGTTCGTTGACGCGGCGCACGCTAAGCCGCTAGCGGCATCTACTTCTTCCCCCGCGGCTTGTACTCCCGCAAATACCCCGCGATGTGCTGGTGCATGTCCTCGGGCGCGAAGCCATAGTACTGCATCTCCGCTATCGCACGTTGCGAGGTCCACCCGTGGTACTCCATGCGGAAGATCGCGCACATCGTCCCGGTGCGGTGGATGCCCGCGTAGCAATGGACCAGAACCGGATGGTTCTCCTTCTTGTCCACCACCGCGAGGAACTCCTGAACCGCCTGTTCCGCCGGGATTTCGCCGGTTTCGTCCGCGCCCCAGACCCGCGGCACGATGCGCCGATGGTTCACGTTTCGCGCGGCACACAGCACCTCTTCCCATTCGTCGGGCGACTTCGCCCCCGGTTGACGAGCGGCGCGGAGCGTGACCACTGTCTTGATGTTGTAATCGCGCAGGGCGCGTTCCATCCCGGTCGGCGTGAGTTGCCCACTGCGGTACAGCACACCGTCCTCAACCGTGCGGAAGTTTCGCTGGTGAGTGTTAGCGTGGGCCGAGTAAACGAGTGGCGCCGCGACCACCAGCGCGAGCGCCGCGGACGCAAGGACAAACTGCCAACGTGCAGGCATCGGTAACCTCCCAAGCGAATGAGTGGGAAGACTACCACGCGGGGAGAACTCGCGAAAGGCGGATCAGACCGCGAGCGGCTTCTCATTCGGCAGACCTGGCCGCATGCGCCGCCAGGCCGCGCCAGCCAGTCGCGTTAGCACGCTCCCGGGCACCAGCGGCGGCGGTTCCGCAGTCGTTAAATTCGGTCTGAACACCATAAGCAGCAGAAGCGGCAAGTACCACAGCACGTATAGCCCGCCCCGATCCGCGTGCCAGAACTGAATGCCAATCAACACCGCGGCGGATTGCGCGATCAGGTGCGATAGGTTCTTGCGCCCCGGCCAGATGCTCACGCTTCCGAGGAACCCAACGAACAGCACGAACAGCGGAAGCCGGTACGCCCAGTGCGTGCCACTCCAGATGCTCTCCGTGGTTGGTGCGGCCCACGGCTTCCAGCCGGGGAGGTGAAGCGCCGCTACCAGACTCTGACCAGTCGGGCCGTCGATCCACAGTACGAGTGCAGTCACCCCAACGCTCATAGTGCTCGCCAAGACGAACATTAAACCAAACCGCGCCGCCCCGCGCTGACTGAAGAACCCGAACCACAGTGGGAACAGCAGCGCCGGGAACACCGCGCTGCCAGCCGCAAGGCCAAGCAGCCACCCCGCGAGCGTCGGCCGCCGGTAACAGAAGATCGCCCAGACCACGAACGCGGTGGGCCAAACATGGTGGACCTGCCCAATGTTGTACGCGGTGTACGGCACTAACGTGTACAGCGCTGAGGCGGCCACACCTGTGGTGATGTCGCCGAAATGCCGCCAGCCGATCATGAGCAACCCGACAATGACGACCGCGTGGCACACCATCGCCAGACCTCGCTCGGCCCAGAACCGCACGTCGGCAGGTGATGCCTGCCGACCATTGGTACTCTGCGCCTGTTGCATCATGGCGGTCGCGGTGTCCTGAACCTGATCGATGGTCGCGGACCGCTGCCCCACTTGTACCTGATTCGCCTGGTCAGGAGTTGGACGCAAGGCCACTGCGGTGAGCGCAACGAACAACGCCGCCCCGAGCCACGCGAGGCCGGAAGTGTTCAGGTTCGCCTGAAGAGGTGGCCGGCGCACGAGCGCCAGGTCGAGAATCGCGCGCACGAACCAATACAACGAACCAACGAGCAACCACACGTAGCCAAGCCTACGTTCGCGCCGTCCGCGTGCGTCAAGTTCCGCACCCTCCGACCCGCTGACACGCCGACCTGCGTCAAACAGTGCTGCGGCTTCCTGCAAGATCAGGAACCCCGGCACCAGCAAGAACAGCATCAACAGGTCGAGGTTGCGGATCGAGTGCGGGCGCGCGAACTGGAAGAACACCGCAATGGTGAGGAACAACGAGAAATAGAACCAAGTCGCCGCATTCGGCAGATTGAAAGAGAGAAACACAGACGATTCCACGGCAGTGCCCCGACGGTGCAAGAATTGTTTGCGAGTCGCGGTGCGGGCAGCGCGCCGAACAGTTTAGAGATATGCACATCGTGAACCAGTGTCAACTATTCGACACTTACCGCCGCCTTGATCTTATCCGCGAGACCAGCAATTCCACTACATCCGGCACTCCCAGATAGCTCTGGGCCGTAGTATTGCTGTTCCCGATGAATCACAGCACTCAAGGAGGTGGCACGATGCGAATTCTGCTCACCAACGACGACGGCATCTACGCACCTGGGTTGCGCGCGTTGCGCGCCGAGTTGCTCAAGTTGGGAACGGTCACCGTCGTCGCGCCCGCGACCGAGCAGAGCGCCGCGGGTCATTCGGTCACACTTCTCACGCCGCTCCTCGTGAACGAGGTATACGAAGACGACGCGACCACGTTCATTGGCTGGGCAGTCGAAGGGCGTCCGGCCGACTGCGTGAAACTCGCGCTGCTGGAACTGCTGGAAGAACCGCCGGACGTGATCATCAGCGGCATGAACGCGGGAAGCAACGCCGGGATCAACGTGCTGTACTCAGGCACGGTCGCGGCTGCAATCGAGGGCGCGTTCTATCGACACACCGCGATCGCTGTGTCGCTCGAATACGACAAGAAGATTTTCGACTTCCACACGGGCGCCAAGTACGGGCGGCAGGTGATCGAGCAAATACTCGCGCACAACCCGCCCCCGGGGAGCCTATTCAACGTGAACATCCCGGTGCTAGAACTCGGTCCGATTCGCGGGGTGAAGGTACTGCCGCAAAACGTGTCGCCATACACGGAGAAATTCGACCGGCGCGTGAATCCGCGCGGACGCACGTACTTCTGGACCAGTCCCGACTTCACTTGCCCGGACCCCCACCCCGACACTGACGTGACAGCACTCATCGAGAGCTACATCACCGTCACGCCGCTGCAGTTCGATTTGACGAACCACGCTCGAATGGAAGAAATCAAGAAGTGGGAATGGAAAACGGAGTGAGTTCGGGCGCTCACGATCGCGTTCGCCACAACCAACGAGGAACCAGAACCAGCGCGCCGACCAACAGACCCGCCAGCGTGCCGATCGCCATTGCACGGCCGGGCGAGATGGGGGGATGTTCAAGCACCGAACCAACCAGCCAGCCCATCGCCGCACCGACTAAACTGGTGAGCGACAGCACCCCGATCGTAATTTCCGGACTGACCGACTCCGACCGGCCGGACAGCGCGTGCCCCACCCCAAACCCTATCCCCATCGTGATTGCGGTGAGGGCTGTGCTTTCGGTGATGTCGGTCCGCCCGTACCCGTCACTGCCAGTCGTAAGAACGAGCATTGCGAGCACCACGCCGAGCGCGGCACCGACGAGTGCGAACAACACGACCACTCGGTTGCGATCCCCGGCGGTGGGTTCCTTCATTGCTCATCCTCTGGGTGTCCTCAAGCATGACGTCTTGAGGATACTGCCCAATCAAGAAAACGCGAGTCCCACGGTCAGCCGGTTCGTCGTTCCCGGTATCTCCCTGAACATCCCTCAAGGAGACGCCCCGATGCTCTCCGTTCTCGACGACGTTCTCACGTCGCCGCCCGCGATACTCGACGACCCAGCATTGTGGGACTAGCTCTTCGTGAACCGACGGAAGCCGGCCACGTATCCGGTGTGCCGCTACCTGGATGACGAGCTTCGCGTCAGCCTGCACAAGTTCGACCCCTGCGCAAAACACGAAGCGTATCCACACCCATAACCGTGGCCCGGCGTGTTCACACTTGTGGAAGGTTCCTACCGGATGTGGGTCGGGTTCACGCCCGATTTGGAGTCGCGAGAGCTGATAATCGTGACGGAAACCGTGCTGACGGCGGGCAGCCGTTACGAGACCACCGAACCGCGAACGTGGCACTCCTGCAAGAGTGATTGTGAACGGACTGCCGTGGAAGGAGCAGGCACACGTCCGCGCTCCTACCACGACGGACAAGGATTTGGACAAGATGTCGCCGGACGAACTCGCGGCACACCTCGCGAAGTTCAAGTCGTTGCTGAATTAGATTCACGTGCTACACCACGCGAATCTTCCCAGTCCCGACGCCGGTGATCTTCCCAACGATCTCGCTTGCGAGCGTGCCGGCCTCTGCCAGCGCCTTGACAACCTCGTCGGCAATGGCATCCGGAACCGCGGCAAGCAGCCCGCCAGAGGTCTGCGCGTCGCACAGCAGCAGTTGCTCCCATTCGGGAGAGTCGGGCGCGAACTCGACCCAGTCGGTCAAGAACTTCCGGTTCGCACGCGTGCCGCCCGGCGCTATTCCCGCTTTCACATACTCAATCGCGGCAGCGAGAATCGGTACGGCCGCGAAGTACACATCCGCGGTCACGCCGCTCGCGGCGGTGATGTTCCGTAGGTGACCGAGCAGCCCAAAACCGGTCACGTCCGTCAGCGCATGGACTTCGTACCGCGTGAGCACTTCGGCCGCGGCGCGGTTCAGCGTTGTCATCACGCGAATCGCTTCGCTGATCGCAGATGTTGTGTCTTGATCGTTCTTTGCGGCGGTCGAGATGATGCCGAGGCCCAGCGGTTTCGTGAGGATCAGCACGTCGCCCGGCTTCGCGCCCGCGTTACTCAACACGTGTTCCGGGTGAACGGTGCCCACGACCGCGAGTCCGAAGATCGGCTCTTCGCTCTTGATGGTGTGACCGCCGACGATGGCGATGCCAGCTTCGCTTGCAATCTCCGACGCGCCCGCGAGGATTTCGCCCAGCACGGTAGCCGGGAGCGTATCGGGGAAACCGACGATGCTCAGCGCCATGAGCGGTTTGCCGCCCATCGCGTACACATCAGAGAGCGCGTTCGCGGCAGCAACGCGCCCGAAGTCGCGCGGGACGTCCACAATCGGCGTGAAGAAATCGGTGGTGTACACCAACGCGAGGTCGTCCGACATCCGGTACACGGCCGCGTCGTCAGCGGTGGAACTGCCGATGAGCACGTTCGGGTCGGTGATAGTTGGAAGCAGTCCCAACAGCGGAAGGAGAAAGCCGGGCGGGTGTTTGGCGGCACACCCGGCGCGCTTCGCGAGCTTCGTCAGGCGCAGTGGTTCGGAGGTGTTCACGGGAAAGGCTCGAAGAGGTAGCTCTCTTGACGAGCCGGAAGCGTGAGCGACGGATTCGCTGGTCCGTCGCTCACGCTTCCGGCTCGTCATACCCGCACATCAATCCAGCGGGCGCGGGTAACGCCCGCCGCGGTCGTCGCGGTCACGGTCGCCACGCGGACCACCGCGACCGCGGTCGTCTCGCGGCGGGATGCGCCCGGCCGCCATCTTCGGCAGCGGCGCGGGCGGGAGCAATCGCACTTCGTTCCCGTTGTGGTCGAAACATCGCACCGTCATCAGGTCCGGCGACACGCCCGCCTGCCCGGTGATCTGCACTTCGAGTTTGCCGCGTTCCTCCAGCGCTGCGATCTCTTTGCGGCGCTTGTTCAACAGGTAGTTCGCGGCGTCAGCGTGAACACTCACCTGCACCAACTGAACCGCAGGCGCGCGGTGCGCGGCCAGATGCAACAATCGCATCACCTCGATCGCGAGGCTCTCGCTCGTCTTCACGAACCCGTTCGCGCGGCAGTGCGAGCAGTCCGCGAAGATGCTCCGCTTCAGGCTCGGCCTGATGCGTTGCCGTGTCATCTCGATGAGGCCGAACTGCGAGATGCGAAGTATCTTCGTCCGGGCACGGTCACGTCTGAGCGCGTCGCGGAACGCGTCCTCCACCTTGCGCCGGTGAGACTCGCTCCGCATGTCGATGAAGTCGTTCACGATCACGCCGCCGAGGTCGCGGAGCCGGAGTTGGCGCGCGATCTCTTTCGCGGCGTGCATGTTCATCTGGAACGCGGTCTCCTCCGCGTTGTTGTCCGCCCGGAAGTTACCGCTGTTAACATCGATAGCAACCAGCGCCTCCGTTTGCTCGATCACCAGCGACCCGCCCAGCGGCATCTCGATCCGCTTCTGGTGGATCTTCGCGATCTCTTCCTCGATCGCGTACCGGTGGAACAGCGGTTCCGTGTGGTCAAAGTGCTTGATGCGGTTCGCGAACTTCGGCATCACGATTTGCAGAAACTCGCTCGCGTGCGAGAAAGCGGTCGGTTCGTCCACCCAAATCGTGTCGATGTCGTTGGTGAAAATGTCGCGTATGGTCCGCGTGATCATGTCCGATTCGCGGTAGATCTCCACCGGACCCTGAACGCGTTTGAGGCGCTTCACCACGACCTGCCACAGTCGCAGCAGGTACGCGAGGTCGTTCTGCAGTTCCTTCGCGTCGCGATCGACGGCCGCGGTGCGGACGATGAACCCAACGCCCTTGGGCGGCGCCAGCGTGGTCATGATCTCGCGCAACCGGCGGCGCGCGTCGTGATCCTCAATCTTGCGCGACACGCCGACGCGGTTCAGGCTCGGCATCAGCACGAGGTAGCGTCCCGCGATGCTGACGTAGGTGCTCAGCGTCGGCCCCTTCGTGCCCACCGCTTCCTTGATGACTTGTACGATGACCTCCTGCCCGCGCTTGAAGATCTCCTGAATCGGCGGCTTCGGCATGCCTCGCTCACGCCCACCCTTCGGCCCACCGGGTCCACCCTTGAACCCGCCCGCGCCACGCGGTCCACGATCGTCGCGCCCGCGAGGCGGACCACCACGCCCACGATCGTTGTCGCGCCCACGTGGCGGACCACCACGCCCACGATCACGATCACGATCCCCCCCACGCCCGCCACGCCCACGATCGCGGTCGTTGTCGCGCCCGCGTGGCGGGCCGGAATCGAAATCGTCGTTGAACCCACGCCCGGTGACTTCGGCTTGTGCTGGGCCTTCGGCGTCGTGCGCGATATCACGCGCCTCGGCTTCAGCCGCTTCCGCCGGCTCAGGGTCTTCGCTGAACCGCTCGAGTGGTTCCGCGGACTCCTCGTCTTCGCTCTCGTCGCTTGCCTCGCCCCGCGGCGCATTGGCGAAGCGGTCGTTGGGCGCGTCTGGGTCAAAGTCGTCGCCGCCCCCACCATCGAAGAACGGCTTGATCTCCGGTTCATCGTCGTCCGCAGAGGTGCGGCGTTCGGCCCCGCCCATGTACTTCGGCTTGTCGTCCGGTCCTTCGCTGTCGTCGCCTTCGCCTTCCTGCTTCTTCGGCTTGCGGCCACGCGGCTTAGGCTTGCCCTCCGCGGCGGGTTCCTCACCTGCCGGTTCGTCGGCCTTAGACTTCGTCTTGCGGGTCCGTGGCTTCTTCGCTTCCGGTTCGCTCGGCGCGACTGGGTCGCCGGCTTCGAGCGCGTCAATCGCCTCACTCTCGGCCGGTCCCCCCGCGGACGGAAGCCCTGACACCGAGTCCGTGATCCCGGCCCCGAACTCGTCGTCCTCGACCGGCGCCGGCGGCTGAATGACCGGCTTGTGAATCGCGATTCGAGGCGGCGCGATCTGCGCGGGTTGCGGTGCGGGCGACGCGGCACGCCTGGGTGGCGGCAGTGGAACGTCGTCGAGACCGGTGCCGAAGCCGTCCTCTTCCACTTCAACGGCGAGTGATTCCCCCTCGACCACCTCGGCTTCAACCTCGATCACGTCACCGGCTTCGCTTTCGTCGGGCGCAGCCTCGGCGATCGGAACCTCGTCGATCCCGGACGCGAATTCCGGTTCCTCGATGAACTCGTCGCGCGGCGCGGCAGTCGCCGGTTCGAGCCACGAGGTCATTTCTCGCGGCGGCTTCGGCCCGCGATTACGACCGCCACGGTCGTCGCGCCCGCGCCCACCTGGGGCCGGACCGCGTCCAGCTGAGGCACCGCCCCCCCCACCGTACTCGCGATCCAACTCCGCTTCATACTCAGCGAGATCGGCCTTCGACATCAGGTGCTTGTAGTACGCGGGGTCCACGTCGGAGACGTGCAGGAACCCGTTTCGACCGATGCCGAAGTCCACAAACGCCGCCTGAATGCTCGGTTCGATGTTGACGATGCGGCCTTTGTAGATGTTCCCGACGTAGCTCTCTTGACTCGCGCGTTCGACGTACAGTTCTTCCAGAACACCATCCTCAACGATGGCAATCCGGCACTCCTCCTGTTGAAGGACGTTGATCAACATTTCTTTCTTCATCGCGGCTCTCATGTCTCGTGTGGTGTTCGTTATTCGACGACCGGGCCATTGGGCGACGCGCCCCACCCGGTCTCGATAGGTTGTTGGTTCGATTCTTCGTCCAGCCGCGCGCTGAGCGCAGCCACTTCCGCACCGGACAGCGGGATGCTGTCGGCGTGACCATCCGGAGGAGCATCTCCGGGGTCGGTTCCGGTGTACTCGTCGCGAATCTCGACGACGGTTCGTTCCAGAACCGCGCCGGTGTCGATCAGGTCTTCGATGTAAAGGAGCTTTAGCAGCTCGTCGGCGCGCGCCGAGCCGGTTTGTGTGACCCACAGGTCGAGTCGGAGGATAGGCAGACCTACCCCGCTGGCCCCCCTCCCTGAAGGGAAGGGGGAGGAAGAGTTGGACGGCGCGTCGATCGCGAGCGGCGCACCAGTGCTGAACTCCCCCTTCCCTTCAGGGAGGGGGGCCAGCGGGGTAGGTTGTCTTTCGACGCTCACGCACCGAAAATACGGCCGGATATTCAGTCGCTTCGGGCTGGGCTTCAGTCGCTCGACCCACACCTTCGGTTCGGCCATGAGCGCGGTCGCGGCGGCTTCAACTTCGGTCACGCGATCCACCGGTAGCGGCATCTCGTACACGACGCGACGCGGCGTTGCGGTCGCCTTCATCGGGACCGGTTTCACGCTTGTGAACTTGAGACCCGTCGGCGCCTGTGCGTTGAGACAAGCGAGGAGTTCGTCGGAGTCGCGCGGTTCGGTGAGTTCGAGTTCGACGACCTCGTCGCACCCGACGACGCCGAGCGAGAGCGAGAGAGCGAATACCCAGCGCGGGGTGGGGTGGAATCCGGCGGTGGATTTGAACGGCACGGCAGCCCGACGGAGCATCCGCTCGGAACACCGCATCAGGTCGTGGTGGCTCACGAGTCGGAGCGTGCCCGACTTGACGAACCGGAAACGGAACTTGTCACCGAGCATCGCGTCCGGCTTTACAGAAGTTGCAAGTTGCAAGTTGCGAGTTGCGAGTTAAAGACAAAGCCCGTGGTGTCTCGTCTTTAACTCGCAACTCGCAACTCGCAACTCGCAACTTCTGCAAATGCCCCTCCACGCCCCCCGGCGGGTGCCAAAGTGGAGTCGATGGAACGGTCCGGTCACGGCGGTTTGGGTGCCCCGCGGTTCGACCGGCAAACCCGTCCTCAATCGACCGCCTCCGAGGGGAGAATTTTGCGTAAGTGGTCGCGTAAGTAACTACTGACCTGACTGGCGGTTTCCATGCTCAGAGCGTTCCGGGCGACCTCTTCCGCCTCGGCAACTCTCAACTCACGGATCACCCGCTTAATTTCGGGGATCTTGCGAGGGGTCGCGCTCAACTGGCGCAACCCAAGCCCCACCAGCAGTGGGATGTAGAGCGGTTCCCCGCTCATCTCCCCACACACGTTCACCTCAAACGGACGGCGCCCATGTTCCTGACGCCGCCCCTGCTCCTTTTGGGCCGCCTGCACAACCGTGTGGATCAGCCGAAGTACGGCTGGGTCCGTTGGGTTATACAAGTTGGCTACGTGTTCGTTGTTGCGATCCGCCGCGAGTGTGTACTGGATCAGGTCGTTCGTCCCGATAGAGAAGAAATCGACCTCACGAGCGAGGACGTCCGCCATCAACGCGGCAGACGGCACTTCGATCATTGTACCGACCGCCACCTCGCGTTTGAAGGGGATTCCCGCATACTCCAAATCCTCCTTTACTTCGTTCAGCAGCGTCTTGCACTGGCGCAGTTCTTCAATGTTGCTAATCATGGGGAACATGACACGCAAATCGCCGTGTTGCGCGGCCCGCAAAATCGCCCGGAGTTGTGTCTTGAACAGATCGAGGTTGCGCAGGCACAGCCGGACGCTACGCAAGCCGAGAAACGGGTTCTTCTCGCCCGAGACGGCCCCCGAAACGCTGGAAAACTTGTCGGCACCGAGGTCGAGCGTGCGGATCACAACGGGCCGATCCGGCCCCAGCGTGGTCAGCACCGACGAATACGCAGCGTAGTGTTCTTCTTCCGTTGGGTGTGACGACTTGTTGAGGTAAAGGAACTCCGTGCGATACAGCCCGACCCCTTCGGCGCCACGGTCCAGACAATGCGCCGCCTCCTGCGAAAGTTCGATGTTGCCGAACAACCGGATCGGAACCGGAACGTCGTCGCGCGTAACAGACGGCTTGTCGCGGAGATGTTCGTAGCGGTCCGGGCGGGCTAGCAACCGGGCGCGTTTCTCCTCGTAGCGGGCGAGCGTGGCCTCGTCCGGGTCGATGATGAGCACGCCCTCGCCACCGTCCACGATGACGGTGTCACCGCCTGACACGTCGGAGAGGAACCGGCCGATGCCGACAACGGCGGGGATCTCCAGCGCGCCGGCAAGGATCGCGGTGTGGCTGGTCGGGCCGCCGCTCTCAGTCACGAATGCGCGCACATTGCGCGGGCCAAAGTCGGCCGTGTCCGACGGCATCAAGTCGTTGGCGAGAACCACGACCGACTCGGTCAAGTTGCTACACGGATTGGTCGGGTGCCCCAGCAACGCGGCGAGAAGCTGCCGCTCCACGTCGATGAACTCGGTCACGCGGCGGCGCGCTTCCGCGGCCACGTGGTCGCCGAGGCGCTGACCGGAGTCCTCCAACCGCTTCACGAAGTCGCGGATGACGCGACTGACCGCATACTCGGCGGAGAAATTCTCCGCGCGGATTCGGGCCTCGATCTGCATACGAACGACGCGATCCTCAAGCATTGATTGCTGTGCGGCGTAGATGTTGCCCAGAGCCGGCCCGAGACGGACAGTTATCCGCTCGCGGTCGTTGCGTGCTGCCGCGGCAGTCTCATCCAGTGCGCGACCCAGGCGGACGATTTCGGTATCCACCTGCTCCGGCGGAACGGTGCGACGTGAGATCAGCACGCCTTCGGTGTCCAGCACGAGGGCCGGACCAATGGCGATGCCGGGGGATACTGCGGTGCCTTGCCTGTATTCCATGCGCGGGCACGTCCGGGTGCCCATAGTTGAGGAAGGGGAAACGACCAGGTCGGGCGAACCGGTCGTGGGGATCAATCGCAACTCATCAGATGGTGTAGTCTTCGCCACCGGGCGAAGCCAGAACGCTTGCGAGTGGGTCCACGGCCTTCAGTGCGTCTGGGCCATCAACTTCGAGAACCACTTCCGAATCGGGCAACGCGATCAGCATGATCAGATCGGTGAGGCTGGTGCCATCGGCCCTCGTGTCACCGTTCCAGACGGTCACAGCGCAGACGTATTGCCTCGCGAGTTTCGAGAACCGGTCGGCAACGCGGAAATGCAAACCGTTCGGGTTCACGATCCGAACAACCCGTCGTTGCGGACCCGTTCCGGCCATCGCGGTCTCCAAAACGGGGGACGGTTCGGTGTCAGACGGCGCAAGCGGACGGGAGCCTTGCGGGAGAAACTCCCGCGACCCTGACCCGTTTCCACTTACCTTGCCGGTCATCACCACGCCTCGACTCGGTTTATACTTTCTGCTTCACCCCTTCCAAACAGCCTTTCACCACCCTGGTGCGGCGTTCTCCAACAGCGCCCAGATTTCCTCGCGTGTCTGGCACGCCCGCAACTGACGCACGAAGTCGTCGTTCCGCATGGTGCGAACGACCGATTCGAGCGCGCGGAGGTGGTCCCCGGGGCGGTCCTGCGGCGACACGAGCAGGATAAACACGTACACCTGTTCGCCGTCGAGACTGTCGAACGGCAACCCATCGCGGGAGAGCGCGAGAGTGCCGATAAGTCGGTCCGCGGCCTGGTGCCGCGAGTGAGGAATCGCAATGTGCCGACCGATGCCAGTGGTTCCGAGTTCCTCGCGGCGGAGCACGGCCCGCACAATCTCGTCTACATCAGTTGCGCGAACGTGGCCAGACGCGTGCAGCGTCCCGACCATCTCCCTCACGACCTGTTCTTTCACGGTCCGAACGGTCGTAGGGTCGCGTGATGCGCCCGGGACGGCCGGTGGTGCGGTCGCGGTCAGTGATGGTATGATCGCGTCACGGACGATGAAGTTACACAGGCGCATGTAGAACTCTCTCCTCTCCTCGTTGTCAACTCGATCCTGTCTCGCGTCTGTTACTTGGCGCCATTCCCGCTGTAGTCCGCGTCGCGGCGGTGATCTTGAATCTTCTCTTTGTGGTGAGTGATCTGCTGCTTTACGTGGGCCGCAGCCTTGTTGAACGCGACCAGCACATCCTCGTCCTCGTCGGTCCCGACGAATTCGTGTTTGTGTTCGGCGGTCGCCAGGATTTCAACTTTCAGCTTATTGTTATGGTCCCGGTGAAGATCCACCGTCACCGCTATCATCGTGAGTCGGTTGAAGAAGTGGAGCAACTTCTCGCCCTTCTCCCTGAGTTGTTGCTGAACTTCGTCCGACAAGTGCCCGTGTCGGGCGGAAACTGTTAACTGCACGAGATACCTCACTCTGAACGGGGCCGCACCGCGGGCGATACCGGCGGTATTGGAGACCACTCGCAGGGAATCTGACACCCCCGAACGTCCCGACTAAAACGATTGTAGTCTATTCGCGAAAAAAGGTCCAAGTTCCAGGTTGAGGACAGCACCGAGTTTGGTTCCAACCTGAACCTCGGGATGTTGGAACTCCGGGTCGACTCGTTTCCGATTCGCACACGCGACCGTTGGGATTCGAGCAACCCATCGGTCCGTTGAAAGCAAATACTCACTCAACGGTTCTACCGTCGTTCCCTTCGCCGAGTTCGAGAAGCACCTCGCGTTTTCAGGCGACGAACGACCCAACCCGGGCCACTCGGCCGACTCACTGCGGCGACTCGGCAAGCAGGAACAACACCGAGAGGACCGCGCCCAAACCGGGAAGACACCGCCGTTCCGACATCTGTTGACCTGGTTCCGAGATCCCTGACGATTGTATCCCGGCTCACAGCACCGGGACCACCGGCAACTCGACTGGTTCCCCAACCGGTTCTACCTGCCCAGTTTCTCAGAGATAAAGGGGTCGACACCCTGTGGGCTTGAACACGATGGAACGAGTGAGCCGATAGTGACACGTGTATGGCCACGCCAGTCGGTAGCTGCGCGCCATCTACGTTCCAAGGGGTCCGCCATGCGTCTGCTTCGCACGTTTCGTTCGCCCGTGATCGCAGTATTCGCCCTCCTGGTGGGGAGTGCATCTAGCGCGCGTGCACAGTTCGCCACGAGTGACCCAGTTCAGCGAGGGTCGCCAACCAGTCTGCCTGCGGCCGATGGGCCACCGCCCGCGAACATGACGAAGCTCTACGAGCCGGCTTTCACCACTACGCGCCCGGTGAGGTACGCCCGCTTCGACGGGAACAATTACAAGAATGGCAACGACGACGGCGGCGAGAATGGCAACGGCGAGAAGGAGCCGAAACACATCCGCGACAATGCCTTCCTGGTTGAAGAGGCATTCAACCAGGAACAGGGCCAGGCGCAGCACATCTTGAACTGGGTCAACTTGTGGGACCGGACGCCACAGGGCCGGACCCGCGACTTCACTTGGAACTACACGCTGGAACTGCCCCTCGGCAGCCAGGCGCACCAGTTCTCATTCACGCCCCAGGTCCTGAGCGCTTTCGAAAAGCCGAGGGGAGATTCCGCCACGCAACCGGGGGGTATCGGAGACACATTCCTCAGCTATCGCTACCAGTTACTCGCGGACGACGACTTTCTGTGGTGCGCCCCGCGCCTCACTTTGATCATTCCGACCGGTGACGAGCGATTCGGCCTCGGAACGGGCGAGTTGGGCTATCAGTTCAACCTGCCGATCAGCCGGTACGGGGATCGTTTCGACTACCACTTCAACGCGGGATTCACTTACACCCCGAATGTGTCTGCCTTTTTGACGCCGGACATCGTTCCCGGCGGTAACCTCCCCGCGATCGCCAGGCGCTCGCCCCGCCACGACCTTCACGGCTACAACCTTGGAGCCAGCGTCTTCTGGAAGCCGAAGACCAACCTCAACTTTTTCGTCGAAGGCCTGGCACTCTGGAATCAGGAGATTGACGACCGGGGGTTTCGTGGCCACACCACGCAGGTCTTCGTCAACCCCGGCGTGCGCTACGCGGTCTGCCAATTCGAGGAGGTGGAGTGGATCATCGGCGTGTCGGCTCCAGTCGGCCTCACCAAGAACACGCCCGACATTGGCCTCTTCGTCTACATGTCGGTCGAACACGCGTTCCGCAAGATCGGGAAGACCGGGAGAGAGTAGCCGCTTGGCGTGTGCCCACTACTTTGAAGCCACCATGATCGAACGTGAGTTCGGAGTGCCCTTCCCTGGCGTCATTCTCGATCAGGAGAAGTGGACCCAGACCGCGCTGAAGGCGATGCCCGACGGGCATCTGAAATGGCACGAGTTGTTTGCCCGCGACGCTCCGGTCATCCTCGACCTCGGGTGCGGGAACGGGCGCTACCTGATTGGCTCCGCTCTCGCGCGCCCGGACCACGACCACCTCGGCATCGACATTCTGCCCGTCGTGATCCGCTATGCCCGCAAACGCGGGAACCAGCGCGGACTCGCGAACCTGCGATTCGCGGTCCTCGGTGGCCGCGAACTTCTGGCGAATCACATCACACCGCATTCGGTCGCGGAGATACACTGTTATCACCCGCAGCCGTATTACGACGCCGTGAAGGTTCACTTACGTCTCATCACGCCTGCGTTCCTGGCAACGGTTCACCGCGCGCTGAAACCCGGCGGACTGTTCGTTATCCAGACAGACAACCCCGGTTACTGGAAGTACATTCGGGCCGTCGTGCCTGTGTTCTTCGACTTCCACGAACTGAGAGGAAAGTGGCCGGATTCACCGAGAGGCCGGACGCGGCGCGAGATCATCGCTACGCAAAAGAAGTTGCCGGTGTTTCGCGCCGAAGCCACAGCGAGGCCAGACCTGAGTGAGGTCGACGCCGTGGCTCTGACCGAATCGCTCCCGCCACCGACGTTCGACGCGGACCGACGTTTGCGCGACCTGGACCGGCTGGGATGATACTGCAATTGTCTTGAGCCGCTTGCGGCTTAGCGGGAACGCCCGCTAAGCCGCAAGCGGCTCAAGACTCCAGAACGAGAACCTCTCGGATACCGCCCCGTGATCAACCTGACGGACATCCCGCAACTAGCACGAAGCGCGGGGCGTCTAGCCGAGATCACGCGCGTGCTCGCGAGGTATGGGCTGGCTGACGTGCTTGCACGCCTCGATAACCGCTTCGTGCGGCGGTGGACGGCGGACACCAAAGTCGGGCGCATTTCGTCACACTCGCGCGAAGCCCGCATCAGGCTCGTACTCACCGAACTCGGAACCACCTTCATCAAGTTCGGACAGGTGCTCAGCACACGACGTGACCTCATCGGTCCTGCTCTCGGTGACGAGTTGGCGCAACTTCAGTCGCACGTGCCGAGCGACCTGTTCGCGGTAACTCGCGCAACGGTGGAGACAGAATTAGGGAAGCCGCTCGAGGAACTGTTCGCTTCGTTTGAGCCGGAACCACTGGCATCCGCGAGCATCGGACAGGTTCACAAAGCCACGCTCCACAATGGGCGCAAAGTGGCCGTGAAGGTACAACACCCCGACATCCCGCAGAAGGTCACGGACGATCTTGCCATCCTCGCGGAACTCGCCGCACTTGCGGAGGAGCACCTGTCGGATTTCCGTGTCTACCGGCCGGTCGCGGTCGTGGCCGAGTTCGAGCGCGTGCTGCTGCGCGAACTCGACTTCCGGCGCGAACTGCGTCACTTACAACTGTTCCGGCAGGCATTCGCGAACGACCCGGGCGTGCGGTTCCCCGAACCATACCCGGCGTTGTCGAGCGAACGCGTCCTGACGATGGAATTCTTCGACGGCATCCCATTCAGCAGCCCTGACGTGATCAAGGCCGCCGGAGGAAATTTCGGCGACCTCGCGCGGCGCGGCGCGAAAGCGTTCCTCGACATGATCTTCCGCGACGGCTTGTTCCACGCGGACCCACACCCCGGCAACATGTTCTTCCTGCCGCCGACTGAGGCGTGCCCGGCCGGCGCGATCGGTCTACTCGATGTCGGGATGGTGGGCCGCATCGACGACCGGATGCGTGCGCGGATCGACGCAGGCGTCGGCGCGGTACTCCACAAAGACGCCGCGAACGTGACGGAACTCATCGTGCAGGTCGGCGAGGTACCATCACAGTTCGACCCTGCGGCGCTTGAGAGCGAGGTGGCCGAACAGCTTTCGTTCTACCACGGGATGCCGCTGGAACAGTTCCAACTCGGCACCGCGCTGGACGAACTGATGGACGCGATCCGGCGCTACCACATCATGCTACCGCCGCCGTTTGCGCTGCTCTTGCGAGTACTTGTGATGCTCGAAGGCACAGGCCGGATGCTCGCTCCGGATTTCAACTTGGTGGAACTGCTCGAACCGTACAAGAATGCCGGGATGCTGAGGAGGCTATCCCCACGAAACGCGCTACGCCGGTTGATGGGCACCGTAAGCGACTGGGACGAACTGGTCCGCACGTTCCCGCGACAGGTTCGCAGTGTGATGCGGATGTTCCATCGCCGCGAACTCGGTGTGGAACTGAGTCACCGGCACCTGGAACCGTCGGTGAACCGGCTGGTATTCGGGTTGATGGTGAGTTCGTTGTTTGTCGGTTCGGCTCTGATGTGGGCAGCGAAGGCAGCGCCGTTGGTGTACGACGTGTCTGCGTTCGGCGTGCTCGGATGTTTCACGAGCGCGCTGTTGGGCTACCGCCTGTTCCGCGCGATCCAGCACTCTGGAAAACTCGAAGAGCGAGACAGGAAGGAATGATTGCAGAACTCGATTCACGTCGGCCCCGGAGGAGCCTTGTTTTTGGTGTGCCTAACTGACGCTCAACGTGATGTCACTCACTCTGGTTTTGGCTTCTGGGTGGCAATAAGACTCGGCTTTGCAGCCGGTGGCGGTGGTTTCGGTGCGGGATGCTTTGAAACTGCAGTTGGTGTGGATGCCGCGGGCTTCTCCCCTGCCTCCTCAGACGCGGTAATGCCGTTCGCGGACAGCCACGCGCGGGCCAGCGCAAGAGTCAAACCGTGGGGTCCGTCCCCGTCGGCCGCGACGGTTTGGCCGTTCGCGGTCAGCGTACCAGTCCAACTGGCATCGGCTTCGCGAGTCAACGCGTACTGAGCTCCTTCGGGGAGTAGCTTGAACGCTTCCCCTTTCTTCGGCACGGTAGCAGCGGCCTGGCGCTGCTCGTCGTTGAGTTTCGCAACGCAGACCTCGCAGCGGGTCTTCTGGAACTTCGCCAACCGCTGCGCGCGATACCGGTCCACAGCGTAATGCTGGAACTCGCGTAGGCATCCGCAGGCGCGAGCAACCATCGGCCGCGCAACGACTTCACCCGTCGGCACTCCCATCTGTCCACCTCCGAGCGCTTGGCAGGCGCAATGCCATCATACAACACACCCGCTGTTCGTCCGTAAGAGGAGTGGAACGAGCACAGTTCGGTACGTGTCTCAAACTGCGAATGATTCACTCGATCTGCCGGCGGTGGTCGGTCATTTGTGCCTTTTGGGTAGGTACCGCTTGAGGAGAGGCACCTACCCAGAAGGCATCCATGCGATTTCGGCTTTCGCACGCGAAAGCAGGTTCGCGCGCTCATCCGTGCGCTTGCGGAACCACCCCGACACGAGCAGCACGCTATCCACCGCCACGTCCGACAGCACGGCGGGAACTGGGTGATCCGCGAACGTCGCCGCAAGCAACGACATCACCGCCGCGGCCGAATCCGCTGTCGGCAGGAACACCACAGCTTGCACTTGGCCGTGGTGAATCAGATACCAGCGCGTCTGACCGTCGGCGCCCGCGAGTGGGTACACGAACGAGTTGCGGTCGCGCGCCGTTCGAAGGAGGCTGAGGCGGTCGTCGAGCCACTGCATCGCCTGGAGTTTGTCGCGAATTGAAGCCGCCCGCTCAAACTCGAACGCCGACGCGGCCGTTTCCATCTGCCCTTGGAGCGCCCGCAAGACCGATTTGTTGCGGCCGTCGAGAAACGCCTTCGCGCCGCGCACACCGGAGGAATAGGCGGTTCGCGTGCAGGCGCTCACGCACGGCCCGCTACACGTTCCCAATTCAAACCGGAGACACTTCGCCCCACGATCCGAGTCGAACAACTCGCCCTGCTCCGCGAACGACAGGGAGACCGACTGCGGGCAGTCGCGGAGCTTGAACCAGTGGTTCAGTCGGCGTGCCGCGTCGTCGGACTTATCCCACCTCACGAAAGGACCATAGGCACCGAGTTCCTTGCCGGTCGGCCTCGGTGTGACGTACACGTACGGGGCGGGAGACTTGCCGAGGCAGATGTAATGGTGCCGCTGGTGACCCGGTACGCCGAGGACGTTGAACTTCGGGCGCAACCGCTGGATGAGTTCGAGTTCGCGTAGTAGCGCGGCGAACTCGTCGCCGGTTTGTTCCCACACGAGACGCTTCGTCTGTTGGATGATCTTGCCGGCTTTCGGGTCGCGGCTGTTCTCGCGGAAGTAGGACAGCAGCCGGCACCGCAGGTTCTTCGCCTTGCCGACGTAGATGAGCCGGTCGCGCTTGTCGAGCATCCCGTACACGCCGGGCGCCTTCGGCGCGTTCTTCTTCGTCCCGCGTTTCAACCGACTGACGCGTTTCCCGCGGACCTCGTAGACCCGGACGACCTCATCGGCCGGGCGGAACCGGCTTGGACCGAAGCCGTCGAAGTCTTCCGCAAAGAGTCGCAGTTGCTTGCGCCCGTGCTTGGCTTTGCGGCTCATGTTCGGGGTTCGCGACTTGTTCGGGGTGGTGTACACGGGTATTCTATCATTCAGTCAAGCGCCGTGGGAACCGCGAAACACGCCTCCAATAATCACAGGCTGGAAAGCCCGTACCACACCGAGACCGTGCATAAACCGCCCACTGGCTGCCGGCGCAGTCTTCGTCGCGCTGGTGGATTTTCATCCTGGAGCCGTCGATGTCTGGAAGCAAGCCCGCGTTCAACGTGCCGTATCCCGCGTTGCTGGGTCGTCGTCAGTTCCTGCGCACGGCGGGTATGGGCGCGGGTTCGCTCGCGCTCGCCTCGCTGTTGCACTCGGAAGGGTTGCTCGCGGCCGACGCGCCTGCTGCGCCAAACGATCCACTCGCGGCCAAGAAGCCGCACTTCGCTCCGAAGGCGAAGGCAGTCATCTGGCTGTTCATGACCGGCAGCCCGTCGCAGGTGGACACGTTCGACTACAAGCCGGAGTTGCAGAAGCGGAACGGCCAGCCGCTCGCTGGGGCGGACCCAAAGACCGGGTTCTTCACCACGAGCGGAAAGTGTCTGAAGTCGCCGTTCGCATGGAAGCAGCACGGCCAGTCGGGGTCGTGGGTGTCAGACGTGTTCGCGCGCACGGCCGAGTTCGCAGACGACATGGCGTTCGTTCACTCTTGCTACACCCGCGCGAACAACCACGCGCCAGCGGCATACGAACTTTCGTGCGGGGTCACCCGACCGGGGTTGCCGAGCATGGGTTCGTGGGTCACGTATGGCCTCGGGAGCGAGAGCCGGAACCTGCCGGCGTTCGTGGCCATGCACGCAACCAAACCCCGCGGCGAGGACTCCATTTGGTCAGCCGGGTTCCTGCCGAAGAACTACCAGGCGCTCGCGATCGACGGGCGCGGCGCGAAGCCGCTCGCGCACCTCGACCGCCCTACAGGTCAATCCGATCCGCAACAGCGGGCCGCACTCGACCTGCTTCGTGAGATGAACCAGAACCACCGTACCGCCCATCCGCTGGAGTCGGAACTGGCCGCGCGTGTGGAGTCGTTCGAGTTGGCGTACCGGATGCAGACGGCCGCGCCTGAGGCATTCGACCTCGCGCGAGAAACCGACCGAGTTCGGAACCGGTACGCCGTCGGCGATGGGGAGGCAGACGTGTTCGGGCGGCAGTGCCTGACCGCCCGCCGACTGGTCGAACGCGGCGTGCGGTTCGTACAGATCTTCGCCGGGCGCGGGGTGGGCGGAGACGGGAGCGTTGCGGACGTGCCCTGGGACGCGCACAACAACATCGAGACCAACCACCGCAACTGTGGCCGGGCTTGCGACCGCCCCATCGCCGCGTTGCTCGGCGACCTGAAGGCGCGCGGACTGCTCGACAGCACGCTCGTGATTTGGAGCGGGGAGTTCGGCCGCACGTCGGATTCGCAAGGCTCAGTCGGTCGCGACCACAACCCGAACGCCTTCACGGTGTGGATGGCCGGCGGCGGCGTGAAAGGCGGGGCGCACTACGGCGCGACGGACGAGTTCGGCTACCACGCGGTCGAGAAGCGGACCAGCGTCCACGACCTGCACGCGACCATCCTGCACCTGCTCGGACTGGATCACGAGAAACTGACGTACCGGTTCAACGCCCGCGACTACCGGCTGACGGACGTGAGCGGCACCGTGATCCGCGACATCCTCGCGTGATGCCGTCTCGTAGTTCGTTGCAGTTCTACGGTAGGTCACTCGCTCCGCGAGTGACACCTTCGGGATGGGCGGCACGCACCACGACCACCAGCGCGAAACTCGCGGAGCGAGTTGCCTACCTTGAGATGCAATGAGCCACGAGAGCCAGCCTCACGCGGGCCGGCTACAGAAAGCGATCAACGCGAGGCCGGTTCATTTGTCGATCGTGGCCCGGATGGTGTCCGCAACGAGTTTGTTCCCGGCTTCGTTCAAGTGAACGCGGTCGGTCGTCAGAATGCCCTTGTCCTTGTCGTCGGCGTTGTTCTTTGCGATGTGGTCAACGAACGCCTTGCGCAGATCACACAACTGCGAACCGGTGTCCTTGGCGACCTTGCGGCTCACCTCGGCGTACTCGTCCAACTTCCCATCAAGTTTGTTCGCCCCGGCCTTCTTCTCACCGATGACGGTTGGGGTGCAGAGTACCACACGCGCGCCGTTGTCCTTGATCTTGCCGATAATCTCTTTCAACCCGGTCTCGAACTTGTCCTTGGGTGTCCCCTTAGTCGGGTCATTCTCTCCGTGCCACACATCGTTGATCCCGATGTAGATGACGACCAGCGTCGGCTTTTTTGCGAGCACATCTTTCTCCAGGCGGCTCTGGAGGTTCGGCACCTTGTTCCCGCTGATGCCCGCGCCGATGACCTCGATCCCCAACTCCTTGTGCTTCTCGGACAGCCCGGTTTTGATTAGCGTGACGTACCCCTTGGGTGCGACGCCCCCGGCAGTGATCGAGTCACCAAGAAATACGATCTTCTCGCCCTTCTTCAGCGCGGGCGGGCCGTCCGCGGCCAAGGACAGTACGGGGGTGCCGAGAATCGCGGCGAAAATCAACAGATGTCGGGTTCGCATTTGTGGCCCTTTTTTCGTGGGTTGGGGCAGGCGTTTCGGGAGCGGTCCGCTCGTCGGGAGCCGTGCGGGGGTGTCGCTGCGAGTGGATTCTAGTGATTGGAAGGCCACGGCGCGAAAACAAGGGCGTGGCGACACGATCTCTTGCAACTTCTTGGACTCCTCCAGCACCTCGAGGGCGTCGTCCAACCTACCGCTGCGCCGACGACATGGGTGCGAGCAAGTCAGGCCAGAGCCGCGCGGCGGGACACCCCTTGGTCTAGCAGTCCGCGACAGCGGAGAAACGCAACAGGCCAGCCGCAACGATCGGTTGCGGCTGGCCATCGCAGTGGGTTGGGGATTCAGGATCCGAACCTAGGGGATAACGATGTCAATCGTCTGATTCGAAGAGTCAATGGTGTATTTGAGCGGCGTCGTTTCCAGCTTCCCGACATTCGCGGGCAACTTCGCCAATTCCGGGGCAGGGGGTGCATTTTCCGGCGTCTTCGTCTTCTCTGGCGACTTCTTCCCTGGTGTGATCAGCCCGCCACCGCCCGGCTTTCCAGGAACTCCCGGGCCGCCCACCTTCGAACCACCGGGAAGACCGGCGCCGAACTGCTCAACGGTTACCTTTACGTCGCCCATGGGAACCTCCGTGCAGGTGTAGGTACCGTCGGGCTGGATCGCTGCGGACGCCATTTTCTTCTCGGCACCGTGGAATGTGATCGTGCCCGTCTTGATGGGCGCCCCTTGATAGGTCACCTTTCCGCTCACAGTCGCCGTCAACTTCTTCGAACACCCAGTAAGGATGCAAACCGCTGCGGTAACGCACACCAAGACAACGATTCGGGAGAGTAAAGTCCGCTTCATTCCGCGAGCTCCGGTATTGGTAGAGGACGAGGCGAAAACGCATGCGAGGCGCAAGCCTCGCATGCCGGGGGTTGACGGAAACAGTCTGAGGCTCACCAATCGGTGCTGAGGACGTTGCCATCCGATGGATAATTCGCGTTCTGCCAAGTGGTGGCGCTCACACTCGTGACCGTGCGGATGCTCCCGTCACAAAGTCCGACAATGCAGCCACCCGGAGACATAGCTTGCGGGCGGGTGGGGATGCAGTTGGCAACCGTTGGCTTCATCTGCGGCGGGTTGCCGTCCGCGTTAATGGCGTACACGGCCATCCACGGCCAGTTCCAGTCGCCGTGCGTCCACAGGCTCCCGTTGCCACCACACGTGCCCATTTTCTCAGCGAAAGCCACGGTGTTCGAGGTACCGTCCGAAATGCTGGTCATCGTCCGCTTGCCGTCCCAACTCACGTTCGGCTGACCGAATACGGCATGGTTAGACGCATAGTTCGAGATCGCCCAGTCGTTGTACACAAGGGAACTTGGTGTGGACGAATCCAAAGGCGAGATGAACGTTTTGATCACCCCCCGGCGAACCGTCGCGTTGTCGTGTGCGTAAATGTTCGCGGCACCGCCTTGGGGCACGAGCTTGTACAGGTTATCCTGCTCAACGTAAGGCAAAATCCAGAAGTGCAGGGTAGCGGTCACGTTGCCGTACGTCGCCCACTGCGGTGGAAGGCGGTTGTAGGCGTCGTGGTGCGAGTGACAGGCGAGCGAGAGTTGCTTGACGTTATTCGTACTGCTCATGCGTGCGGCGGCCTCGCGTACCTTCTGCACGGCCGGTAGCAGCAACCCGATCAGGATCGCGATGATGGCAATGACGACGAGCAGTTCGATCAGCGTGAAGGCACGCCGACCTGTGTGGGGTCGTAGAGTCGACATGAGCGAGACATTCCAAATAGTGACGGAATAGAGAAAAACAGCGACGCAGCTCACTGAACGCGACAGGTCTGTTCCTGTCGCGTTCAGTGAGAAAGACCAACTCAAACGATTCATACTTGCTTGAATTGTTAGAGAAGATACTAACGGTGAGGCGATGGAATGGAAAGAGATGATTTTACGGTTTTGCGGTGAGATGGTCTACAGTTCGTCATTTCGGCGCAATTCATTGCAGCCGATTCCACTTGGCGAGACGAGTGTTTCAGCTACCTCGCCGCCTGAAGAGCGACATTTGCCAGGCAATCCAAGCTGTTTCGATTGCTTTCAGCGGCATTCAAGCGATCCTTGCAAAACGCGAATTGACCTCGAACCGAAACACAAAGAGATAATACCCAGAACCCGCCGTGGCCAAGGCAACTCAGAATCTGAAGCCGGGTCGTTTGAGGAGGTCCAGGGCGAGGTCAAGGCGCGCGACCATGGCCCTGGTCGCGGCCACCACGCTCGGGTAGTCAGCGTTGCGCAAGAGGCACACAGCCACGTACCGCAGCGACGCCAACACGCGTGGAGCCTGCCCGCATCGCACCCGACAACGGTCCTCGCAAAGCGTCACGTCACGGGTGAAGTGCAACCCGTTCTCGCTGCCCCAGTGCCCGCGTGAGTAACCCAACAACGCATCTACGCTCACGACATGAACCGTGGGCAACATACCGCTGCGGACAATATGCAGGCGCTGTTCACAGGCTACACAGCAACTGGAACAGGTCGAGGTTGTGGAATAGTTGAGATGAGCTACGAATCGGTTTCTATCTAACGAAATGACAACTGACATCAATGACACAAGCCCTGGAAATTCCAGGGCTTGGTTGAGTTGGGGATCTAGGATTCGAACCTAGACTAAGTGAGTCAGAGTCACTCGTGCTACCGTTACACCAATCCCCAATCAATTCTCGAGTGACAGCACGACAACCGGAATATAGCGGCGGGTTCGTGCGCTGACAAGATCAGCGTGCCAGTGGAAAGCAAAGCCCCGAACGGTAGGTTGATCGCACTGATTGAAGTTGGGACTAACCCACACACTGGGAGGTGCGCCGTGACTGAGTCGTCATGGGTCGTCGAAGGAACGATGGAGAACTTCCAGCAGGTCGTCGTTGACGGCTCTCGCGAGCGCCCGGTGGTGATCGACTTCTGGGCGCCGTGGTGTGGGCCGTGCCGGGCACTTGCGCCACTGTTGGAGAAGTTCGCCGTCGAGAAGGACGGCGGGTTCCTCCTGGTGAAGGTCAACACCGACGAGCAACAAGAACTCGCGCAGTCGTTCCAGATCGAGGGAATCCCGGCCGTGTTCGCGGTCCGCGACGGGAAGATGGTCAACAGCTTCACCGGCGTGATGCCAGAAGAAGAACTGCGATCCTTCCTCGATAGCCTCGGGCCGGTTGGTACCGCGCCACCTCCCGAGCCAACCCCACTCGAAGTGGCCGCCAAACTCGAAGCCACCGATCCCGGCGCGGCTGGCACCGCGTACCGCGCCATGCTCGCGACCGAGCCTAACGACCCCGCCGCGCGTGTGGGTCTGGCACGTGTGGTGCTCGCGCAACCCGGGCGCGAAGCCGAAGTTCGCGGGCTGCTCACCGGCGTCGATTTCGGTGACTTCACACCCGAATTGCATCGCATGAACGCGGTGCTACAACTCCGCGACGTCGCACACACAGACGCCGATCTCGCTGCGGCTCGGCCCGCGACCACCGCCGAAGGAAACCTCTCGCTCGCGCGTATCCTCGCGGCACGCGGAGATTACACCGGTGCGATGGACGCACTACTTGTAGCCGCGGATGACGACCGACAACTCGGCCGCACCACAGTCCGCGAACTGATGCTGAAGGTGTTCGACGTGATCGGCCCGCGCAGCCCGCAGGCCGACGAGTACCGCAAGCGATTGCAGAACATGCTCTATTAATGTGGCCCGGTCACTCTGTGACCGGGCCACATTGTCCCGTAACGCAAACCCGGTCGCGGAGTGACCGGACCACATCAGCGGCGGTTCACTAACCCGACAAGGAACCGGCTCAAGGAGAGGCAAATGGCCACGGCCGCGATCATCGCGAACGCGGGTAACGGGCCGGTGTCGGTGCGTGACGCGTAGATGATTCTGTTGGGCCGCTGCACTGGGGTCTGGTCTGCGGCTGGCGCGAACGTCAGATCGGTGTCACCCTTGCGCGGCGAAGACCCATCCTCGAACTCGGTGAGCCATGTCTCCTCACCCGGCGCGAAGCCGGGGATCTTCAGGTATGGGAGCGTATCCTTCCACACCTCGGCACCGGGCTTTCCGGCCCACGCGGTCTTCCCCTCCCACGCCCCCGCCCCCGCACCGAGCGTACCGTTCAACTTCTGGTCCGCGATCATGAAAACGCGTAACAACCGCGGCGACTTCGCGTCGCGCACGTCGTCCGGTTCACGATAAGGGAAGAACGGCGCATCGATGTTGAAACTCATGCGCACGGCCGCGGACCCGACAGCCGCGGTCGCGGTCGCCGATGGGTCGTTCGCGATCTTGAACGCGGTCACCACCCAGCCCTTATCGACGTAGGGCTTCAGCCAGCGAGACAGCGCTGGACGCACCTCGTAGCCGCGCTCGTTCAGCCACTTCGTGAGTGCGTCCGCGTCATTGGCCTTAAGCACCTTCGCGTCGTACCCACCCACGCGTTTCTCGGCCAGCACTTCCACGGTTGACATGTCCGCCTTGACCGCTGGCGCCATCGCGGCGCCGCACCCGGGAGCGCACCCGCCACCGGTCGGGCGCGGGCGCGTCTCGGTCTTGGGAGCAGTGATCGTCGCGAGTTCATCGAAGGCCTTGTCATCAACCTCTTCGAGAATGGGCAGCGCCGGCGTAGGCACAAGGAATCCGAAGTCCTTCACTGGAGTGCTGCCGGGCGCCGACGCGGTGAACGTCGCCCTGCGGATGAAGTGCTGTGTCTTGGCCTTCTCATCCCAGAAGATAATCGCGCTCTCGGACGCGACCTCAACGACCACATCCCTCGGCAGAGCGACCGCGCACGCATCGACCGAAGACGGTACCGCTAGAACGCCGACCAGTAGCGCGAGTGCGACGAACCGAACGCAGGTATTCATTGGTGTCCCCTTCAGCGAGATGCGGCGACGGGCTTGAGATCTGATCCCGCACGCTGGGTAATTATTCCATGCCGCACGCGCATTCGCGTTCGGCGAATGTGCGCGAAGCGATTTGACATCAGGAGAATAATGGACAGATTTACATTACTGGCGCGCGAAGCGAAGTGACCTACTCCCAACCCCTCCCTGAAGGGAGGGGGTTGGTCTCTTTCCTCATCACATCAAGGTGCCCCATGTCTGGTTGCGACACCGGAATGACCGAAGACACTCTCGCCGAGATCGCGGACCTGCGTGCTCGCGGGAGTTCCTGGAATGCGACCGCCGACGCAATCGGCTGGGGCGTCGCCGAACTGCGCCGCACTCTTCGCCACGCGGCCGATGCGTTCGAGCGCTACTACGAAGAAGCCGAACGTGAAGTGCGACGCGAAACCGAGGCCGAGATGCTGCTCGTCTACCGCACACAGTTGCGCGACGAGGACGCGGCTACCGCACGCAAGGCCGCCGACGCGATCGCCAAGCACTCCGCGGCCGAGCGCCGAGACCACACCCGCGTCGAGGTCGAGAACATTCGCGCCGAAGTAGTGCGTGCGAAACTTCAAGAAAGGCGCGCGAGCGACGTACCGGAAGTGGAACCGCCAATCGACGCGACGGTGCTGCCTCCGGAGGAAGTTCACCGACCGGACCTGGAAGTGGTCTTCGCGCGGCGCGCGGCGAATGAGCAGGCAGTGGTGTGGTTGTGGGGTGGTCAACACAAGGTTGGCGGCACGGAACCGGATCCGCGGACCGATGTGCCGCTGGTGCTGTTCGGTGACGATACGGTGCCGGGTCATCGGAAAGTGTTCTGGGCCACGCGATTTCCGATGCCGGGCAACCCGTTCGCCGGGCCGTTCCCCGCGGCACCGCAGGAACCGGTTCCCGACATCATCCCGGAACAAGCAAGCCAACTCGCCAAACTCGCGAACGCGCCGCCGTGAGCGCCCGCCGCATGAACGTGTGCCTCCGCTAAGGGACGCACCTGCGGGTCGCATTCACGCCAGGACGGCAGGGGAGGTTCCCGTGCGCGATCCTACGTGATGTGAGAGCGAGGCTTCGACGGCCTGGATCAATTCATTCGGGCGGTAAGGCTTCTTGATGAAACCTGCCATGAGTTCGTTCTCCACGTCGGAGAGTTGTTCCGCCGAGTAGCCACTGACGAACAGCACCTTCACACGCGGGTTCATGCTCAAGAGGTGCCGGAATGCCTCGTGCCCGGACAGTACCGGCATGGTGAGGTCGAGAATCACAAGGTCGATGCGGTCCTTCTCCTGCGCGTAGAGATCGATCGCCTGCTGACCATCCGCGGCCTGGAGTACCGCGTAACCACGCGTCTGGAGCACGGTCGTTGCGAGAGAGCGGATCAGTTCTTCGTCGTCCACGACCAGGATCGTTTCCTGCCCGGTCCGGCACGCGAGCGGAGTGTGGTGAGCAGTGTCATGCAACTTCGGGATCTCGCTACGTGGCAGGAAAATGTCGAACCGGGTTCCCACGCCCACCTCGGAAGCACAGTCAATCCAGCCCTTGTGTTGCCGGACAATCGCGAACACCATCGCGAGTCCCAGGCCGGTCCCCTTCCCCACGTCCTTGGTGGTAAAGAACGGCTCGTAGATGCGGGCCATCACCTCGGGTGTCATCCCGGCCCCGGTGTCGGTCACACGCAGCTGGACGAAATCGTCGCGCCGCGAGTCCGGCCCGTTCGCGATCCGCGACACGAAGCCCGTCACGCATGCGGTCTCAATCGTGATCTGGCCCGGGCCGCCGATCGCGTCACGAGCGTTGAGGCAAATGTTCATCAGCACCTGGTTGAGCTGCGTCGGGTCGGACTGCACCGTACACAGGTCGGTCGCGAGGCTTGTTCTGATGCGGGTGCGTGGGTCGATGGTCCGTTCGAGTAGCGAGACCACCTCGGTGACGACGGCGTTGACGTTCGTCGGTCGCCAGTCCAACTGGTGCCGGCGCGAGAACCCGAGGAGACGCTGCGTAAGTGACGCGGCCCGCACCGCGGCGCTCTGAGCGGACACAGCCAAGTCGTGGTCTGGGTGGTTAGGAGCGAGGTCCGCGAGCATCACCTCTAGATTGCCAAGAATGACTGTGAGTAGGTTGTTGAAGTCGTGCGCGATACCGCCAGCCAACTGGCCGATCGCGTCCATCTTGCTGGCCTGGTGAACGTGAGCTTCGAGTTGCCGCTGTTCGGTTACGTCCCAGCAGATGCCAAGTACGCCAGTGACGCGGCCGATCTCATTGCGAACCGGTGTGAGGACTCGTCGGATCTGGGTACGGCGATTGCCCAACAATACCTCGGTTTCGCTCTCGACACTACGACCATTGGCCAAGACCGCGCTCACTTCCTCGGAATGCTTGACCGCACGTTCGCGGTCAAACAGGTCCGATTCCGTGGCGCCGATGATCTCGCCTTCGGTGCGTCCAATGCTCCAGCAGAACTGGGCATTGGCGGCAACGTAGCGGTGCTCTTCGTCCTGGAGGAAGATACCCTGCCCGAGGTTCTCGATGAGCGTTCGGTACTTCTCCTCGCTCTGGCGCATCGCCTGTTCTGCGATTTTCCGCTCGCGCATCTCGTTCTCCAGCGCGAACGTACGCCGTCGCGCAGTTTGGGCGTGGTAAACGGCCAGAGCCAAAAGTGCGGTGGTGAGTAGCCCAAACAGGAGAGCGAGTTTGGGGAGTGAGAGACTTTCGCGGGCGAGTGTGTCCTGCGTGGGCCAGACCGAGAGGCGCCACTCGTGCCCGCGGAAACTGAGCGGAAGGCTCTGGTTCCAGTGGTTCTGGGCCTCGCTCCGCGTGCCGGAGCGGACGAACACCGTATCGTCGCTCTCGCTCACGGTGACCGCATACCCGGCCGCGACGTTGGCGTTGATGATGTTGCCATAGAATTGCTGAACCGCAATCACACTGACGAGCCCACCGGGAACCTTCGCGTTGTGCGGCGCGAAGATGAGTAGCACACGTGTCCCGCGCCAGTACGAACGCAGCGGGCGAACCAATGCCACCTGACCCGTGCGAACCGCTTCGGCCAGCGCATCACCCCCGCCAAGGTCCGTGAACTCCACCGAGGGTTGCCCGTTCGATTCGACCCAGGCGACTCGCTGGTGCTTATCTATGAGAGCCACCCCGAGGCACCCGGGCATCTGGCCAACGTAACCACCCACGTCGATTTTCATCCTCACCGGGATCGGCTCCACAGCCTTCGCGTCGGGCCACCTTTCAGCGACCTCGGACAGGCGCCGAGCCTCTTCCGGAAGTCTTTCGAGTACTATCCTCTGCACGTGTGCGGTCTCGAACTGCACCTGGCGCCGGATCCGCTCTTCCTGCTCTGCTTTCAGTGCCACCCATAGTGTGAAGGTCAGTGCAATCCCAAAAGCGCCGACCGCGAGCGAGACCGTGTTGGTTTGGAAGAACGATGTAACACCCCGCCGGGACCCGGACAGGAGGAGCGGCAGTCCAGCGAACATGGCTCCCAGAACGCCAAGAATCGCAATCGACCTGCGCGACAGCAGATTGGGATAATATCCCGACCATAAGTTGATTGGCGCCCCGATCACCAACACTAACCCGACCAGGGTACCGACAATCGCCGACGCCGGGCCGGACGACTTGCGGAGTGCCAGCGTGAGTGCGAACCCACCGAGGAACCACCCAAAGCCCATGCCAGAACTAACCCCGGCGGGGGGGTGCGGAGGAGCGAACGGCGACGGAGTGAACGCCCAGCGGTCGAGGCGGATGCCCGAATTCAGGATCGCGAGGAGTACAACGACCGCTCCGAGGAGCATCAAGAGAGCCGCGCACGAACGGGCCAACTTGTTCCAGTTCCGGAACATCGCGAAGTAGGCTACTCCCCACACAAGAAAGCCAATTGCCGTGTTGTAGTGCAGCGGTACACGGCCAGAGTCGAGTTGTAGGTAGTCTTGCTCTCCACATGCCCATGCGAGGATGGCCACCGAGCCAAGCAGGACGAGCGCCAACCCGCCGGCGGTCAGCGCACAGCGCCAAATGCGCGAGTCAAGGGACAGGGCGTCCGTGTTCCCGGCGTGTGGTGTGAGCGTGCTAGTCATGGTTTCAGGTCGAGGTCGTAGGTCATGAGACTGCGATCAACGATCACGTCGAGACCGGACTCTTCTGGCAAAGCGTACCGCGGCGGCAGTGTGACCACAACAACATCGTTGGGGTCAGCGGTAGGTGGAATCGGTCCGTTGGTCGCGAGCGGAAGTCGCTGTTTGAACCGGAATCCATCGGGCACCTTCGCGTGTGACTGGACAGTGACGACTGCGGCCCCCAACGGCACGTTCGGGATCGAATACCGCCCTTCGTTTGTAATCAGCCCGCGAACAATCTGCTCGCCCTGGCAATAGAAGACCACCGACCCACCGGAAACCGGCTTGCCTTTGTACGTCACCTGCCCAGTGATTGTCGCAGTCTTGGCCTCGCACCCAGCGAGCAGAAGGCACCCGAGCGCCAGCAGACCCCACGGCGCGACGATCCAACGAAACGGGTTACGCATCGCAGTTACCCCTGGTCAGAACGAATCGGACGAGATCACTTCACCGCCCGCCGGGGTACACAGGTACCACCAGGTGTAGAGGGTGATGCTGGACGAGAGAAACCGCACGCTCCCGTCAGCGAGTCCGGCCTGGATGCCGCCGGGGTGTGGGGACGAGGTCATCGTCGGGTCGCACCCGCCATTGTACGGCTTCGGTTGTATCAGGAACTTCGACGCCGGGCCGAAACTGCACCCATTCCAGGAGATCGCGAACCCCGGGTGATACGGCTGCAGACCAGAACCTGTGAAGTAGTAAGCCCAGAAGTTCCCGCCCGCTGGATAGCTGCCGTTGAGGCACTGGGCGTACTTCTCAGTGAAGAGAATCGTGTTCGACGCGCCGTCCGGGAACGTGGCGAGGAGGAGCGCCTTGTGGTCGGGATCGGTAATCGCACCCGTGGGACTGACACGCGTCACCACCTGGGCGTTGACCGCATAACTGGTCACTCCCCAGGTGTTCCAGACCGAATCGTGCGCTTGGCCGCTCGCGGGCGCGCTCGGGTCCGACGGGCACACGTAGGTACTGACCGGTTGTGAGTACACCTGGTTGTTCGCAGCGAAGTAGATACCGAACGCCTGGGATCGTTGGTACAGAGCGTCCTGTTCGATGAACGGAAGCAAATGGAAGTGGTAGGTGCCGAAGGCAGTCGCCCCAGGCCAGTACCCCAGACCCGGAGGCATCGCCCGATGCGTGTCATGTGCCTGTTGTGACGCAAGCCCCATCTGCTTGAGGTGGTTCCCGCACTTGATCCGCGCAGCGGCTTCCCGCACCTTCTGGACCGCGGGCAGCAGTAGCCCTATGAGGATCGCGACAATTGCGATCGCGACCAGAAGTTCGATGAGCGTGAAGCCAGCTACCGACCGGCGGTGAAGCCTCTGCACGGTGGTGCTCCGAAGTTGGGCGGGGCCGGGGCCGATTTCCCGTCGGGAAGGCGAACCACTAGGGTGGCACAGCAACACGGAGAGCGGGAAAGCCCCCAGAATGGTTCGCGGAGGGTCAGGTGAGCGGGAACTGGCAGGAACCTACGTCGTGAAATGATGGTACACAAGTCTTCCCGGCTCGCAATTATCGGGAATTCTTCCAGCACTGCGCGAATTATCTTCTCAGACACGACACGCGTGGGATTCTTCGGAGGAAACACAGGACCAGTTCAGATGCGATGCGAATAGTGTGAGTCGCACCACAACTGGATGGGTCAGGCAAGGCGTGGACCTCCGGTTCCGACGCGGAACGGGGTTGGTGTCAGTAGCTGTCGCCAATATCGACCCCCTTCCCGAATCGTCGCATGAGGGCTTCGCGCCCCTTGCTTTCCGAGCCTGTTCTTGTCCAGATCGAGGGATTGAAGCAGTCCAGGTGTGGCGATTCGGCCAGAGCCTTCGCGCCGCGCGAAGCCGTTCATCCAGAGGTGCAGTTCGCTCAACCACGGCCACTCGGCGCCGAGTAGAACGGCAACCGCCTTGTCGTCCGTGTCGCGGTACGCGACCGACAGTTCGCGTACCGCGCGGCGAACGGTGCCTTCGCCAGGTTCATTGCACCGGTGCGGCAGAGGTGGTTGCTCAGCAAGGAATGGTGCGGTGTCTGGAGCGACACCGTTCCGGCCCCGCTCAAGTAGTTGCTCATCAAGTTAAGCGCGGTCAACTTCAGGTGATCGTCCCACGACTGCGCTGCTGTGGTCGTGTCGATAAGCCCGTTGTGGTCGAAGTGAACGTCGGTCAGTGTGGCGAGGCGTTCCGAATGGCCATTCGATTGTAGCCAGTCGGCGTACACCGGGCGCAGCGCGTCGACCACAGGGGCTTCGCGGGTCGCCTTCAGGAACGCCGGGTCGGCGTGCATTTTCGCCTTAGCAATACACCTGGCCCCGTTGGGGCCAACGCTAAACGGCGCCTGGGCTGCTGCTGGGTCAGCAGTCGCGCCTACTTCTTCTGGTAAACGACCTTGCCCCCAACGATGGTCGTCATCACCTTCATGTCTTTCACCTCGTCCACGGGGCAGGTCATCAGGTCGCGGTCGAGCACGATCAGGTCGCCGAGTTTGCCCACTTCCAGCGAGCCTTTCTCCTTCTCCTCGTTGTGCAGGAAAGCGTTATTGATCGTGTAAAGGCGGATTGCCTGTTCGCGCGTGAGGATCTCGCCCGGTTGATGCACACCGCCACGTTCGAGTTTCCGTGTCAGCGTGATCCAGATCCCCAACCACGGACTCCAGGGATTCGTGCTGTCGAGCGGGTCAAACCGCAACATGTGGTCGCTGCCGCCGCCGACCGTGGTGTATTCGAGCCACGACTTGTACGGCTGGAACCAGCGCATGCGTTCGTCGCCCAGTACCTTCATTAGCGTACCGCCGTCCTTGTAGAGCCACGCTGGTTGTACGTCCGCACACACGCCGAGCTTCCTACATCGCTCCAGGTTCAACTGACTGGGGAAGTTCGCGTGCGTGATGCAAAACCGCCGGTCTTTGATTGGGGCGATCTTGTCCGCGAACTCGTAGGCGTCCAGGAGGTTGTCCATCGCGCCCTCGCCAGCGCAGTGCGCGGTCACCTGCCACTTGCGCTTCGCGGCCTCTTCGACCACCATTTTCAACTGGTCCGGCTGAATGAACAACAGCCCGCGATAGTCGTCCTGGGTGATCTGGTAGGTTTCTCCGCGCGGCCACGGCTTGCGCATGAACGCGGAGCCGTTGAGCATGCCGCCGTCGAGGAACATCTTGATCGGCCCGATTCGTACCCACTCGTCGCCCGCACCGGTTGGCCCGCCGCGTCCGTCCTTGCCGACAAGTTCGTCGAGCCGTTTGCCGATGTCTTCGCGCCCGCCGCCCGCGCCGAAACTGCGAGCTACGTTGATGCGCACTGTGAGCGAGTTCTCTTTCTGGAACGCCAGATACATGTCGAGGCTGCCGCGACCCGCGTTGCGGTCGGCGATGCTGGTGATCCCGTGTTCGTTGTAAAGCCCGAACAGCTTCAGCACCGCGGCGCGGCGCTTCTCGGCAGTGCCCTCACCGCCGCCGGGGACGCCCTTCAACACACCGTAAGCGTTGCGGAGCATCCCGGTCGGCTCGCCGGTCTTCTCGTCTTTCACCACCTGCCCGGCGGGTGGGTCTTTGGTGTCCTTCGTCACGCCGGACACGTCGAGCGCCTTGCTGTTCGCGATCCCCGCTGGACCAGCGTGGTAAAGAACCGGGTGCTTGGGCGAAACCGAATCGAGTTCCGCTTTCGTGGGGAAGCGTGCTTCTTTGAGTCGTGTGGGGAAGGCGTACTGGATGACGATCCACTGACCCTCGGGGAGTTCGCCCGCTCGCTTCTTGATGAAGTCGAGCACTTCGGGGATGGACCGCAATAGCGGGATCGGGTCGCCGACTTCGCTGCCCGCTGCGCCGGCCGGGTGCGTGTGGCTGTCGTACAACCCCGGCATCACGGTCTTGCCTTTCGCGTCGATGACAGTCGTCTTCGCGCCCTTCATTTTCAGGATGTCCGCGTTAGTCCCAACCGCGACGACCTTGCCATTGCGTACCGCGACTGCTTCGGCCGTAGTGAACTTGGCGTCCACCGTGAGCACCTTGCCGTTGTGGACGACGAGGTCCGCGGGTTCGGCGGGTTGCGCACGCAGGTACGACGCCGAGGTGGTGAGCAGAAGCACAGCAGCGGAGAGGAATGTTCTCACGACGAACTCCGACGGAACGAGTTGGTGCGGTGGCAAGCTTCCACGTGATACCACACAGCGAGCGATCGCGACAACGAAAAGCTCGCGCGCGAGAAACTTGATGAGAAAATCGTGAATCGCGGGGCCGAGGCTTGCTCGCGGGTGTTTGGATACTTACGATTGCCCCGGTAGGGTAACCCCCCACAATCGTGGCCGCACCCGTCGACTCGCGCCGGGCCGGCTTCACACCTGCGGAGTTTCTCCCATGCGGAAGATGTTGTTGGCCCTCGTCGCGCTGTTCGCGATGGCCGGGCTGGTGGTCGCCGTCGAAGTGACG
>SXGU01062951.1_pt1 | contig 47243 bp, 46 predicted proteins | sample 3174531 | NCBI WGS metagenome assembly SXGU01 (sample SAMN11356863, study PRJNA531348) | freshwater metagenome | isolation source: freshwater sample F1-140 | place: China: Fuxian Lake, Yuxi | collected 2017-12-25 | reverse complement strand
GCGAGTCAACCGCGCGGCCCCAGGTTCGCTCCATGCTCCTCGAGTGCGTTCTGCGCGGCGCTAAAAAGCGCTGGTAACGCAGCAACAGCTAGGAGCTGCACTGTGTCGACATCGAGGTGGAGTGTGGGTTGCGCTACAAGTAGCCCGAGTAGCGCCTGGATATAGGTGCGTGCGCACCGGATTGAGACAGTCACCCAAGAAGTGCAGATAGGTTTCATTTTTTCTCCAAGTTCTCCGCTACCCAATGTTTTAGCGATGCTAATTCGCTCCTGCATTCGTCGCGGTCATACTTAGCGATCTCAATAGATTCAAGCAACATCAACCGCTGGCGACGTTGCCCGACATAAAGCATCGTGAGTGCACCCGAGTAGGCGAGCATCAACGCGCCTACGGTTACGGATTCGCCAACGAGAGTCGCTGCGCTCACCATCCAAGCGCCAGCGATCGCTATCGCTGATGCTGTCAGATCAACCTGCCCGAACACATCAAGCTACTTGAGGTAGTCAGGTGCGAGTATCTGCTCGACGCCGCTCTTCACCGCAGCCACCAACGTTGTCGAGCGCGGTACACCCTCGGAGCGTTCTCCGACATCACCGAGTCTGCGTACTATCGCAGCGTCAACGAGGCTCGCTATCTTGTCGAGGTCTTCTTCGTTTAGTGGCATTCCTGGGTCTCCAATGATCATGCGGATTTTTGTGGCAGTTAGGTTCTTCGCTCCAGCCCATGTTAGAGCCCAATGGACATGCGAGCGGTGCGGATCCGAGCCTGTATATTCGCGCCACGCGAGCGGCGCATAATGCGAGCGCCAGATACGGCCCTCGAATATCACTTCCTGGATCCCGAGCCGTGCCCAGTTAGCGACGAGCATGTCAGCGACCTCGCGCATCGCGCTCGACTTGCCGCCATTATCACCAGCGCGGCCCTCAGCGTGCAGACTCAGGTTTGTGCTGCCACGGACAGTGCGGCAGTTGAACGTGCCTAGGTTCGTGACCTTGTAGTCGCGGCACAGAACCTGCATTAATGCATCAGTGCCCGCCTGATGGCTAACACATTTATCGCCGACAGGGTCGTAAGCGATCCCTGGCGCCGCAATGGAGACGCCATCAATTGATGGCGTGAGGGGCTCGCACAATTCGGGGTTCGTGACCTGGGGTAACAGGTGTCCTTGCGAGCGGTCCGAGGTGTGCGTGGCGACAAACGCAAATTTCGTCTTGTCAAGGACCAGATGAGTGCCTTCCGCCGCCTTCGCGGGGTGCAATCGTAATGAACTACGGCAGTCTGCCACACAGCGAGCGCTGCCAGGGTTTTTACCGTCACGGCACCGCTCGCAAATGACTCAAAGAATCCGAGGCTCCTGATTCGGGAGTCGCAAATGTTTTCCCAGAAATTCGAAGCACTCCGTCCCCCGTCGGTCACATTCGCCAAGATCGAGGATGGCGACGCTGTCCACACGTTGGTTAATAATTTCGCCGACCTTCCATGTCATAACACATTTCTCCATCGAATCGAGGTCACAAATGAATACTGAGTACTGCAACGGATATCCGAAGCCCTTTATCGCCTTGTGAACACGGCGGAGGCGTGTCTCATCGCGGATGTCATACGCGACGAGGTAACGGCGACGACTCACGAATTCATCGCGTAGTGAAAGCGACGTACTCAGGAACTTCACCGAGCAAATGAGCGCCGAGCAGTCTTGCTTGCACGTCGAACACTCTACGGTAAGTAATCGTGTAGTGAAATACCGGGTGCGTTACATCTTGGTCAAGACGGCGTTCATACGCTGCGATCACGGCTCGACGGCCGCTCTGCGTGAGTGCGACGCCACCAGCTCGCACCTCGAAGCTCGCGGCTGACACCTCGCCATTGTTGATTACGTTCACCACGGTGGAGTCGGCAACGAGTGGTCGGAACTCCTCGGCGAGATCGAGGGCAAGCGCAGGCCGGCCGAAGCGAGGGCGATGGTAAAAGCCAATGTACGGATCGAAACCAATAGCAAATGTCGTGGCAGTCAGGTCCTTGACAAGAAGTGAATAGACGTACGAAAGCAAACAGTTGGTCGCGTCCAGTGGTGGTCGGCGGTTGCGCCCTTCGAAATCGAACACCTCGCCCGGAAGCGCTAGGTCTTGACGGAACATCTTCGGGAGTTCGCCAAAATAAATTCGAGCCGCTGCGCCCTCGATACCGAGCAACGAGGCGATCGAAGAAGCCTCCAATGCTTGTTTCGCGAGCGCCTTAAGCGACACGAGCGCCGCCTCGACTGTCGACTTCGCATTCCGGCGCAACAGTGTTCGCGAGTTACGAATCTTACCGTTGATTGCACGCTGTGCGATTGCAAGTCCCCCTTGCGCTGCGATCGACACTTGGCGACGGCGGAGTTCAACGTGCTTTGAAGGTAAGCCTTGAGCGATCCCGGAAAACCACCCTCCGTAGGAGAAGAAACACGTCGGCACCTCACGTGTGAACAATTCGCGTAAGAGTTGCGTTGACACGTGGACGTTGCCATAGACACATAATTGCGAGACATCAAGGAGACGGACCGACTCGACTAGCTCTTTATGCAATTTCACTTCGAGACGTCCGCTAGACACACCGGCGTAAGCACCCTGTTGCGTTATATAAAGTGGCCGATGCTGAGGGTCGCTTGGCGTTAGCCGTCGGATCGGGAGCGTGCTCCTCAAAGCGAGTGCGTTCGTTTCATCGGGAAGACAAAGTCCAACTAGGGAACACCTTGGACATTTCTTACTAGCCACGAGCGGGGGCGGTGGCACGTCTGTTTCTGCCACAACACGCAATTCCGCGACGAGCTCAAGAGTGCGGGCGACAAGTTCTGTAGTGAACGGGACAGGCACACGGGTTCGCGACTCAGCGAAGTACAGCACGCCTTCGGTGCACGCATAACCAGCTTCGCGGAGTAACAGCCCTTGCAAGCAGACCTGCACTCGGTCTGGTTCCCATGCACGATGTTCGTTCTCGGGCGGACTTCCGCGTTTCGTGTCTACCGGGGTGACCACTCCGCCGCTCCCCTCAATCAAGTCGATCCTTGCGACGACGCCGAGTTCAGGCGATGACAGCATTACTGACTGCGCGCGAACTATGTCACCATCTTCAGGGAGCGGAGCTTTGCCTCGCTCCTGATCGACGGCTCTATGTTTATAACGCCCATCGAGAGTATCGGCGTTGTTCTCGAATCTGCCCTGGACCCACTCTAGAAAAAATAGTCGGGGACAATAGGAGTACTCGTTGACCATTCGCGCTGGCACGAGGTCGGGTACGTCGTCGGCGAGGGTCAAGTCTTATCTCTTAGGAACAAACAGACCAAGGCCGAAGTGTGCGAGCGCTCCGAGTACCAGCGGGCCTCGGATAGGCGCCTCGAAATGCAGTCGAACTCCATTCGCTCGTCGCGCTTGCGCGAGCCGTTCTTTCGAAGGCCGGTGCCGACCGAAGTCGAGCCACGGCCCGGGCAAAGCCTTCGTCGCCACAGGAGCAGGCATGCCGCGCCATGCGAGTTCCTGCGCCACCTCGTTCGCCAGATGGACTTCCCATTCCCGCTTGCGTGGTGCGAAGCGCGCTGGCGCAAATGGCGTGCTCGATTCCCATACCGTCGATGGACCCAACAGTTCGGGCGCGACGTCTTCGACCGTTCCAATCGCTTCCAAGCCGAGTTGACCAGTTCGAAAGTCAGCGAAATGCCGATGGCCAGTCAGTTTCCCTAGCGATGCCAGCGCTCCCACCTCCGCTGGTTCGATACCCGCAGGCATCCAAACCACGAGAGTGTCGATAAGCCGATCACCGTCCACGTCGAAGGCGAGATAGTGCGCGTGGTTGTGGCCACGCACCGGTATCCCATCGCCGGTCTTACCGCTCAGTCCTACTGAAGTTGCAGCGTCGTTGCGAGCACCGAACGCGCTCATACAAGCGCGTCGCAACACGTCCGTCATGGTGACGGTCGAATATACCGATGGCCGGGCATTCGACGCGAAGGTCCAGCGCACCGCCGTAGGGTTGGCACGTGCCTTGCGCTTGACCGCTACGTTTGCTGCCATTGGACGAGGACTGTCGTACCGTTGCCACGTCGTTCCCACCGGGACGAGCCGTTTCGCGCTCCGAACCTCCGATGTGCGAGTCGTCAACGAGGCAAAATCGAGTGGCTGATTCGGAACTAATAGCCGCAGCACCTCATCGGCGACGACCTCATCCGCCATCGGCGCGATCACTCCGCGGTCAACCTCAGTGTCTCGTGCGACGCCGACGCGCGCTTCGCAAATCGATTCTGCACGCCCGAGGTAAGGAAGACGCTCGACAAGAGTCGTCAACGCATCCATTTGTTCTCGTTCAAGGTCAAAGGGCCACGAAATCGATAGCTCGGCATCGTGTTCGAATACAGCAAACGCATCGATCACCTTGTCGGAGCCATGTGCGATATCCGGCATGTAATGGCGCGTGTGCGCCTCGCCGAAAACTGGTACCCCGTACGTCGGCGGAATCGCTAAACGCTCGAGTAACGCATGGACCGTTGCTTCGTCAAGTTCTGCTGCTCGGCATTTCCACGTCGAGTACAGCGCTCGCAAAAGTCGCCAGGGAGAAGGTGGAAACTCGATTGCGGCTTCGTTGACATGCCGGCCCCAAGGCGTGGCGTGGTAACGGCCCCACGGAAAGGAGATCGTGATCGTCGTGCTCACGATTCCTCCGCCTTCGTCTTAGTCTTCTTCGCTCCGCCATTCCAAACGACGTCGGTCACACCTCCGTCGAGCATGTCTGCGCACAAAGGAATCAACCTCGATATCTCCGAACTCAGAGTTTCTGCATTTGGGAGGGCTACTCCTGCCCGGTCAGTCACAACATCCGAGATTGCCGAAAGGTCGCAGGCAGTCCGCAAACGAAGTCCACCGTCTAAAAAGGACCGGATTTCCCATTGTGCGATAGCCCTCAGCAACGCCGATCCTGCATCGCCGAGACCGTAGGACGCGATTTGGCCCAAGTCAATCGTGAAAAAAGCCGTGATCTCGGCTGCTGTCCATTCAGTCCGGTGGAACGGGATAGTTCCATAGCCCTCGCTCGAACCGCCTGCGCCTTCGCCGATCGAATGGCGGACGGCATCGCGTTTCACTCCCCCGCTGTCGGCGCGCTCAACTTCGGTAGCTTCGATGAATCCTGTAACAGCGCGGGCGATCTTGGGCTGCCCCGGCCAGATTTTTGCGCTCTCAGCGAAGAACACTCCATGCAGCAGGCACATCGGATCGAGCCCCATAACAGCGCGGGCAATTTGCCGTGGGGCGTGAGGTACATCTTCACGTAGTCCGAGCCGCTTGCAGATGACCGCCTTCATATCCTCCCCGCCGAGCGTCGCGTCCTTGATGAACGCAGACGCAAGACGGTGAGCCTCAGTACGGCTTGACGTGATGTAGGCACCGTCGGCGCTGAGGACGCGAACATACGGCAAGCCATCGAGCACCGGCACCGGCTGCTCTGCGCCGAAGTCCCACCCTGCGCCTTCGAGATGGTTCGCGATCGATTGCGCTGACTCTACGAGTATTGCATTCGTCCATGTGGTCTGACCACCGTGTCGAACTGGGCGTTTGAAGGTCGCGGTCCCTAGGTCCGGAAATCCAGTCGGTTGAAAACGCGAGCCCGAAGCGACCTCGAGTGGGATATCAAACAGCTGACGGTTGGATGTCATTAATTTTCTCCTTTACTGCAATTGGTAAGACGATTGTTGGACTAGTCGCGAGATCGATCTAGGAGCGGAGCGCAGGAGAAGCGCAGCCGCTAGGTGGTCACCGGATGGCGCGTTCTTCGATATCCGCTGCGCGACGCCTCTGTCGAACACTGGGAAGATGCGTGCGACGCGGTACCGCCGCAGTGCTGCATCGACTACCTCGGCGATGTGGTCCGATCGGAGCATCCCTGGCCACGATCCTTCGGCGCGCAACGTCAACTCCGTACCGCTTGGCATCTCGATCGGGCGCCCATGGAAAAACGGGGCCAACAAGGCCCATACCGGAGGAGTTATTTCGAATTCTTCCTCGACCGGCGATGATTTATACGAGTCGGTTGAGCGCCAGTCGAGGAGTAGTAGCGATCGAAACAGCGACCCGAGACGATCTTCGTCGAGATCCGACGCAAGAAAACGTGTGATCGAACCCCTTGCCGCCGACAGCCCGTAGCTAAAGGCCGGCTGGACACCGACTCCGCGAGTCCCCCCTTGGCGGTCACGGCTCGCCACGATGACTGTGCGGCGGACCAGTGCTGCTGCGAAAACGCACACGATCGGCGCTGTGGTGAGACCTGGTACCGGCTCAGGCGCGATCGACCATTCCGGCGACCCGCCCTTCCGGGATATCGGACAGACGATCTCGCGAAGGCCGGTTCCATCAGAGTCCCGAAGTGTTGCGAAGGCCGCGGCGATCTGGAACTCTGCGGTGCCATCATCGATCGCTGGCAACCAGTCGACAGCGGCGAGACCCGCCACTGGTCTGATGTCGGCATCGGCACGGAAACGCCGTGCGCGACCTGCGAGGTGCTCGAGCCCGGCTACTTCATACAGCAGACCTTGCATCGCTTTCGAGTCGCCTTGCCGTGCCACGTCGAATAGGCACCTCTGCACAGCTGCGATGCCTCCCTCGATCGATGCTGGGGCGTTCTTGGCGCGGCGAATTCGTTGCAACCAGCGATCCAAGTCTCCGGTCAGTGCCACCTGTGGGCGTTCCTTGACGGTTACAAATCCTACCGGGACTGCCGTAGTCGAAAGGCCGTTCCGCTCCAATAACGCATGCCGCACGAACCCGGAGATACCTCTATCGGCACCCAACGACGCAGCCGCTCGAGCAAAGTCGACTCCGCTGCGACCCTGTTTGCCCTTCCAGGTCATACGGCCTTCTTCGATAAACCGACCAACCTCGGCCGCCGACGAAGCGTTACACCAGACAGGTGCCCAAATTTCCCCGCGCGATCCTTCCGTCGCGCTGCTCCCGTAGCCTGTTGGTGAAGAGTCTGAGGTGAATGGAATCGCTGCGCGACCGCCGGCGTCGCTCCCCATTCGTCGCGCGGCGGCACTCACGAAAACCATCGAACCTTCGATTAGCAACACCCAGTCCCACGGGTTGACCAGACTCGGCGCAGGCACTACCGGCCCCGAATTGGCGCCACCCGTCGCACCCGGAGAGAATTGGCCGGTCGATTCTGCAACAAGCGCAGTTGGGGTTTCGAACAACGCAGCCGCTAGCCACTCTGCTGACTGAGGTCGAGCAGGCGTCTTTTGTTTCTTCTTGAGACCAAGTATGTCAGCGACACGTCCCATATACGCCACGGAAAAATCAAGTCGGCCATCATTTCCGCCTGTCCCGAGCATCGGCGGATAAATCTCTTTTGTTTGAGCCAAGACTACGGACGCATCTATCCAGGGAAGCGCGAGATCGGGTAGGCGCTCGCGACATGCCTTCACTGTGGCGGATTTCTCCCAATCATTGGCAACCATGTCGGCGTAGATCTGCTCACCGATCGTGATTGCGGCGCGATACGCAGCAAGACGCTCATCACTAGAAGCTTCGATAACGCCTACTGCGGCTACTGCGCCCGGGCTCTTGCCTTCCTTGGCGAACCCACTGCCCTTATTCCAAGGAGAAATGACCGGGGTCGGTCGGTAAATATCCAAGAAGAATTCAGCGAGCGATTCGTTGCTGAGATCGGTTGTGAGCACGAATGTGTCGCCGTGCCAATGGCCACGCGCACGGGTGTCTGCTTGCGCGCCGATGATCCGCAGTATGCCAAGGGCTTTGAGATAGGAACCTAGAGGTTCAGTACGACACCCCGAGAGGACGAGCGCGTTCACCACCGCGACCCCCCACCGGGCGCGGCACTCGCCTTCCAATCGCCAAGCCTCACCAAAGCTTCTAGAAACGCGAGCCGGAACGGTCCGAGATCGGGGCGGTCGCGCAGTACGAGCATGCGCGCTGACCACGACGGCGACCCGTCCGGACGATCGCCGAGCTCCATAAATGCTAGATCGACTACGCATTCAGGCAGCCGTCCGTCGGGGATATCAACTGCCGGAATCGGGTCGCCGTCAAAGACGCCGAGCGCAACGCGGCCATCAAAATCGCGTTCGTTGCGTGTCTCGCCCGGCAACGAACGGATACCGAGGCGCACCCGGCCGTGGTGTGCCGCAACAAGGTAACGCACGAGATCCTTTTCTCCGACTTCGTCTAGCGCCGTGCTCGCCTCACCTAGCAACATGAGTGCCGACACGAGTTCGTGGCGAAAATATTTCCTTCGGTGACGAGCCTTGAGAGACCCAGCCGACTTGGCCCAAGGACCGACGAACGCCGGTTCCTCGCCATCGCTGCAAGTGCGCGTGAGCGTGTCTTGAAAAACGGGATGTGCCTTGCCGACATCGTGCAAGCGGGCCGCTACCGCAGCTGCCTCGATGTGCTCGTCCTTGAGACCAATTAACTTGAGTTCCGAGACGATTCGACGCGTTTCAAACTCGACATCGGCGAGATGATCGCGTAGCCCTAGCCATGCGTGTTGCCGTTCCGAAAGGCCTTCGTCTGCGGTCGCTTCTACCGAGGGGACTAGAGCCGAGTCTGCCTGATCGACAACAGGTTCGACTGGTGCATCGGATTTCGGCGACCAACCAGACTCAGGTGAGTACCCGCCTGCAGAACAATTAGCTAGCAAGACCGCTCCGGGGCGTACGTCCCCGTCAAAACAACGGACCCAACGTCGATCGTCGAGGTGGTCGAAGCGCCACACAGCACCCTTGTCCCCGGCATTTTTCACGAATTCTCGTGCCTCAGTCACCGGGACAGCGCAGAGTTCTGCCGATGTCGGAGGATGCGCATCGCTAGGTCCATCGCCCCCGAAGTCTCGCCAGGCAAGCTGAACACTCAGGTCGTCCTCATCGCGTATAAAACGCGACACATCGACGTCGTTACCACCCAGATCTGGTGTCGTGTCGAATAGATCTATGAGGTCGCGACGGCGGAGCACGTCGTGTTGCACGCGTGTTGTCGGCACACTGAGCTTGCCGAGTGCGTCGCCCGTCATGTCTCGACCCTCGAGACCTTTGAGTGCCAAAACCGACGCTTCGATATCTGAATTCGTGTACGGCGCCAGCTTAGCTGGCTTGATCCACACGAGTCTGGCATTCGGCGAAGTCCCATCACGGTTGCACCTACCGGCGCGTTGAACGATCGATGGCCAGGGAGCAGCCTCAGAAAACATGAGCGCAGCAGAAATATCAACCCCAGCCTCTACAACTTGCGTCGAAACAATTATCCGACCAGGACCTTCCGGATCGACTGCAGCGAGGGCCGCTACGACTTGACGTTTGCGATCTGCACGTCTGAATCGCGAATGCAACAACACGACCTCGGCATCGCTAAGGGCACTGATCGCCTCCGAAACTTTTCTTGCTCGATCGACGGTGTTGAGTATCGCGAGCGTCAACGTCCCTGCTTCGTGCTCAAGCGTGAGTGCCGTAGCGATGTCCTTCTCGTACTTCTTCGTATCGTCAGGCACTACGAGTTCTTCTACACGACGAGTCGCTCCGAGACGCGCGGCTAGAGCACCACTACGCTCATCGTCAGCGAGCCTGACATCTGTTGCGATATGTGGGCAGTCGATAGTCGCTAACGCTTCGCGATCGACGGTCGCTGACATCCACATGCTTGCGCATGGCGCCGCTGTTCTGAGCACCGCGCGCAGGCCGTGAAGCTGCCGTGACGCCGCGAGCGCGGCGCCCATCAACTGGACTTCGTCAAAAACCCACTGACACCCGGTGTTGAACAGTCCGAAGTCGATCGGCCAAGCGAACCGGCTTTCGCCATACCCGCGATTCAATGCGCGAGAGATCAACATATCCATGGTTCCGATGAAGATCGCGTCGCGGGCTGGATCGAGGCGCCAGGCACCGTCGAGCTTTCCCTCTCCTCCCATCACAACGTGCACGCCAACCTCGTCAGTAAGTCCAAGATTCTCTACCCACTCGCGGACCGAAGCCTCGGTCTGCTCGACAAGGACACGCATTGGCAATACGAATACCAACCAATGCGGAGTCGTCTCGCGCACAGCTACGTCGTCATGGACCCGGCGACGGAACAACCAAGGCAATACTGCTGCCATGGTCTTGCCGCACCCGGTCGGGACACTGAGGAGTTCTGGAAGCCCCGAGCACGCGATCCGTGACTGATAGTCGTACGGACCGAATCCTGTAGCACGTTCGGCGAAAGCCGCGAAGCTCGCTTCTACCGCGTTCATGTCATTCACACCCCGATTACCCGGTCTCGAATCTGGAACGAGAACCTAGGTGCAGGGTGGGACATCGACCAAGACGCCGGCCAACCCCCTACTCGATGAGTTTGATGATGTTGAACATCGGGAGATAGAGAGCAATGACCATTCCACCTACGGCGCTACCCATCAACACGATCAACAGTGGCTCTATAAGAGAGGTAAGTGCATTTACCGTGGCTTCGACTTCTGCGTCGTAGAAATCTGCGATCTTGTCGAGCATCTCGTCGAGCGCGCCGGTCTCTTCGCCGACTGCCATCATCTGCACGACCATCGGCGGGAAGACGTCGTGGTTCGCTAGGCGCTCAGATAAGCCCTCGCCTTGCTTGACCCCGGCCTGTGCGTCGAGGATGCCGGCAGCGACAACGCTGTTGCCTGATGTGTCGGCCACGATGTCGAGCGACTCGAGGATCGGAACGCCAGAGCGCACAAGTGCTGAGAGAGTCCGAGAGAAACGCGCTAACGCAGTCTTTTTTACGAGCACGCCCATAACAGGCATCTTCAGCTTGATCGCATCCCAGCGCTTGCGGCCTTCTTCTGTAGTGATCCATCGACGTAGGCCGACAATGATGCCGATCTGCACCACGAAAACAAAGTACCAATATTGCCTACAAACCGAACTGATGTTGATAAGGATTGTTGTGGGCAACGGCAGTTCGCCGCCAAGTTCTGCGTAAAGGCCTTTGAACATCGGGATCACGAACAGCAACATCGCTGAGACGATCACCGCAACAAGCACACCAACTACAACTGGGTATGTCATCGCCGACTTGACCTTGCGACGTAGTTCGACTTGCTTTTCAATCGTGTCGGCGAGTCGTGTGAGCACGCTGTCTAGCGCACCACCAACCTCACCGGCTTTGACCATCGATACATACAGACGGCTGAACGCCTTCGGGTGCTTACCGAGTGCGCCCGATAGCGACGAACCTTTTTCTACGTCGATGCGGACCTGGTTCACGATCGCGGCGAGTGGCTTCGATTCGGTCTGCTCAGCCAAGATGTAGAGCGCACGTAGCAACGTGAGGCCAGAGTTGATCATGGTCGCGAACTGGCGTGAAAATACAGCCACGTCTTTGAGCCGTATGCGGTTAGAGAGCCCTGGTATCTGGATTTCGCGGCTCAGCTTTTCGGATCGGTGTTCGTCGATCGCGATTGGCGTGTAACCCATCTGCCGCAGCTTCGCGACAAGCAATTGTTCGCTCTCGGCTTCGAGCTGGCCTACGACAAGTTTTCCGGTCTTGTCCCTGACCTTGTACGCGTATGTGCTTGTCGCCATTGTTTATCCCACTTCTTCTGCGAGCGCTTCGGGTCGCGGATTCATCATCCGTTGATCAGCCGTTGCAAATAGTCTTCGTTCGTTGAACGTTCACGTGCGACGTCCATCGAGATGCGTCCTGTCCGCGCTAGGTGAGCGAGAGACATGTCCATCGTGACCATGCCGTGCTTGCCGCCTGCTTGCATCATCGAATAGATCTGATGTGTCTTGCCTTCACGGATCAGGTTGCGAATAGCTGGCGTTGAGACCATTACTTCGGCTGCTGCGACCCGGCCCCTGCCGTCAAGCGTTGGCAATAGTTGCTGTACGCACACGCCCTGCAACGCAGACGCAAGTTGCACTCGAATCTGTTGTTGCTGGTGACTTGGGAAAACGTCAATGATTCGGTCGATTGACTGTGGCGCGTCCTGGGTGTGCAATGTCGCAAAAACAAGGTGACCAGTCTCTGCTGCTGTAATCGCTGTCGAGATTGTCTCTAGGTCTCGCATTTCGCCGACAAGAATTACGTCTGGGTCTTGACGCAAAACGTGCTTGAGTGCGTTCGCAAAAGAGTGAGTGTCTTCGCCGACTTCGCGCTGGTTCACGATGGCTCTTTTGTGTTGGTGCAGGAACTCGATTGGGTCTTCGACCGTCATGATGTGCACCGCGCGCTCGCGGTTGATGATGTCGACAAGGCTCGCCAATGTCGTGCTCTTACCTGAGCCAGTAGGACCAGCAACGAGTACAAGACCCTGTGGGAGCCATGCGAACTGTTCGACAGCCGACGGCACACCAAGTTTCTCGAACCCGACAATCTCAAACGGAATCGCACGCATCACACATCCGACGCTGTCGCGCTGCAACAAGATGTTCATCCGGAAGCGGCTCTTGTGCGGGAGCGTGTAACTCGTGTCGAGTTCTAGATCGCGCTCAAACTTCTCGCGTTGTTTTTGGGTGATGATCGAATACACCATCTGGCGAATCTGGCTGCCGTTCAAGACCGGGTAATCAGCCAGTGGCGTCATCGCACCATTGACACGAACCACCGGACGACTACCAGCACTTAGATGCAAGTCAGAGCCACGCATCTCGAGCACACATTCAAGCAGCGCATGTATCGAAATCTCGTTGGGGTTATCGACGACCTCAACGTGTTCTGCGCCCGCGATTGCTGGACCTGGTCCGTAGATGGACTCGATCGCCTTAGCTATCTCAGATCGGTCAGCAGCAGCCGGGATGATCTCGTATCCCGTGACCTGTCCAATAGCGAGTACTGCAGCATCGTCTCCCGGTTCAGCAAAAGCAACGATGAGTTTTGCGCCTTCGAAGTCGATCCCGACAGCTAGGTAACGGCGCGCAACATCTGCGGGGATTACAAGCGGTGCGTCCTGGTGCAACGGAGTGTCGCGAAAATCGATGAAGCGAATACCAAGACTCATCGCTAATGCTGCCGTGAGGTCCTTAGTCCCGACTAGACCCTTCGATGCGAGATACACGGGCAGAGCCATGTTCTCGCGTTCTGATGCTTCTAGAGCGGCCTCTAGTGCATCTCGAGAAAGTACGTGGCGGTCGATGAGTGCTTCGCCAAAATGGCGCGCTTGTTGTCCGAGCATCGCAGAGCTATCGGCAGTTACGCGACAACTCTGAAGATTTCCTCAAGACTTGTCATGCCAGAAGCGACTTTCCGCAATCCATCCTGCCTGAGAGGGATCATGCCTTGCATAACTGCAATCTTCGCGATGTCGTCTGAGCTTCGCCGTTCGATTACCGCACGCTTGAGTTCCTCAGACATCAGCAACACTTCATGGACACCAAAGCGGCCCTTGTAGCCAGTACGCGCACAAGAAATACAGCCAACCGCGCGATATATCAGGGGCGCGTCTCCAGAACCATCTAAGTCCCAGCCAGCCTCAAACAGTTCAGCTTCGGATGGCTCGTACTGTTCCTTACAGTTCGGGCACAATTTCCGAGCTAGCCGCTGGGCGACGACAGCATCGAGCGCGCTAGTAACCAAGAACGGTTCAACGCCCATTTCAACAAGTCGCATCGGCGTGCTCGCCGAGTCGTTCGTGTGCAGGGTCGAAAGCACAAGGTGACCCGTGAGGGCAGCTTCGATCCCAATAACAGCAGTTTCGCGGTCTCGGATCTCGCCTACGAGCAACACATCGGGGTCAGAACGCAGAATGGACCGCAGCGCGGACGAGAACGTGAGGCCAGCTTTGGCGTGAACCTGGACCTGGTTGATACCAGCCATCCGATACTCAACAGGGTCCTCGACCGTGATGATGTTGCGGTGGGCTTCGTTCAAGATATTTAGCGTTGCATAAAGCGTCGTGCTCTTTCCAGAGCCGGTCGGACCAGTCACAAGAATCGTGCCGTAGGGCTTGCGATAAGCCGTAGCAAACCGGTCGAGTTGCTCTGGCAAGAACCCGAGTTCTTCGAGACGCAACAACGCCTGGCTCTTATCGAGGATTCGCAGCACGACCTTCTCGCCATAGACCGTCGGCAGGGTCGCGACACGCAAATCGATTGGCTTGCCACCAACCTTGATGGAGATGCGCCCATCTTGAGGAATTCGACGCTCAGCGATGTTGATGTCGGCCATGACTTTGAGCCGAGAAATGACGCCAGACTGGATCGACCGCGGCGAACGCATCACCTCGTGCAACACACCGTCAATTCGGAACCTGATTCTCAGATCAGTTTCTGTCGGCTCGACATGGATGTCCGAAGCTCGGTCGCCAACTGCCTGACTGATTAGCAATGTAACGAACTTGACGATTGGCGCGTCTTCGACAACGGAGCTAATCGACGTGATCGTCTCGTCATCTTCATGCTCGTCTGCTGCAAGCTGCGCGATCGAGTCAACTTCTGTGTCGAGCCGAAAGTACCTGTCGATCGTCTCCGAGATCTGGGTAGGTGTTGCTACAACACTGATGGCCTCAACACCAGCGACGGCTCGAATGTCGTCTAGCGCGAAAACGTTTGACGGGTCGGCCATAGCCACGACGAGCCGACCATCGCGCCAGGCGATCGGAATTGCTTGATAACGGCGGGCCACGCTTTCGCTAACAACGCCGACAGCGCTGGCATCGACCGTTAGGTCACTGAGATCGACATATTCGAGGCCAACCTGGGCCGCAAGGGCGCGCACGACATCGGTCTCAGAAACCACGCCTGACTCGATAAGCACGCGGCCAAGCGGTTTTGACCTGGCGATGTGTTCGGCTACACCGGCATCCAACTGCGCCTGCGAGATGAGACCTGCTCTCATCAACATTATTCCGAGTGGAGTGGCATCGCCCATAGCTACTTCTTAGGTTTCGTTCTAAGCGTCTCGAAGCGCGCTGAACATCTTCAGCATCACGCTTCGATCAGCCACAGTGGAAACGTCTGTGTCTTCTTGGTCGTCCTGGTAGTCGAAGGCGTCCGACCCTGAATCATCGACAACATCGGCGTCGCTCGGGCGGGCCGCCGAGGTGTCGGGTTGTTCATCTACTCCAGGACCATACGGCGCAACGAGTGCAAGAGGTTGGTGGACAGTCGCCACGGGTGCCGTGACATGCGCACTCGCTAGCAGGCTTGAGCGTTGTGGTGTATGCGGAGGCGAATCGGTTCCCAGGCGGAGAGCACCACGTTCAACGAGGTCTGCGATCTCCTTACACACCTCGATCAACGAAGTCTCCTGCGGCCGTTTGAGATCACGAACCGCTGTCCTTCCATCGACATTTGCAAGCAATGCCCATTGAGTTGCACTCAGAGTTATTGATTCACTCGCAATCTCAGGCGCGACCTCTGGGCATGAGTCGAGCGACCCGACAAGCCCGTTCACAGCATCTGACTCTGCCGTGATTCGATCGATTTCAGCTATCGACGACGCCACATCTATTGCGACGGCGGACGGCGGCGGCGTCGACACCACGAACTTGAAACTCGCCTCAGGGTCCTTGCCGAACCGAACGCATACGTCGACGAGAGACGAGGCCAGCGAAGCTTCGCTGACATCGGGCGAGGCGCTCGGTTCGACCCCCACACACAATCCATCTTGCAGATGAATCGAGCCATTGGCGAGGTCCGTGCAGATCTCGATCGAGCCGGTCCTGTGCGCGGCTACGAGCATGGCCACGAGGTCGGTGAGCGGGAAGATGTCGAACGTTCCGTGTAGCACTTGGCGTCGCCCTCTCGGTTCTAGCAACGGTCTGATTTCAAGAACTATCGGCACACGTGTCGCCGGGGTTGACCACTCAGTGTGGCGGCCGACGCATCTAGCCCAAATACATGAGAGCGGCGCTACGCATTATGGCAATTGGGGCATTTACGCCGGTCCAGTGTTCGAATTGGATGCCAGCCTGGTGTATCAGCATCCCGAGGCCGTCGACGACAACTGCTCTAACCGCCCGGGCGGACCCAAGCAGTTCTGTCTCCACAGGGTGGTATACGAGATCGACCACGACTAAGTCCTTGCGCAACGTCTCTGCTCGGACGGGCGACACCCGTGACCCCGACGAGCCGTCTACCTGCATGCCGATCGATGTGGCATTCACGATCATGTCGTGGTCCGCAACGAGGTCAGCGGCTGATTCGAACTCTGCTGTGGCGCCGCCACAAATCTGCGCGACTTCGGTTGCCGTCGTGGCGTTACGAGCCGCGCATGTAACGCTCGCGCCAGATTGGCTTAGAGCCGCAGCGACGGCTCGCGCTGCGCCCCCGGCGCCCAACAACAAAACCTTCATGCCAGCGACATCTACATTCGCGTCGGCCAGAGACCTCAAGAATCCTGCACCGTCGGTTGAATCACCGATGATCTTGCCATCTTCGACCCTTAGGTGATTCACGCTTGATAGCGCAGCAGCCTCAGGGGTCAACTCATCGCACGATTCGATCACATCGAATTTATGAGGCATCGTGACCGACAATCCAGAAATGCCCAGGGTGCGCATCGAGCGCACGGCATGTGCTCCGGAACCACGCGGGACTTCTAGAGCGACATAGACCCAGTCGATTCCGGTGCTCTCGAACGCAGCGTTGTAGAGAACCGGGGAGAGTGAATGCCGCACAGGGTCGCCGATTACCGCTGCGAGCCGCGTGGCGGCGGTGACGGTGCGGGTCATCCGAGTAGTCCTTGTTCGCGAGCACGAGCAACGTTGTCAAGGTGCTCGTCATAGCTGACAGCAAATGCGTGCGCACCAGAAGGATCGCTAAGCACGTAAAAACGATATTCGGTTTGGGCAGGATGTAACGCAGCTTCGAGTGAAGCTCTCGCAACTGTTGCTATCGGCGTTGGCGGCAAGCCCTTTGCCCAATATGTGTTGTAAGGAGACTCAGTCGCACGATCTTCGGCCGTGTTGCTCGATTTGCGCTTGCCGATTGCGTACAAGACGGTCGCATCGATTTGCAAAGCCATGTCGTCCTCGATCCTGTTGAAAATGACCGATGCGATTAGAGGTCTATCAGAGTCGAGTCGGGCTTCGCCCTGGATTAGCGATGCAGCAACGACCACTTCATATGCGCTGAGTCCCGTCTCGGGATTCGCGTCACCGAGCGAAATCTCCGCTGCGATTTCGTCGAAGCGATTGACCATCGTACGCACGACATCGAGTTCTGTTACATCCTCTGAGAACCTATAAGTGTCTGGAAAGAGCATGCCTTCGGCGCTAACCACAGCTTCGGGTTGAAAACGAGAGCGCACTTCTCCATTGCGGACGATTGCTAAGAACGTCGCTGCATCGAGGTCAAGTTGCTCTGAGACTTCGTTCGCGACTTCGGTCAACCAGAGTCCAGGGATAATCGACAGTTCGACCTCAATAACAATCGGACCAGCTTCAAGCACGGCTACTGCTTCTCTGACGCCCGAGCCCTCAGATATCTCGTAGTCCCCTGCTTGGAAATTGTCGTGATTACCAAAACGGGCGTATAGCCCGAATGCGAAGGTCGAATCGATGACATTGAGGTGCTCGAGTTCTTTGCCGATGCGCGCAACTCCCCAACCAGATTCGATCGACAGTTCGACGAGTCGCCCACGTTCGGCGTGAGGGTCGAGTTGGTTCTGTAACCACGAGTTCGCGACGAACAGTGCAAGGAATGGGATCGCAAGGATGACCAAAATGATGATCGCTGCACGTTTGCGGCGCGGTTGCGCTTCGTGGTCGCCGCTCAGTTCGAACTCCTGTTGGTCGTCTGTCATTTCGGAGCACTATCCAGAAAGGCCTGCAGCATGACGGCGGCTGCGACCTTGTCGACGAGATCGCGTTGTTGTGCCTTAGTCAAGTGCGCTTCTTGAAGCGACCGTTCCGCAGAGATAGTCGTTAGACGTTCATCGAATGCAACAACCTCGATGCCAACGAACGCGGCACCCATGGCTTCGATCTCTATTCTCGCTGCCTTCGCTGCGGGGCCGTCACGGCCCGTCATAGATAGCGGCAAGCCCACGACAACAACGGTCACTTCCTGCTCCACCATGATTTGCCGGATTGCAGCATGGTCCTCGGACTGGGTTTTTGCTCGCTGCAGCACCGTGTGAGGTGAAGCGATTGACCTGCTCGGATCAGACAGCGCGATCCCGATTCGGCGCGACCCTAGATCGATTCCGAGTGCCCTACCGAGCCGGTTCGTCACCGTGGGCTATCCGTAACACCAGACTTCAAGGCTTCGAAAGCATCGTCGATCGCGCCGGTGTTGGGGCCACCACCTACGGCTAGGTCTGGGTTCTTCGCTACCCCTCCGCCTAACGCGCGCGCGATCGGTGCTGCAATGTCCGCTGCCGATGCACCAGCACCAACGCGATCCTTGCTGACTGCTACCACGACGCCAGCCTTGGAACCCTCTTGGTTGAGTCCAATGACTGCGACTACACCCGAACCGATTTGGCGTAGCGCGTTTTGGGCGAGTTGCCGCAAGTCGTCTGGGCTCATGCCGTCGTGTCGGGCAACGATGCAACCATCTACTGCCGTCGCAACTAGTTGAGTCGCGACGGCGTGAGTTTCCTTCGCGCGAATCGCGGCGATTTCGGATTCGAGCACCTTCACGGAGTCGAGCAACTTCGCGATCTTTTCATCGATCTCGGCAGGCGACGCCTTCAACGCGCTCCCGATCTTGACCAAACGAGATTCCGTATCAACGATGTGGGTTAACGCTGCTTCACCGGTGAGCGCTTCGATTCGTCGCAGATTGCTACCAATCGACCCTTCGCTAATGATCTTGATCGGGCCGATGAAACCAAGAGACCCAACGTGGGTTCCGCCACAAAGTTCGAGCGATGGGCCGGCGCGCAGGACTCGCACGACATCTCCGTATTTGTCGCCGAAGAAGGCGACAGCACCAATCTTCTCTGCTTCGACCCTAGACATCTCGGAGTGATCGACGCTCGCATCGGAGATCACAATTGTGTTAGCGAGTGCCTCGACCTTGCGGAGTTCGTCCGGGGTCATCGCCTCGAAATGAGCGAAGTCGAATCGCAGCCGCTCTGGCGAAACAAGTGAACCTGCTTGCTTTACATGCTCGCCTAGCACTTCGCGCAGCGCCCAGTGCAGAAGGTGCGTCGCGGTGTGGTTGCGGCGTATTGCATCGCGTCGGTCAGCATCGATCGCAACGCTACAAACTGCGTCTTCAGCTACCGAGCCTTTTGTAACTCTCGCTCGATGCAGATGCAGTCCCGGCAAACCAAGTTTGGTATCTGTGACACTTAGTTCGAAACCGTCACCAACGATCGTGCCTGTGTCGCCTACTTGGCCACCACTTTCGGCATAACACGGTGTCTTGTCGAGCACGACGTCGACAACGGACCCTTCGTCAGCGCGCGCTAGGCGATCCTGCGCGGAGATGAGCGCGAGCACTGCTGCTCTTTCGGTTCTTGTTTCTGTGCGCCCCGTAAACGCTGTTACACCTGAGGCTTCCAGCAACTCTCGATATAGCTCTAGCGGAGCGTTGGCTTTGCCTCCAGCCTCCTTGGCTGCATCTTTGGCGCGGGCGCGTTGTTCGCCCATCAGAGTGTCGAAGCCAGCGAGATCGACCGTGCGAGAACTAATAGCGGCGACCTCGCGAGTTAGATCTACCGGAAAGCCGAGCGTGTCGTGAAGATAGAACGCATCAGCTCCAGAGACATCGCCGCGAGCCACAACGTCGTCGATATATTCGGTTCCGCGGCTAAGCGTGCGCCTGAACGACTCTTCTTCCCGACTAACAATTCGGGTGACTAAGTCGCGGTCCTCTGCGAGTCGTGGATAGGCATTGGCCATGACATCGCACACTGCGCCGACCATTGCGGGGGTAACCAAATCTTTCGCTCCGAGGCGATACGCGTGGCTGACAGCGCGACGGATAATACGGCGCAGCACGTAGCCACGTTCGGTGTTGCTTGGCATTACACCGTCGCCCACCATGATCGCCATCGAACGCGCATGTTCAGCAAGGATTCGCAAGTACACGTCGTGTTCTGCGTTGCGGCCATACACAGTGCCGCATACTTCTTGCGCTCGATCGATGAGCGGTTCGAACAAATCGATGTCCCAGATAGACGACTTGTTCTGCAACAAGAACAAGATCCGCTCAAGTCCTGCACCCGTATCGATAGAGGCTTTAGCGAGCGGGACTTTCTCACCGTCTGCGCGTTGATCGAACTGCATAAAAACCAGGTTCCAGAACTCGATGAAACGGTCGTTGCCTGTTGCTGGTCCGCCATCTTCGCCGTGTTCTGCGCCGAGGTCTATGAATATCTCAGAGCACGGACCACACGGTCCGGTGTCGCCCATCTTCCAGTAGTTGTCTTCATCGAGCCGCTGGATGCGGTCGGCCGGTACACCAACCTTGTCGCGCCAAATCTCGGCTGCCTCATCGTCGGACAGATGGACAGTGACCCAGAGTTTGTCGGGATCGAAACCAAGATGTTCTGTTGTGAACTCCCATGCCCAAGGAATCGCGTCTGCCTTGAAGTAGTCACCGAAACTGAAATTGCCCATCATCTCAAAGAACGAGAAATGGCGGTTAGTCCTGCCGATGTCGTCAAGATCGTTGTGCTTGCCGCCGGCACGAATGCACTTTTGGATTGAAACAGCCCTTGGTGCAGGTGGAACCTCGTCGCCGAGGAAGTAGTTCTTGAATGGCACCATGCCAGCGACAGTGAACAGCACGGTCTTATCTACTGGGATGACGCTCGCAGATGGCACGACCAGGTGATCTTTGGCAGACCAGAACGAATACCAGGCAGCGCGAAGCTCATCTGCTGTGCGGGGCGGGTTAGGCATGGCTGCAGATTACAGGGAGTGCTTGATTCGGAGTTCTGCTTCGCGTTCGTGCATCGCGGCACGACCCTCGACGACAGCGTCGCGCACGCGACCCGCTCCGCGCATTGCAGTATCAGCAGCGCGCGCAGCAACCGCAGGCGGGCGATAGCGACGCGCGGCTTTGCGCGCCTTATATACGCCGAACACAGAAGTTCCGACACCGGCCGCGTAGCCAATCACCATCCAGCGACTCCGCTTGAACATAGTTAGCTCTTGCTCCGTTGAGCGCGACGAGTCTGCTTAATTGGTGCCGGGCCTTTTGCTTTGCCACGTAGCCGCTTGCTCGCCTCAGAGACGCCTGCGCCGATGGCCATGGCTTTGACTACAGGAGACTGAATCGTGCGGTAAGCGAACCGGGTCGCTGAGTCGACTCTCTCTTCGAGAACCTCCGCTCCGCTAATAAGTCTGTCAACTCGCATCACCTGATCGACTGTCTCGTCGACTGCACCATGTAGTTCTTCTACGAGTGGCAACGTTTCGCTGTGCAAAAGCTCAACTGCGTCGCGCACCTCGCGGAGCGCCCGTTTGAGGGAAAACAGTGTCGCTACAAGTACCCCGGCTAGAACACCGACAAGCACAGCCATCACGATCGCTACAACTTCGGCCGGGCTCATGAGTTTTTCCGCCGATCCCCTACGCGTCGCTCGACCATTGGACGTCCAATCGTACGACGATGATTCCAGAGTTCCACTAGCGCAGCTTCGCAATTCGATGAACCAGGCTCGTAGAAGGCCTCGCTCGCCACTTCATCTGGCAAGTACTGCTGGGCGATCCAGTGGTGTGGAGCATCGTGTGGGTACTCATATCCGACCCCATGACCAAGGACCGCGGCTCCTCTGTAGCCACCGTCACGGAGGTGCAACGGAACTCTGCCAAGCGCTCGGTCCGAAACAGCAGAGATTGCGGCTCCAATCGCCTTATATGCGCTGTTCGATTTTGGAGCCAACGCAAGATAGATAACGGCATGAGAGAGGTTGATGCGGGCCTCTGGCAGACCAACAAACTCAAGTGCAGCCGCGGCAGCATTTGCAATTACGAGCGCATGCGGATCAGCAAGACCTATGTCTTCCGATGCGAGGATGACGAGCCTTCGAGCTACAAACCGCGGGTCTTCGCCAGCTTCAAGCATCCGAGCAAGCCAGTAGACGCCGGCATCGGGATCGGAGCCACGAATGCTCTTTATGAAAGCGGAGATGATGTCGTAATGCTCGTCTTCGCCGTAACGAATCGCGCGTGTGGCAAGCGCAGATTCGGCATGAGCCAGCGAGATTTCTGGCACGCTTTTGGCTCCGCTCGCTCTCGCTTCTTCGACGCTCAGCGCATGGGCCAATTCGAGGCACGTGAGGGCATGGCGCGCGTCGCCCTCGGCACGTTCACAAAGGTGATGCATCGCGTCGTCGCTGATCGTGCTCGGCTCTGAGCCAAGACCACGATCGACATCGAGCAACGCACGTTGCATCAGTGGCACGAGATCCTCTGCGCTGAGTTGTTCAAGTCGGAACAAGGTGCTGCGGCTAAGTATTGGACCGGTGAGAGAAAAGAATGGGTTCTCCGTCGTCGCGCCGACGAGGACGATGATGCCTTCCTCAACGTGCGGCAGCAATGCATCTTGTTGAGTCCTGTTGAATCGATGGACCTCATCGAGGAAAAGGATCGTTCCTTGGCCGCGCTCTCCAAGGCGCTCTTTGGCGCGCTCGACGACCTCGCGAACGTCCTTGACGCCGGCATTCACGGCCGATAGCGGTTCGAATGCCTTGCTCGTAGCGCCAGCCACGAGCCTTGCGATGCTTGTCTTGCCGGTTCCTGGCGGGCCAAACAAGATCACAGATGCCAAGCGATCAGATTCGATCAAGGTTCGGAGTGGTCTGCCCTTCGCGAGCAAGTGCTTTTGACCTGCTACCTCATCCAATGACCTCGGCCGGAGCCTCGCGGCGAGCGGCGCCCTACGCGCGAGCCGTTCTTCGACGGCGTGGCTAAATAGGTCTGGGCCACTCATGGTGGAGGGACTCTACGAGAAATCGCATCTCGGCCGCCATCCTTGTCGGCGCCGCTACTTGGCGATACGGTTCGTCCACCATTTCGCCAACGATTTCGTGACATAACCGGAGGTTCCACAATGGAAGAATCAACCTGGGTTCGCTCTATGTACCTGTACCTGATGTGTTTCGTGAGCATCGTCCTCATCGCAATGGGGACCGTGGCAGTTGGAGTCGGCATCGTTCATGCGATTGCGCCCGACTTGGGCCACCGCGACGCCGTCGACCGCATCGGTATCGGGGCGAGCAATATCGCCGATGGCATTCTCGACATCATGCGAGAACAGTCGAACGATTCTGCGTCTGACTACTGCGACCATTGGCAAGAAGACGACTATTACGAATCGCGGTCGGATTGCATGCGTGACAATTCGGGTATGGATGCTGAGGGCTTCGGCGCCATTAGCAAGGGAATCACAGAGGTCCGCTCTGAGCTACGTGGCCAGATCCGGAACTCGTCGCTCAACGCAGTAATTCGCGGACTTATTTCGGTCATTGCTGGCCTAATCCTGTTCCGGTTACACGCGCGTCACACAACGCTGTATGCAAACGGGATTAGTTCACTCAAGAAGCCAACCGCGGCTACTCCTCCACCACCACCGGTCGCGATGGTGTAGCTAGCACGACCAGAGAATCCACGAGGTGTCGTGTGCGCTCAGCGCGCGGCACCTCAGGCTTTCTTGGGTAGCAACCGCAGTCCGAGCTCGCCGAGTTGTTTGTCGTCTACAGCTGTCGGCGCGTTCGTTAGCGGGTCGGTACCACTCTGAGTTTTCGGGAACGCGATGACTTCGCGGATGTTTTCTTCGCCCGCAAGGATTGCTACGAGACGGTCGAGCCCGAACGCGAACCCAGCGTGCGGCGGCGCACCGTATGCAAATGCGTCAAGCAGAAAGCCGAACTTGGAGTGCGCTTCTTCTGCTTCGATGCCGAGCATCGAAAATATTCTCTGCTGAATATCTGGCCGATAAATCCGAACGCTGCCAGAGCCAAGTTCCCAACCGTTTAGTACAAGGTCGTAAGCCTGGCTTCGCACCGATAATGGGTCTGATTCGAGCCGATCGATGTCTTCGGCGTGCGGCATAGTGAACGGGTGGTGCGCAGGAATTGGCTTGCCGTCGTCGGTTAGACCTTCAAACAGCGGGAAGTCAACAACCCAGACAAATGCCAGCCCTTCGGTGACAGGCGGCCGCCCAAGGTCGAGCCTGATCTGACCAAGAATCTGGCAGGTCTTGTGGCGTTCGCCAGAAGCGATCAATACGAGGTCACCGGGGACGGCGCCAAGCGCCACAACGACGGCTTTGCGCTCGGTTTCGGTTAGAAACTTCGCAACAGGACTTTCGAGGTCGACGCCATTTTCGGTGTCGCGGACCCGCATCCAAACGAGGCCAGCAGCACCCAATTGCTTGGCGCGATCGACCAGCGCATCAACTTTCGACCGGGTCGCATCGGCTTCACCCGGAACGCAGATCCCTTTGACGGCTTCGACATCCGCGAACGCGCGGAACTCAGTTGCCGAGAAGATGGCCGTTAGCTCTGTGAGTTCCATGCCGAAACGAATGTCTGGCTTATCCGACCCGAAACGATCCATGGCTTCATGCCATGTAATGCGGCCAACTTCGCCAACTGCGGCGTCTGGACGAGCTGCCTTCGCTGCTGCTACGACCGCCTTCGAAGTTGCCTCGATCACGTCCTGCTGATCGGCGAAGCTCATCTCTAGGTCGAGCTGCATGAACTCGAACTGCCGATCGGCCCGCAAGTCCTCATCGCGTAAACACCGCGCGATCTGAAAGTAACGATCGAAGCCGCCGACCATGAGTAACTGCTTGAACAACTGCGGACTCTGAGGCAAAGCGTAGAAGTTGCCTGGCTTGAGCCTGCTCGGCACGACGAAGTCGCGCGCACCTTCTGGCGTGCTCGCTATGAGCATCGGCGTCTCGATTTCGCAAAAACCCTGGGCCTCCATCGCAAGCCGAACTGCGCTGTTAACACGCGCTCTTAAGCGCAAGTTCGATTGCATTGCGTCGCGTCGAAGGTCTAAGTAGCGATGGCGCAGGCGCAAGTTCTCGTCGACTTCGACGCGGTCGTCGAGTGGAAATGGAATCGGCTCTGACTCTGAGAGCACCTCTACCGCTACGGCGCCGACTTCGATCTGGCCTGTAGCCATGTCGTCGTTAGTTGTGCCTGCTGGACGTTCACGCACGGAACCCGTAACTCGCAAGACCCACTCGTTGCGAAGTCTGCGACCCACATCGAGTCCCTCGTCGGAAGGGTCGATTACGACCTGGATGATGCCGCTCGAATCTCGAAGATCTACAAAGATCACTCCGCCGTGATCGCGACGGTTACCAACCCAGCCGCACATGACTACGGTGGTCCCAACATCGCTTGTCTTGAGTTCGCCGCCACGATGGGTGCGCATCATCTAGAAATCTCTCCTCTGGGTGTTCACAGCTATCCACGCAGCGACTTCATCGCGGCGAATTTCTATCTGTTGGCCATTGGTCAGGTCTTTGACGACTACGTGACCAGTCTCCATCTCGCGCGGCGCGAGCATGACTCCGTATCGTGCGCCGCTCTTATCTGCGGCTGCCCACTGCTTCTTCAGCGAGCGACCACCGTAAGCCCTGTCGCTAGCCACACCTGCCTCGCGCAACTCGTGTAGCAAAACGACTACATCTGCAGTACCAACTGCGTCGACAACGTAAGCATCGACCCGCGCTGGACTCGGCGCGAGCGCACCATCTGCATCGGCCACGATTAACAAACGTTCGACACCGCATCCGAATCCGATAGCCGGCGTGGCAGGCCCGCCCATTTCTTGGGCGAGTTTGTCGTAGCGTCCGCCGCCGCCGACGGTGTCTTGCCCGGCGGCTAACGAATCGCTCCGGAACTCAAAAAGGGTGCTCGTGTAGTAGTCGAGTCCTCTGACCAATCGAGGTTCGACTTCAAAGTGATTGCCGATGCTTCGCAAACCGGCTTGCACCTGCTCGAAGTGGTTGCCTGCTGAGTCAGTTAGGTACTCCGTGATCTGCGGGGCGTGTTGCAGCATTTCCTTAAACTCTGGTTTCTTGCTGTCGAGCACGCGCAACGGATTTTGTTCGGCTCGTTCCATCGTGTCGCCAAGCAGGGTCGAATGAGCGCGCCAGTACTCGAGCAAAACTTCCCGATAACGCCTCCGAGTCTCGGCATCGCCCATCGAGTTGATGACTAGGCGCACAGAGTTGAGACCGATCTCTCGATAAAAACCGCCGAGAAGGTCGATCATTTCGACATCGACAGCTGGATCATCGACGCCCATGACCTCGGCGCCGATCTGATAGTGCTGTCGATAGCGACCAGCCTGTGGCCGTTCGTAGCGGAAATTCGGCGCTACATAAAAGACCTTCCATGGTGGTGTCGGCCTGTGTTCGACATAAGCCCGAACAGCGCCAGCAGTCCCTTCGGGGCGAAGCGCAATCCTGCGGTCGCCTTTGTCCAAAAAGTCGTACATCTCCTTCGAGACGACATCCGTACTTTCGCCAATCCGCGCAAAAACCTCGTAGTGCTCAAATACTGGAGTGATAACAAGCCCGTAGCCGTAGCGGCGTGCTCTAGCCCCGAAACGAGTGATGATTTCGATCCAGCGATCGGACTCTGGCGCTAGGACGTCCCGGGTGCCTTTGGGTGCACGAAAAACGTCGCGGCCAAGCGCTGCATCGGAATCAGTGGCCATAGTCGGCTTGATCCTACCGACGCACCCTTCAACAGATTGGACGATTGCGAAGAGCTCAGGTTTCTAGAGTTCGACCCAACTCTCGGTCTCAAGCGTCACTGCCCCAAAACCAACTATCTGGTCGACCCTTTCGTCGTAAACGAGGTTCATGTTGTTCTTGAGGACTATGTCGTTCGCGTAAGCAGCGCCATAAAAGTCGGCGTTGTTCTTGAACGCCACAGGACCATTTGGAGCAAATAGCAACGTCGCCGTGTTGTCTGTCGGAGCAAAGTTATTTTTGAGGCCGATGGCGCAGTCGAGAGGATTACCACCGTTGTTTGTGCATGCGCTCCCAGCCGCCGGCTGGTAGTAGCTGACAAGCACGAGGAGTTTGTCGGAGGAGTTGGCGCCACTGATTCCGACGCCACCGAACGCGTCGATGGCTGCCGATTCGGCAATGATCGTAGTGTCACCGCCGATTGTCACACCGTTGATATCGATAGCTCCAGCACCACGCACGTAGAAGGTGCCAGACAGGTTCGTGCCATGGAGAGCGATCCAGGCGTTGAAGCTTGCGACATCCGCGAATTCGATAGGCGCCGTGAAATAGTTGGCAGGGTTGAACGTAAAGAGAGGCATGGGTTTCGTTGCAGGGGCCGCAACACATATGCCTTCGGAAATTGTTCCAGCAGTACCTCCGCCGGTTTTATGGCCCCATGTCTTTAGGTGGCCACCAACGTTTCCCGTTAGGTCAACCTTGTAGTTGAGGCGCACTGGATCGTCCATGCAGTTAGGCACTGTCGACGCTGCTGTTGTATTACCGACGATGTGCGCACCGGTCGATACCTCAACGGAGTTGCCTGTCGCCGGGTCGTATCCCCCGGCGAGCACGTCGCCTCCGACAGTCGAGCCGTTGTCTAAGTACACCCAACCGGTGGCTGCGTTGATCGCTCCTGTCACCTCGTCGTTCTGGTCGACCCTAACGCTGCCATTCGCCCAGATGTCCCCATCGACATAGTCATTGTTTTTTGTGTCGATATCCGTGAATGAGAAAAGCGCATATTTGAACGACTTTGGTGGCCCAATAATCACGCGAATCGATCGCGAAGTAGCGAGAGCGCTTTGGATTCCTGCGGTCCCGCTGGCGTCGATCTGGTAGCGATTCCGCCCTAGGTAAGTGATGCTCACGTCGTAGCTACCTTCGGCAGTTGTGCCAGAAAATGGCGGCGGTACTGCCCCACCAGTTTCCTGCAGTCTTGTAATCGCTTGTTGCACTCCTGCTTCGGCGTGCTGAATGCTGAGTTCCCAGTTGCGGCCACGCTGACTCGACCTGTCGGCGTGCTGCCCGTTAGTAAGAACGATCAGAGCCAAAGCCGAACTCATCGCGATAACGAGCATCGCCGTGATCATCGCGAAACCACCTTCGTTTCTTTTCGCGGTGGCCATTAGTTCTCCTGGTTTCGCATACGCACCTCTGAGGTAAGTTCGATTGTCGTATCGGGCGAGGTGAGCGGCTCAACTTCTAACAAGATCGTGACTACCTCAGCAGTTTCTGCCGTCGGCTCGAACGAAAATATTTCGTCTGTAGCTAGCCGATCAATCAGTGTTTCGGCTGGGTCCGCGCCGACGCTCCGCGTAAGCACCCCTGCAGAAGCGTCGTATACGACATGCGCCGCTACGCCTTGCACGTAGGTGTCGAACTCGATGTGGCTCGGCGAAGCGCCAAGGTCCATCGCGTCGCCCTGTCGCACATCTTTGGTGAACCGAGCGATCGCGCTACGCATGGTGTCGAGTGCCTCCGTGCGGTCGGCGACGAATCGCTCGCTGCGCTGGGCGCTTGTCAGAGAACTCAGAATCACGCCCATCACCGCGAGGACGAGGCTCACTGTGATTGTCACCTCGAGTAGTGACGCTCCGAACTGAGCCGTTCGTGACTCATATCTAGATGCACTGGTTTTTTTTGAGTGAGACCAAATTCGTCGCTGCACTCTCATTGCCCGCCTTGTCATATGCGACCACGTAATACCGGACGCTGTCGAGGGTCTTGCTGTGTGTATTGGAAATATTTTGAGCCGTTGTCGTTGTAAGGACACTCCAGGTTGTTCCGTCGGTGCTGCGGTAGATCCGGTAACCGCGCAGGTTGGCGTCGGTTGCCACGTCCCAAGTCAGACTGACGGTCCTATTCGCGCCAACGCATGAGACGCTGCGATCAAGTTCGTCTGGCGATGTCGGCTGAGTCGAGTCGAGGATGATTGCAGCGTTCGATGTGAGAGTTGAGTTACCAGCGACGTCACTGACCTCGATGTGGACCGCCTTCGTCCCGTCTCCGGCGCTCAACGCCCAAGAAACAGTTGGATTCTCCGAGTCGTATACGAACCACGTGCCTGGGTCGCCGACTTCATTAGCGATGCGAGCGGTCACGGGGTTGCATGGATCAGTGAAGCTGAGATTGATCGTGACATTTGCTCCCGCTGTGTAGCCAGCTTCTGCCGATGCCGTCCCGTTGAGTGTGAATGAACCACTTGGTGCTGCGGTATCGCCCGGACATGCAGCGGGAATGGTTGTAGTCGTCTCTGGAACCGTCGTTGTTGACGGTACGGTCGTGGTTGGCGCCGTAGTTGTCGCTCCGCCAATCGTGACTGTGCCAACACCGAAGAACGAACTCGCGCGCACGATCCTGTTGACGCCGTGGACCGACGGCGCCTTATACCGAACGACGACGGTTACGCGTTTGTAGTCTTGGGTCCCAGCGATCGCAATATCATCGACCCATGTTGCGTACTGGTAAATCTCCATGATCGTCGAGCCGACTTGCACCGGGTCTTCGAGATGGAGAACCCCGCCAGCGACCTCATCGATGATGAGAGGCTCGATCGTGCCTTCGCCATCTACGTCGTAGCTGAGCGCGTCAGCACTCACGAAATAGTCAGGGTTGGTCGGGTCTGACTGATGTGTTGGCGCAGGACTCACGGCGATCTGGTCGTACGGGACGCTACGCAAATGTTCGAGGCGAGCAGTAGCAAGGTCTGCGGCGGTCTGGCGTTGACGCGCCAATGCCACAGTTCTGAATCCGAGAGCGATCGACGCTCCAAACGCGCCAATGACGATGGCAAGAATCGAGATAGCCGCGACCAACTCAAGCAACGTGAAACCACCGTCTGTCCCTCGACGTGACCGGCGCGCTTCGCAGAAGCTTCTCTCACTAAGAGTGAACACCCTTGAATATACGGCCACTCATCGCGTTTTCTTGAGATGGCCTACAGACTTAACAAAGCGCTCAAGGCAATACGCCTAGGTCGATTCGCCTCCCGGAAGGACCCGAGAAACGTCGTATACAGAATCGACTCGCTTTACGGCGCTGAGTATCGAGTCGAGGTGGTCTGGATCGGCTAGCTCGAAGTCAAATCGGAAACGCGCGATGCGGTCGGATTGAACTCTACTAGCGCACTGCAAGATATTGACATGATGCTCAGACAGAGTGTCTGCGATATCGCGTAGCAATTTGGAGCGATCTAGTGCCTCAATCTCAATTGATACGACATAAGTGGCTGGAGAGTCGCGGTCCCACTCGACCTCTATAACACGTTCTCCGTTGCCGCTAAGGCCTGTGGCGTTTGCGCAGTCGGTGCGATGCACAGACACGCCGCGCCCGCGGGTCACAAAACCCATGATCTCGTCACCTGGGACCGGCGTGCAACACCTCGACAACCGCACCATGACATCGTCGAGTCCTTCGACGTGTACGCCAGCGCTACCAGGAATCATTCGTGAGCGCCCAGGCCTACGTGCGGTGCTCGGGATCTGCTCGTCACCGTGGCTCAACTCGCGCTGAAGTCGCTGTACTACGACGCGCCCTGTGACATGACCTTCTCCGATGGCGATGTACAGCGCGTCGAGGTCGGGGAGGTTCATCTTCGCGAGCAGCGCCTCGAATGGAACTGACTTCGACATCCGGCTTACCGGAAGACCCTCTCGGCGCAACTCGCGTGCAAGCTCGTCACGACCCTGATCGATTGCGTCTGTCCGTCTTTCCCGTGAGAACCACTGTCGGATTTTCGAACTTGCCTTTGGAGTCGTCGCGAACAACAACCAGTCGCGAGATGGCCCTGCGCCTTCGACCTTTGTAGAGAACACTTCGACGGTGTCACCTGAAGCGAGCACTGTGTCGAGTGGCACGAGGCGGCCGTTGATTCTCGCGCCGATGCACCTATGGCCGATTTCGGTATGGATCGCATAGGCGAAGTCGACGGCGGTGGCGCCGGTCGGCAAGGTAATTACTTTTCCTTTCGGGGTAAACACGAAAACTTCGTCTGTATCGAGATCGAACTTCAGAGAAGCCATGAACTCAGCGGGGTCCTCGGTCTCGCGCTGCCAGTCGACTATTCGTTGCAACCAGGCCAGATCTTCGGTTCCTGGGTTGACCGATTCCTTGTAGCCCCAGTGCGCAGCAACTCCGAACTCGGCTCTGCGATGCATCTCGTCTGTGCGAATCTGAAACTCGACTGCCTTGCCGTCGGCGCCGACCACTGTCGTATGCAACGACTGATAGAGGTTGAACTTCGGCATCGCTATGTAATCCTTGAAACGGCCTTGCACCGGCCTCCACATCGCATGAATCGCGCCAAGTGCCCCGTAACAGTCTTTTACAGAATCAACTGTGATGCGCACGCCGAGAAGATCGTGAATCTCAGCGAACTCGCGCCCGCGGATGACCATCTTCTCGTAGATGGACCAGTAGTGCTTCGTGCGACCAGTGACGTCTGCTTCGATACGCAACTCGGCAAGGCGACCCTTCACCTCGGCAATTGCTGCGGCGATTTGTTCGTCACGAGCGGGAGCACGCACAGCGACCATTTGGTCGATCTCTGCGTACCGCTTCGGATGGAGCACAGCGAAGGCCAGGTCCTCAAGCTGCCACTTCACGTCGCCGATTCCGAGCCGATGAGCTAGCGGCGCATAGATGTCGAGCGTCTCGCGCGCGATTCGATGTTGCTTATCTGTCGGCAGAGACGCAATCGTGCGCATGTTGTGCAATCTGTCGGCAAGCTTGATCAAGAGCACGCGAATGTCCTTGGCCATAGCCACGAGCATCTTTCGCATCGTTGCCGCTTGTTGCTCTTCGCGACTATCGAACTTGATGCGATCAAGCTTGGTGACGCCATCGACGATCGCAGAAATGTCGGGACCAAAATCGCGTTCGAGATCTTCGAGCGTGACCTCAGTGTCTTCGACAGCATCGTGCAGCAACGCTCCGGCGATGGTGATGTCGTCTAACCCAAGTTCCGCTAATACCCCAGCGACTCCAACCGGGTGGGTGATGTACGCATCCCCTGAGCGACGGGTCTGATCGCGGTGAGCGTGGAGCGCAACCTCGTACGCAAGCTCGATACGAGTCGTAGATGCGTTCGGATGGCAATTCTGGAACCGTTCGAGCAGACTGGTAAGGAGCGCGTCCGGCGGGGCTACGGGCAACCTGTTCGTCGTAGCACCGACCGCCATCAGTATTCCAGAACCGCGTGAATATTCTGGCCGGAAAGGCGTGAACGGCCGTCGAGAAATGTGAGATCAATAAGGAACGACAAGGCTGCCACCTCGGCGCCGAGTTGCTCAATGAGCGCCATTGTGGCGCTCGCAGTTCCACCGGTAGCTAACACGTCGTCAACTACCAGGACTCGCTCGCCAGCGGTCAAGGCATCCTGGTGAATTTCTAAAGCATCCGTGCCGTACTCAAGCTCGTAGCGTTCGACATGAACCGCGCGTGGCAACTTGCCGGGTTTGCGCACAGGCACGAAACCAACTCCGAGTGTGTTCGCTACGGCTACACCAAAAATAAAACCCCGCGCCTCGACGGCAACGACTTTGTCGATGCCGTCGTCATGAAACGGGCTTGCGAGGCGTTCGATCGCGAACTGCAAGGCCTTCGGATCGGCAAGCAGCGGGGTGATATCGCGGAAAGTCACACCGGCTTGCGGGAAATCCACAAGATCTTTGATGTGATCCTTCAGCCACTCGGCATCGACCATCTCGTTAGTGTAAGCCGATCGGTAATCGTGAGTCGCTACCAAGTACGGGCTGCAGTTAGCGCTTACGTCCTCTTTGCGAACGCGGGCGAGGTGCGTTTGTGCGCTTCACCGCTGCTGGGCCAGGAACCCCGGTCGCATCCCACTCAACTTTGGACCCAGTTTCTGGATTGACATTTTCGACTCTGAGTGGGCTTCGCTCAGAAATGTTGGGACGAGTGCGCTCACCTCGACCTCGCACAGCCGCATATCGCGACTCGCGTTCCTTCCACGTGCACAGCGCAGGAGCAGCCACAACGATGGACGAATACGTGCCGATGAAAAGACCAGCAAAGAGGGCAAGAGCAAATTCTTCGAGTGCAGTTGCCCCGAGAATAAACGACCCAACGATGAGCAATGAAGCGACAGGCAACAGTGCCACTAGCGATGTCGACAACGAACGCATGAGGACCTGGTTCAAAGCTTGATCAACCATTCCCGCGTAGCTGAGTTTGCCGCCGACGTTGACTGCGTTTTCTTTGACCTTGTCGAACACGACGACTGTGTCGTATAGAGAGAATCCGAGAATCGTCAGGAACGCAGTAACCGTGGCTGGCGTCACCTCAAAGCCGACTATCGCGTAAACGCCGACTGTGAAGATGATGTCGTGGATTACTGCGATGATCGCAGAAGCGGCCATCTTGAACTCGAACCGCAATGAAAGATAGACGGCCAACACAGCAAAAAACATGAGAAGCGCGTACAGCGCCTTCTTAGATACTTCTTTGCCCCAGGTAGGTCCAACCGTATTAATCGAGACGTCGCTTACTTCTCGACCTGCATACTTAGCAAGCGCCGCTGTTACACCGTCGCGCTCGCTCGCAGGCATCTCATCGACGACGACGATTACGTTCGAGCCATCAGTCCCGGGCACGATTGTGACCTCGGCATCAACGCCATCAACTTTTTTCACCGCACTTTCGACCTTTTTCTGGTCGGCATCGTGGATCCCGAGCGCACTGAACGTGACACTCATGCCCTTGGCGTCGGCTGTGACTTCTGCTGGTGTTGCGTCGATCGCTTCAGCAATCGCGTCGCGGACCTGCTTCACAGGATCGTTCGCTATTTCCGCAGACTGGACACGCACCGTCGTCGTGTTTGCCTGCGCGTTATTGGTGGTGGTGATCTTTGTGTCCTCGAAACCAAGCGGAGCGAGCCGATCGCGAACGGCTGCGATGGAGGCATCCTTGGAATCGGCCATTTCGACCGACCACGACACGCCGCCCTCGAAGTCGATCCCTAGATTCAGGTCAAAGACGAGCAGCGAAGAAATGCTGACGACTATTACCGCGACGAATGCAATCAACATGCGTTTGCGGTGCCGCATAAACCGGAAGTTCGTACGTTCGTGTAGAAGGTCACCGAAACGATGCCGACGATCGACGCCGGGAATCTGTTCGAGCTGGTCCGCGACCGCGTTCATGCGTCGACCTTTCCTGCCACATCTAGACCCGCAGCGATGCCGAGTCGACGCATTTTGATTAGTCCCGGACGCTTAGCGATGAACGACACCAGCGGATACATGAAAAAGAAGGCGATCGTTAGGTCGATAAGAGTCGAAAGCCCGAGGAAGTAAGCAAAACCCCTCACCGAGCCGATCGCGAGGAAGTAAAGAACAGCTGCGCCGATTAGCGACACGAGGTCGGCTGCGACGATGGTCCGAAACGCCTTGGTGAACCCGACATCGATCGAGCTACGAATTGTCTTACCGCTGCGCACCTCATCTTTGAGCCGCTCGAAGTAAACGACATAGCTGTCGACGGTGACACCTACCGAAACGATCAAGCCAGTTACTCCAGCCAAGGTGAGTGTCAGGCCCTGAGCGTCACCAAGGAAGCTCACAAGCACAAAGAAGATCAGTCCTGTGAAGCTCAGGCCGACCCACACAACGAATCCGAGAAGCCTGTAGTACAGGACCATGAACAGCGCAACAAGCGCGAGGCCGAACGCTCCTGCAGCGATACCCGCGCTGAGTTGGTCCTTGCCGAGGCTTGGCGACACTGACTGTCGTGTCGTCTGGCTCTCGTCGAATTGGATCGGCAGAGACCCGTACTTCAGGACCAATGCGAGGTCCTTAGATTCGGAGTCCGTGAAGGACCCGCTGATCTGGACGTTGCGACCGGTAATTCCTTCGTTGATTTTCGGCGCCGATTGGACCCGATCGTCAAGGACTATTGCGACGTACTTACCCACGTTCGGCATCGCGACTTTCGTGACGAAGTCATCGTTCTTGAACTCGACGTTAACGACCCACTGTTGCTCGTATGCCGCTTCAGCGTCGGCAATCGAGCGTCCTGTAAGTATCGTCTCTCCGAGCAGGTAGCAACTGGACTTGTCCTTGTCGTATACCCACGAAGCGGTGTCAGGGTCGTCTTCCTTGACATACGACTCGCAGATGTTGGTTCCTGGCGCGAGCGTCGTGGTGGTGGCAGCGACGGTCGTGGTCGTCGGAGGTGGCACTGTCGTTGTTCTGGTGTGTGTCGTTGGTGTCTGCAAAGGCCGTGACGCGAGTATCGGTTGAGTTGAGATCGTCAGCCCAGCGGCTTGCGCGGTCGTTTCTACGCCTGGGTCGGCCGATGGCAAGGTTGCACTCGCTGGATCTTCCGGCAACGGCGTACTCGGGAGCGTCAAATCAGGCGGAGCCAAAGAGCTGACATCACAGTTGAGTTTGGGCGGAGGGACCGTGGTTGTAGTTGGTCCGGCAACTGTTGTGGACGTGGTGGTCGACGAGGTCACGGCAGCCGTCGTGGAGGAGCCTTCCGTGGCGACGGTTGTTGTTGTAACGGCAGTCGAAGTCGTGGCTTTGCCGGTCGTTGTAGTAGCCACCGAAGAGGTCGTAGCGACTGTCGTTGTTGTCTCTGGAACAGTCGCCGTAGCTGGCACTGGGCCTGCTAGGACAGCGCGAAAGCGTAGGCATGCTGTGCGCCCAACAACCTCGACAGCGCGCTCAGGGTCCTTCAGGCCGGGGATGTCGACAACAATTGTCGAACCCTGGCGGCTTACCTCCGGTTCGGTCGCTCCGAGGCTGTTGATACGGCTGAAAATGATGTCGACTGCCGTATCGAGCTGGGAAAGATCGGATCCCTCTACGGGGAACAGCACGATCGACACGCCACCTTGCAAGTCGAGGCCGAGTTGTGGTCGGTCTCCCCCGATAATTGTCGACACGAATGCACTGATAACCACGATGATCGTGAAGCCGAGTCTGAGTTTCGGGGCGCGATTCGGCCCGCGCTTTGTGAAGACCACCAGAGATGCCAACAACAGAACCGCTACAGCCCATGCGACCTTCGATGACGTCGCATCGAATTTCCAAACACCGATGCTTGCGATGCTTGCGCCAAACAGCAAGCCAAGGAACTTCTTCATTCTGCGTCGTCCCCGGCGTCGTCTTCGGTCAAGATGCTCCCGATGGCTTGGCGAGCGTACCGCAGAACCACTCCGTTCGCGACTTCTAGTTCGATGCTCTGCTCATCGAGACTGCGAATCGTTCCGAAAAGCCCCGATGTGGTCAGGATCTCGTCGCCGACCTCTACGGCTGCCTGCATGGCAGCGAACGCAGCGATCTTGCGTCTTTGTGGCCGCACAATCAGGAGCAAGAACATGATTCCTAAGAACGCGAACCACAGAATGGGAGCTAATGATTCCAATTCAGAACCTCAAAAACTAAATGGGACCTAGACCACTATGTGATTGGCGGTTTCGGCCAGGACAAGACCCATGGAGACTAGCTGTGACATAGACCATGGCTTGCGACACTAGGTCGATCAACTGATATGAAATAACGACCCGCGATCGGCGTCGATCGCGGCACGTAGGGCTTCGATTCGTTGGCCACGGTTCATTTTTACCTGGCCCGCATAGGCGTACCTCGGCAGGCTCGCCCATACCTTTGCGGCTTCGATTGCCCGTGGGAGGACTTGCTCTGGGGCCGCAACTTCGTCCAAGAACCCCGCATCGCGAGCGTCATCTGGGTTGTACATGCGTGCCCCGACAGTGGCTAGCGCCAGATGGCGACGGCTTAGCCTTTCTTCGGCGAGTTCTACTGCCCACCGAGGTAGAACCATGCCCTTAGCTGTCTCGATGAGTCCGATCTTAAAATTTCCGGCAGCGCCGACGCGTTCGTCGCAACTAAGCAGCAACAGAGCTCCTGCCGCGACAGCGTGGCCCGTGCAAGCAGCGACTACAGGTACGGCGGACGCGAAACAACGGACAAAGAAATCGCCGCCAGCGCAAACCAAATTGCCTGCAGCCTCTGGCGAACTCGTCATGACGTTGAGATCGAATCCGCCAGACAAGAACCCAGGCGCGCCAGCAATGACCAGCGCGCCAACCTCTTCTGGTCCGGCGTTCTCTGCCGTCGTGAGCGCTGCATCTAGCTCTGCGATGATCTCGGGCGACAAGACATTCGCCTTGCCGTTGTCGATCGTCGCTACAGCGACCCCGTCGGTGATGTTGACATCTACACCCATATTGGTTTCGCCTCTTAGTCGCTTGACTGTTGTTCGTCGAAAAGGCCAATGCTGGCCGGTGGCAGAGTAGGCGAACTCAACCCAATGTGCTCCCATCCTGCGGCCGTGGCCACACGCCCACGAGGCGTGCGCTGAATTAGGCCGCACTGCAGCAGAAACGGTTCGTATACGTCTTCTACGGTTTCTTGTGCCTCACCGACGGCGATGCTCAAGGTCCCGAGTCCGACAGGTTGGCCGCCGAAAGTACGGCACAGCGCGTTGAGTATCGCTCTGTCGACCTTGTCGAGACCTAGTACATCAACCTCGAACAATGCGAGCGCCTCGAATGCAGTCGCAGCGTCTACCCGACCATCGCCGCGCACCTCAGCGAAGTCGCGGACTCGCTTCAGCAGACGGTTAGCGATTCGAGGAGTACCGCGGCTTCGCCCAGCGATGGCAACGGCCCCGTCTGCCACTAGAGGCACTCCAAGGATGTTCGCTGCCCGCGTAACGATCGAGGCAAGATCTTCTGGCACGTAGTAGTCGAGCCGAGCAACGAAACCAAAACGGTCACGCAACGGACCGGTGATGAGCCCGGTGCGAGTTGTTGCCCCAACGAGAGTGAACCTAGGCAAATCGAGGCGGATGCTGCGAGCCGCCGGACCTTTGCCGATCACGATATCGAGTTGGAAGTCTTCCATTGCTGGATACAGAACTTCTTCGACAGCGCGCGGAAGCCTGTGCACCTCATCGATGAACAGAATGTCACCGCAGTCGAGATTTGAGAGGATTGCAGCAAGATCCCCGGCACGTTCGAGCGCTGGTCCACTCGTAGGGCAAAGGCGTGCGCCCATTTCTGTGGCGATAATTCCAGCGAGACTTGTCTTGCCTAACCCCGGCGGACCGCTGAGCAGGATGTGGTCTACGGCCTGTGATCGCTTCTTAGCCGCAGCAAGCATGATCTCTAGGTGTTCGACAAGTTTCGGCTGACCAACGAACTCTGCCAATGAACGCGGTCGCAATGTCGTTTCTTCGGCTGCCTCGACCGGATCGGCGCCTGGAGACAGAAGTTCTTCGCGGGTCACGAGCGGCGCGCTAACTGTTTAAGAGCGTCGCGCAAAAGTTCTTCTGCTGTTCCGTCGCTAGGCATCGAGGAGAGAACTTCGCGTACTTCGTCGATGCCGAAACCCATCGCCGTGAGCGCTTCTCTCACATCGGAGCGCACCGACCCGTTACTGGCTAGACCAGCCGTGATATCGATCTCTTCAATGTCGAGCTTCGACTTGAGTTCGATCAATAGACGTTGAGCGGTGCGCTTGCCTACACCTGGCACGAGACACAATGACTCGACATCATCTTCGGCCACAACACGGCGCAAGGCATGCGGAGGGTGGATAGCGAGCATCGAAACGCCGAGCTTCGGCCCAATTCCAGATACACCAATAAGCGCTTCAAAGGTGTCGCGCTCTACCCGGCTAAGAAAGCCGTAAAGCACCATCGCGTCTTCGCGAACATGTAGGTGGGTGAACAAGAAACCGACAGCGCCGATCTCCAATTGGCTGAGGGTGGAGGAAGGGACATTTACGCGATACCCGACCCCCCCGACCTCGACTAGAACTTCCCCGCCGAGCGTGCGCTCGATGACTGTGCCTCTTAGTGAACCAATCATTTACGTGCCTTTGCCGTCTTGGCTATCGCGGCTTCGATCCGCGTCTGACGGTTGCTCTGCGACCCAAGATTTGGACTAGCCCCAGCGGTAGCTGCCGAACGCGCCGACTCGACGCGATCACGCCAAGCGTGACATAGCGCAAGTGCTAGAGCATCGGCAGCGTCGGGCGGATCTGGAACAGCAGCGAGGCCAAGAAGCTTCGCGACCATCATCTGCACCGCTTGCTTAGAAGCCGCGCCGTCGCCCGTGACGCTGAGCTTGACTTCATTCGGCGAGTACTGCACCACGGGAATAGACCTGCGCGCCGCTGCAGCAATAGCCAGGCCACTTGCCTGGCCGACAGAAATCGCGGTACGAACGTTTACTTGAAACAAGACCCGTTCGACAGCCATCGCCCGCGGCGCAATATCGTCTAGGAGCGCCTCGATCTCGACAGATAGGCGCCCCAACCTCGCAGGCAAATCTAGAGCAGGGTCGGTCGTGATCACGCCAGCCGAGACGGCGCGAGCCGCAGAGCCTGCACGCACTACGGCCCCGTACCCCATGCGCGTAAGCCCTGGGTCGATACCGAGTATCGGACGATCCTGTGGATCGGACACGAACATGGGTTCGACGCTAGGCGATGCCGATCGGTGGCCTGTGGATCTACTAATTGCGTCGTATCAACAGCCAAATAATCACTGCGATAACACCCGCTACCGGCAACGCGATCTTGATAATTGAACTTCCTGCCGTCTCGAGCAGGTTGATAGGGGCGGCCTCAGGCGCATCGATCTTGCGTACCCCGGATATCGGAATGACGAGCGCTGCTGCGGCTTCTGTGTCTGCAACGGACTCCGTGGCCACTACAGGTGCATTGAGAATGTCTGCCTCGAGGCTCGCCACGAACTGTTTCAATAGCTTCGCCGAGATCTTCGGCATTTCTCCCCTGCCGAACTGTGCGACCTTGCCTGTGACGTTTACCTCAGTATCGATTTCGACGACAGTGTGGGAATCATCGCCAGCCATGGTAACGGTGATGATTGCAGAAGCGTTGCCCTGGCCCCGAGTGTCGCGTCCGCTCGCATCGATCTTGATGGTCCGCGAGTCTCTGTCGACCATGGCGAGCTTTGCCGTGCCCTTGTAGTGAGCCTGAATCGGCCCAACCTTGATCTTGACTACGCCTCGGTATACGTCGCCTTCGACCTCTTGGAGTTGCGCTCCAGGCATACACGGCGCAATACGTTCGATATCGAGCAATGTGTTCCAAGTGTCATCTAGCGCGTTCTCGACTCGGAACGAGTCTTTGATGTGTTCCATTGGCTGAGCCTACAAAGCACCGTGCCGAGCGGCCGATCCGCTGTTGCGAGATTGAGCTAGATCTGGCTAGTCGGTCCCGATGTCATCGGCGGTGTCTATGTCGTGCGGGTCGCCGGTGCCGTCGCACGCGACCTCGACAACCAAGTGAGTTCTCATGAGCTGACGAGCGCCTTCGTCGCCACTCAGCGCTAGCGCGGCTGGCCACAGGTCGCGTGCGATCAGCACAGGGTTAGATCGCTCACCGTCATAGGTCGCAACAGCCAAGGTCGTACCAGCCTCAGCCTGTGCTGCGAGTCGTTGCCATGCCTCTGGACCGATATCTGGTTGATCGGCAAGACCGACGACCGCCGCGTGCACAATCCCGCGTGCAGCTAGCCATTCGATGGCGGCATGTAGGGACGAAGCGATGCCATCAGCAAAGTTTGGGTTAACTACGACTTCGACGCCGGGACCAGCACAAGCAGCTACCTGATCAGCTTCGTGTCCAACAACAAGCACTACCGGCCCAAGTCCAGATGCGATAGCTGCATCGAGTGCGTGGGCGACGAGTGGCATGCCGCGGTACAAGACGCAGGGTTTCGGCGTATCGCTTTCGAGGCGAGTGCCACGTCCCGCCGCTAAGACAACGGCGGCGATGGTACCGAGCATGTGCGACTAGACGGTCGCGGCTTCGAGTGCCCGACGAACAAGCACGCGTGACAGGTGTTCCCGGTATTCGACCGAAGCATTTAGGTCTTGGTTCGCTTCTGTGTCAGCGGCAGCAGACTGCGCAGCATCACTGTTACTTGCTCCTCCTGCGAGCGCCGCCTCGACCTGCCTAGCTCGTAGCGGCGTGCTCCCCATGTTGACGAGTCCGACCTTCTTGGCACCACCGACCGTTACCGCAACGGCTCCGACGATCGCCCAGTCCTGAGCGCGTCGATTGAACTTCTGGTAATTGAATCCCGATGGGCCAGCCTTCGGAACTCTGATCTCGGTTAGCAATTCTTCGGAACCAAGTGCCGTCTCTAGAAATCCTTCGAAAAAGTCTGTTGCCGCGATTTCGCGATGCCCACTCTTGCCAGTGACAACAAATGTCGCGTCGAGTGCGAGCAGAGTTGCAGGCAAGTCCGAAGCAGGGTCTCCATGGGCGACCGATCCGCCGATCGTGCCGCGGTGACGGACCTGATTATCGCCGACTTGAGCCGTCACAGCACTTACGACACCGCACTCTGCCTTTAGCAGTTCGCTGATCTCGACATCGCGGTGTCGAGTGAGCGAACCAATAGCAATGTGGTCACCTGCGTCCTTGATATACGAGAGGTCTCGAATTCGCGCGACATCGATGAGAACCATCGGCGTCGCCAACCGCAATTTCATAAGCGGAATTAACGACATCCCGCCAGCGAGGATCTTGGCATCGTCTCCGTGTTCGGCGAGTGCAGCTACGGCTTCAGCGGCCGACTCAGCGCGAACGAAATCGAACGCCGCTGGAATCATTTCGCTTCCTTAGCTGCCGCTGCTGCGAGAACAGCTTCGACAATATTGTGGTATCCGGTGCAACGACACAAGTTGCCTTCGAGGCCGAACCTCACGTCTTTTTCGGTCGGGTTCGGGTTCTCGTCGAGGAGGCTGACTGCAGCAAGGACCATGCCTGCAGTGCAGAATCCACACTGGAGTCCATGCTTTTCGTGGAACGCCTGTTGCATCGGGTGCAGCGACCCGTCTGTGTTCGCCAAGCCTTCGATGGTTGTGACCGAACCACCGTCTGCTTGGGCGGCGAACATCGTGCAACTCTTGACGCTCTCACCATCGAGAAGAACCGTGCATGCTCCGCAGCTACTTGTGTCGCAGCCGACCTTCGTGCCAGTGAGCGCACATGCTTCGCGCAGATATTGCACGAGCAAGGTACGCGGCTCGACGTCGTGCTCTTGCGACTTGCCGTTGACCGAAACTGAGATTTTCATCGGGCCGAACGGTAGCCGATGACTAAAGGGCGCTCACTACCTCGGCGATGGACTTTGCCTTGGGCCAAGTTGCACCGACAAGCTTCACGACTCTGTGTCGGACAATTCCTTCGGCGTCGATCACGATTATCGACCGGCGGTAACCGAACGGTGGCCCGAGAATGTCGTATGCCGCTCCGATCGATTTGTCCGTGTCCGCAAGCAGAGGGAACTGAAACCCCTCCTTAGCGATCCAACGTTCGTGCGAGTCGAGGTCTTGGGGTGAAATGCCGAGCACGACCGTGCCCTCTGGCGCAAGCACCGCGTAATCGTCGCGGTACCCACGCAATTGCTTCGTTCAACCAGGCGTGAAGTCACCTGGGTAAAACGCCAACACCACAACCTGACCTCGAAAATCTGTTAGGTCATAACTCGCCCGCATAGTGCCCTGCACGCCCTCTGCGACGAAACCAGGAGCGACCGATCCGACTTCTGCTGTCATGACAACACCGCTTCCAAGACATCTTCTGAGATGTCACAGTTTGCGTAGACAGCCTCCACGTCGTCGTGATCTTCGAGCGCGTCTAACAGTCTCAGAATCTGCTTCGCTGCTGACTCGTCAGTGATCGCAACTGTGGTCGACGGGATCAGAGTCAGGTCGCTGCTCTTGACTGCGATTCCTGCTTCTTCGATCGCGGTTCGGACTGCGTGGAGCTCCGCTGATGGCGTAAGCACCTGGAAGTCTTCGCCGACTTCCGATATATCTTCGGCTCCTGCGTCAGCCGCCACCATCATCAGATCGTCCTCGCTCGTCGCCGACTGAGCGACCATGACAACACCTTTGCGATCAAACTGCCAAGCAACAGATCCGGCCTCAGCAAAGCTTCCGCCATTCTTGGAGAAAACGTTACGCATTTCGGGGCCAGTGCGGTTGCGGTTGTCGGTGAGGCATTGGACGTAGACGGCCACACCGTGCGGCGCGTAACCCTCATAGTTGATCGCCTCGTAGACGACGCCCTCTTCCTCGCCAGTACCGCGGCGAATCGCGCGGTGGATCGTGTCGATCGGCACGGAGTTGTCGCGCGCTTTTTGAATCATGGCGCGAAGCGTTGCGTTTGTATCTGGGTCGCCGCCGCCTGTGCGTGCAGTCACCTCAACTTGGCGAATTAGCACAGCGAACAACTTGCCACGAGCCTTGTCGGCTGCGCCCTTCTTATGTTTGATCGAATGCCATTTGGAGTGGCCGCTCATGTTTAAACACCTTCAGTTGTAGCTAGTTGATTTAGAAAAAGCTGATGTAGCCGAAGATCGTTGGAAAGCTCTGGGTGAAATCCAGCAGCCCAGATATTGCCACAACGCACGAGCACAGGGTCAGATCCAAGCGAAGCGAGCACCTCAACCGAATTTCCGACACGGGTCACACGTGGTGCCCTAATAAAAATGCCCGTAAAGCCTTCTGGCATGCCATCGATGTCGATTTCGGCCTCGAAACTCAGAACCTGGCGCCCGTAACCGTTGCGCTGCACGCTGATATCTAAAAGAGCGAGTGGCTGTTGATCGGCGCGCGCATCGTGCAATTCCGCAGCCAACAGGATCATGCCAGCGCAGGTAGCGAAACATCCGAGACCGTCGCGCATCGCTTGGATGAGAGGGTCCTTCAAACCAGAGGTTGCAAGGAGTTTGGTCTGTGTAGTGCTCTCGCCACCTGGAAGCGCGATCGCATCGATTCCGGCTAGCTGGTCAGGGCGCTTGACGAGACAGGTTTCGGCTCCGAGCGCGTCGAATACTTCGGCGTGTTCGCGAAACGCACCTTGTAGTGCGAGGACTCCGACTTTGACCATCGCTTGCTTCGTTCTGCCTACCCGAGACGCACTACCAACCGCGGTCAGCGAGTCGAGTGTCGAGCTTGTCAATCTCGATTCCGCGCATTGCCTCGCCCAAACCTGTCGAGACTTTGAGGACGATGCCTGCATCTAGGTAGTGAGTTGTCGCCTCGACGATTGCCTTGGCTCGCACCGCTGGGTCGTCGCTCTTGAAGATTCCCGAGCCGACAAACACCGATTGTGCACCTAGTTGCATTACAAGCGAAGCATCTGCTGGCGTAGCGATGCCACCAGCGCAGAAAAGTGGCACAGGCAGTTCGCCTCGGCTTGCGACCTCTTGAACTAACTCGAGCGGGGCACGTAATTCTTTAGCCCACCCGAACAGTTCAGCGGAGTCGGCCATAGTGAGCTTGCGGATATCGCCAAATATTGAACGCAGGTGACGGACGGCTTCGACAATGTTGCCTGTCCCGGCCTCGCCCTTCGAACGAATCAGGCATGCGCCTTCGCTGATGCGGCGTAGGGCTTCGCCAAGGTTCGTTGCCCCACAGACAAAAGGAACCGTGAAGTCCCACTTGTCGATGTGATGCGCCTCATCTGCCGGGGTGAGCACCTCTGACTCATCGATGTAGTCGACACCGATGGCTTGCAGCACTTGCGCTTCTGCAAAGTGTCCGATCCGGCATTTTGCCATGACAGGAATCGTGACAGATGCCTGAATTTCGACGATCATCTGCGGGTCGCTCATGCGTGCGACCCCACCATCGCGGCGAATGTCGGACGGGACGCGCTCGAGTGCCATAACTGCGCATGCACCGGCATCCTCGGCAATCTTGGCCTGCTCTGGATTTACTACATCCATGATGACGCCGCCACGGAGCATCTCGGCTAGGCCGCGCTTGACTCGTGCCGTTCCTGTGGTGTGTTTGTTGTCAGACGGAGACATCGCCGATTCACTTCCCTTATTGAGACTGCCTAGAAGCACAGCCTAGGTGTCAGGCGATCGTGAATTCGTAGCCATTCTCAGGAAGACAAACCCAAGTCTGTCCTGACGAGAGGCGGATCGGCCGGCCAGCGAGATCGATGAGAGTGCCAGCCGCGCTTGAGTCCTGACGCGACCAACGTCCCTCTACTGCCTTGCCATCGCTGAGCACCCAGACTGTGCCATCGCCGACGAGTTGAGCCTCGGGGTACTTTCCGCTAGTGATCGTGTAGTCGACAAACTGCACGATCACGTTGGCTGGCGCAATGGGCGCACCGCTGTCTACGAACTCTTGCGCTCCCAGGAATGTGCGATGCCAGCGACCAGACTGCCCGTCCCAAGTCCATGTCACGTCTAGACCAGACTTGAATCCGACATGTGCACTGACGATCGATCTGCCTGGCGCAACTTGGCCGTCTCTGCGGTACTCGAATATCGCTGGCGGCGGCGTTGGCGTGCCACCGAAGGCGAATAGTTCTGATCCTCGCCCAAACAGATTCCACGGAGCTTTGCGGTCTGGGTCGCGGTACATCGCGCTACCTGCGTGGGTTTCGTCGATGCGCACGACCGGCGCCGTCTCGATGCTGTTGAGTGCATACGGGGCGCCACCAGAGAATACGAACAAGCCGCCGATTGGGCGCACGATCGCTTGGTCGGTGAGACGAACTGACCGGATCGGGCCGACGTCCGTCGGCACCTGAGAGTGGAATATCGCAGCAAGGCGCGTGTAACCACCTTCGACTACTTCTTCATAGACCACGTCCGCGAGATCTACGCCGCGTTTAGGACCCTGCGCGAGCGTGTTGTCGACTTTTACAGTGAGCGCTGCCCGACTAAGTGTCTCGCCTTGTGGATCGGCGAGTCCGGTGAGTGGAGCAAACGGTCCTGCAAAAACAGTTGTCGTCGGCAAAGTTGACTCTGTTGTAAGCGTTGCAGGTTCGGTTGCGTCTGTCGGCGTGCTTTCGCCAGAATTGGCAAACAATGCAGCGCAGATACCGATGAGGATCGCGAGGCTAACTCCAGCGACGATTTGATTATTGCGCTGCTTGGCCAGCGCGGCGATCTTTAGCTTCAAGCTATTGGTGGCACCTTGACTGCGTTGTTCGTCGACTGTCATCTACAACTCTCGGAGCGCCGCGATTCTTTCTTCGAGCGGTGGATGGGTTGAAAACAGTTGGTCGAATGATCGCTTCTTGCCTGGCGTCGTGTCGAGCGGTGCTTCTATCCAGAGGTGCGCTGTCGCCTTGGACGAGGTGTGCACGACCGACGAGTCCTCTTTGAGTTTCTCGAGTGCGCCGATTAGCCCAGGTGGATACCGGGTCATAGCTACACCGCTCGCGTCGGCCAAGTGCTCGCGTGAGCGACTGATCGCGGCTTGCATTAGCCGAGCGATAATTGGCGCCAAGATGATCAGGACGATTCCCAATATGGCCAATATTGCGCCGAGTGGATTGTTGTTGTCGTCGTCGCGGTCGTGACCCCCGCCTATACCGCCCCAGAATGCCCACCGGGCAAATAAGTCCGAGACAAGCGCTAAGAAACCGACCATCGTGACAGCGATAGTCATTACCAAGATGTCGTAGTTCTTGATGTGGCTCAGTTCGTGTGCGAGGACACCCTCTAGCTCTACCCTATTCATCTTCTCTAGCAAGCCTGTTGTGACAGCGATCGCGGAATGCTGCGGGTTGCGCCCGGTAGCGAAGGCGTTCGGGGCGTGGTCTTCGACAATGTAGAGCCGAGGCTTCGGCAAGCCACTCGCGATGCACAAGCCTTCGACGAGGTTGTGATATCGGGCGTACTCCTTGGGGTCAGCTGGCTTGGCGCGACTCATGGACAATGCGATCTTGTCGCTCGTGCGGTACGAAAAAAACGCCGAACCACTAGCAAAAATCCCTGCGAACACGAGACCAATCGGCCCCACCTTTAGGAGAGCCGTGATGATGAAAGCAATGCCGAACGTGAACAAGACAAACATCAGGATTATCAGCAATGTGCGGCGTTTGTTGGCCGCGATCTGTTGTTCCATGTCGATAACGCTATCGGGGCAGTCTTGAGGCTCGAGAAATTCGAAAGTTGCTAGAACTCAATTTTCGGGGCCTGACGTGCTTCTGGGACATCGAGTTCGAAGAACTCTCGTTCGGCGAAACTGAACATCTTTGCGATGATGTTGGACGGAATCGTTTGGATCTTGTTGTTGTAATGAAGGACGGCGTCATTAAAGAACTGTCGTGAATATGCGACACGATCTTCGGTCGATGTGAGCTCTTCTTGCAGCTCCAAGAAGTTCGTGTTTGCCTTAAGGTCAGGGTAGGCCTCGCTCAAAGCGAAGATGCTCTTGAGTGCTCCACTCAACATGTTCTCGGCCTCTGCTGTGTCGTGCACGCCCGAAGCACTCATGGCCATGTTGCGGGCCTTGATCACCTGGTCGAGCGTCCCCTGCTCGTGCTTGGCGTAACCCTTCACGGTTTCGACCAGGTTC
>SXGU01065005.1_pt1 | contig 47265 bp, 31 predicted proteins | sample 3174531 | NCBI WGS metagenome assembly SXGU01 (sample SAMN11356863, study PRJNA531348) | freshwater metagenome | isolation source: freshwater sample F1-140 | place: China: Fuxian Lake, Yuxi | collected 2017-12-25 | reverse complement strand
TGCCCAATGGGAGGGCCTCCCACCAAGGAGCCTCCACCTCTCCGTCGAGAGCGCCCTCAGTTCCTCCGCATTCCTACCAAATCAACAAGACGGATTCTAGTTGGCGCTGATGACGGATTCTAGTTGGCGCTGGACAGCCGTTCGCACCTGTCCACCATCACCCATCCATGAATCGCCCCGCCCTCGCCGCCCTGTTCGCCCTCGCCGTCCTGGGCACCGCTCCGCTCCCCGCTCAACCCGCCGCCACCGGAACCATCACCGGCCGCGTTTACAATCCCAACACCGGCGAATACGTGCGCAACGCTCAGATCCGCGTCGTGGAATCCGGCCAGTCCACCAACTCCGAAGGCGGCGGCGAATACCGCCTCGCGCCAATCGCCGCGGGGAAGGCCACCGTGGTCGTCACCTACACCGGCTACCGCACCTCCACCGCCACAGTGAATGTCGCCCCCGGTGCCACCGTCTCGCAAGACTTCGATCTTGTGAGCATGCTGGAGTCCGCCGCCATCTCCGGCAACACCGTGAAACTCGACGCCTTTGTCGTCTCCAACCAGCGCGAGGGCGCCGCCAAAGCCATCATGGATCAGCGCAATTCCATGAATATCACCAACACGGTCGCCTCCGACACGTTTGGTGACAACGCCGAGGGCAACGTCGGCGAATTCCTCAAACACCTGCCCGGCGTGGAGCTCGATCTTTTCTACGGCGAAGTCCGCACCGTGCGCCTCGGCGGCCTCGGTTCCGAATACACCTCGGTCACCATGGACGGCATCGCGTTGGCGAGCACCGACGCCAACAACAGCGGCTCCGGCGCCGCCCGCTCCTTCACGATGGAGATGGCCTCGCTCAACAGCATGGAGTCGATCGAGATTTCCAAAACCGTCAGCGCCGACGTCGACGCCAACGCTCCCGCCGGCACCATCAACCTCCGCACGAAACGCGCCTTCGATCGCTCCGGCCGCCGGATTTCCTGGCAGGCCAACCTCACCGCCCACGCGGAGGAATTCCGGTTCAGCGGTTCGCTCGGGCCGAACGAGGACCGCGAAAGCCGGAAAATTCGCCCGGGCGGCATTTTCGAATACTCCGACGTCTTCCTCGGCAAACGCCTCGGCATCGTGCTGAACCTCAGCGAATCCAACGTCTACCAGGAGGCGCTTATCACTTCGCAGGCCTACAGCACCGCGGTCACCGCCGCCGACCCGCGCCCGCTCGTCCCCACCACGCTCAATTTCCAATGGGCCCCGCGCTTCAACAAGCGCTTCGCCACGACCCTTACCACCGACTACAAGATCACCCGCGAGCTCAACGTCGGTCTCGGCATCGTCTACAACTACGCCGACCTCTGGACGCCCCAGCGCACCGTCATCTTCAACTCCAGCGTTGGCGCGCGCTCCCTGGTCGTCGGCGCCGACCCGCTCCTCAGCTTCACCTCGGCCGCCAGCGGCACTGTCCAGGTCAACCCCGTCGCCGTCTCGAAGATGGGTGAGACGTTCACGTTGATCCCCCGCGTCGAATTCAAACGCGGCAACTTCGAACTCGAGGGCAAATTCGCCTACTCCGACTCCACAAGCTGGTATGACCCGCTCGGCCGCCGCGACTCGATCCGCGACACCAACTCACCGATCGCCAACGGCATCACCTACCGCGCCCAGCGCTCGTCGCTGATGTCGACCGATTGGAAGTTCACCCAGGTCGCCGGTCCCGATATTGCCAGCGGCGCGAGCTTCTCCAACCCCACCCTCACGGCCAACGACGGCCGCTTCGGCCGCACCGTCCTCTTCAGCGGCGAGGTCATCGGCACCCTTAAGACTGCCACGTGGCTGCCCGTCATTTGGAAGAGCGGTCTCAAGACCCGCCAGCAGATCCAGAAGTTCGAGGACGATCAGCTCGCCAAGCGCTTTGACTACGCTCCCGGCGGCACGATCCCCGCCCTCGGCGCCTGGGCCAACTTCCGTTCACCGTGGGAATACGACCTCGGCATGATCAACGGCAGCACCGCGTCCAACTCCGGCGGCACCGTCTTCATGCCCAATCTCCGCGCCATCGGCGACCTCTACCGCGACAACCCCGGCGCCTTCCGCCAGAACTGGGGCACCAACGCCGACAACTTCTACCAGTCCTACGTCGCCCGCCGCCGCCGCTACTACGAACGCATCGACGCCGGCTTCCTCATGGGCACGACGAAGTTCAAAGGCGCCACCGCCCGCGCCGGCCTCCGCTGGGAAGACACCATCACCGAGGCCAGCGAGGCCGACACCCGCACCCCCGCCGAAGTCCGCGCCGCCGGTTTCCCTGTCGCCGCCAACGGCATCGCCACCACGATCCCCGGCATCCAATACCAGTTCCTTTCCCAGCCCCGCGTGAAGCGCACCGGCAGCTACGACAACCTCTTCCCCAGCGCCTCGCTGAAATACAACCTCGCCCGCAACCTCGACGTTCACTTCGGCTTCAGCGCCACCATTCGCCGCCCCTCCTACGTCAACCTCGCCGGCGTCTGGATCGTCAACGAGACCTCCCTCACCGTCACCTCCCCCAACCCCGGCCTCAAACCCGAGACCTCCAAGAACTACGCGGCCCGCCTCGCGTATTTTTTCGAGCCCGTCGGCCAGCTCGCCGCGACCGTCACGGAGCGCAGCGTGAAAAATCTTTTCATCACCGACCGTCTCTCCGCCCAGGAATTCGGCTATACCGGCGACGACGAACTCCAAGGCTATGAGTTCTCCACCACCACCAACGGCCCCGGCACAATCAAGATCCGCAGCATGGAGCTGGAATACAACCAGAGCCTCTCGTTTCTCGGCGAGAAGTTCAAACGCCTTTCGGTGCGCGGCGCCTACACGCGCCTCTATGCCGAAGTCCCTCGCGCCAACCTCACGCCGCATCTCGCGAGCGGCGGCCTCAACTACACGCTCAACCGCTTCAACGTCTACGCCAACTGGAACTGGTCCGACGACGTGAACACCAACGTCGCCGGCACCACCTATCGCCGCCACCGCACCAACCTCGACGCGGGCGGCGGCTGGCGCCTCAACAACACCTACAGCCTTTCGCTCAGCGTGCGAAACATCCTCGATACCCCTTACATCAATATGCAGCGCTTCGTCACCGGCCCCACGGCGATGACCCGCCACGAGACGGTCGGCCAGTCCTATACGTTTGCGATCAAGGGCGCGTACTGAGTCCGTGCCGCTTTCGCGCCCCGCTCGGGGCGGCGCGGAGCGGAGTCCGCGCCCTACCAAGTCGGCACCACGTACCCGGTAGGGCGGCGAGTCCCTTCGCCGCCGCTCTCAGCCAATCTGACTTCACTCCGAAGTCGCGACTACATCCGGTGGACTCCACCAGAAGCGCCATTCATCACTGGTGCGACATAACCCGGATCGAATCGGATTCGCACGAATGTACGCTGCCTTCTCCTGCCAGCTTTCCGTCGTGCGAAGCCGGTGATCGAAGAAATCTCGCTGCCAGCCCAATCCTGTTTTCCGCGCGACGTAGTGCTTCCAAGCCGTAATCACCCGCTTCATCGACTCGCCAGGCGGAAAGCTTGCCAACATATGAAGGTGGTCGGGCATCGCGAGCAAGAGTCGCAGGTACCAGCGTCCATTCTGATGGTAGAATATGGCAGACTCCTCGATGACAGCCCAGACGGGTTCGAGTGTAAGCTGGTTCCGTTGGCGTTCGGCACAACATATCGTCAAAAAATAGGTGGCGCCAGCGCCGACAAATGCAGGCGGCGTATGTGGAAGCGAACGGCGTTGGGGCAGCGACATGCCGGATAATTCACGATTCCAAGTCATGCGGAGCGAGTTCGAACTCAATGATAAGCAGCGGCACGACACTCGCGGCGCGGAGCGGAGTCCGCGCCCTACCCATTCGGCACCACGTAGCCGGTAGGGCGGCGAGTCCCTTCGCCGCCAGCGATTACAACGATCCTCTCAGCCCGAAATCGAACCGCCGGCTCGTCTGGCTGACCGTCTGCGGCTGGTTGCGCCGCGCCTGAAATTGCATCGGCACATCCTCGAAGAGATTTGAGATGTTCATGAACAGGCTGAACCGCTTCGTGACCCGGTAGCTCGACGTGATATCGACCGTCGTGCCGGCCTCGGTGTACCGCCAGGCTTCGACGGTTTGCGGATCCCATGACGACAGACGCTCGGCCTGGTGCTGCGCCAGGATCCGGCACGACAGGCTCCGGCCTGAATAGGAGATTCCGGCATTAATCATCCGCGGCACAAATCCCGGGATGTTGCTCGTCACCGATCCGTCCGGCGTCGAGTAATTCCCCTTGGTGTCGAGCAGCGTCAGATTCGCAAAGACGCCGAAGCGGTTCATCCAGCCGGGCAGAAACGTCAGCTGCTGTCGGTAATCAAACTCGATGCCCTTGACCCAGACCCAGGCGACATTGCCCGTCGTGTTCAACATCCATCCGTCATAGACGGACGCGAACCCGTCGTCGGGACCGATCACCCGCGAGACATTGAAGATGAGGTCATCAATCGTCTTCCGGAAGGCATTGATGCCAAAGATGCCACCGGACTTGAGGTAGTACTCCGCTCCCAGATCGAAATTGTTCGTGTATTGCGGCCGCAGATTCGTGTTGCTCATCGTGATCGTCCGCGTCGTGGGCTCGATCACAGCTTCCGGGAGGATGTTCTTCCACGGCGGCCGGCCGATGCCGGTCGACCAGGCACCACGGATGATCAGATTTTCCAGCAGGTCGTACTTCACGTGGAAGTGCGGAAAGAAATTAGCGTATTTTCCCCAGCGGGTTTCTTTGCCGACCCACTCGAGCGGCGTCCCGGAGACGCCCGGCGTGCGATTCCGCACCGTCGCCGTGCCTTTCGCCTGCGTCCATTCCGCGCGCCCACCCGGCAGAAGCGTGAAATTGCCCAGCCGCGCCGTCGCCATCAGGTAGGCTCCGGCAATGCGCTCTCCGGCGTGACCGTTGTGTTCGTTCTGTTTCTGCGCGAAGAGCAACAGGTCCTCCCGCCAGAGGTTCGGCTGCACCTTCAGACTTTCGCGCACGCGCTTAATATCGGGGATCAGAGATGAAGGGTAGAGCCCGAAAGGGTTGATGGAGGCCGTCCCGACCAGATCCGCGTTCTTGCCGAGATAACTGTATTGATGCTCGCCGCGATCGATGTCGCGGACGACCTCGCGGTAGCGCACGCCCGTCTTGAGCGTGACGGGAATCCGCGTCTGGAGCGCACGTTCGACATCCAGCGCGAGCCCCGTCTGTTCCTCGATCTGCCGCGCATCGAGTTGCTGCATCAAGTTAACCGTGCCCACGGCGTCGACGTTGGTCGGCAAGGTGCCGCCCGTGAACGTCACCTCCGGGTGCAGAAAATCTTTCGTCCGATCGATCCGGACGTTCGAGCCGGTGACGTCAAACTGATACGTGCCCAGCCCGTCCGGCCACTCGCGGCGCTTCGCGTTGCCCCAAGAATAGGACGCGCTGAATTCGATCCGCGTGGACGCGAGCCCCGTGTAACGACCGCCGAAGTTGGCCGCATAGGTCTTCCGAATCTGATCCTGGCCGCGATTGTTGTAGCGCAGCTGGCGAACCGAGAGAAAATCGGTGACCGTTTCCGTAAACGTGTTCAGGACGCCGCCCTCGCCGCGCCCGGCCGGAAACGCGACGACATTGCCGTTGGCGTCGCGTAGCGGCACCGCCCCATTGCTGTTGCCCTGCCCCGCCAGCACCCGATCCGGGGCATACCAAAACCGGCCCGTGGGATCGAACACCAGCACGTGGTTTCGATTCGTCAGCCGCCAGTCGGCGGTGTCCGCGTGCGAGTAGCGGCCCTGATACAGCAGGCCGAGCTGCATCACCAACGTGTCCCGCGGCTTGAAATCGAATTTCAAACCCGCCCCCGTCCGATCCTCGTATTTGATTTCCTGCGCCGCGCGAAAACTGCTGACGGGCATCTGCCGCCCCTTCGTCAGGCCGGGAATCAGATCGGTGAAATAATCGGTCACCACCTGCTCAATGTTGGAGTAACGGCGATTGTGGTTGAGCGTGAGCGAATAACCGAGGCGGCGGCTGTCGCCCAAAATGTCACTGTGTTCGAAGCTGCCGAGGTAACCGATTTTCTTGATCTGGTAGCTCGGGCTGGCGATGCCGCCCGCGGAATAGGTCGTCCGCCGACCCTTCCGATCGAGCGCGCTCTTCGTGATGAGATTAATCGTGCCGCCCACCGCATCGGCATCCATGTCGGGCCGCGGCGTCTTGGTGACTTCGATGCGCTCGATCATGTCGCCCGGAATCTGGTTGATATCGACGCTGCGCGTCGTGCCCGAGGCGGTGGAGTCGCTCGGCGTCGCCAGCGCGCCACCGTCGACCCGGACCAGATTGAATTCGCCGGCAATGCCCCGCACGCCCGTGCCACCGGTCATGCCGGCGAGGCGGCTGATGCTGAGACTGCCGTCGGCCATTTCGCCAAACGTCTTCGACGACACGACGTCGACCACGTTGGTCGCCTGCCGCCGCAGCATGATTTCATCGGCCTCGCCCCGGCGAAAATTGACGACAAACGCCTCCAACTCCACCGGCCCCGACGCCATTTCCACCCGCACGGTTGCTTCGCTGCCGGCGGCGACCAAAACCGTTTGTTTGACCGCGTCGAAGCCGGCGTACGAGGCGACCAGCGTGTGCTCGCCCGGCGGCACCGAGCGGACCGTGAAATAACCGCCCCGTTCCGAAACGGTGAAGAGCGTCGAACTGACGAGCACGACGCGCGCGTTTTCCAGCGCGTCGCCGGTCACCCGGTCGATGACGCGTCCGGTGATCGTTCCGGTCCGGGCCGCATCGCTGGCGGCAGAGGGAGCCGTCGGATTCTGGGCCGAGAGGTCCGACGCCAGCGCGCCGGACAAGAGAAAACACAATGTGGCCATTTTTCGGTGATGCATACGCGTGATAGAGGCGAAGGGTTCGACCGTGGCATTGTTCAGTGCGCGTCGGTACAATTGCACCGGTGGCAGATCCGATGGTGACAAGTCGGCGCGGTAAAAGCAATCGCACTGCGCCAGCGCATCGGCGAGTAGCGGGATCCGGGATGGCTGCGGGCGCCAGCGAGTGGAGACCAGGGCACCCTAGTCTCATCACGTCATTTGCCGGGATAGAACGGAGCAGAAATCTTGTCACGTATTACGTGACAAGTTTTCCGGGGCCTCGCGGATTTATTCGGCGATGCCGACCTGGCAGTGTTCGCCCGCTTCGCTCGCTGGCGCTCGCAGCTACTGGTCGCCTCGCTATCCGTGGAATTCTTACCGTCACTCAAAAGATGTACCCTTCGCCGGAGGTGACGATTTGCCCGTTGCCCCCAACCCCGGCATGCGACTGCAATCTGCGTCTGATTCCCCCGCTCATGTCCACCCCTCCCCGCCTGTCCCGCCGCACTTTCCTGCAACACACCGCCACGATTGTGCCCGCCCTGCTGGCGACGCCCGCCGCCCTGCGCGGGCAATCCACGGAAAAATCCGGTCCGGTCGCGTCCGGCGGCGCTCGCCCCCGCGAACTCGCCGCCGACCTCGTGATTATTGGCGGCGGCCTCGGCGGCTGCGCCGCGGCCCTCGCGGCGGCGCGCGGCGGCTTGCGGGTCATCCTGACCGAGGAGACCGACTGGATCGGGGGCCAGCTCACGTCACAGGCCGTGCCGCCCGATGAGAACGCGCTCATCGAAACTGTCGGCGGCACGCGCAGCTACCTCGAATTGCGCCAGCGCATCCGGGACTATTACGCGCGCAATTTTCCGCTCACGGAAAAGGCCCGGGCCAATCCGCGGCTGAACCCCGGCAACGGCAGCGTTTCGAAACTCTGCCACGAACCCCGGGTCGCCCTCGCTGCGCTCCAGGAGATGCTCGCGCCTCACGTCGCGGGCCGACGCGTGGAAATCTTGCTGCGCCATCAGGCGACCTCGGCTGCGACCACCGGTGACCGCGTGGACGCCGTGCGCGTGCGCAGCCTCGAATCCGGTCACGACTTGGTTCTCCGCGCGCCGTTGTTTGTCGATGCGACCGAGACCGGCGAACTCCTGCCGCTCACCCGCACGGATTACGTCATCGGCGCCGAGGCCCGGAGCGACACCGGCGAACCCCGCGCGAAGCCCGTCGCCGAGCCGCTGAATCACCAGTCGTTCACGTGCTGCTTCGCGATGGATTACCTCGCGGGCGAGGATCACGTCAGCGACCGCCCGCGCGACTACGCCTTCTGGCGCGATCACGTGCCGCCGCTCACACCGCCGTGGTCCGGGAAGCTGCTTAGCCTGTTCTATTCCCAGCCCCGCACGCTGAAGCCCTTCAACATGGGCTTCGATCCCTCCAAGGGTACTGGACTCTTTCACTATCGTCGCATCATCGATCGCGCGAACTTCGCGCCCGGCACCTACGCGGGCGATATCACCCTCGTGAACTGGCCGCAAAACGACTACATGCTCGGCAATCTCGTCGACGTTTCCGCCGCCGAAGCCGCGCGCCACCTCGACCGCGCGAAGCAACTCAGCCTCTCCTGGCTCTACTGGCTGCAAACCGAGTGCCCGCGGCCCGATGGCGGCACCGGCTGGAAGGGGCTCCGCTTGCGGCGCGACATCGTCGGCACCGAGGACGGACTCGCGAAGTATCCGTACATTCGCGAGAGCCGCCGCATCAAGGCGGAGTTGACCGTCACCGAGCTGCACGTCGGCACCGAGGCCCGGATGCGGGCCACTGGCGCGACCGCCGCGGCGGTGATGGCCGCGGAGTTCGCGGACTCGGTCGGCATCGGCAGCTACAACATCGATCTTCATCCGAGCAGTACGGGGGACAACTACATCGATTTCGGCGCGCGTCCGTTCCAAATCCCGCTCGGCGCCTTGTTGCCGCAACGGATGGAAAACCTCCTGCCCGCCTGCAAAAACATCGGCACGACGCATCTCACGAACGGCTGCTATCGCCTGCATCCGGTGGAATGGAACATCGGCGAGTCGGTCGGCGAGCTCGCCGCCTTCTGCACCGCCGGCCGCCACGTCCCGCGCGCTGTGCGCAAGCATCCCGCGCTACTCGCAGATTTTCAAGCGCGCCTCACCACTGCCGGCGTGCCCCTGGCGTGGCCGAAGCAGACGGGGTAGTTCTTGGCTTAGGCCTCCCGCAGATTCAGAAAGACCGCAGATTGTCGAACTTCTGATTCAGCATCTGCGGCCTTTCTGAATCTGTGGGAGGCCCCTCATTTCGGTTGGTGGCAAGGAGGCTACTGTCGGGCAAATTCCAGTTTCTTCTTCGCGACCTTCGCGTCTTCGCGTGAGAACGAACTGAACCGCTTTGGTTGCGGCCTTGAGCCGCGGTGCGAAAAATCCCGGCTACAGCAGCCCCTGGTACGCGAGCCACAGCGAGCGGAAATATTTCATCACGCGCACCGGATCCTTGCTCTCGGGAATCTCCGCAAACGTGAAACCCTTGAAACCGCTCTCGACGAGTCCGTTCAGCAGCTTCCGAAACGGATACTCCTCCAAATAGAGATCCCGCATGTGCACGGTGAAAATCTTCTTTTTGAGCAGATTGAAATTGTGGTCCCAGCCGTCGCCGTGGAGGTCCGTCGGGTTCGAGTTCCAGCACGCGCCCACGTTGGGATGGTTGGCGAAATCGAGAATCTGCTTGGAGTTGCTGATGAGCTGCGTGCCGCTGCCGTGCACTTCCATCCGAATCTGCTGCCCGTGGTTCGCCCCGAATTCGCCGAGCTCCCGCAGCGAGCGTCCGATCTGCTCCAGCGTCTTCTCCACCGGAACGCCATTCGGCAGTCCGTTCGGCCGGACCTTCACGCCCGTGGCCCCGACGTCCTGCGACAGCACAATGTACTCCTTGGTCGCCTCAATGTCCTTCTTCAACTTCGCGTGGTCGGTGGTGTGATAATCGAACGCGCTGCCCATGCTCGCCAGCGCCACCGGTGAATCGGCAAAACGCTGCTTGATCTCCGCCCGCTCCGCCTTGCTCAGCGTGACCTCCACGCCGTGCTTGTGCGACGTGCGCAACTCCACGCCCTCAAACTTCGCCTCGGTGCAGTTCTTGATAATCGTCGGAACATCCCAATCCATCGCGATATTGTACGTGACGGTGCCGAGCTTCATTTGCGATTTCTTCGCGAAACTGGGTGTAGGCCCGGTGGGCGCCTTCGCCTTGGCTCTTGGCTCCGCACCGAGGACGGTGTTCGACAGCAGGCCGAGCGAGCTCAGACTGAGCGACGCGGTTTGGAGGAATTGACGGCGACTTGTTTTCATGGGGGGAACAGATTTTTCGGGCGATCACCCGACGCGATCGTGGCACTACGTTTTCCCGGTTCCCGTGGTGAGTCGAGGGCGGAAACGCCGTCAGCCCTTGAACCCAATTTTTCAAAAACCGTAAAAAATGCGGTTGGCGCCAAAGCCCATGGACGCGTGAGCCGTTCCACGACTATTCGTTCAACATGTCACCTATGCTTGCAGTTGCCGCCCTGCTCACCCTCGTCGCGCTGACAGTTGTGGCCGCGCTCCGCCGTGACCGTCGTTGCCTGTGGACGGGTTGCTCGCAACCACGGGACCACCGGTGATACGCGAGAAGCGGCACCGGCCACGCATGCTTGGACAAGCGCCCTTTATTCCGACCGCCGCCGTCGGGTGTATCGAGATACACCCGCGACCGTCAACCAGCGGATGGTGTTGCCACGGTCATCCGAGCATTTCGCTCGCCCGTGCCGGCACGCGGGTTACCGTTCGAACCCAGTCTCCCATCAAACCCCGTCATGCGCTGCTCATGCCTGTTTGCCCTCGGTTCCATCGGACTCTTCTTCGCGAACAGCGTAAGTCTGGCCGCCACGGCGGTCGCGCCACCGCCGTTGAAAATCACCTGGGAAAAGAATTTTCTCACCATCGCCGCCGAACGGCTGCCGGGTCCGATTCGAATCCATTATCTTGAGGCCTATTGCCGGCCCGGCTCCACCGCCCGCGACTGGCGCGAAACGGTCATCCGACATCGAGCCGAACTCGTCTCGATCAGCGCCGACGGCAGTGTGATCAAGATCCAGGACACCCTGGAGGATGGCGTGGTCGTCGAACACACCATCCGGGCGAGTCACGACGAGGTGGATTTTCACCTCGTGGCACGCAATCCCACGGACCGGGAGTCCCAGGCGCACTGGGCGCAGCCATGTGCGCGCCTGGATCAGTTCACGGGCCACAACGTGGCCGATTCGCGGGCGCTGGTGCCGCCCTACCTCCGCCAGTGTTTTTTGTTCATCGCGGGGAAATTGACGCGACTGCCAACTGAACCGTGGGCCGCCCAGGCGCGGTATACGCCCGGCCAGGTTTACTGTCCGACTCACGTGAATCGCAACGACGTCAACCCCCGCCCGCTCAGTTCCTTGGTTCCAACTAGCGGGCTGTGCGGCGCATTTTCGGCGGATGGCCGGCAGATCGTCGCGATGGCGTGGGAGCCGTATCAGGAGATTTTCCAAGGCGTGATCACCTGTCTCCACAATGATTTTCGCCTCGGCGGACTCCGGCCGGGTGAAACGAAAACTATCCGCGGGAAAATTTACCTCGTGGCGGCGGACACCACCGCGCTCGTCAAACGCTTCGAGGCGGATTTCCCAGAGCAGGCGCATAAAGCCCCTGGTTCCTGACGGGATTTGCCGCGTCAGGCAGTGGACGGGCGGGGAACGACGGGTGGAAAAAGCTCCGCGAGCACTTGCCGAAAAACCCGGGGTGGGATCGGTTTATTGAGAATCCGATCGACGTTGAGTTGTCGGTACAAGACGGCCGTCCCGGGGTGCAAATCGGAGCTGAAGACCAGAATCCTGCCGTGAAACGGGAGCTGGCGCAACAGCATCACAAACTCCAGGCCGGTCATCAGGGGCATATGGTGATCCGTGATAATCAGGTCGAAATCATCGGGCTCCGCCTTGACGCGGTCCCAGGCGAGCTGGCCGTTTTCGAAACACTCCAAGGTGTGTCCGAGGGGTGCCAGGATCATGCGGACGACGTCACGCAATTCCCGCACGTCTTCGGCATAAAGCACGTGCAGCGGGCGAGCGGCAGGGAACGGCGTGTTCGACGGGGTCGCAGGCATGGGGACAGTAGGTAGAATCGTCGCACCAACAGACCGCGCCGTCACGCCCAGACTGCGGAAATATCACGTCGCTTCAAAACAACGAGCGCCCCTGGCTCAGCGGCGGCGCGGGGAGGCCGAGCAGCCGGGCCAGCGTCGGCGCGATGTCATCGACCCCGACGCGCTGGGCATAGGTCCCGGACTTCACCCCGGCGCCATACCACACGAGCGGCACCTGGACGTCATAAGTGTATGGCGTGCCGTGATTCGTGCCCGTCTTCCGATCGACCCAGTACGGTTTCATCTGATAATAAAGATCGCCGCTGCGCGCGGCATGGAAACTCAGGCGCGTGGCTTCCGCGTACTCACCGGTGAGCCTCCCCTCCTCCATTTCCGTGCGGGTGTACGCCGCCGCGACGAAATCGATCGTCAGCAGCGCCTCGCGCACAATTTTTTCCGCCGCGGCCTGGACCACCCCTTTTTCCTCCAGCACGTCGCGCTGGAACAACAGCGAGCTCTCATCCACCACCAGCCAGCGGCGTCCTTCGCCGGCCGGACCGAAGGCGCGATCGAGCGCGCTCTCGCAGGTTTTCAAGAGGCGCACGTTGTCGACCCGACCGGCGCTGACGCCCGGGTTGAGTCCCTGCACGCGCTCGGGCAACGGCGCCACGCCGTGATCCGCGGTGAAAATAATCGTGCAGTTTTTCAGCCCGACGCGCGCGTCGAGGAACTTGAGGAAGTCCGCCAGCAGCCGGTCGGACCGCAGCGTGATGTCCATGACCTCGTGGCTGTCGGGCCCGTAGGAGTGTCCAACGGTGTCGTTGACCGAGAAGCTCAGGCACAGGACATCCGTGACACCGCGCCCGCCGAGGTTTTCGTTTTCGACGACGGCCCGCGCGAAGTCGGCGAGCACCTCACTCTTGAACGGCGAATTCTCAAACGCGTCGTAGAAGGCCGGCGTGATTTTGTCCGCGCCGCCATTGACGCCCTTCGGGAAGGTGCGCCCCATGCCGAACTCGGCGGCCTCACCGGGCGCATCGTCCGGGCCCACCAGCGCCTCGTAGGTGGCCGCGGGCAGGAGTCGATCCCACGTGCGGCCAAAAAAGGCGTCCACTCGATCGGCGTCGTTGAACGCGCGCACCCAGGCCGGGAGTTCTTTCATGTAGTGCGTCGAGGTGACGAGGCGACCCTTGTCCATCCAGTACGCGGCGTCGGCGAGTTTGCCCGCCAGCAGGATGGCGGAGCGATCCTTGCTGGAGAGACCGATGACCTTGCTGCGTCCGCCCCGGGCGATCTTGAGTTCGTCGCCCACGGTGGTCGCGAGCAGGCGCCACGGCGATGCCCCCTTGGGCGCGAGCGCCGCCGGTGGCCGCGCGCCGCCTTTTTCCTCGGCGCGGCCGAGCAACCGCACGGTGTCGTCCTCGACGCAGTTGACGCGCTTCATCGTCGCCCGATCGACCCAGGCGTTGTTGATGATGCCGTGCTGGTTGGCGTGCACGCCGGTCAACACGACCGCATGGCCCGCGGCGGTCTTGGTAACGGCGTGGCGGTAGCGGCAGTCGGTGAAGTTCGCGCCCTGCTCGAGCAGCAGGCGAAATCCGCCCGGCACGAAGTGCGCGCGAAACCGGTCCAGATAGTCGCCGCGAAATTGATCGATCGTGATGACCACGACGAGGGCTGGCGCGGCCGGCACCGGGTCGGCGGCGACGACCGGACGGACGATGCCGGGCAACGCCAGCAGGAGGCCGACGGAGGCGGGGAAAAGGCGGGCAGGAAAAAGATGAGAGGTCACGGGAAGGCAGGCGGCTGGTCCGGGAGGAAGTTGTGACAACGATTACACGGTGCGGTCCGTTCAAGCGAAAACCCGCGCGTTGATGTCCGCTTCAGGTGGATTTCCGCACGACCAGTTCAGGTCGGAGGCGGACGGTCACGGGCGGCCGCGTGGGCTCGACGATGCGCTTGAGCAGAAGTTCCATCGCCTGCCGGCCCACTTCGTAGGCCGGTTGCCGCACCACCGTGGGCGGTGGATCGAGCGCCTCGGCCCACGGCAGATCGTCAAAGCCCACCACCGCGACGTCTTCGGGCACCCGCAGCCGGCGCGGATGAATTCCCGCCAGCGCGCCGACGGTCATCAGATTGTTGCAGACGAAGAGGGCGGTCGGCGGCTTGCGCAGGTCGAGCAATTCGTTGGCCAGCACCCGCCCGCTCTCCTGCTTGAAATCACCCGCACGCATCAGCTCCTTGCGCGGCGCGATCCCCCGCGCGGCCAACGCGTCGAGATACCCCCGGCGCCGCTCGCGGTTCGTCGACACCTGGGAGCGGCCCTCGATCAGCCCGATGCGCTCGTGTCCCTTGTCGAGCAGGTGGTTCACCGCCTCAAGCGCGCCCTGGTAGTTGTCCACCTCGACCAGATCGGTTTTCACCTTCGCCAGGCTGCGATCGACGCAGACCACGGGCAGGCCTGTCTTGATCAGCTCCACGACCGCGAAATCCGTATCGCTGAACGGCGGCAGCACAATTCCATCGACCGACTCGGCCTGCATCACCTCGAGGTAAAACCGCTCCTTGTCGGGATTTTCATCGGAGTTGCAGAGAATGAGCGCGTATTCGCTGGCGTAGGCGGCGTCCTCCACGCCCCGCGCAATCTCCGCGTAAAAGGGATTCTGGATGTCCGGAATGATGAGCCCGACGAGATGGGCGCGCCCGCTGTTCATGCGCAACCGTCGCGCCACCCGGCTCGGCCGGTAACCGAGCTCGCGGAGCGCCTGCTCAACCGTCAACCGGGTTTCCGGGACCACCTTGTCTGACTTGTTCAGGACGCGGGAAACGGTCGCGATGGAAACTCTGGCGCGCGCCGCGACTTCTTGGAGAGTGGCCATGGGTCACGGCACTTTCCGCGCCGGTGCCTCCGCCCGGCTGCCCGACGTCCGCGCGACCAGGAACGATTGCAGGGCCGGCAGGTTGTCGGTGCCGATCAGATCGACGCCCGCGTCGAGCAGCACCTGCCACGCCTCGGGACGATCGGGTACGTTCCAGAAGCGCAGCTTCCGATCGCGCGCGTGCGCCCGCTTCACCCAGTCCCCAAGCGCAGTCCGCACCTCGTCCGGCACCGGACCACGCCAGTCCCACGCCGACAATTGCCGCCAGTTCTCACTGATCAGCGGCACCAAATCGGCCGACGCGGCGGAATCGAGGTGCACCTTGCGACCGTCGAGCGCCGCATAACGGACCGTCTGCTTTCCCATCGCGGCCTCGTCCCGGTTGCCCGAAACAATCACCGTCACGGCACCAGCCTGCCGCCCCTCGGTGCGAAACACCGTCAGCATCCCGGCGTAACGGGCCAGGAGCGCGTGCAACGCCGCATAGGTCGGTCCCGCTTCCGATTTCACATCGACGAGCAGGATGATCGGCGGGCCGTCGGCATAAACGCGGCCGCGCTGGCGCCGCACTCGCGCCCGCAGGGGATCGAGATACAGCGCGGGGAGCGAGCGCTCGGGCTTCACCGCCTTGAGATCATGCGCCACGAGCAACGTGCCATCGACGAGCCAGACGTCGGCCTCGATGCTGCCGAAGCCGTGGTCCAGCGCATCGAGCAGCGGTCGCGCCTGCAGGTAATCGTTGTGCGCATGCGCCGCCGGGAGGGGAACGGGCTCCGCCGCCACGGCGGAGGAGAGCGTGCCGACGAGGGCGAGGACGAGAATTCGTTTCATGGGCAGATACCGTCGACTTCGTCGCGGCTGGCGACGATTTCGGAATCTCGTACCGAGCGAAGCGACCGTTTGAAAATCGGACATCTTGAAATTGAGCATCCTTCTGCCGGGCCTCGGTGACCTCTGTGACCGGCGGTTCGATTCCTTCGATAGCGGTTTCCGCGGTTGGACTACTGCGGCTTGTGCGCCCCGCGGCCGGCCGCCGACTCCCGCTCGGCCGTCGTGAGGGACCGATTGTAGGTCGCGCCGTATCCGACGGTTTGCCGGTAGGCGTAGGCCTGCCAGGGATCGCGCCCCGCGACGCGGGGATCGCCTGTTTTTTCCAGGTAGGCGCGCAACTCCGACCAGAGTTTTTCCTTCACCGCAGCCAGGCGCGGATCAGCCGCGAGATTGTTCACCTGATCCGGATCGGCCCGCACATCATAAAGCTCCTCGAGCGGCCGCTTGCCGTAACAAAGGGCAAACTCGCGGGCGAAGCGCCGCTGATTCACCGGGTTTTCCATGAAATCCTTGATCGGCGCGCCATCGACATCGCCGTGAAAGGTCTTGTTCGACGAAACAAACTCGGGGCCGCCAGTCGGCCAGCGATCCGGCTCGAAATTGCGCAGATAAAGAAAATCGTGCGTGCGGATGGAGCGGATCGGATACGTCGCGCCCTCCGGCCGGCACCAGGTGTGGCGCTCGAGCGCCGCATACACCCGATCCCGCGCCGGTTCCACGCGGCCGGAGCGACCCGATTTCAGGAGCGGCAACAGGCTGCGGCCCGCGAAGCGATCCGGCACCGCCACCCCGGCGGCCTCAAGAAAAGTCGGCGCAAAATCGATGTGGCCCGCAAAATCATCGACCACCCGTCCGCCCTTCACCTGCTGCGGCCAGCGGATCGCCAGCGGCATCCGCACGCCCGGATCGTAGAGACTCACCTTGGCCCGCGGGAAGGGCATGCCGTTGTCGCTCGTCACGACGACCAGCGTGTTGTCGCGCTCTCCCATGGTCTCGAGCTTTGCCAGAAATTTCGCCAGCTGGGCGTCGAACCAGTCGATTTCGTAGGCGTAATCGAGCAGGTCGCTGCGGACCTCCTCCGTGTCGGGCCAGTAGGACGGCACCGTGACATCGCGGGTGCGCTTGCCGGCGCGCACGCCCACTCCCTGCTCATAAACGCGGTGCGGCTCGGTCGCGCCGAACCAAAAGAAAAACGGCGCCCCGGCCGGCCGTTCCTGCAGGAAATCGTCGAAGTTCGCCGCGTAGTCACGCGCGTCGAGCGTGGCGTGGGTCGGCGGCACGTGGAGGCGCCGGTTGTATTCGCGGCCGAGCGGCGGTCGCGGCAGCCCGCCCGGTTCCCATTCCCCCGGACCCCAGCCCTTGCCGGTCCAGCCCGTGTGGTAGCCCGCCTCCTGCAACGCGTGGGTGAACGGCGGATACTCCCGCGGCAGCGTGCCGTAGAGCACCCCGCCCTCGCCCAGCTGCCAGATCTGGCGCCCCGTGATCACCGCACTGCGCGACGGCGTGCAGGAAGGACACGCCGCGAACGAATGGGTGAACAGCACCCCTTCGCGCGCCACCCGATCGAAGGCCGGGGTCCGCACCATCGTGCTGCCACTGATGCTGGTGTCGCGCCACGATTGATCATCGGTGATCACGAAGAGAATGTTGGGCCGGGCGGTCGGCGGCGCAGCGGCCCGCATGGCGCCGACCTCCCAGCCCGCAACGGAGAGGAGCAGGAGCAGGAGCGGAGCGGGGCGGGCCCGGCCGAGCGGCGATTTCATGGATAATTAGTGGTGTGCGTCCAGGGCCGCCCATCCGAGGGCACGGTCCTCCCAGCGTTCGGCTCCATTCCGTGCGTTGGTCGGATCACTTTCAACCGCAAAGATCTACCACCCGGTTTTCCCGCGCCGATTGGGTCGCCGCGGCGGCAATTCTTTGCGCCGCGATTCCGTCCTCGCAGGTAATCGGAGGCGGCCGGCCGTGCTGGAGATTCTGCACGAAATTCTGCAGCTGGGCGATGTAGGCGTCCTCAAACCGCTCGTAAAATCCGGGAATCGTGTCGTGCGTAATCGCGTCCTTTTTCATCAAGAGAATGGAGGTCTCCCGATCATAGCCGATCTGGATCGTGCCCTCGGTCCCGACAATTTCCGTGTGGATGCCGTAGCCGTAAATGCCATTGCGGCTGAGACACACCATGCCGATGCATCCATTGGCGAAGCGCAGGTTCGTGATGGCGTTGTCCCAGTCCCCGATGGGCTTCATCTCGGGATAGGCGAGGACCCCGCCAGTGCTGTAAACGCTCGCCACCTCGCCGAAGTACCAGCGCGCCAGGTCGAAATCGTGAATGCCCATGTCGATGAACAGCCCGCCGCTGTTCTCCGGCCTCAGGTAGTCGAGACTCGGGCGCTCCCGGTCCTTGGAGGTGGACTTGAACACACACGGCCGCCCGATGGCGCCTTCGGCGATCTTCGCCTGCGCGGCGACGTAGGCGGCGTCGAAGCGTCGCATGAAACCGAGCTGGAAAAACACGCCGCTTTGAGCGACCGCAGCCCGCATGGCCTCGGCGTCGGCGAGGTCGAGCGACAGCGGCTTTTCGCAGAACACGGCCTTGCCGGCGCGCGCGGCATCGATGACGACCTCCTTGTGCGATTTGGTCGGCGTCAGGACGACGATGGCATCCACCTTCGGGTCGGCGAGGAGTTCCCGGTGGTCCGTGCACGCGCGGGTGGCGCTGAACTCCGCGCGCACCGCTTCGGCCACCTCGGCGCGCACATCGGCGACGGCGTAGAGCGCCGCGCCGGGGACGCGGTTCGCCAAATAGCGGGCGTAGGCAATGCCCATGCGACCGGTGCCGATCAAGGCGACATTGAGTTTGGATTTCATGATGCAGCGGTGGCGGAGGATTGACGAACGAGCCGGGAGCGGTCCCTCGGCGTTACTTGATCAACTCGATTGGCACGGGTGTGAATTCGGGAATTTTTTTGCCCCGGAGATGCTTGACGGCGTACTCGACCGCCACCCCGCCCATGCGGGCCGAAAATTGCGCGACCGTCGCAGCCATCACACCCTTGCGGATGTTTTCCCGCGCCTCGGGCAGGGCGTCGAAGCCGACGACGGTGAGCTTGCCCGTCCGCCCGGCCGCGGCGATGGCCTCGACCGCCCCCAGGGCCATGAGATCGCTGCACGCGAAAAGCGCGGTCGTCTCCGGATGGGCCTGCAGGATATTCTGAAAAACGTTGTAGCCCTGGTCGCGCTCCCAGTTGGCGGGCTGGGAAGCCACGATCTTCAGTCCGGGAAATTTCGCGACCGCCTCGCGGAAACCGCGCAGGCGCGAATCACCCGTCTCGTGCCCGGGAATTCCCTCGAGCAACGCGACCGCGCCCCGGCCGCCGAGCCTCGCGGCAATAAACTCGCCCGCGATCCGTCCGCCATCGTAGTTGTCCGAACCGATAAAGGTCGCGATTCTGCCGCCGGCGGCGGCGAGCGCCCGCTCGTCGGCGCGCGTGTCCACAATTAGCACCGGAATCCCGGCCTTGTTGGCCTTCACGACCACCGGTACAATCTCGCGCGATCCGCTCGGCGTGATGCAGAGCGCGGCGACCTTACGTTCGATGAGGTTTTCGATGATCTGCATCTGGCGCTCGACATCGATTTCCCGCTCGGCGGCCTGCACGATCAGGTTCACTCCAAGCTTCGCCGCGGCCTCCTCGGCGCCTTTCTGCATCTCGATGAAAAACGGGTTGTTCAGGGTCTTCATCACGAACGCGACGGTTGGTTTGGCGGGCGCGGCGGCACCGGAGGTGGCCGGGGCGGCTTGCTCGCCGCGATTGCAGCCGGCGAGGATGGCGGCGGCACCCAGCAGCGCGGCGGGGACGGACAGGGAGTGGAGTTTCATCGGAGGCGGGGTTATTTCTTGGGCTGTCGAAAGGCGGTGTCCATGAGCACGGCGAGGACAATGACGGCGCCGATCACGACCTGTTGGACGAAGGAGGACACGCCGAGCAGGTTCAGGCCGTTGCGCAGCACGCCCATGATCAACGCCCCGATCAACGTGCCAACGACACTACCCTGTCCGCCCATCAGGCTGGTCCCGCCGATCACGGTCGCCGCGATGGCGTCGAGTTCGTAGTTGATGCCCGCGATGGGCTGCGCGGAGTTGAGCCGCGCGGTCAGCAGCGCGGCCGCGGCCGCGCTGAGCAGGCCGCCCACTCCGTACACCATCGTCTTATGGAAGCGCACGGGCACCCCGGAGAGCACGGCCGCTTCCTCGTTTCCTCCAATGGCGAACAGGTAGCGGCCAAACTTGGTCCGGTGCAGCGTGAAGTGCGCGACTCCATAAAGCGCGACCATGGCGACGACCGGCACCGGCACGCGGAGGATTTCCCCCGTCGCCAGCCAGCGGAAATTTTCCGTGAACCCCGAGAGCGGACGGCCCTCCGTATAGAGCAGGGCGCCACCCCGCGCCATGCTCATCATGCCCAGCGTGGCGATAAACGGCGGCAGCCGGCCGAAGGTGATCAGGAGGCCGTTGACGAGCCCACACACGAAACCGAACGCGAGACCGCCGAGCAAGGCCAGCGGCAGCGGCACCGCCCGCTGGCAAAGGCTGGCCATCACGACGCCGGAGAACGCCACCACGGAACCCACCGACAGATCGATGCCACCGCTGACGATGACAAATGTCAGCCCCACCGCGATAATCGCGTTGAGCGAAGTCTGCTGCGCGACGTTGAGCAGATTGGAAACCGTCAGAAAATGGGGCGTCAGGATCCAAAGGACCAGGCAGAGGGCCAGCAGTCCCGCGAACGTGCCGAACTGCCGCCCGTGGTGCGCAAGTAGTTTTTCGGGGCTCATGCGGGGCGATCAGTTGTTACCCAGCGCCGCAGCGAGCACCTTCTCCGGTGTCGCCCCGGCCGCGGTGAACTGCCCGGCGATTCGGCCGGCGTGCATCACCAGAATTCGGTCGCTCATGCCGAGAATGTCCGGCAGTTCGGAGGAAATCATGAGGATCGCCGCCCCCCGGGCGGCGAGCTGGTTGATCAACGGGTAGACCTCGGCTTTGGCGCCGACCGCGATGCCGCGCGTCGGTTCGTCGAAGATCAGGATGTCCGACTCGCGGCAGAGCCATTTCCCGAGCACCACTTTCTGCTGATTTCCACCGCTGAGATACGCGACGCTTTGCCCCAGGCCGGGCGTCTTGATTCGCAGGTGGCCAATCTGTTTCGCCGCCGCCGCGGTTTCCCGCCACGCCTGCACGATGCCCGCCCGCGACCACCTGGCCACACTCGGCAGGCCGATGTTTTCCCGCACCGAAAGCACCAGCACGAGCCCCTGCCGCTTTCGATCCTCGGTGAGAAATCCCATCCCGAGCTCGATCGCCACCCGGGGCGACGATATTTTCCTCTCCTCGCCACGGACAAATATCCGTCCGCCGTCGATCGCGTCGGCACCGAAAATCGCCCGCGCCAGCTCGCTTCGCCCCGACCCCATGAGACCCGCCAGCCCCACCACTTCGCCGCGCCGGAGCGTGAGATTGATGTCATGCAGCACGCCGTCGCGGTGCAACCCCTCGATTCGCAACGCTTCGACTCCCACCATCGCCTGCCGCTTGGGAAACTGCTCGGCCACGTCCCGGCCCACCATCATTCGCACCAATTCGGCCAGCGAGGTCTCACCCAGCCGCCGCGTCCCCACGTGCCGGCCGTCTCGCAGCACCGTCACCCGATCGCCGATCGCAAAAATTTCCTCCATCCGGTGGGAGATATACACGATCGCGACGCCACGTGCCTTCAGTCGGCCAATCGTCGCGAAGAGCTCCGTGATCTCCTGCCCGGTGAGCGCCGAGGTTGGCTCATCCATGATCAAGATGCGCGCCCGCAGCGAGAGCGCCTTGGCCACCTCGACCATTTGCTGCCGCGCCACGCTCAACCCGCCGACCATCGATCGCGCATCGATCGCCACGCCCAATTCGTCGAGCTGCCGCTGCGCCTCGCGCCACAACCGGCGCTGGTCGATCACCCCCGGCGCCAGCAAGGGCTCGCGGCCCAGCAGGATGTTCTCTCCCGCGGTCAGATGCGGAACCAGGTTGAATTCCTGATAAATGATGCCGATGCCGAGCGCCTGCGCGTGGCGCGGCCCGGAGAGGTTGACCACTTCCCCGTCCAGGAGCACCTCGCCGGCATCGCGCTCCACCGCACCACTGACGATTTTCATCAGGGTCGATTTTCCCGCTCCGTTCTCCCCCAGCACCACATGCACCTCCCCGGCCAGCAGCTCGAGATCGACGCCGTCGAGCGCCACCACGCCGGGAAACGCTTTCCGGATCCCCCGGAGCGCAAGCACGGGGCTGGGGGAAGTGCTCATCAACGGGCAGAATCCGGCGGCGCGCGCCGCAGGTCCCCGCCCGCGACATCGTCCCAGGAATAGTAATGGAACACCCGACCATTGCTCATCGCCACCAGCAGGCCGTGGGGGAACTTCGGGCCAAGCGAAAGACTGGTGACTTCGCTGCCGTCGCTCTCGATCGCGGAGACGGGCACCGTCTTGAGCAACGGATGTTCGTGCGGCCTCCCGGGCGCGCCCTCGCGCGGGTAGAGGCGGAATTGGTTCGCCTGTTGATCGGAGACGAGAAGGTAGCCGGTGCCATCGCCCAACTTGTAGATCGATATGCCCTCGTGGTCGCTCGCGTAGCCGGTGGTGGCGAAGAGGGCCAACTCCCGATTGGCGTCGGGCGCGTCGGGATCGACGGCGTATTTGTGGACGCCCACCGTCTCATCGGAGTAATAAACGTAACCGAGCTCGGCATCGACCGCGATGGCCTCGATTTCCTTTTTGCCGCTGTAGGCGCCGAACTGACGGACCAGGGCCATGGCGACGTGGCCGGTGCCGTCGTCCCCGAGACGATATTGCCCGAGGTAACCGGTGGCGGGACCGGATTTGCCGCCAACGATCGCAAACAGGGCGCCGTCGCGTGGGCGCCGGTAGAGGGCGACGCCCATCGGCGCACGGTTTTTGTCGCCGCCGAAAACGACGAGGTCGCCTTTGTCCACGCTCGCCATGTCGGGCAGGGAAAAAATCCGCAGCCGCTGCATCTCGCGCTCGGTCGTGACAACGATGTCCGTCGACTTGCCGCCAAGCATCACGCCATAGGCGAGGTCGACGTTGTTCGGACGCCTGAGTCCGCCGACGCGGTTTACGATCTTGCCCGCGAGGTCGTAAACGTAGAGCGCACCGTCGGAATCTTTGTCGGTGCCGATGACAAGGCTCTTTGCGCGGTCGGTCGGGTGAATCCAGATCGCGGGATCGTCGGTGTCGTGTTGGGTCGGCTCGGTGACCACGCGGGGCTTGAGGGCACCGGGCACCGGCGCGGTGGTGCCGGGGGCGCAGGCACCAGTGAGCGGAACGAAGAGGAGGAGCGAACAGCAACGGAGGAGTTTCATAACCGGAAAGGGACGGCGTCTGTCGTGCGGACGCCGCTGGCGGAACGTTGCACGGACGTTGTCGGCCAGACAGACGCCCCGCCGCCACGACCGCGACTTCACAACTTGAACTTGATCCCGAGATTGGCGCCGAACTTGTAGTATTCGGCCTTGCGCAGGAGATTCCCGTTTTCCGTCCAGTGCATGATGTAGGGCTCCTCGTTTACGTTGAGCAGTTCGGCGTAGATTGTGAGGCGCTTGGTCAGCCGGTAGTTGGTGCTGATATCGATCTGCGTGTGGTCGTCGACCCAGAGATCGGTGGCCTTGTTGGATCCGATGCCGCCCTCCTCGATAAAGGGGCTGCGATAGTTGAGTGAAACGCGGACGAAGACGCCGTACTTTTCGTAGGAGAAGGCCAGATTGCCCATGCTCTTCGACTGCCGTGAAAACGGCAGACTCTCGCCCGGGCGGGCGGCGCCGTAATTGGCCTTGCTGTCCGTGACGGTGTAATTGCTGTACACCCCGAGGCCGTCAAAGGGAGACGGGAGCATCGTGAGATTCTGCTGCCAGGTGAGCTCAAGGCCGCGGAGCGTGGCCTTGGTCCCGTTGAGCGGTGTGCGCAGATCGAGGCCGCCCTGGCCGGCGCCCGCCAGGGTCTGCGAGAAGATGAAATTCTTGATGTCTTTCGCGAACACGCCCGCCGACCAAACGCCGAGGGCCTTCGGGTAAAATTCGATCGACAGATCGAAGTTGTCCGCCTCATACGGCTTCAGCTTGGGGTTACCGCGGGTTTCGAGGAGCGCGGCATTGTCGATGTTGTCCGTGCCGGCGGAATCTCCGTAATTGGGACGGGCGAGGCTTTGGTTGAAGGAGGCGCGAAGTTGCGCCTGCTTGCCGAGCTTGTAACGCCCATGGACGCCCGGCAGCCAGTTGGTGTACGAATTTGACAACGAGGTGGGCGTGAAGACCTGCGCCGCGGTATTCGGCGCCGTGACGGCAAAGCCGCGGGTGTTGAACTTCGTCCGCTCGACGCGCAGGCCGCCGAGGACGGTCAGGTTGCCGGAGGTGACGCTCGCCATCGCGTAACCGGCGGCGACATCCTCGTTGGTGGTGTAGTCGACCGAGCGCGATCCGAAAGCCGAGGTGATCGGGTTGCGCACAAAGGCCGCCGGGGTGGCGCGGAAGTAGCCGTCGAACGCCACCGGATTGATCGAGATGAACGGGCTGGACGACGCGGCGCGGAAGTCGCTCGTGCGGGCGAGACTCAGCGCGCCGAGATTGACGGCCGCGTTGGCGTTGTAGCGGGTATCCTCGGTGTCGGATGTCTTCTGACGGTCGCGATACTTGGCGCCGATTTTCCAATAGCCGGGCAGTTCGCCAAACTTGGTGTCGCCGCGCACGTTCGCGAACAGCGTCAGCTCCTTGTCTTGCTGGAGGGCCTTGCGCACACGATGGCTGTTCAGCGTGAAGCTGTTTGGCGTGATCGCGGTGGTGTAGGCGCCGCTGAGTTTCGGCACGTATCCGTTCGTGAGATCGTAGGCCCAGCTCGTATTGGGGCTTTGGAAGACATATTCGCTGCGGAACGGATCGGGCAGCTCGGCCTGCGAGTAAGCGGCGGTGTAATCGACGCGCAGCGGACCACGCGCGTGTTCGCCACCGGCGCTGACGCTGTAGAAATTCTGATCCTCGGTGCGATCCTTGACATCGATCTGGATCGGACGGCCGGCCACGGTGCCGTGCGTGGCGTCGATCACCGTGGTCGTCGCGGCGGTATTGCGAAAGAGTTCGCGGAAGCGGTTCTCCGTGTCGGAGAAGTGATTGTAGGTGCCCCGAAGGAAAAATACATCGTCCTTGGTCGGGTGAAAATCGAGCGAACCGCTCACGCCCTGGCGGACGCGGCGCACGCGGTATTCGCGGAGATCGAGGTTGCCGTCCGGCACCATCACTCCGCCCTTGAGCACCCAGGGTGTGCTCGCTTCACTATCGAGCGCGGCATGGTGCTTGACCGAATCGCTGCCGGAAACGACGAAGCCCCACTTGTCGCCGGCGAACCGCTGGCCGTAGCTGAGGCCGAGCTTGTGACCCCATTTTTCGGAAAAATCGTTATACACGCCTTCGCCGGAAAGGTGGAAGATGCGGCCTTCCTGACTGAAGGCGGTCTTCGTTTTCAGATTGATGCTGCCGCCGATGGCGTCGGCGTCCATGTCGGGGGTGACGGCTTTCGTCAGCTCGATGCCGTCGAGCGTCTCGGTGGGGATGGCGTCGAAGTTCACGCGACGCGTGCCATTTTCCGAGGAGGGGATGTTCACGCCGTTGAGCTGGGTGCTGTTGAGATCGCCGTAGAGACCCCGGATGGAGACGAACCGCCCGTCGCCCTGATCACGTTCGAGCGCGATGCTGCCCATGCGCTGGAGCGACTCGGAGGCGTTGTGATCCGGGAAACGGCCGATGGCGTCGGCGGCGATCAGCTCCTTCAGGTTTTCCGACGCGCGTTGGAGGTTGAGCGCCTTGGCCTGGCCGCTGCGGCTGCCTTCAACGGTGAACGCCTGCATCCGGACCACGTCGCTGCCCAGAGTGAGGTTGAGCGTCGCCCGCTGCCCGGCACTCACCGTCACACCTTGATCCTTGGGTGGCAGACCCAGATAGGAAATATGCACGGTGTAGTTGCCGGGGGGCACGCTACCGAAATAAAAATCGCCCTCCCGATCCGTTGAGGCCTCGAGCGAGGTACCATTCAGGGTGATCAGCGCGCCCGCCAACGGCACGCTTTTGCCATCCAGCACTTTTCCGGCAAGCGATCCGTTCGCGACTTGGGCGTGAGCGACGGCCAGGCTCAGACCGACGATGAGCAAACCAGCGAACAGTCGCCGGCCATGGCCGGCGCCGCATTGGAGGAGCGAGACAGGGATGGGGATTTTCATGAGGGAAAACGGCGGAGTTGAAATGCGGACGTCCGGGCGGAGGACCGCCGGAAACGAACCGGGGGAAAGGCACGGAATGGGATTCCTGTAATCGTTTACATTTCGCGCCTTGATTCTGTCAATTTCATTCGATTCTCGTTCCGTCGATGACCAGTGAATCCGCCGGCTGTTCGGCCAAAGCGCGCCCGCCGGCCGGTTGCCTTTGTTGTTTCACTTCCAGCACGAATTCCCATGCTGAAGGCCCGCGTCACAACGCCGCCAGCAACCCTCCGTCCACGACGATGATCTGCCCGTTGACGAAATCCGAGGCGCGCGACGCGAGAAACACCGCCGTGCCGATGAGCTCCCGCGGTTCACCCCAGCGGCCCGCCGGGGTCCGGTTGCAGATGGTGCGCTCCCAGACCGGATCGATCGTCAGCACTCCCGTCATGTCCGTCCGCAGGTAGCCCGGCGCGATGCCGTTGGTCTGGAGGTTGCGGCCGCCCCACTCCACCGCCATCGCCCGCGTGAGCATCTTCAGGCCCCCTTTCGCCGCGGAGTAATTCGCAATCGTCGGCCGCGAGATCTCCGAGTTGAGCGAACAGAGGTTGATGATCTTGCCGGCTCCCCGGCGCAGCATGCCGGGGACCACGGCGCGCGCCACGAGGAACGCACTGGTGAGATTTACGTCGAGCACCGCCTGCCACGACTCGAGCGGCATCGCCTCAAGCGGCGCGCGCCGGTGGATGCCGGCAGTGTTGATCAGGATGTCGATGCCGGCTTCGCCCAGTTCCAGCCCGGCCACGCCCGCCGCGACCTCGGTCTCCTTCGCCACATCGAAGCAGCGGCCGGTCACCTGAAAGCCTTCGCCGCGCAGCGTCGCCACGGCGCTCGCGAGGCGGGTGGGATCGAGATCGTTCAGGAAAAGTTCCGCGCCGGCCGTCGCCAGGCCGCGCGCCAGCGACAGGCCGATGCCCTGCCCGGCGCCGGTGATGAGCGCGCGACGGCCCTGGAGGGAAAACAGCGACGCGGAATCAGCGGCGCCCGGGTCGGCGGAACGAGGGCTCATGAGAAACGCGGGACACGGTCGAATTGCTCATAGCGTGCGCCCAGATGGAGGAAGGCCTTGCGGTCGCGACCGACGATCGATGCCTGGGCGCGTTCGGCGAAGGCCATCTGCCACGCATCGTTCTCGCCATAGCGTTTGCCAGACTTTCGCGCCCGTCGTTGCAGCTCGGCACACTTTGCCGCGTGCTGAAAGCCCATGCCTTGCGGAATATAGCGGCAAATGAACTTCATGCCTTCATCGGAATCGGCGCAGCCCTCAAGAAATTCGGCGGCGGAAACACAGCTCACAATCAACGGCCGCTGGGCCAGCCCGCGATTCCGGCGCAACCAAGCCATGGCCGACCCGGCGACACCGGACTGAATCTCGCGCTCGAGATCGATCAGGAAAGATGAATCAAGCAGCGCGGGAACCACGGCGATCCTTGCGCACAGCGGTTTTTGCCAGCTCGGCTTCGGCCCAATCGGCGAGTTCGTGAGTGGTCACGATCTTGCCGAGAGACCGGGCATGAATCAGCTCAGCCCGCGACATCTTGCACTGCCGGGCCGTCTGATCGAGTTGCTTCAGTTCATCGGCGGTATAACGGGTGGAGATGGGGAATTCCTTCATAGTAGTGACGAGCAGACCAAAACTACGGCCGTAGTCAACCATCAGCGCCGTTTGCCTTGCCGATGGGGCGCACCTCCAAACTGACGGTTGCCTGGCTGGGGCTGGCCACCCCGCGGCCTGGGCCGGCGGCCTGCCAAAGAAGCGGACCGCTCTGACCGTCATGCCGCAGTCCCTCAGCCTCGTGCTGCCAGACCGCGACATTGCGTCGTCGTGGCCGCGGATAGTCGTTCGATCCCGCCGCAGGTAGGCAGATCTCAGAACCGCCCGCGCACCCCGATGGTCCAGATCGGTCCGAGAATCTCCCGCGAGCGGAGCAGGCCCGGCGAGTTGGAATAATAATCCTGGAAGGCGTCGGTGATGTTACGCCCGCTCAGCGTGAGCTCGTACGTGCGGTTAATTTTGTAGCCAGCGCTCAGATCGGCGAGCAGCCGCTCGGCCTGCCAGCGGATTTCGTTGGTACCGAAGCCGTCGATCTTGGCCGACTGCCACGTCGCGCGCAGCTGGATGTTGAATTTGTGATTGCTGAAACGGATGCCGCCGTTGGCCGCCTTCGGCACGACGCCGACGAGCTGGAGTTCGGAAACGGTGCGCGAGATGGAGCCGAAGACACTGAGGCCCCGCCAGACGCCGGGCAGGAAGACGAGCTGCTGGCTGTATTCGAGATCGAGGCCCTTCATCTTCTGCGTGCCCGGAAAGTTCGTGACCTGCGAGAACGAATACCCGGCGTAGGCCGGATCGTCCCCGTAGCCGGCGGCTTCGGCGGTCGTCGGCTGCCGCCGGGTGGAACTGAGATTCTTGATGTTCAGCTCGTACGCGGAGACCGCGATGGTGCCGGCCGGCTCGAGATAATACTGCAGGCTGGCGAAATATTTGTCGGAGGTCTCCGGTTTCAGGCCCGGATTGGGAACCGAGACGATCCGGTTCACGTCGTCGATCGTGATCACCCCGGCGAGGTTGTCGTAGCTCGGCCGGAGGATCGATTGCGCGACCGCGAGCTGCAGCACGAAGTTGCGGGCGAATTCATATTTCGCGCCGCCGCTGAAGAACCAATTGCCGTAATCACCATACTGGTTCTTCCGCCCCGGGCTATATTGGTAGTTGATATAGGGAATCGTGCCCGGCGTGAGATTGCTCGGAATGCGCGCGCCGGGGAGAATCTCAAACACCTTGCCCACCGTCCGCGTCTCCTCGTGGCGGGCACCGAGATTCAACCGGAGGCGGTTCAGGCGCGTCGAGGTCTCGACGAAGTAGGCGTCGACCTGCTCCTTCAGACCGCGCGGCGCGGTGAGCGCCGTGCGGAAATTCGGCACGGCGTCCGGCACGAACCACGACGGGTTGTCGAGATAGACTTTCTGCAGCTTGGTCGGGTCGACGTAGGGCAGGTTCAGCTGGGTCATGTTGCCGCCGATCTTCGGGTCGAAGTTCATCACCTGGTGGATCGGGAAAACGGCGTTCGTCTGCACTCCCGTCGGGCCGACATAGGTCCACTGGGCCGAGCGATCCCATTCGACGTCGTGCGTCGTGAGGCGCGTCTTGATGCCGCCCTGCACCGTGAGCGGCAGGCCGCCGAGGTTGAACACCTTCTTGCCATCGACATAGCCCATGAAGATCTGATTTTGGCCGGAGAACTCGCGGCTGCGGATGTTGTTCGCGTTGGGATCGTCGCGACCGAGGCTGTTCGGGTCGGACCACGGGCGGCCGGAAAGCTGCGTCATCCGCCAGCCGGGCTGGATGGTCGAGTCGCGCTCCGCCTGCCAGCTCATGCGCGTCAGGCGGGCGATGACGTTGTTGAAGAAGCCGCCGCTGACGTCCACGTAGTGCGTGCGACTGCGCGAATAGCCGCCGCCGGCCGTGATCGTCGCATCCGCCAGCTTGTAGACAATCTTCGGTGTGTAGGTGACGGTGTCGTTGAGCCGGTTGCGGTGGCCCTGCGTCTCTTCCATGCGGGTGTTGGCGTTCGCCGTCGGCAGCGCGATCACCTTCGTGAGCGTCGAGGCCGGATCGATTTGCGCCGCGTTCGCGATAAAGGCGATCGCGCGGTTGATGTATTCGTCGTTGAGGTGCGAACCGGCGGTGCGGAGCGAGAACACGAGGCGGTCGGAGAGCTTGTAGTCGAAGTTCGCGCCGAACGAATCGCGCCGCGTGATCTTCGGCCCGTTGCGGAACGAGAGCTGGGTGATGAACGGCCCGCGCGTGGGATTGCTGTGGTCGTAGTTCGTCGTCCCGTTTTCCTGCTCGGTGTAAACAAGATTGGTGCCGACATTCAGCTGCACGCCGAAGCGGCCGCCAAACGACTCCGAGTAACTGGCTTTCAGGCCGGGGAAGGCCTTGTAGTGTTTGCCGTCATCCGGCCCCGGGGTCTTGCGCAACGTGAACGCATAGGTGTTGGCGGCGAGCGTCGCGTCGACCACCAACTCGCGCCCCTTGCGCTCGAAGGCATTCTTGCTTTTCAGGTTGATGCTGCCCGCGGGCGCATCGGCGTCCATGCTCGCCGTGAGGGTCTTGCTCACCTCGATCGACTCGATGCTGTTGATCGAGGCCTGCTCGAACTCGAAGCCCCGCGACGCCGAGCCGAAGCTGCCCGAGGCGGCGTTCGCCATGCGCATGCCGTCCATGCTGATGCCGACATACTTCGGATCGAGGCCACCGATACGCGCGGCCCGGGCGTCCGACTGCGTGTAATCGATGACGACGCCGGGCATGTATTTGACGAACTCGCCGATGTTACCACTGGTCACTTCGCCAAAATTGTCGGTCGCGACCACGTTCTTCATGTTCAGCGCCGCCCGCTGGTCCATGATTGCCTTGGCGTTGCCCTCGCGTTCCGATGACACGACGAACGTGCCGAGTTTCACGATCTCGTCTTTCCTGGCCGCCGCTTGATAGGTCGAACCGCGCAACTCGAAATTCTGGGTCGCCACGCGGTCGCCGCCGAGAGTCACGCGGGCCGCGGCCACGTCGTAACCGGTATAAGTGACGGTCAGGCCGGCCTCGTTGCCCGCAACATTTGTGAGCACGTACGATCCATCATCACCCGAGTACGCGACCGAGTCGGTGCCATCGACGCGGATCTCGGCGTTGCGCACATACTGCTGGGTCGCCGGATTGAAGATGCGTCCCGTGATTTTGCCGGTGCCCGCCGACTGCGCGGGAGCAAGGTTGGCAATCCCGGAGGTCAGGAGCCACGTGAGACCGAGACGGAGCAAAGAACGAAGGCAACGGGCCGTGGCCCGGACAGGTGGATGCGCGGTTTTCATTTTCTGCGAGTGGGGTGGGCGGAGCGGACTGGAAACGTTTACATTTCCATACGAATTCCATCCGGGCCGGCGTCAACGGAATTCCGGGGCGGAATCGGCGCGGCGGCAGCCCGCCGACTGCGCCCGAATCGCCCGACAGAGTGTCACGTAATACGTGACACTTTTTCGTCTGATCCGAGGCGCACGTAGCAAACGTGTCACTTATTAAGTGACACTGTGGCTGGCGTGGAGCAGGTCGATGAGTCGCCTCCGCTGCCCGTGCGTCGCGCGGTTGGAATTCACCGATTTCCGCGCAACCCGCTTCCGGAATCCCGGGACCGGGTTGCCGTCGCGCCTCGACGGGCGGATCGACGGAGCGGTGCTGGCCCAAGCGCCCGGCAGCGGCGGTCTCTATGCGGCGCCTGGGAATTCGCCGCTCCCATGGGAACCCGGCGCCCGCCAGCAACCCGCAGATTTTCTCCGCCGCCCACCGGCGCCGAAAATGCCATTGACCTCCAAGCGCATGATAACGTTTACACTCACGTTTCGTTCGCTCCCCCGTCATGTCTCCAGCCAACGCTCTGCTCCCCGGTCCTCGCCCCGGTTTTCCTGTCGGTTTCACGGCAGTAACCTCCGCGGCCGGTGGCATGCCGTCGGCCGTCCCCGATCTGGGGATCGACTTTGGCCTGCTCCGGCCGCGCGAGGGTGAGGTTATCTCCGAGGCTCATGCCAGCGAATCGGTCTGGGTGCTGCTGCGTGGCGCCGCCGAATTAGAGTTCGCCGGACAGCGCGCCACGGTGCGCCGCACGAGTCTGTTCGAGGAGCCGCCGAGCGTCCTTCACCTCGGTCCCGGCACTCCGGTCACCATCCGCACCCTCCAGCCCGACACCGAATGGGCCGTCGTCCGCACCGCCAATGAGCGCGCGTTTCCGCCCCGGCTTTTTCTCCCCGCCGATCTCACGCCGGAATACCGCGGCGCCGGGCTCGTGCAAAACACGGCGCTCCGCAACGTCCGGCTAATCTTCGATCGCGCCACGCGTCCGGAGGCCAATCTCGTGCTCGGCGAGGTCGTGAATTTTCCCGGCCGCTGGTCGAGCTATCCGCCGCACCACCACGACCAGCCCGAGATCTACCACTACCGCTTCACCGCGCCCGCCGGCTATGGTCACGCCGAACTCGGCGACCACGTGCTGAAGGTCCGCCCCGGTGACACCGTGGTGATTCCGCCCGGGCTCGACCACGCGCAGGTCTCGGCTCCGGGCTACGGCATGTACTACCTCTGGATAATCCGCCACCTGCCGGGCAATCCCTACACGGGTTTTACGTTTGCCGAGGAGCACAAGTGGACGCTCGATCCCCGGCAGCAGGGCTGGCGCCCGACTGATCTGCCCCCACTCCTATGAAACCGACCGTCACCCTCAACCTGGCCGCCGCGCTGGTGCGTTTTCTCCAGCGCCAGTATATCCGCCGCGATGGCGTCGAGCATCGTCTGATCAACGGCGTCTGGGGCATTTTCGGGCACGGCAACGTGACCGGCTTCGGCCAGGCGCTCGAGGAACACGGCGGCCGCGCCCTCCCCTTCTTCCAGGCCAAGAATGAACAGGCCATGGTCCACGCCGCCGTGGCGTTCGCCAAGACGCGCCAGCGGCTGGGCACCTTCGCCTGCACGAGCTCGATCGGCCCGGGTGCCACGAACATGATCACGGGCGCCGCCGTCGCCACCGTCAATCGCCTGCCCGTGCTGCTCCTGCCCGGCGACATTTTTTCCAACCGCCGTCCCGGCCCCGTGCTGCAGCAACTGGAGTATCCGGGCAGCCAGGACGTCAGCGTCAACGACTGCTTCCGCCCCGTCTCGAAATACTGGGATCGCCTCAACCGCCCCGAGCAAATCCTCACCGCCCTCCCCGAGGCGATGCGCATCCTCGCCGATCCGGCGGAAACCGGCGCGGTGACGATCGCCCTGCCGGAGGACGTGCAGGCCGAGAGCTACGCCTACCCGGAGCATTTCTTCGCGAAACGCGTTTACACCGTCGAACGCCCCGCCTGCCCGCTCGCGAGCCTGCGCGAAGCCGCCGCGCTCATCCGCGCCGCGCGGCGGCCGCTCCTCGTCGCCGGCGGCGGCGTGCATTACAGCGATGCCACCGCCGCGCTCGAAAAACTCTGCACCGCCACGGGCCTGCCCGTCGGCGTCACCCAGGCGGGGACGAGCGCCCTGCTCGACGCCCACCCGTCGTGCCTCGGGGCCATCGGCGTCACCGGCACCTCCGCCGCCAACGCCCTCGCGTCGGAGGCCGACCTCGTGATCGCTCTCGGCACGCGGCTCAGCGATTTCACCACCGCGTCCAAGTCCCAGTTCCAGCACCCGCGGGTGCGCTTCATCGGGATCAACATCCACGCCGCCGACGCCCACAAACACGGCGCCCTCCCCTTGATCGGCGATGCCCGCACCATTCTCGGGCAGCTCACCCGGGCGCTCGCCGGCTGGCAGGTGCCGGCCGCCCAGCGGGCCGCGGTGCAGCGCCAGCGCGCGGCGTGGGCCGCCACCCGCGCCCTGCTCGTTGCGCCGCAACGTGGCGTGCCGCTCACCCAGGCGCAGGTCATCCGGGAAGTGAACAAGTCCTGCGGCGCCGCCGGCACCGTCGTCCACGCCTCGGGCGGGATCCCGGGTGACATCAACAAGCTCTGGCGCTCGCAGTCGACCACCGACTACCACTCCGAGTACGGTTACTCCTGCATGGGCTACGAGATTGCCGGCGCGGTCGGCGTCAAGCTCGCCGCCCCGGAGCGCCGCGTGTATGCGTTTCTTGGCGACGGCAGCTACCTCATGCTCCACACCGAGATTGTCACGGCGGTGCAGGAGGGGATCGACCTGACCATCGTCGTGGTCGACAATCATGGCTTCGGCTGCATCCACGGCCTGCAGCGCGGCTCCGGCGGCAACAGCTTTGGCAACGAGTTCCGCCACCGCCGCGGCGCCCGCCTCGAGGGCCGCGTCCTCGACGTCGATTTCGCCAAAAACGCCGAGAGCCTCGGCGCCACCAGTATCCGCGCCACCAACGTTCCCGAACTGCGCACCGCGCTGGCCCTCGCCGGCAACACGCGCGGCGTCGTGGTCATTTGCGTGACGACACCCGCCGACGTGCGCCTCCCCGGTTATTCGTGGTGGGACGTGCCGGTGGCAGCCACGTCGAAACTCCCCGGCGTCCGCGCCGCCCGCGCCGCCTACGACCGCGCCCTGAAGAAACAGCGGTTCTACTACTGAGAAATTGAGCCCGCTCCCCTGCGCGAGCCACCTCCCGGCACTCGCCGAACGCACACGCATTCCCACGAGATCTCTCCCCGTCTCCCTCTCTCCCTCTTCCCCTCTCTCCCCGTCTCTCCGTCTTCCTCATGTCTTCCCCGCCCCTTCACCGCGACTGCCTCGTCGGCGCGAACCCAATCATCTGGAGCAACGACGACTTCAACGAACTCGCCGGCGACGTCCCGCTCGACACGATTCTCCGCGAAATGCGCGCCGCCGGCTTTGCCGGCACCGAGCTCGGCCACGCTTACCCGCGTACGCCCGCCGCCCTCGCCGGGCCGCTCAGCCGCCACCACCTCCGGCTCATCAGCGGCTGGCACAGCACCTATCTCGCCTCGCGCGATCTCGCGGGCGAGGAAGCATCGTTTCGCGAACACCTCACCTTGCTCAAAACCCTCGGGGCGCGGGTGGCCATCGTGGCCGAGTGCACCCGCTGCATTCACGGCACCCGTGACGCCACGCTCGGGTCGGGCGCCACTCCGATCCCCCAGCTCACCGCGGCCGAATGGCCGCGTTTCATCGCCGGCCTGAAGCACCTCGCGGCCATTGCCGCGGCCGAGGAAACCAAGATCGTCTATCACCACCACATGGGCACGGTCGTGCAGAGTGAGGCCGACCTCGAGCGGCTGCTCGCCGACGTCCCGGAGATTTCACTCGTGCTTGATCCGGGGCACCTCGCGTTTGCCGGCATCGATCCAGTCGCGGTTGCCCGGCGACACGCCGCGCGCATCGCCCACGTGCACTTGAAGAGTGTGCGCCCCGCCATCGCGGAACGCGTGCGCCGCGAGGGCTGGTCATTCTGCCGCGCCGTCACCGAAGGCGTCTTTACCATCCCGGGTGACGGCTGCGTGGATTTTCCAAAAATCTTCCGCCTCCTTGCCGACGCGGACTATCGCGGCTGGCTCGTCGTCGAGGCCGAGGAGGATCCCGTGAAAGTGCCGGCGTTGCCAAAGGCGAAAGCGGCGCGCGAATACGTGCGCCAGCACGCGGGCGTGTAGCCAGTAATCGGCAATCAGTGATCAGCAATCAGCAGTCAGAGACCTGTAACCGAGTGCATCAGTGGCTTCCATTGCACATGCCATTGCCTGATTACTGATAACTGATTACTCCCCTTCACTCCTCTCCCTCTCACCCTCACTTTCCCTCTCCCTGCATGACTCCTTCCCGCATGTCCCAGATGACGGCGCTCGGCGCCGATTGGTGGAACGACTCCGGCGTCCCCGACGAGCTCGGCCAGGCCGTGGCCCTCGGCGCCGTTGGCGGCACCTCCAATCCCGTCATCGTCTCGCAGGCCGTCAAGGCCCAGCCGGCCCTCTGCCATCCGATCATCGACCGCCTCCTCGTCGACCACCCGTTCGACACCGAGGACGACATCGCCTGGAAACTTCTTCACACGCTCGCGATCGACGCGGCGTCGCGGCTCCTGCCGGTCTACCACGCCACCCGCGGCGCCAAGGGTTTCCTCTCTGCGCAGGTCAACCCGAAGTATTATCCCAATCACGATCTGATGGTCGCGCAGGCCGTGCAGCTCGCGTCCCTCGCGCCCAACATCGCAATCAAGGCTCCCGCCACCGAGGTCGGTATCGCCGCCATCGAAGAGATGACCGCGCGTGGCATCCGGGTAAACGCCACCGTGAGCTTCACCGTGCCCCAGGCGATCGCGGTCGCCGGCGCGTTCGAGCGCGGACTCCAGCGCGCCCGCGCGGCCGGACGCGACACGGATGCGATTCGTCCCTACATCACGCTGATGATCGGCCGCGTCGATGATCAGCTGAAACGCATCGCTGAAGCGGAGAAGATTGCCACGACCCCCGGCGTGCTCGACTGGGCCGGCATCGCCGTCTTCAAAAACGCGCACCGCATTTTCCAGCAGCGCGGCTACGTCGGCACGCTGCTGGCCGCCGCTTATCGGCACGAGGGCCACTGGTCGCAAATCATCGGGCGCGAGGTCCTGCAGACCGTGCCGTACACGTGGTGGACGAAATTCAACGTGTCCCCGACCGTGCCGGCGGTCACGCTCGACACGCCGGTCGACGACGCGATTGTCGCCGAGTTGCGCGCGAAATTTCCCGACTTCATCCGCGCGCACGATGAAAACGGCATGACGCCCGCCGAGTTCCTCGGCTACGGCGCCACGCAACACACCCTCAGCCAATTCCTCGGCGGCTACAGCGATCTTGTCGCCTCCGTCCGCGCGCGCATGCTGCCCGTGTAGGAGACAAGCGGGTTCACCCCGCGACCCGGCCCATTGTTCAAAATACATCGCGGCACAAAGCCGCTCCCACCATCACCGACTTCCTCCCATGTCCCTCCCACTCGTCCCCAACTTCATCGCCGGTGAATGGTCCCGCCCCGCCGGACTCTCCACCACTCCGGTCTTCAATCCCTCCACCGGCGACGTCATCGCCGAGTGTCCGGCTGGCGGCGTCGCGGAGGTCAACGCCGCCGTCGCCGCCGCACAGGCCGCGTTTCCCGAATGGCGCGAGACGCCCGCCGTGGAACGTGCCCGCGTCTTTTTCCGCTATCGCCACCTCGTCGAGCAGAATTTCGATGCGCTCTGCCAGACAGTGTCGCGCGAGCACGGCAAGACGCTCGCCGAAGCCCGCGGCAGTGTTTACCGCGGACTCGAGAACATCGAGTACGCCTGCGGCGTCCCGACCCTCCTCTTTGGCGACACGCTGGAGAACCTCGCGCGCGGCGTCGATTGCGAGACGATCCTCCAGCCACTCGGCGTGTGCGCCGGCATCACCCCGTTCAACTTTCCCGCCATGGTGCCGCTCTGGATGTTTCCGCTCGCGATTGCGTGCGGCAACACCTTCGTCCTCAAGCCGAGCGAGAAGGTCCCGCTCACCGCGGTGCGGCTGGTCGAGTTGCTGGAAAAAGCCGGTCTGCCCAAGGGCGTGCTCAACCTCGTCCACGGTGGCCGCCCCGCGGTCGACACCCTGCTCACGCATCCGCTGGTGCGGGCCGTGTCGTTCGTCGGCTCCACGCCGATTGCGAAATACATCTACGAAACCGGCACGCGCCACGGGAAACGCGTCCAGGCCAACGGCGGCGCGAAGAACTACATCGTGATCATGCCCGATGCCGACGTGCCCAAGACCGTCGAGGCCCTCTCGACCGCCGCCTTCGGTTGCGCCGGGGAACGCTGCATGGCGGGCTCGACCGCGCTCACCGTCGGCGCCGCCGCCGAGCGCCTGTTGCCGTCGCTGGTCGCCGCCGCCCGCGCGATCAAGGTCGGCCCCACCGACCGCGCCGCGCAGCCCGACATGGGTCCGGTCATCACCGCCCCGCACCGCGACCGCGTGCTCAGCCTCGTCGCCAGCGGTGAGCAGGAAGGCGCCAAGGTGATCTGCGACGGCCGCGGCGTGAAAGTGGCCGACGCTCCCGGCGGCTTCTACGTCGGGGCCACCATCGTCGATCACGTGGCGCAGACCATGACGCTCGCCCGCGAGGAGGTGTTCGGCCCCGTGCTCAACGTCATGCGCATGGATGATCTTGATCGTGCGATCGAGCAGACCAACCGGTCCGCCTTCGGCAACGGCGCCGCGATTTTCACGAACAGCGGCCGCGCCGCCCGCGAGTTCAAGCACCGCGTGAAAGCCGGCATGGTCGGCATCAACGTCGGCGTACCCGCGACGATGGCGATGTTCCCGTTCACCGGGTGGGACGACTCGTTCTACGGCGATCTCCACATCCAGGGGAAGGAAGCCGTGCAATTCTACACGCAGCAAAAAGTCACCACCAGCCGCTGGTTCGCCTCCGGCGAGGGCGACGTGTGGCGAAAGTGAATCAACCGAGCCAGTGCCACGCTGCGAAGTTTCCGTCGGAAAACCGGCAATTTCTCATGGGTAATGTAATACGTTACATTCAGAATCTCGCATTTTCGTAACTGCCTGTTTTCAACTCAACCTGTCTTCCCCCCAATGCTTCGTTTTGCCCAATTCGGTGCCGGTCGGATCGGCGCCATTCACGCCGCGAATCTCGCCGCGCGCAGCGACGCGCAGCTCCGCTACGTCGTTGACGTCAACGCCGCCGCCGCCACCGCCCTCGCAGCCCGGCACGGCGCCAAGGTCGTCAGCGTCGAGACCGCGCTGGGCGATTCGCAGGTCGACGCCGTTATCATCGCGTCCTCCACCGACACCCACGCCACCCTCGCGATTGCCGCCGCCCGCGCCGGCAAGGCCATCTTCTGCGAAAAACCCATCGATCTTTCCCTCAAACGCGTCGACGCCTGTCTCGCCGCCGTGCGCCAGGCAGGGGTCCCGATGTTGGTCGGCTTCAACCGGCGTTTCGACCCGAGCTTCCGCGCGCTGCACGCGCGCATCGCCCGTGGGGAGATCGGCCGCGTCGAACAGGTGATCATCACGAGCCGCGATCCCGGGCTGCCACCCATCGCGTACCTGAAAGTTTCCGGCGGACAATTCCGCGACATGACGATTCATGACTTCGACATGGCGCGTTGGCTGCTCGGCGAGGAACCCGTCGAACTCTTCGCGTACGGCTCGTGTCTTGTCGATCCCGCCGTGGCAAAGGTCGGCGACACCGACTCCGCGATGATCGTGCTGAAGACCGCCTCCGGCCGGCTCTGTCATATCAACAACAGCCGCCGCGCGAGCTATGGCTACGATCAACGCCTGGAAGTCCACGGTTCCAAGGGCCGCCTGATCGCCGGCAACCGCACCGACACCACGGTCGAACTTGCGAATGACGCGTCCGTGAGTTCGGACAAGCCGCTGCTTTTCTTTCTCGAACGTTACGCCGAGGCCTATCGCCTGGAACTCGCGGCCTTCGTCGAGGCAGTCATCAAACGGCAGCCCATGCCGGTCGGCGGCGAGGACGGGCGTCAGGCCATCGTACTGGCCGAAGCCGCCGTGAAGTCGCTGCGGACCGGACGACCCGTGAAGCTCGCCCCGCCACGGCGCTGAAGCGGGGCGAAAGCGGGGCGCCTGCCCAAGCGCCCATTGAAGGCCCAACACTTCGGTGGTTAGGATACCGTGCCACCGGCAGAAAAGCCGCCGCTCCTTGCGCCGGATCGATGGAGTGCGGGTGCCATCACCCGCCGATCGAATGTCAGCACGGTGAGGACCTGCCCATCATACGGATTTCATTTCGATTCTGGGTAGCGGGAAGCCTCACGCGGCTGCGACGAAGCGCAGCCCTCCGAAACACGTGCTTTGTATCGGAGGGCGACGCTTTGTCGTCGCCGCCATCGCGTGGTAGCCCGGTGCGACATTTTGATCCGTTCAATGTTGGCTGGCCAGGTGCCGGCAACGGGATCCGTACAAGGTGCCGGTGGCGGCACCGCGCCCGCATCAATCGCGTCGCAACCGGGTGCAGCGCCATCCGCGCATCCGCGCACCCCGTCGTACGAAAGCTTGCACCCCGCCCGGATCCACTGGCCAATACGTTTCGCGATCCCATGAAAAAAACCTTCGACCCCGCGATCATTTGGAGCGACTGGCGCATGTTGTGCGAAACCATCGGCGAGCGCCGCGCCGGTACGACCGAGGAGGCACACGCCGCCGGATTCATCGCCCATCGGTTTCGCGACGCCGGGATCGAAAACGTCGGCGTGGAACTTTTCCCCTGCCTGAGTCTGCGTGCGGCGAAAGCCGAGGTCCACGAACGCCGCGGCCGGGCCTGGCGGCGCGTGGACGCCCGCCCGCTCGTCGGTGCGCCGGCCACTCCCGGAGGCCGCGCGGTCACGGGTCCGCTGGTGTGGCTGGAGATGCCGGAGGGCGCGCGCATCCTGCGCCCGGGCAGTCTGCGCGGAAAGATCCTCGCGCTCTTCGGGCCGCTGCCGACCTCCTTGCCGCTCCATCGCAAACTCCTCGCGGCCGCTCCGCTCGCCGTCATCCACGTCGACGACCGCCTGCCCTTCGCGTGGGTCAAGAACGACGGCGTCTATCCGTATTGGGCCCGCGAGCACGGCATGTTGCCGACGCTCACGGTACCCTACCTGGAGGCGTGGCGCTGGCGGCGCGACGGTGTTCGCGAGATCAAGGTCCGGGTCGCCGTCGACCTGCGCGAAGCCGCCTCCCAGAACGTCGTCGCAGAAATCACCGGGACGGCCCCCGACCTGCCGGCCGTCGTGCTCTCGGCCCACCACGACACGCAATGCAACAACCCCGGCGCGGACGACAACGCCTCCGGCGTCGTCTGCCTGCTCGCCCTCGCGCGCACCCTGGCCACCGCCCGGCCGCGTCGCCGGCGCACGATCCGGCTGATCTCGTTCGGCACCGAGGAACAACTCTCCGTGGGATCCGCCGCCTATGTGCGCCGGCACCGGGTGACCCCGCGCGACGTCGGGCTCGTAATCAATTTCGACAGTGTGTCTTCGCCGCTCGGCCATGTAGCGCTGTCGGTGGCGGGGGCGCCGGCGCTGGCGCGTTTCAGCACGGGGAAGCTCGCGGCGGGCGGGCTCGATGTCGCGGTCCAACCGGAGATCATTCCGTTCTCCGATCAGTTTCCTTTCAACCGGGCGGGGGTGCCGTCGCTTTGGTTCATGCGGGGGAATTTTCCCGGCGGGCGCTGGCAGCACCACAGCGTCCACGATACCCTGGAAAACGTCTCCCTCGCCGAGGTGCAGAGACTCCTGCGGGCGGTACATCCGCTGATTGTCGATCTCGCGGGACGCCGGGCGTGGCCGTTTGCGGTGCAAATGCCCGCCGAACTCCAGGCCCAGGCGCGTCGCCTCGGCCGCGAGCTCTACGGTTGAACCGATTCCCGCCTCACAGCCGCCGCAGTCGGATATCCCTGACTGCTGCCCGCGTCATGTAGGCCGCGATTCCGAGTGGCAGGGATTTTTGGATCTCGCCCGCGCGCAGGCCGATCACCCGGCCCCGCGCGACCAGATCCACCCGCTGGCGTTCGTCAATCCACGCCTCGATTCTTTCCTCGGTCACGCGCACGCGCAGCCGATACCAGCGTTGGTCGTCGAACTCGACGTCCTGCGTCGTCTCGTTCTGCGCTGCATCCAGGCGATCCACGTTGGAGAGGCCGACCACCGTGCCGCCCCACCCGCCCACGATGAAACTGCAGGCCGACTTTCCCACGGGAAACGTCAGGGCGCAGAAAAAATCCCCCCCCTTGATCCGCATCGCCTCAAACGTGATTTCATAATTCGAGCGGGGCAGGCTGGCACCGTTCCGCCACGTGATTCCGGTCAGCGTGGTACCCGGCTCCAGGACGATGGCCCCACCACCGCCGCGGAACGGGTTCTCCACCTTGACCACTCCCTCTCCCTCGAAACCGGATGGCACCCACCCGGCGAGTGACCTGCCGTCGAAGAGGCTCTGCCAGCCGTCCCCCGCCGTCGTCACCGGTCGGCGGACGGCGGAACCCGGGCTGGATTGCGCGCCCAATTTTCCCGCGGGCTCCGCCAGCGCTCCGAGGGCCAGACCATACAAAACCAGCGGCGCGACGCGCATCGTGAAAGTTGAGACGTTGATCGTCGCGCCACCTCCCGACCCGCCCGCTCACTCCTTCGTTCGCGCCCGCGGCGCGATGCCGGCGGCGCGAGCGAGATCGCGGCGGATTCGACCCACGCGTTCGATCTGCCCCTTGGCCGGGAAGCGTTCATAAAAGCCGTCATTGCGGAATTCGCGCGCCAGTTCCGTCCACGGCGCCAGTTTCGCCTGCCAACGCTCGACCCGGCCCTCGGCGGGCTCGCCGTCCACCGTGGCCAGATCGGCACACACGCGCAGCATGGCCTTGAGTGCGACCGGCTTCGTCACCATGGCGCCGGCGTCGCCCCACGCCGCCCCCCAGACCAGGGCCGCCGCCTTCAGAAAATCGCGCACGAGTTCGTAGTACTTCGCGGCGGCCCGTCGGTCCGTGCCGGCCGCCTCGATTTTTTTCCAGTCCGACTTCACCCAGCGGTGGATTTCATTGAAGAGCTCCGCCTGCAGGATCCATTTCTCCTTTTTGCTCCGCCCGCCGAGGCGGTTGATGCGGTAGCGCAGCGGGCTGTCGGCCTCGCTGTAGAGCATCTCGGCGACGTGGGCGGCAAAACGGCGATCCGGCTCGGCCCACGACACGCGCTCATAAAGATCCACGAGGTGGCTCTTGTTGATGCGGGTCGGCGTCGAGTTGATGATCACAAACATCTCGGTGGCGAAATCCTCCGTGCGCCCGTCGAAGATCACGCAGGGCACCTGGATGTTCTTCGCGTCGTCGGGATGGGTGCGTTCGAAAAATTCCAGTGCCGCCAGCCGGTGCTGGCCGTCGATGATGAGGAATCTCTCCTCCGGCTCCTGCAGGCGGCCGACGCCACTGCCGTCGCCGTTGGCTTCGAAGCGCAGCGTCTGCGGCGTGAAGAGCAGCACCACGCCGGGAATCGGCGGCTGGGAGATCGCCGTCTCGTAGAAATTGCGGATGGCCGAAACTTTGGCGCGCGACATCTCCCGCTGGAACGCCTTGTCGCTGCGCTCAATCTTCGCGATGAACTGGCCGACGTCGTCCTCGGCCGCCACCGCCTCCGCCTGGATGCCGCCGCCCTCCTCGTGGTAAAACCGGCTGAGGAAACGGACTTTCTGGAGCAACTGCTCCGAGGGATACGAGGCGAAGTAGAAGACAGCGTCTTTCTGGCGAACCTGGGTGGCAATCATGGGCGGATTTTTTTGGGGGCGTGAGGGGCTGGGCAAACTGACTGACCGACGCGGCGAGCATTAGCGCGAATCAGCCGATACTCAAGTTCCGATGCTCCCCCGCCGGGGCGGTGAGGGTCTTTCCCGCTCGACGGCAGTTGAGGTTGGTTCGGAGCGCGCCGCTTACAGCGTGCGCCGCAGCGCCACCATCAACCGGCGGGTCGCCGCCGGTCGCGAAGTCGATCTGATTGTCGACCGTCTGCAGCGTCCCGGTCGCCAATTTGGTCTGCTCGCCCCGGTCCCAAGCCTCGACGACGCGCGTATGCAGGCCGACTTTGAACCGCCAATCATTTTGGCAGAACAAACGTCGATTGCGGGCATCGCTGACCTTGGTGGCAGGAACGGGATCATGACGTGCATCGTGACAGGGTCCAATTGGAGCAACTGATCTTGTCACGCTCCACAACCTGACCCCGAGGAGAAACACCGGATCGATGGTGAAGCCGGCGGAAAAGATCCCCTCGCCCGCGCGGCTGAAGCAAGATCAACGGCTCGATCGTTCTGCAATAGTCCGGTGGGGCTCGCTCTCCGCGCGGGCCTGAGTTCCGACGTGAATGGCGCAATGAAACTCCGGCCGGTTCGCAGAACCGGCCCTCCTTCGAAGGAGTCAAGGATTCTTGCCGGCCGGCAAGAACCTCTCAGAACGAGTACGTCGTTGTGAATCGGAATTCGCGCGGCTGCACCAGATCGTAGCGGCTGTAAGCCAACCCACGACCGCCGGGCAAAATGTAGCCATCCGGCGCCGTCGCCGAAATCGCGAGGCGCGCCGGGATGATGTCGGCGCGATCGAGCACGTTTGAAATATTGACTTGAAAACGCACCCGCCCCGGCAGGCCCTGGAATTTCCGCGAATACCCCAGCATCAGATCCGCCGCGGTGATCACCTCGCCCACGATTTCCTCATCTTTGGAATTCGAGCCGATCACGTTGGCGCTGCGCCAGCGCCAGCCGCCCCCGATCGTGAAACCCGCCAGCCGCCCCGACTTGAAATCGTAGGCCGTGAAGAGGCTGATCTTGTGCGGGCGCACGCCCCAGCGCTTTTGCTGCGACTCTTTTTCGGCATTCAAGCTGTCGACCAGATCAAAGATCTCCTGCGCCACCGTGATGCCCGTCGACGTCGTGAGCGTCGCGGGATTCGCCCCGGGATGCTGGGCGGAAAGCGCGAGCCACTTGGCCACCGCGCCGCCCGCTTCGTACGCCTTCGCGTCGACGACAAACTGGCCGGTGGCGCCCTGCGTGACACCCTGCACCAGCACGACCGGATCGGCCTGCTTCAGCCCGTACCAGGTGATCGCCTCCTGGGCCAGGCCGATGCGGCCGGAGTCGGTGTACGAATAGTTGGCGACCAGGCGCCAGTTACGGGTGAAATTGGCCGTGAGGCGCGCCTCATATCCGCTCGCGTCGAAGTCATTGGAGATGGCGTTTACCGGCGGCGTGTAGGCTTTGCGAATCGGATCCCACTGACTTTGGGAGTACGGCAGGCCGCTGCCGACGAGAACCCCCGCCAACGCATCCATGACCCGGAGATTTCGAGCCGTCAGGGTGCCGGCCACCGGTGCCGTCACCCGGCCGCGTTCACTGCCCTTGAAATAAACGAACCGCGCGCTGAGGCGGCCCTCGAGGAAATCGAAACCGAGCCCGTAGTCCTCGCCCCGGCCCTTCGACAGCGGCGCCAGCTGGCCGTCGGGAAACGTGGTGCGGGCGAGCGGCGGCACGCCGACATTTGTGGAGCGGTTCGCGATCGCCGACATCCAGTCAAACACATGATAGACCAGCCCGGCGGTGCGCGTCTGCCCGACCATGTGGTTGACGATGCCCTTCGCCGGATCCGGATTCACCACATCGCCGCGAATCGGATCGTTGATGTATCCCAACTGGGTGTTCTTCACCTTGTCGTCGCGAAAGCCCAGGGTCGTCACCAACTTGCCGCCGAGGAAAAAGCTCTGCATCGCCCCCAACTTCGAGTCCATCTCCTGGATCATGCCACCGTTGTCCGCACCTCCCGCCGACACGTTGGCGTAGGCAGTTTGATAGGTCCGCCCCCCAAAGGTGAACGACGCCGGCAGCTTGCGCCAGTCGCCCGCCCGATAGGTCTCGTAGTTGCCCTCCGTCAGGTAGTTTCGCACGATGACCCGGTTGTTCACGTTGTTCGGGTCCGCGTTGAACGGCCGGCCGGCGAGCACCAGCGCCGAGTTGGCCCGTTTGTCGTTGATGTCGGTCCGCGAAACCGCCGCGGCGATGCGATGCAGGCCGAACCATTTCGATTTCGTGTCGAGGGTGTACGAGGTGGAGAGACGCGTCTCCTTGCTGTCCCCGTAGTGGACGTCCCGCGTCCATGTGCCGTCGAAGTACATCCGGCCGGCGTAGGGATTGGGCGGCCCGCCGACGCCGAGCGTGCGGTTGGCGTCGCCGCGCAGCGCCGGAGTATTGCCGTTCATCACGTTGACCACGGCGTTGGTCCGCTGGTAGTTTTGCGCCAGATTGACAATGAGCTCCCGCCGCGGCCGCCAGTCGGCGGTGAGGGTGTAATTGCGCAGGTTCTGATCACGGAACATCCCCGGACCGGGAGCATTGCCGTTCAAGGGAAAGAATTTCGGATCATGGATTCGGAGCGCCGTGACCGTCACGCCCGGGGTGCCATCGGGGGCGCGCACCGCCGTGCTGTTGTAGCTGCTCGTCAGGAAAGTGCCGGCGGCGTCGAAGATCACTCCGTCGTTCTCGATGAAGACCGCCCGGCGGTTGTTGCCTCCCACCGTGGTGTCGCGCCCGGTGACCCCGAGCGCCTGCATGGCGGCGGTCGGAGCGGCGGTGGTGGGTACAAACGTGACCGCGTTGACGCCGCGCGCCTCACGGTTGTCGTACCAGGCCAGCACCTGTTCCGTGTCCGAAAACGAGCGGATGATCGCGGTGGTGTCGCGGCCGGTTTCACCCATCGCGGTAATCGTGAGCGTGCGATGCGGGCGGTAAGTCACGGATCCGAAGATGCGCTCCTTGTCCTGAAAATCGAAGGCGCGCCACCCGCCGTTCTCCTGGTTCAACGCCGCGAGGGAGATGGCCAGCTGGTCCTTGATCAGCACCCGATTGACGTCGAGCTCCAGGCGGTTGCGGCTCCAGGAGCCGACCCCATGGCGGATGGCCCCGTTGTTCCGATGGGTCTCCGCAATCTTCGACGACTGGTTGAGCAGCCCGCCCGGCGAACCAATGCCGAAGAGAATGCTGTTGGGCCCGCGCGCATCCTCGAATCGTCCAACCCGGTAGGGATCGGGCGGCGTGATGCTCGGGAAATAGTCCATGCCGAGCCCGGCGATCAGGCCGCGACTCTGGATGCCCGCGGTGAGCGCATGGCCGCCGATGATCCGGTTTTGCTCCGAGCTCGCGCCCTGTGAGTTCGTATCCATTTCGCCATTCACCGAGTACTCGAGGAGTTCACGGATGTCGGTGATCGCGAGGTCATCGAGAAACTCCTTGGTGAAGACCGACACCGAACTGGCGGTGTCGCGCAGCCGCGTGTTCAGCCGGCTGCCGGCGAGCGTGTTCTCGGCAACATAGCCGAGATCGCTGCTCGTGTTGACGGTGAAGGGGCTGAGCTCGACGATCTCGTCCTTCTTGACCGGAGCGACCGAAGACGTGGCGGACTCGGCGCCGGCCGCTTGCAACGTGAAGGCCAGGACGCACGCAGCGCCCACCGCGGGGAGGAATCGGGAAAATTTCATGGTCGGAGGTAGGTGCGTCGTGCCGGATTGGTCGCACGACTCGCCGCATTTCAAGTGGCGAAGGGTCTGCCTGCACAAGTGGTCCCGCGCCCGTTCCCCGTCAATCCCCGACTGTCATCCGGCGCGGCGAAGGTGGATGCCGAGGGTGGTTGCCCCGGCTACACCAACATCGCCATCATGGGCACCTACCGGCACCCGGCGCCGGCGAACGCTACGATCTCGCCGAGTTCAAGACCGATGGCCTCGAGCGGCTCAAACGCCTTTGCGACTGCACGAACGAGAACGGCGCGTTCGAGGAATCCAACCGCCCCACCTACACGATCGTCGCACTCTCCGAACTCTCTCGCCTCAAGGCCCACGGGCGGGAAAGTGGCCTGCGGGTCAGTAATCCAATCCATGATGCCGCCGAGCAAGCCGGCGGAGCGGCGTGCGTTCAATGCGGCACGCAATGGAATCGGCCGGGAAATTTTCCGGCCGCGGCCGGGCCGGCGGGGCGATCCGACGGGGTCAGTCCGTGAATTGTTAGTCCGCGGCGGCAGCGATCGGCGGATCGTTGGTATACCCGAAATTGGGGTTAAGGCGGGCTCGCTTCCTGACCTCAAGCGCGCCGACCTGTCGCGATGGCTCGACG
>SXGU01223765.1_pt1 | contig 47278 bp, 58 predicted proteins | sample 3174531 | NCBI WGS metagenome assembly SXGU01 (sample SAMN11356863, study PRJNA531348) | freshwater metagenome | isolation source: freshwater sample F1-140 | place: China: Fuxian Lake, Yuxi | collected 2017-12-25 | reverse complement strand
ACTCTTCTTGCAAGACGAGGAATGAAATATCCTGAACAATTGGTATATGCTGAAAAAACTTTTAATAATTCCTATGTTGTTTTCCCATGGGATAAATTAGAATTTAAAAACTGTTAAAATAATATTTAAATTAATTTTAGTCTTTTAATCTAATTACATATACATTTTTTTTAACTTAACATACAATATGCGTAAGACGGTGTCATTGATGGATACATGATACTTTCTTTATCATTTGTGTGCGGTAGACCAATTGAGTGACCTAATTCATGTGTCATAATTGAGCTGACACTTTTCACATCATATAACTGAAAACTACCATCACAATTGTAGTCCCCTAGTGCAACTTCTACTATTCCTTTTCCCATATGTGCATGACCTAATACTCCGTCTCCCAAGTTTCTAACTACCCATGTTACCCATACATTTGCCTCTGTTTTTGAAGTTGTAATTTCAAAAACCACTTTTGCAGTTTGATTATTTGTCGTTAATTCCATTTTTTCCCAAAATTCAAAACTATTTTTTAAAGTACTTACATGATCTAATGGCAAGCCTGGAGGTTGTTCATTGATGTAAATTTTGTATTTTACAATATACTCTTTGTCAATTATTTTGTATGTCGGATATGGAAAATCCTTTGATGTCATTTGTGCTTGTTGTTCAAAATTCCATTTAGCGTAATCTCTGAGAAATTTTTTTATCACATCTTGACTTGGATTTGGGTATTCGATATATCTTATTTCTGAATTTTTATTTTTCAAAATACTCTGTAAATATTTGTCAAACAAATAACTTTCATGCTCAATTTCTTCAAATGATTTTTGTAAATTTATTTTGATAAACTTATTTTCTACTAACCAATTCATATTTTTATAAAATTCTTCATTGGGAATTTCATTTTGACCCCACTGATTAAAATTATTTCTAATAATTGAAATCATTTTTAATTCAGTTGTGGTTTCAAACTTTTTATTTTCTGGAATTACTATAATTTCTTTTTTAATCATATACTCCATGTTTTCTATAAATTTCTCATCAGAAATATTTCCTAATGCCCACCAATTTGTAATCTGTTTAATCCATTCTGGTACTTTTCCAATTGTTAAATTCATTGTGTTAGTTGGCTTTTCTGTTGGTGTGTATGGGTATTTTTTTAGTGTATTTACAACAATATCTTTATAATTTTTAATCACTTCACTGTTTGGATTAATTTTTTCTGCTTTTTCTAAATATTCTAAAGATTCAGAGTATTCTCCTAGATTTCCAAATCCTACTCCCATTCCTAGTAGAGCTTTGGCATTATTTGGATCCTTTTCTAGTACAATGTAAAATTGTTTTAATGACAATGTATGCTGCTCCATGTTGCTGTATACAATACCTTTCATGTTTAATGTTGAAATATTATTGTGACTTGATTCTAAAATTTGATCATAAATTATGATTGCTTGATTATAGTCTCCATTTTGAAAAAGTTCAGTTGCTTGATTAAATAATAATTCTAATTGTTCGGGTGTTTGTTCTTGAGCAAATACTGTATTCTTATCGCTATGTGAAAGAAAAAATAAGATTATTGTACAAAAAAATAATATTTTTACTAGTATTTTCATAATTTATTATTTTCGTGTTTATTTCTATACTTTGTTATTATTGTCTACTATATTTCTGGTGTTTCTAAAAATCATGGAAATCTTTAATTCATTTCTAAGCTGTACTTTTTTGTTGACTGAAATTCAAATTAGTGCTAATTTGCATGATTTAAAGCAAAAGATTGATCAAATTGAAAGCGAATTACAGAAATCGGGAGTTTCTCCAGAGCAACTTCCTGAATTAATTGATTCTGCAAACCTACTACGCAAAAATGAATTTCTTGTACATTCTGATCAAAAAAAGACAGAACTTATTTCTGTTTATTCTATTTATGCAAAATCTATGGAGTCCATATTGACTTCCATATCTGAAATTAAAAATGAACTAAAAAATATCTTACAAGATCAATCTTCTTTGATGAAATCTTCTAAAACAAAATCTAAATCTAAAACAAAATCCAAGTCTAAAATTAAACCTAAAACTAAACTTAAAACTAAATTTAAAACAAAATCTAAATCCAAAAAATAAACTATTTAGTTAAATGAACTATATCTCCGGCAAAAATTTTTCTATTTTTATCTTTATCTTTGACAATTAATCCTCCATCATCATCTATTTTTACTGCTTCACCCTTCACTTTGCCTTGTTCTGTATCGATTTCTATTTTTTTCCCAATTGTTGATGATCTTTTTGTCCATTCTACAATAATTTTGTTTGTCTGATTCCTATTTAGATCCTCATAAATTTTTTCTAATTCCAATAAGAATGATTGAATCAACTTTATTGGGTTAATTTTATTTTTTTGTTCACTCAAACTTGTAACTCCGTAGAAATTTGGTGTCTTTTTTAATATTTTTTCTATTTCTTTACTATTTATTTCAAAGTTTATTCCAACTCCTAAAACTAAATTTTCTATTTTATTGGATTCAAATGATGCATCCACTAACATACCTGCAAGTTTTTTACCTTTTATTGTTAAATCATTTGGCCATTTTAATTCTGGTGATATTTTACATGTTTTTTCAATTGCATATGATAATGCTAATGATGATGCAATTGGAAATAATGTGGTATTAGAAATATCAAATTTTGGATGTAATATTAGTGAAAACCATATTCCACCTTTTGGTGAAATCCATTTTCTACCTGATCTTCCTCTTCCTCCTGTTTGTTTTTCTGCAATAATTATAGTTCCATCATTTTCATTATTCATTTTCAATGCTTGATTTTGTGTTGAATCTATAATGTCAAAATAATATGCTCTTTGACCTAACACTTTAGTTTCTAGTCCTGAAATAACTTCCCATGGTAGTAATAAATCCGAATTTTTTGTTATTTTATAACCTTCTTTTTGTTTTGATTCTACTGTGTACCCCAATGTACGGATTTTTTTAATATGTTTCCAAACTGCAACTCTACTAATTCGTAGAACATCACTGAGATCTTGACCTGAAAGATACTCTGTATTGTGAGATTTTAAAAATTTTAAAACTTTTAGTAATCCTGTGTCATTAAAAGAATTGTAAATCAATTAGATGTTATTTTTAATTGAAGTATAAAATCCCCGCTAGAACCCAACATCAAAATCAAATCCTCCACCATCAGATGCACCACCATCAGATGCACCACCATCAGATGCACCACCATCAGATGCACCACCATCAGATGCCCCAGCATCCGTCTCTGCATTGACCATGTCTTGGTCTGATACGAAACTTGACATTGCCATTCCCATCATACTAAACATCATTGAAAACATGATCATATCCATTACGCCAAAAAACATCATAGTTGGTAACAATGATTTATTTTCTTCCATTTTTTGTTGAAGTTGCTGTTTATTTCCACTTTCGTAAAGTGATTTCATTTCTTTCCATTTTGATTGTATTTCTGTGATTTTTCTATCTAGTTCATTTGAACCTACTTCTGTAATGTCCAATTCAATTTTTTTTCCAAACAAACCTTTTCTCTCTTCAACTTTAATGAATTCATTATTTTCTAATTCTTCTAAAATTAAATTTAATTCTTCAGTCTCGATTTTGGTATCATTTTGGATCTTTGAAAATTTTTTATTTCCTTTTCTGATTGATCCTAATACAATTACATCCTTTGGCTCTGTTTCCATAATTTCTTCAATTACTTATTATTAAAATACTCTTTGATTTTGATTAAATTCTATTTTTTTTCTTTAATTCAGATAAAACTTGAGTCACACCTTCTTTATAATTTGGGTATTTGAATTGGTATATTTTAGTTATTTTCTTATTGGAAACCTTCATTGATGTCGTCAATAATTTAATCAAGTCTCCTCCAACTATTGCTTTAGCTAAAAATGTTGGAACACTTCCTGGATGGTTTGCATTTATTTCATCAGCTGTATAGTCTGAAAATTCTTTAAATGTAGCTGGCATCGAGTCTGCAACAATAAATGATTCCCCAAAAGAATTATTTTCTAGAACTGAAATCATGCTGCCCACAGCATCTTCTACATGAACAAAGCCTTTGAAATAATCTCCACCCTTAGGCATTCTGAACATATTCTTTTTCAATCTTTTTACAAGCATTTCATAAAACCATCCGTCTGGTCCATAAACATCTCCAAAATGAACTACTGAGAAATCTATTTTATTTTCAAGTGATTTTTCTTTGAGGTATTTTTCAGCATCTAATCTAATCTTAACAAAATTTGTATTTGGATTATATTCTTGACTTTCATCAATTATTTTTTCTCCTGTATCACCATATACTCCTAAACCTGAAATGTAAATAATTGATTTTGTGATATCCTTAATTTCTTTAAATAATTTTTTTGTTCCTTCTAGATTAACTTTTTCTAATATTTTTTTATTTTTTTCTAAAGGTGTGTGTGATGCAAGATGAAATACACAATCAAATTTTAAATCTTTAAAATCTATTTTTTCATCAGTTAAATCTCCATAAATAATATTTGATTTTGGGTTTCCTTGTTTACCTTTACGAATTAAACTAGTTACATCGTATTGCTTGTTGATTAATTCATTTACCAATCTTGAGCCAATAAACCCTGTTGCTCCTGTAACTAATACTGATTTTGTCATACTTTTGTACTTTTTTTTTACCTTTTATTGTATTTTTATTTGTTTAACTAGTGCCATACTTCAAAAATTATATGTTACAATATTGAAATTAATCTATGGATCAAGACTCTTATTCTGATAAACAAATAATTGATATTTTATCGTTGAGACATGTAGCTGTAATTGGAATGTCAAAACACTCATCAAAAGCAGCTCATTATGTTCCAAAGTATTTAATTGATAATGGATATGTTGTAACTCCAGTAAATCCAACTACAGATAAAATTTTAGACATACGTTGTTTTAATTCAATTTCTGAAATTAACTATCCCGTTGATATTATTGATGTATTTAGGCCCTCTGATCAGATTTCGTCTATTATTCACGAATGTATTGAAAAAAAACCTAAAGTGATTTGGCTTCAAGAAGGAATTCATGATTTTGAATCTGAAGAATTAGCTAGAAAAAATGGAATAATTGTAGTTTTCAATAGGTGTATGTTGTCAGAACATCAGAGATTAAAATTATGACTGATTTTGATAATTTTTATCATGACTTGATTGAATTGATAAAAAAATATGAAAATGATCTTGCATTAAAGATTGAAGAAGATCTTGAACATGATATTATCAAAATATTTGGTACCAAAATTACTTCTTTGGCAAGAGCTCAAAACGGTCTTAATGACGTGACAGAATTAGCATATACTACAGCTGAACATCATCCTTATTGGAATTTATTGTATAACTGTTCAGAAATTACTCATACACTTCTAGATAATTGGGAAAAATCATTATCCTCTGAGAATCTTGGTGATATTAAATGGGCTTTAAAAGAAATTGATCAAACATTAGAAAAAATTAAAAATAATTCTAATGTTTTTCATAGTCATTAAAAATTAATTAAAAATATGCACAAAAATGATGGATCCGTGTGAACTTGTATTCCTTAATAAATAACTTAATTCTGACATTTATTGATGAGTTCCACAAATAAGGACCCTGAAGGTCTATTTGGTACTATAAAAGTGGGTTTTGGAGCTGGGTTGGTTGCAGGATGCGCATTATTTTCATCATTTCTCTCAATTGATCAGCAAATAAATATCCCACATGGAACATTTTACAAAACAATCGGTATTCCTTTGGGTCTTGAAGGGATGACTGCAATTGGAATAGGTTTTAGTATGCACATTATTGTTGCAGCACTAATTGGTATCTGTTTTAATTTGTCAGCATCATATTGGAGAACTTTCCAAATTGTTACAGTTCCTAAAGGAATTTTAACTGGCGCAATTACTGGCGCAATTGTATTTAGTTTAGCGTTCTTACCCATGCATACATTGGTGATGGTACCTATGTTAGAATCTGAAGTTAATTCAACTGAATCCCTACTTAGTATAACTCCAGAAGAGAAGGAATCTCTATCTGAATTGCTTGTTAATAATAACTTTGTATTGTGGTATTCTGCATTCTTACATGTGTTATTTGGTGCAGTTATGGGTTTGATGTCTGGATTTCTTTTACATGATAGATATAGAAATGTAGAAAGAATTCATTCATTCTGGTAGGATTAAACTTTCATTATATTTTTAATTAATTATATAAAATCCAAAAGTGTTTTTTGTCTAATCATGTTAGTAATACTTCCATTTCTTATCCATTCATTTTTACTGACACTCGTTTTTGCCGATGCAATATTTAATGCACTGTTAAAGTCTGTAATTATTTGTGGATCTTGCTTCATTGCTTCTCTAATTCCTTCTCGTACTTGCCATACTCCAACTGGAATGGCATACTCTGGTCTAATTTCTCTAAAAATTAAAACTCCTGCTTGAATATTATTTTTTAGCAGATATTCTGAAACTGCTAATTTTGCAGCAAAATATGCTCCAGCAACACGTGGTGAATGATTTATCCCTCGTGCATCTTCACTATCTGAACCAAATCCTATGATTCCATTTGCATACCATGCTTCAATCATTTCAAAAATCCATCTATGAGGAAATAAAATCACTAAAAATATATTTCCTAGATGTTCATGTGAGAAAATTTTACATGTATCAATTAAACTATATTCTAAAATTTTTTCTACTATGGATTTTGATATTATGTCATCAGTTGCAGTAATACTCCATTTTGTTGGTACTAGTTTCCTGTTTTTTCCTAGCATTCCAATACTGAAACATTTTTGTATTTTTGAAATTTCAATTCCTGAATTGTATAATTTCAAAACTGCATCTTGTGCCTTCATATCTTTATCATAAAATATCCTCTCAATTGGTTTACTAGATGTACTTCCTGAGAATTTTGCAGATTTTATTTCCCCCACTGGACCAAAAGGTGCACTCTCACCACCAATGGAAATATTTGATGACACATTTTTCGTAAATATTAAATCTAAATCTGTTGGTTTTGATGACATTGTTACTTCTTGTAGATTCTCAATATACCTGCCTTGTGTTTGTTCAATTGGAATTTTCTTAATTCCTCTAACTAGGTTTAAACGAAAATTAACTATTTCTTCAAGTGTTCTTTCTTTCCATTTTTCTGGACTATCCAATAACTCTGTATCCCCATGAATTGGTGGTACCATTGGACCGACAAACACTTTTGGATAATTATACGATCCAACAAATACTGATGGTGGACTTGTACCGCTGATGGAATCTGATGAAAATAAATTTCCATATTTTGATAATGATTCATGCCATTTTAATAAAATTGATCTTCTTATTTTCTGAGAATCTGATGACATGGTAATTTATGCCTGAAATAAGCCTATTAACTTGACTAATTTTTTAAATTTATGATTAATACATGTATAATTTTTAAACTTTGTATGTTATACTCTCAAATATGAGTATTAATAGAATAATTTCTTTTCTTCCTAGTGCAACTGAATTACTTTATGAATTTGGTGTTGATGATAAATTATTTGGAGTTACACATGAATGTAAATATCCAGAAAATGCAAAATTAAAACCACAAGTAATTTCCTCTGTAATTAATTCTGATGAATTGTCTAGCAATGAAATAAATTCTATGACTTGTACATTATTACGTGACGGAAAAAACATTTTTGAATTAAATAAACAGAATCTTCTTGATGCCGATCCTGATTTAATTATTTCTCAGGAAACCTGTGAAGTTTGTGCTGCATACACTAATCAAGTTAAAAATGCGTTAGACATTTTGCCTAAAAAACCTGAATTATATTCTATGGATCCACATAATTTAACTGAAATAATTGAATCTGTCACTAAATTAGGAAAAATATTACAAAAAGAAAAAAAAGCATTAGAAATTACAAATTCATTAAAACAACGTATCAAAAACATTCAAAATTCTAAAAATAAAAAAATTCCTAAAGTTCTTGCAATAGAATGGCTTGAACCTTTTTTTACTGCGGGTCATTGGATTCCTGAAATGATAGAACTTGCTGGTGGAATTAATTTAATTAGTAAAACTGGTGAGCATTCTAGACGTATGGATATGGAGGAAGTAAAAAATTCCGATCCTGACATAATTATTTTAATGCCATGTGGATTTGATTCTTTACGTATATTATCTGAATATGAATTAATTTTAAAGAATAACCCTGAATGGAATTCTCTAAATGCAGTAAAAAACAATCAAATATTTGCAGTTGATGCAAATTCTTTTTTTAGCAAACCCAGTATCAGAACTATTGAAGGATTAGAAATCTTAGCAAAAATTATTCAACCTGATAAATTTGAGCATTTGGTTGTTTCTGCCAATTCATTCTCTAATGTTTCTTAAGAATTTTTTTTATGGTTCATAAACTCACTATATTGATAATTAAAATCAATCTCAAAGAATTATTTTAAGTACTTTAAAGTCAAATATTGATACATCTAAAATTGTTTATCTCAAAAAGTCATTTGGACTAGAAAGGATTAAACTTTATTAATTTGTTTTTTATTTTGGCGTCTTTTTTTCAATAAACTAAACATGATCATTCCTACATTGATAATTGAAACAATTTCAATTAAATCTACGCCGTATAGTAACCAGTCAATGACTGGATGAACTCTTGAAATAATTCCTGCTTCAAGCATGATATCCGCATTCCATACCATGTGTGGTATTTGAATAAATTGTACAATTGCAATAATGACAATACTTCCTAATATTTTACTTTCATACCAATTCCAAAATTTAGCCCAAGGATTCATACACACGTTAATTTTTTAATTCTAATAAAGGATGTTAAAATTAGACTTGACTAATTAGATTAGCCTAATTCCTTTACCCACAAGATACATTATTTTTCTGATTTAATTTTCTCTTTTTTCATCCAAATAGTTTTTTCCTTATGGTCAATCAATTCTATATTCATTTCATTTAATTTTTCTCTAATTTTATCTGCTTGAATAAATTGTTTTTCATCTCTAAATTTTTCTCTATTGGAAATCAATTCATCTATTTTTTGTTTTTCATCAATACTCATTTCTGGGATATTTAGTCCTAGTATTTTTAAAATTCTTTGAAATTCTTTTTTAATAATTATACTATTTTCTTCTCCTAATTTTTCTTCAGCAGCTAATCTGTTGGTTTCTTTTACCAATTCAAAAAATGAAGATAATGCAAGATGTGTATTAAAGTCATTTTCTAATGATTTATCAAATTTTATGCCTATTTTTTCAATTTTTTCTGATATATTTTCTTGATTTTTATTATTTGCATGTATTAATTCAAAATAACAAGTTTCAACTTGTCTCCATTTTGAAAAATTTTCTTTAAGTATTTCTTCTGAATAATCTATTACTTTGGAATAATGACCTGATAAACAAAATAATCTAATAATGTTTGGACCCCAATTTTCTAATACATGCTTGATTGATTTTGTATTTCCTAATGATTTTGACATTTTCTCTCCACCTAGTGTAACCATTCCAACATGCATCCAAATTTTTGCAAATTGATTACCTGTATGTGATTCTGATTGAGCTATTTCATTTTCGTGATGTGGAAAAATTAAATCTCTTCCTCCACCGTGAATATCAAAATTTTCGCCTAGATACTTTATACTCATTGCAGAACACTCTATGTGCCACCCTGGTCTTCCTTTTCCCCAAGGACTCTCCCATGTTGGATTTATGTTTGAATATTTCCATAATGCAAAATCTAGTGGATCTTTTTTCGTTTCATCTATTTGTATTCTTGATCCTGACTGTAATTCGTCTATTTTCTTTTTTGATAATTTACCATATTGTGGAAATTTTGAAACTGAAAAATACACTCCATTTTTTGAAACATATGCTATTTCTTTATCAATTAATTTCTCAATAAATTTTATGATGTCTTCTATGTGTTCTGTTGCTTTAGGATAGTTTGTTGCACGCTTAATATTCAATTCATCAAAATCTTTAAAATAACTTTTAATGTATTTGTCACTAATTTCTTGTGCTGAAACATTTTCTGTTGTTGCACGATTTATGATTTTATCATCAACATCTGTAAAATTTTGGATAAATTCTACTTCCACTTTTTTACTTTCTAAATATTTTCGTAAAACATCAAAAACTATAATTGTTCTAGCATGACCTATATGCGATTCATCATAAACTGTAACTCCACATAGGTAAATTTTTATCTTTTTTGAAATATCTAGAGTCTGTTCTTTATTTAATAATGTATCTTGTAATTGCATTTACTTGATATCACTTTTCTGTGGTTGTAATCTTTTATGTTCACTCTTAATGTTTAATTGATGAATTTTTTCAACTATTTTTATATCAATTTTAGTAGTTTCTGCTGTTTTTTCAATAGAAAGTTTTTCATCAAATAAACAATATAGTATGGAATCCATTTCTTCATATTGTATTCCTAATTCTTTTTCTGCTTCATGGTCTTTCCAAAGGTGTGGACTACTTTTTTTTGAAATTATATTTTCTGGAATTCCTAAATGCTTAGCAATTTCTCTAACTTGTAGTTTATACAACGAGATTATCGGTGTTAAGTCTGATGCACCATCTCCAAATTTAGTAAAATATCCTGTTAGATATTCACTTTTATCGCTTGATCCTAAAACTAAATAGTTTTCAATGTTTGCATAATAGTACAAAATATTGGTTCTAACTCTTGCTCTTAAATTTCCTTTAGCTTTTTCGTTTGGTACTAAATACATTGAATATTCCTTTACAATTGGATTTATGTCTATTAGTTTGTATTCCATTCCTATTAGTGAAATAATTTTCATTGCATCTTGTGTTTCACTAAATGGTGTAATTGTTGTATCTGGCATTATTAGTGCAAGTGTTTTTTCTTTTAGTTTTCTTTTACAAATGTATGCTAATACTGCTGAATCAATTCCCCCACTTAATCCTAAAATAATCCCTTTTAGTTGATTTTTTTCTATTTCTTTTTCTATAAATTCCTCAATTTTATGAGTGATTGAGGCATAATCTTGATGAATTATTTTATCTACAATATCTTGATTCAATGATCTCTTTAAAAAATATCTTAGAATAAAAATTGTACTTAAAATTCAATCTTTAAAATTAATTTAAATTATTTCTAAATATCTACATAAAGTCCATCGTCTCTAGACTGGACTGAATATGTCTCTAATTTTACATCTTTAAGATAATCTACTAGTTGCCCTGTTTTTATATTATAATGCCAGAAATGTAATGGGCATTCTACTATGTCCCCTTCTAGTTTTCCTGGTGCAATTGATCCGTCTTGATGAACACAAAGATCATCTATTGCATGATATCCATCTTGATTAAAAATTGCAATTTGTTTTCCATCAATTTTAAATGCCTTCCCTTTACCTGAAATTACTTCGCCTTTTTCTGCAATTTTTTTCCAAGCCATGAATTTAATTGAATATTTGTTATTTATTTACATTCGCATGATAGTATTTTATAGTCCTAAAAATGGATTGCTTTATTGAGTAAAGTAAAATCTAGTCCAAAATTGATCAAGGAAGGCAATCTTTCTTATGAGTGGGCTAGATCTCATATGCAAATTTTAGATAACACCATTAATCGATTAAAAAAATCAAAACCACTCAAGGGAATTACAATTGGATTTTGTCTACACGTTACAAAAGAAACTTCTGTTTTATTGATGGGTGCAAAGGAATTGGGTGCAACAGTTGCCGTTTGTGGTGGTAATCCTTTAACCACTCAAGATAATATTGCTGCATTTTTGGCATCACAAGGAATTCACGTGTATGCATGGCATGGACAATCTGTAAAAGATTATGATTGGTGTATTGATCAAGTGCTTAAACACAAACCAACAATTCTAACTGATGATGGTGCAGATATGAACATCAAAGCACACTTTGATAAACGATTTAACAGCATGAAAATTTTAGGTGCTACTGAAGAAACAACTGCCGGTGTTACTCGAATTAGAGCTGTAGAAAATCAAGGCAAGTTGAGATATCCTGTAATTTTGGTTAATGAAGCTTACACTAAACATATGTTTGATAATCGATATGGTACAGGACAAAGCACTATTGATGGTTATTTACGCGCTATGAATTTACTAATGGCATCAAAGCGTGTTGTGGTAGTTGGATATGGTTGGGTTGGACGTGGTGTTGCATCAAGATGCCATGGAATGGGCTCAAAAGTAATTGTAACTGAAGTTGATCCTATTAAAGCACTTGAAGCTCACATGGATGGATTTGAGGTCATGACAATGTCCCAAGCAGCAAAAATTGGTGACATGTTTATCACATGTACTGGAATGACTAGTGTAATTAGAAAAGAACACATTTTGAAAATGAAGGATGGTGCAATAATGGGTAACGTTGGGCACTTTGATGTTGAAATTGATAGTGAATTCTTACTTACCAAATCTAAATCTGTTAAAGAAGTACGACCAACTCTTGATGAATGTACATTGAACAATGGTAGAAAAGTTTACTTGATTGGAAAAGGACGTCTTGCAAACTTAGTTTCTGCAGAAGGACATCCACCAGAGGTGATGGCACAATCATTTTTAAACCAACTTTTGTCCGTATTGTATATTCTAAAAAATCATAAAAAAATGGAAAATAAAATTATTGATGTTCCTAAAGAAATTGATATTCAAATCGCATTTGATGCATTAAAAGCAATGGATGTAAAAATTGATAAATTAACTCCAGAGCAAGTCAAATACGCAAATAACTGGTAAATAGTGAGTCAATTTAGTTATAGACCTTACACGGTACTTTCTATTAAATTAAGGATTCTTTTAATTATGGAATATTTTTTTTGGGAAATTTATAATTTGATCAAAGAAAAATTATAGTTTATCTCTCAAGCCATTTCTTCTGCTTATACTCATCAAGCCATTTCTGTGCCATCGGCAACAATTTATCGACATCTGTAGTTTTTGATTTTAGTGTTATAGAGTGGTTATTGTTATGTGTAGAGTTGTTATCGTTTATCTCGATTATCACTTCGTTTGTATCATTATCTTCTTTCATTTTTTTTCCTAAACACAACACGACAGGATAAACCTGCCAATGTCGTGTAACATGTGGATGTTAATCTGTTGCAATATTTAGTTATTAATAAATCTTTTATTCTTAATATTTAATATGAATTTTTTAAAGATATTTGATAATGCATAAATATGGTAACTCAATACTCATGGCATGACAAAAATGATTCACGTAAGTCTAGACACGGAAGCCATCAACAAAAATGAGGCACAAGAATGGGTAAGTGAGATTGCTAATATCTATGCAGACATGGAAGTGTCTGACATCAAAACAACTACCAACTCTATTTCGTTTAAAGCTGGCCTTTCTGGAATGGATGACACAACACCTGATGACATCGAGCAGAAAATCAATGAATATCTGACCATGAATGAGGCATTTACTGTAAAAAATATTTCTTGCAGTTAACCTCTTTTTTATTTTATCAAAATTAATGTCTAATTCAAGTATTTTATTCAGTTTTCTTAGATGAAATCAGATCAAAATTAGATGTAATGATCTTTCCATTTGGAGACATTGTGGGGTTGTCAAGGATTGAAGAAAGAGAGTTTGTAAACTCATCACTCATATGATGTTCCATGCCACAAATAATTTTCTCATCTGGTTTGAGTTTTAAATGATTGATCATTAGAACCTCAAGTAATCTACTCTTTCTTACACTGTTTGCCCCAATTTGTTCTCCTTTGTCAGTCATCGGTATGTCCCATTTTCTGTAATTCACATATCCCATCTTGTCTATTCTTTGCAACATCTGAACCACACTTGACTGTCTGATTCCAAGCAGGTTGGCAATAGTACTTATTTTGATTAACTCTTTATTCTCTTTAATTAGCCACATTGCTTTTAGATACATCTCAACATGCTCATTTGAAGATGTACCAACAAACAGTCTTTCATGAATTGCTATCTTTGCAGTATGTAACCTCCTTGTTTATTTTGAGAGTGTAAGTGGACATGACATTTTTGATCTTGCGGATCTTCCATGTGATTATTTCATTTAATTCATCTGTTGTAGGTGCTTGTATCTTTACAAGTATATCATATGCACCACTAACACACTGTATATCCTTGATTTCGGGAATTTTTTGTAGATATTCAATTACATCCTTTTCTTGATTTTTCTTACAATTTAAAAAAATAAAAGAACCTACCAATTTAATCCCAGTTCTTTTATTTTGATGAAAATTCTTTTGCATCTTTAGGGCCGATTATCCTAAACAGAGAAATTCCTGTTTCTATACTCTTGCCTTTCAGTGCCATTTTTCCATTTTTCAGCGTTACAAGTTCAGGGTCAACAAGTTTTACTGTTTTTCTTGCCTTTACGTCGTATGCTGTCCATTCTTTGACCATACACATAATTCGTGTCTGTATATATTAAAATTATGTGTTAATTATATTAATAATTATTATAAAAATAGTTATTCTTAATAAGAAATAAATACTGGAAAAACCAAAGATCAACAATAATGCCATGCCACAACAATACCATACTACAACAATACTCTATCAGCCTTACACAGCTCATATTTTCTAAGGCATGGCATTATGTAATTATCTGGTGAAGCAATAATGGATGAAAAATCAAGATATGTCTAAAAATAAAAACACATTATACTTTGATCACGAAGGTCAATTTGAGATGTCAGTTGACGATGAAATATTAACTGTCGATGTAAATTCAGTTGAAAGAATAATCTTTACAGATCATGCAAATATGATAAAATATACATTTTCAAAGATTAGAACTGAAATGATAAATGATGTTTATCCGATAGTTAAAACTGAATTACAAGGCAACTAGTTTTACAGTATCCATTTTTCTATCAGTCAGAAACCCTTTGGTTATTGATTGTATTCGTTTGGAATCTCCCTCCAGAAAAAACATCTCCATACATCTGTCTCCGTCTATCTTGTTGTGCAAGTGTGTTCTAATCAAATCCTCATAGTCATGTTTTATCCTTGCAACTTGATCATCAAACTCGTCTGCATGAACCACAAGTAGTACCGCGTTTTGCTTTCCTTTGAGATCTGTCTTTTGTTTTTCTTCTTGAACAAATGTTCTGATTCCTGCACGGATGATCTCAGATCTTCCAGTAAATCCCATAGATCCTTGAAGCTTGTCAATCTCCTTTAGCATTTCATTGTTTAGAGAAATTGAAACTATTGGCATATGATTTTTATTGATTATTAATTATTATTTAAATCTAGTACCTGTTTTTAGTAAGTTTGAATAAGATTATGCATGATATGTTAATAACATTAATCAAAATCATGAGATTTTTTATTTAGTTTATATTATATAATTAATAATCATTTATAGAAAAGATATTAGATATGAATAAAAAATCATCAGGAATTGCAATCGCAGGGGGTATCGCTGCCGTGGTTATAGCTGTTGTAGTTGTCACATTCATGTTCTCTGGTATGTCAAATGAACAAGAACCAATGAACAATTTAGTTGATGATGTAAATGAAAATAATGTCACTTTACAAGAGGATGATAACATTATCGTATATGCGTCATTTTTTCCATACTATGAATTTACAAAGAATGTTGCAGGGGACAAAGCAATAGTTAAACAGTATCTTCCACCTGGAATAGAAGCACACGATTGGGACCCACGAGCAGGAGAAATCCAATCGCTTCAGGACGCTGATGCCTTTGTGTACACCGGACTTGGGATGGAACCATATGTAGATAACTTAATTGATTCTGGGGAATTTGATCATATTGTTTTTATCAAGGCATCCAATGGCATAGAACTTTTGAAACCTGAAGATCATAAAGAGGAATTTTTAGAAGAAATTGCAGTAATAATAGAAGAGTTTGAAGAAGGGCAAATGACGGAATTACAAACTCTTGAAGCTATCAAAGAAATATTACATGAGCATGAAGGTGACGGACATGATCATGGTAAAGGCGTAATTATCGAGATTGAAGAATTAGTACAACAAATTGAAGAAGGGGAAATTAATGCTCCAGATGGGATAGAGGAAATTCACCATTTGGTTTCTGGTGAAGATGTTCATGCTAAAGATGGTGAAACAGAAGATGAGCATGCTACCGATGGTGAAATAGAAGATGAACATGGACATTCATTTGAGTACGACCCACATATCTGGCTTGATCCGATTCTTGTAAAACAACAGGTTAACAACATAAAGGATGAACTGGTTAAGGTTGATCCCGAAAACGCAAACTATTATGAGCAAAATGCTGTTGCATACAATGCACAGCTAGATGCCTTTGATGCTAAAGTAAGATCTGAAATCTCAAATTGTCAGAAGGATACATTTGTCCCATTCCATAATGCGTTTACTTATTTTGGTGAAAGATACGACTTGACAGTATTTGCAATAGGGGGACTAACCCCCGATTCTGAAGCATCAGCTTTTGAAATTGCTGAATTTGTAAACTTTGTAAAAGACAATGACATCAAAGTAATATTTGCCGAAGAATTGGTAGACCCAAGACTTGCACAAGTAATTGCAGATGAAGCAGGCGCACAAGTCCTGATCTTCAGTCCATTAGAAGCATTAACACCTGAAGAAGCATTAGAGGGCGTAACATTTTTGCAAAAGATGGAGCAAAACTTAGATGTCCTTAAAGTGGCATTAGAATGTCAATGACAACAGTACTTCAGGTAGAAAATCTCACAATTGGATACAACAATCACATTGCAGTAGATGATATCAGCTTTGATGTTGCAGAAGGAGACATACTTGGAATAGTAGGTCCAAACGGAGCAGGTAAGACGACACTGTTTCGGGCCATATTGGGTTTGCAGAATTACAAAGGAAAGATAAAACTGTTTGAGTATGGACCTGACAAGTACAAATCACTAATTCCACTAGTTGGATACGTTCCACAAAAGATTGCATTTGAGCCAAATTTTCCTGCAACAGTTTACGATATAGTATCCATGGGAATTATTTCTGATAAAAAAATTGTAAAGGGGGGAAAACTGATTCAGCAGTGCGGTTGTTGTTGGAACAGAATTTACAAAAAGATTGACAAAACAGAAGACAAGATACTTGAGGCTCTAAAAACGGTTGGTATGGAAGATTTGAAAAACAGAAGGATAGGCGAACTCTCAGGAGGAGAACTTCAGAGAGTATTCATTGCAAAATCTTTGGTAAAAGATCCACTGCTTCTTATTCTTGATGAACCTGTAACAAGTGTAGATGTAGAATCACAAACAAAGTTTTACAATGTCATTAAGAAAATTAACAAAGAAAACGGAATCACGATTGTCTGGTCATCACATGATCTTGATGCAATAAAAAAATACGCAAACAGAGTTTCATGCATGAACAGAAAACTTTTCTTTCACGGAGAAAAAGAAAAATTCTTTGAAGATGAAAATATTTTAAAAACATACACCGAATCTGCAATGCAGATGCATATGCATGATCATAATCATTAGGTGAAATTATGCTTCTTGATGTCTTATCCTATGGTTTTATGCAAAAGGCACTGATTGCTGGAATTTCTGTAGCAATAATCTGTTCATTTATGGGAACTTTTCTTGTACTTAGAAGGTATGCCCTTTTTGGTGATGGCATTGCACATGTTGCTTTTGGTGGAATTTCTGTAGGGTTGTTTTTAGGAGTTGCTCCGTTGTGGAGTGCATTTGTTGTATCTGTACTTGGAGGACTTGGTCTGCAGAAACTTCGCTCTAGCACAAAGATATCTGGAGATGCAGCAGTTGCAGTTATTTTAGTATCTGGTCTTGCAGTTGGTGTAACATTAGTGAGTGCATCAGGAGGATTTTCAGTAGACTTGTTTAGCTTTTTGTTTGGAAGTATTCTTTTAATCAGCATAGAAGATACAATCACAATCATTGCTATCAGTGCTGGAATAGTTGGAATGCTTTTGGTATTTCAAAAACAATTTTTACATATTTCATTTAATGAGGAACAGGCAAAAGTTGCAGGACTAAATGTTACTATGCTGAATTATCTGTTTGTAGTTATTGCAGCAGTAACAGTGGTTACGTCGATGCGACTTGTGGGAATACTTCTAATATCTGCACTAATTGTCATACCAAACCTTTCTGCAATGTTATTTGGTAAAGGATTCAAAAAGACTATCGTAATTTCTGTCTCAATGTCTGTGGTTTCTGTAGTTGTGGGAATATTTCTATCATACTATCTTAACTTGGCACCATCAGGAATGATCGTCTTGATTGCAGTTGCATTATTACTTGGAACGCTTACATGTCGTTCATTGGGATTAATTTCAAAAATCAATATCCAAGAACCTTCAAAAATTTCTCATAATGCATAAACAATAAAGTAGTTCTATTTTTTTCTAATTTTAAAAAAAGTTATTTCTTATTTTGTTACGAACTATATGACTGAGTGACTTTTTTTTAGTAAAACTTCTTAACCCTAATCTAATTATTGAAAATTATAATATGAATAAAAGAGCTATAATTACAAGTGCATTGCCGTATGCAAATGGTGAGATTCATTTGGGTCATGTTGCATCCACGTATCTTCCAGCAGATGTAACTACTAGATTTCTAAAACAAAATGGAGTTGAGGCATACTATTTTTGTGCATCTGATGATTTTGGTACTCCTATCTTAATTCAATCTGAAAAAGAAGGAAAAACTCCTGCTGATTACGTTGCTCATTGGAATAAACGTGATTATGAGGATTTTACTGCATTTGGTATTAATTTTGATTATTTCTATAAAACTAGCTCTCCGGAAAATATTGAATTTGTTCAAGATGTTTTTAACAAATTAAATGATGCCGGTCACATTTATCAAAAAGAAATTATTCAATTTTATTGTAATAATGATAAAAAATTCCTTCCTGACAGATATGTCAAAGGAATATGCCCATATTGTAAAGCTGAAGATCAATATTCTGATTTATGTGAAAGTTGTGGTCGTGTACCTGAGGAAATAACTGATCCTAAATGCTCTCTTTGCGGTCAAACTCCAATTAAAGAAAAAACTAATCATTATTTTTTCAAACTCAAAAATTTTGGTGATTCCTTATCTAAATGGTTAGAGAAAACTAGCACTCTTCAAAAGGATGTCAAAAAATATGTACAAAATTGGATTAAATCTGGATTAATTGATTGGGATATTACACGTGACATTTCTTGGGGTGTACCAGTTCCTCTTGATGATGCAAATGGCAAAGTGTTCTATGGTTGGTTTGATAATCACTTGGCATACATTTCAACTGCACTAAAATTTCTAAATGATAAAGGAATTGATGGAAAAGAATTTTGGAATTCATCTGACATTTATCATTTTATTGGAAAAGATATTGTGTATCATCATTATCTTTTCTTACCTGCAATGAGGTTGGGAATTAATACAGAATACAAATTACCTGATTATATTCCAACTCGAGGACATCTTACACTTCAAGGAAAAAAAATATCCAAGAGTAGAAATTGGTATATTGGACTAAAACAATTTCTAGAATATTACCCTGCAGATTATTTGAGATTTTATCTTGTTTCTATAAATCCATATTCACAAGATGATTTGAATTTTGATTGGAATGATTTTACAACTAGAATAAATTCTGAATTGATTGGTAATCTTGGAAATTTTGTAAATCGTGCATTAGGATTTACAAAAAAAGCATTTGATGGAAAAATTCCAGAAATTGAATCCTTTGATGAAAAGGATTCTGAAGCTGAACAAAAAATAAAATCACTTGCAACTGATATCTCTGCTTTGATGGAACAAAATCATTTGGATAGAGGATTAAAGAAAATAATGGAATTTTCTTCTTTTTTTAACCAATACTTTCAACACAAGGAGCCATGGAAAAATGGTCCTGGAACTAAAAATTGTGTATATCTTTCAGTAAATGCTGTTAGAAGTATATCTATTACCATATTCCCATTTATGCCTGAATCTGCACAAAAAATTTGGAATCAGATTGGACTTGATGGAAATATAGAAGAAATTCCATGGTCTTCTCAATCTGAATTGGGTATTTTATCTGGACATGTTCTAGGTGAATCATTTCCGTTATTTGCAAGAATTGAACCCGCTGATATTGAAAAATATAAAAAAGAATTAGGCCATTCTAAATAACTATGAAACCTGTTGCCAGAATTTCAACTCGTGGATATTACAATTTACTAACTGGTAAAACAATTAAAAATAATTCATATTATCTGTATCCGAAGCAAGATTTCAAAAAATTAATTGATTCAAAAGAATTAACAATTATGATTCATGGTTTAAGAAATGATAATGCTGGAGCAATTGCAAAAGTAGTTTTGGCAAAAAATCAACTAAACAAATTAGGATACTTTTATCCTGTAATTGGTTTTAGTTATGATTCAAACACTACTGGTGCTCATTTAATTAAACATGCAAAAAGATCATTATCTACAGGACAAATTATTGCAAAGAAAAATGGACGCAATCTAGGAAAATTTATTGAAGATTTTAAATTAACTAGTCCTGTTACAAAAATTCGTTTAATTGGACACTCACTTGGTTCTCAAGTTATATTGAGTACTTTGGAATATCTTGCAAAAAAGAAAAAAAATCTTGGAATTGTTGAAGGAGTTTATTTTTTTGGTGCATCTATTACTCAAGATGTTCCATCATCAAAAAAATATGGCAAGATACTTCAAAATATTGTAAATAAAAAAATTGTAAATCATTATGCCCCATCTGATGAGGTGTTAGGTTGGGCAAATAAAGAGAAATTTGTTAATGGTCCATTGGGGTTAAACGGTTCAATTGGAAAACCTGTTTCAAAATATTCTCAAACTTTATTGAAGCCTAAAAATCATCGATTTGCAAGTTATGCCTCTGTTTTGAAGACATTTCCTTAGATTTTCATTAATCCCCAACATAGTATCTATGATACGTTATTTTTTTATATCCGATCTGCCTAAATTATGAGTATGACTTCAAACAAATTGGTAAATTCTAACAAAGTTATCTTGTATCATTTTAATATTTTAGATGAGGCATCCGAAACGGATTTAGAACTTTCTGAATATCCTTGCTAAATAGACTGATATCTTTTTAAAATTAAAGTAATTTACAATGACATGAATGGTACAAGTTGTGATAACTGCTTTACCGGATATCGACCTGGACAACTAATTTCTTGTGATGACTGCGGTTCTGAATTTTGTGATAGTTGTATTAAAAATCATAAACATTGATGCATAAATTTTGAATTCAAAAATTCATAAGAAAGAATTTTTTATTTATCAATTATGATTCAATCAATTAATTTTGTAATTTTGGGTAAACAAGATCTTGCAACTGAATTTGGTAAAAAGGGAACCCAAACTGATCTAACCTTGTATGATCGTAAAGAATCTGATATTATTAAAACATGGGTTGTACCAAATGGGTTTCCTGAAAAAATTCAACCTCTTTTTCAAGCGATAAATTTGGCAGAGTATGTCATATTTCATGTTGATAAATTAGATAAATTTACTGGCGAACAAATTATTGCTCTTGATTCTTTGGCTAAGGAGAAAGGAATTTTATCTCATACTTTTGATGTTGATGAACTAAAACTTAACATGATGATTAAAGGAACCGTAGTTGAAAAATATTTTAAAGTTGAACCTGATAAAATTAAAGAAGAGATGAATAAACTTCAACCAATAGTTAACACTGATCCTCCTGAGATGGTAATTGACCATTGTTTTGATGTTAAGGGTGTGGGAACGGTAATTTTAGGAAAGGTTACTGGTGGAACAATAAAACAATATGACAATCTAAAACTATATCCTCAAAATATTGATGTATTAATAAAATCAATACAAATGCATGATGATCCTACAGTTGAATCAGTTTTCCCTGCAAGAGTTGGTATTGCAGTAAAGGGCGCAAAACCTGATGAGGTTGGTCGTGGTGATATTATTTGTGCAGAAAATATTGTTGATGTTAAAACTGAGATTGAATTAGATTTTAAGAAAAATCCATTTTATAAAAATGACATTACAGAAAATCAGGGGTGTCTTGTTAGTGTTGGATTACAAATCAAAGCTGCAAAGTTTTCATCAATATCTCCTTTAAAATTAACTTTTGAGAAACCCATTGCATGCAAAAAAAATGACATTGCTGTAATCTTAAAACCTGAATCCACAACTATCCGTATTTTGGGTAGCGGTAAAATAGTATAGTGTAATTTAATAAAATCATATTATCATAACTACTTGATGGAACCTGCACGTTCTTGTCCTATGTGTCCTAAATGTGGTTCTAAACGATTCATTCGACTTTCAGGGCAAAAAGTCACTGTAAAATGCCGCTCATGTGACAATATTATTGAAATTTAATTTTTTTATTTTGAGTGTGTTTCATAGTTAATATTTGCACAACCTTTAGACCATTCATGGCACAAACATGGAAAGATAAAGATATCAGTCTAGTTCCAATTAAGGATGAAATTGTTGCTGTAATCGGTTATGGAATTCAAGGTGATGCACAAGCAAATAACATGAAAGACTCTGGTCTTAATGTTATTGTCGGTCTTAAGGAAGGCGGTAAAAGCTGGAAAAAAGCCAAAGCTGATGGTCATAAAGTAATGTCTGTTGCAGACGCAACAAAACAAGGAGATATTATTCACATCTTACTTCCTGATATGATTCAGAATCAAGTTTACAGAGATGAAATCAAACCACATCTTTCAGAAGGAAAAGCATTGTCATTTTCTCATGCAGCTGCAATCTATTGGAAATGGATTGAAGCACCAAGTAATGTTGATCTTATTATGGTTGCTCCAAAAGGACCTGGTTCTAAAGTTAGAGAAACTTATCTTGATAACTTTGGAACTCCATCTATTATTGCAGTTGAACAAGACTTTACAGGAAAGGCTTGGGATAGAACTTTAGGAATTGCCAAAGCAATTGGTAGTGCAAGAGCTGGATTAATCAAAACTACTTTCAAAGAGGAAGTTGAAACTGATTGGTTTGGTGAACAAGCAGACCTTTGTGGTGGTGCAGCTTCTATGGTAACAAATGCATTTGAAACTCTAGTTGAAGCAGGATATCAACCAGAAATTGCATACTTTGAAGTTTTACATGAACTCAAATTAATTGTGGATATGATTCAAAGATATGGAATTAATGGTATGTGGAAACGCGTAAGTGAAACTGCTAGATATGGTGGGTTGACACGTGGACCTATGGTCATGGATTCTGCAAGTAAATCTAACATGAAAAAAGTTCTCACCATGATTCAAGATGGTACTTTTAACAATGAGTGGATATCTGAATATAAAACAAAAGGTTCAGAGGCATTTGATCAATATATGAAAAAAAATGATGAACACCAAATTGAAAAAGTTGGTAAAGAAATGCGAAAAATGATGTGGCCTGATTCCACAGAATAATCTTTTTTTATTTTATATTTTTCTTAATCTTGATACACCAGTATTGATATGATCAATAATTGTTGGTAATGGTGTACCAGGACCAAATACATGGTCTACTCCTGCTTTAATCAAATCTGCATGGTCTATTTCTGGAATTACTCCTCCACCTATGATTAATACATCTTTGATTCCTTTCTTTTGAATTGTTTTTACTACTCTTGGAAACAATGTTCCATGTGCCCCATTTAACAAACTCATTGCAACTGCATCAACATCCTCATCTTCTGCAATTTGAGCAATTCTATCTGGGGTTGCAAATAATCCTGAATAAATGACTTCCATACCTGCATCCCTAAATGCTCTACACAATACTAGTGCACCTCTGTCATGACCATCTAGTCCTAATTTAGCCACTAAGATTTTGATGCTTCTTGATGCATTTTTTTGCTTCATGACACGGATGTATCATCTATATTTTAAAACCTTTAGTCTTTGTAACAAACGTAAAATTAAGATGTTGATATTTTTTAAATGTCCAAATGAGCGTTTTCTTGCGATCTATGTCAGTTCTTAGTTCAGTAAATTATACTCTAATGAACTATCTGTTTAAATTAGACCTGAAAATTACTTCAGTATGTCAAATCATCAAAATGATTCAATTTTCATTGGTAAAAAACCCTTAATGACTTATGTAACTTCAACTATTGTTCAATTAGCTACCAAACCTACTGTAACTATCAAAGCAAGAGGACTAACTACTTCAATTGCAATTGATGTAGCCCAACTCGTAATAAAGAAAACCAAGCCTGCATTTGAAATTAGTAATGTTTGCATAGGTTCAGAGTCTTTAGTCTCTTCTGATGGTAGAAATCGAGACGTTTCAACAATAGACATTTCTATAAAAAGGACTACTGCCTAGGATAATCGGTATGGGTGCTTCAAATTCAACTCCTAGCTGTTTACGTTGCGGAAAAAATTCTCTTTTAACTGATGATGTTACTGGTGAACAATTTTGCTCAAAATGTGGTTATGTAATTTCAGAAAAATCTCAAGAATCTGGACCTGAATGGAGATCATTTTCAAAAGATGGCGGTGCAGATCCTGCAAGAACTGGTGCTCCTTCCTCATTAATGATACATGATATGGGATTGTCTACAGTCATTAATCCATTAAACAAGGATGCATCTGGAAAACCATTATCAACATCTATGAAAAGTACTATTGAACGTCTTAGAACTTGGGATAGTAGAAGCCAAGTACATGAACCCGTAGATAGAAATCTTAGACAAGCTCTTAGTGACTTAAATAAATTAAAAGACAAAGTTTCAGTTCCTGCTAATGTTCTTGAAAAAGCAGCTTACATTTACCGAAAAGCACTCGAAAAAAAATTAGTAAGAGGTCGTTCTATATCTGCAATGATTGCTGCATCTCTTTATGCTGCATGTCGTGATACTGAAACCCCTCGAACACTTAAAGATATTTCAGATTCTGCAAATGTTAAAAGAAAAGACATTGCAAGATGTTATCGATTATTACATCACGAATTAGAATTAAAAATGCCAGTAGTTGATTCCATTCAATGTATTGCAAGAATTTCTAGCAAATTAGAAATTTCAGAAAAAACAAAACGTTATGCAGTTAAAGTACTAAAAGAGGCACAAGAACGAAAGGAATCAGCTGGTAAGGATCCTATGGGTCTTGCAGCTACTGCATTGTACTTATCATGTGTTAAAAATGGTGTATCGATTACTCAACGGGATCTTGCAGAAGCTGCAGGTGTCACTGAAGTAACAATAAGAAATCGTTACAAGGGTTTGAAAGCAGATCAGTCTCCTAAACCCAATAATTCTTCGGAATAATTTTGAAAATCAGTAAACTTTTTTTAAATAGAAAATCTACATAAAGCGTAAAAATATCTCAAGATTATGGATACATATCCTATAAATTATAAATTAATTTTTGAACCTGATCTAAAAAAATTTACATTTCATGGCTTAGAATCTATTTCTGTTAATTGTAAAAAATCTATAAATATAATCACCATGAATTGTGCTGAATTAAAAGTAAAATCATGTGTTGTTAAATCTGGAAATAAAATAATTAAATCATTTTTTAAAATAAATGAAAAAAAAGAGGAATTACAAATTAAACTTGGAGAAAAAATTCACGGTTTATGCACAATTGATTTAGAATTTGAAGGTATTTTGAATGATAGGTTGTTGGGATTTTATCGCAGTCAATATCAACAAAATGGCAAGACAAAATATCTTGCTACAACTCAGTTTGAAGCTGCAGATGCTAGGCGGGCGTTTCCTTGCTGGGACGAGCCTGAGGCTAAAGCTACTTTTGAAATTTCAATTGTTGCAGAAAATACATTCACTGCAATTTCTAACATGCCAGTTAAAACAAAGAAAAAATCTGGAAATAAAACAATTTATAATTTTCAAAAAACGCCTCCTGTTTCAACATATTTAATTTATCTTGGTGTTGGTGAATTTGAATATCTTTCTGGAAAATCTGGTAAAATTCAAATTCGAGTTGTAACTACAAAAGGAAATATTTCTAAAGGTAAATTCTCTTTAGACTTAGCCAAAAAACTTCTTACTTCATATGAACAATATTTTGGAATTAAATTTCCTTTACCTAAACTTGATTTGATAGCTGTTCCTGATTTTGCATCTGGTGCTATGGAAAATTGGGGCGCTATTACATTTAGAGAAACCATTTTACTTTATGATCCAAAAACATCTTCAACAAGAACTAAACAATACATTGCAGAAGTTATTTCCCATGAAATAGCACACATGTGGTTTGGAAACTTGGTAACTATGAAATGGTGGAATGATTTGTGGTTAAATGAAAGTTTTGCAACTTTTATGGCAACTAAATTTGTTGACAAGTTTTATCCTGAATGGGATTTGTGGAATCAATTTGTTGAAGATGCAATGAATGTAGCAATGGGACTTGATTCACTAAAAACTACTCATCCAATAGATGTTAAAGTTAATTCTCCTGCTGAAATTCGCGAAATTTTTGATGCAATTTCTTATGATAAAGGTGGATGTGTCTTGAGAATGTTGGAAAACTATGTTGGGGAACCAAATTTTCAAAATGGTTTAAAGAAATATCTTTCTGATTTTAAGTACAAAAATGCTAAAGGCCAAGATTTATGGAATGCAATTGGTAAAGCATCCAAAATACCTGTAACTTCTGTGATTGAAACATGGTTAAAACAACCAGGATTTCCATTAGTTGAAATTAATCAAGATGGAAATAATTTAAAAATCAAACAACAACGATATTTGCTTGAATCTGATAAAAAATTTAGTAAAGGATTATGGTCTATTCCTTTATCTTTAGGACTGGAAAAAGAAACTTCTAAAACATTATTTTCTAAAAAATCTATGACAGTAAAATTACCTAAAAATACAATTGGCTTTGTAGCAAATTTTGGTAGAAAAGGATTCTACCGTGTAAAATATGATGAAGGAATTTTACTTGATCTTAAAATGTTAGTTGATGAAAAACGTATTTCTCCAATTGATAGATGGGCTATACAAAATGATTTATTTTCTCTTTGTGTTTCAGGTGACGAACAAGTTAGAAATTATCTTGATTTTTCTGATGCATATTTTAATGAAGACAGTTATCTTGCATCTGTAAACGTTGCACATAATTTGGCATCACTGTATTTCCGTGCATTTAATGAAAAATTTGTAGAAGAAATTAGAATCTATGCAATTAATTACTTTAGAAAAATTTTATCCAATCTTGGTTGGGAGCCAAGAAAAACTGATAAACATACTGATGCATTGTTACGTACATTTGCAATATCCGTGTTGGGTAAAATGAATGATGACTATGTTACTGAAGAAGCAATTAGGAAATATAAAAAATTCTTAAAATCTCCAGGTAGTTTATCTCCTGACTTTATTGGAACCATTTGTTCTATTGCAGCTTGGAATGGAAATTCAAAAACTTATTCTGAATTAAAAAAATTGTATACTGATGCAAAAACAATGGAAGAAAAACTTCGTTTTTTGGGAGCCATGTGTGGTTTTCAGGATCCAAAACTACTTTTAAAAACTCTTGATTTCTCTCAAACTTCTGACGTTCGTTCTCAAAATATGCAATTACCAATTATGCAAATTGCTGGTAATCCTTATGGAGAGAAAGTTTTGTGGCCATGGTTAAAGAAAAATTGGAAAAAAATCAATAAAAAAGTTGGATATGGAAATCCTCTGTTTAACCGAATTGTTGCAAGTATTGCTGGTGTTGCTGATGATTCTATGGAAAAAGAAATTAAATTATTTTTCAAAAATAATCCTGCTCCTGGAACTGAAAGAACTCAAAGTCAAACATTAGAAAGAATTAGAATTAATTCTAAATTTTTAAGAAACATGCGTAAAGAATTCAAAAATGGCTAAAAAATTAGGTCCTCCAATAGTTCTTGGGGTTTTTACTGTTTTAGCAATTGTATTTTTGACTGGTGGTGCCACTGATGATAAAAATCCACTTCGTGAAAATTTTCAATTGGAGGCAATTTATTATGATGCTGGTTATGTGGAAATTTCGTATCTTGACAAATCTGATAAAACAACTTTAGTAGTACTTGAAATACTGGGAATGGAAAATTCTTTTCAAAAATCTTTTACTAGTTCAGAATTTATAGAAATTATACAATTTCCAAATGAACCTAAATACGGTTGGTCTATTCATCCTATTGTTTTAGAAGTAGACCATGAAGAATTTGGTCATATTCAAATTAAGACTGAAATTCATGAATTGAATACGCCAACTCCAAATACCATCTATGATGTTTCATAGATCACATACAACATTTTATTGTAGCTTCTAAATCTTATTTTATGGTTGACTTGCTTTCTGATTTAAAAAAAGGAAAACGTGGTGCAATTGCTAAAGCAATATCAATTGTTGAAAATGATAAAAAAGAAACAAATAAACTCTTAAAAAAAATTTTTAAAGATTCTGGTAATTCTAGTATTATTGGAATTACTGGTCCTGCAGGTTCTGGAAAAAGTTCCTTAATCAACAAAACTGTTCTGTCATTAAAAAAATTAGGCTCTAATCCTGCTGTGTTAGCAGTTGATCCTAGTAGCCATGTAACTGGTGGTGCCATATTGGGAGATAGAGTTAGAATGAGTGAATCTACTGATTCTGGAACATACATTCGAAGTATTGCATCAAGGGGTGCAACTGGAGCTGTTTCACGTTCATTAAGAAATAGTATTAGAGTTTTGGAATATGCTGGGTTTAATCCAATAATCATTGAAAGTGTTGGAGCTGGACAAACTGAAGTGGAGATATCTAATATTGCTGATATCACAGTTGTTGTTTTTAATCCAAATACAGGCGATAGTATTCAAACCATCAAAGCTGGCTTGACTGAAATTGGTGATATCTATGTTGTTAACAAAAGTGATCTTCCTGGAACAAATCAACTTTTTGATGCTGTTCGTGATTATATTGGTGATTCTGCAAGAAATCCAATCATTTTGAAAACATCTGTTACAAGAAATTCAGGAATAACTGTTTTTGCAAAAACCCTTAAAGATATGATGAGTATAAAAAAGAAATTTAAAACTGAAAAGGATTTGGAACGATTTGAAACAGAACTAAAAGATATTGTTTTAAATAACATTAAAGAAAAGTTTGAAGAAATGATCGAATCAGATAACACTTTTTCAAATTATGTTCAAAAAGTAACTTATAAAAAAATCGACCCATTCACTGCTGGTGATAAAATAAGTAAATCGTTGATAAAGTGATATTATGGTTGCAAAAAAATTAACAAAATCAAAGGCTACTGAAAAGCAAATATTTACAGATTCTGAATATGTTGTTAAACGAATTTATCAAAAATCTTCCAAAACAAAATCTACTGAAGATGCTGGTACCTATCCATTCACTAGAGGTATACATCCTGAAATGTTTCGTGAAAGATTTTGGACCATGAGACAGTATTCTGGATTTGGTGATGCAAAATTAACTAATGAACGATTCAAATTCATGCTTGAAAAAGGTCAAACGGGTCTTAGTATGGCATTTGATCTTCCAACTCAAATTGGATATGATTCTGATTCACCACAAGCTGAAGGAGAAGTTGGAAAAGTAGGTGTTTCAATTACTTCGATAAAAGATATGATGATTGCCTTTGATGGAATTCCTCTTGGAAAAGTTAGTTCATCAATGACAATTAATTCAACTGCATCAACATTACTTGCATATTATATTGCAGTTGGAGAATCTCAAGGATTCAAAAGTACAGAACTTAGAGGAACAACTCAAAATGATATATTAAAAGAATACATTGCAAGAAATACTTACATCTATCCACCACAACCTTCTATGCGATTAATTGGTGATATGATTGAATTTTGTGCAGATAAAGTTCCATCATGGTATCCTGTATCTATTTCTGGCTACCATATGAGAGAAGCTGGTTGTACAGCTACACAAGAAATTGCATTTACTTTAGCAAATGCAATTGCATATATTGAAACATGTTTAGAAAAAGGATTAAAAATTGATGACTTTGCACCGCGTTTGTCATTTTTCTTTTGTTGTACAATTGAATTCTTTGAGGAAGTTGCAAAATTTAGAGTTGCAAGAAAAATATATGCAAAAATTTTAAAAGAAAAATTCCATGCAAAGAATCCTCGTTCATTACAATTAAAATTTCATACTCAAACTAGTGGTGAATCATTAACTGCACAACAACCAAATAATAACATTGTACGTGTTGCAATTCAAACTATGGCAGCTGTTGCTGGTGGTACACAATCACTTCATACTAATTCTAGAGATGAAGCACTTGCTCTACCTACTCAAGAATCTGCAAAAATTGCTCTTAGAACTCAACAAATTATTGCACATGAAAGTGGTATTACAAAAACTGCAGACCCACTTGCAGGTTCATACTATCTTGAAGAATTATGTGATCAAATTGAGATTGATGTTTGGAAATATTTGAAGAAAATTGAAAAGATGGGAGGTTCAGTTAAGGCTATTGAAAAAGGATTCTTTCAATCTGAAATTAGAGCAAATGCATATCGTTTAAAGAAAGAAACTGATGATGCTGAAAGAATAATTGTTGGTGTAAACAAATATTCTGAAGAAGAACAACAACCTGAATTACTTCGAATTGATGGTAGAATTGAAATACAACAAAACAAAGCAATTAAAAAATTACGTGCAGATAGAGATTCTAAAAAATTAGAAAATGCTTTATCTGCAATGCAAAGTGCTGCAGACACTGAAGAAAATCTTATGCCATACATTGTTACTGCTGCAAAAGCATTTGCAACTACTGGTGAAATTAGTAATACCTTCAGAGAAGTATTTGGAGAATATCGTCCAAAAGAGGTCTTTTAATTGAAAATTGATCATATTGCCATTGCAGTAAATGATGTAGAAGTATCAGCTAAAGTCTATCAAAAAGCATTGGGTGTAAACCATGTTGAATTTGAAATTGTAGAATCTGAAGGTGTGAAGATTGCTATTATTGAATTAGACAATGGACGTATTGAATTAATGCAGCCTACAAATGATTCTAGCCCCATTAAAAAATTTCTTGATAAAAAAGGTGAAGGACTTCATCATATGGCATTAGACACTGATAACATTGAAGGTGAAGTAGAGCGAATGGAAGGATGTGGAATTCAATTTTTAGGAAAAATTCGACCTGGGTCTTCAGGAACTAAGGTAACTTTCATACATCCTAAATCGTTACATGGTGTTTTGGCAGAACTTTGTTCACATCCAAAATAAATTTCTAAAATTTTATTACTAATATTATATTTTTAATTTACTCTTTAAATTTTCAAATTTTTGTATTATACTTCTTTTTTCAGGCTCGCTAATACCTACTCTTTCTATCTCATTTTCTATTTCTTTAATTATTTCTAAAATTCCTCCGTTTGATTCTACTTTTATAAAATTTAATTTATTGAATCCTTGAATATCTGTTTTATCAATCTCTTCAATTCCTTCTGGTAATATTTCATACATTTTAATTAATTTCTCATCTTGTCTTTGTGGTGACATTAATATCAATTGACTTTTTCTTAATTCTTCTAATTCTTGGATGATTTGATTTTCTGATACTCTAATGATTTCTACAATTTGATCTAGATTACAAGATTTAATTTGTAATAATCTCAATATTCTTCCCCAAATTGGAATATTGGAACTCCAAAGTATTTCTCGAGCAAGTTGTGTAATTGAAAAAGATCCATCTGAATTTAATGAAATAAATTTTCTATCCTTTAATGATGCTAGGATGTCTAGTAATTTTCCTACACCGTGTCTTTTTAATTCTGAATTCTCTAAATTATTTTCATTAAATGTTCCATTTTCTTTAACTGCTAAAAATAATATTTCTAAATCTATCGTACCTAATTTTCTCATATTTTATTTTAACTTTCAGAATATATGTGGATTATCATTTATTTCATTATGGTTCTTTACCAACTTCCAAAATTGTCTTATGATTATGATGCATTAGAACCATTTCTTGATGAGAAAACTATGAAAATACATCATTTAAAACACCATCAAGCATATGTTGATGGATTAAACACTTCTCTTGATAAAATCGGCGCTTCATCCCACCCAAAATACATTTCTGCAATTTTATCTGAATTAAATTCTATTAATGAATCTGCAAGATCATCGATTAATTTCTTTGGAGGTGGATTTGAAAACCATAGATTGTTTTGGGAAACCCTAACCCCTAATGGAGATAAAATTCCAGGCGGAAAATTAGAGGATCAAATTGATGTTTATTATGAGAATTTTGAAAATTTTAAAAAAATTTTTTCAGAAAAGGCTGTTTCTATTCAGGGCAGTGGATGGTGTTGGTTAGTTTTTAATGAGACGTATCACAAAATTGAAATTATTACTACTGCCAACCAAGATAGTCCGTGGACAGTTCAAAAAACTCCTCTGTTAGGACTTGACATGTGGGAGCATGCTTATTATTTGAAATTTCAAAATAAACGTCCTGATTATGTTGAATCCTGGTGGAATGTTGTAAATTGGGATTATGTAACTAATCGATTTGAAGAAATTTTTTAATTTCAAAAAAGATTCATTAACAATTAGTATTTACATGTTTTATGGATATGATGCTTGAAGAAGAATTAATTGATTTAATGACTTTTTGTTTACAAAATACTGACTCATCTGAAATAAAAGAAAAGCATATTCGAATCACTGAAATTGGTGGTGAAATTTTTGCTGATGGTGGTGCTGATGCATTAGAAAATTTTTCATTTGTATTAAAGAACAGAATAACACAAGAGATTGAAAAAGATCCATCGCCATTGCTTGCGCTATGGCATGGCCTAACCGATGATTGGCCAAGATAAATTATCTGTTAAGATTTTTTATCCGCGACCGATTCTAAAAATGGCAGTCTTGCATGAAGGGCACGTTCCTTTGATTGCAGGCTTACCATTTTTCATGGTGTATGGTGATGGACTACCGATTTCTCGTTTGTCTCTACACTTTACACAATATCCAATTGTCATACCAAATATAGATTCCATGTTCTATTACCCAGATCTTGTCGAACTTTTTTTACTATTAGGCAAACTTACTATCTACACTTTTTAGTCTAAAACTAGCTTTCATTCTATTGATTTTTTCATATGAACTTAAAAATTAATTCTTAGAGTTTTACTCGATAATAATCCCATCTTTCAGGATCAAATAATTGCACAAATTCTGCCTCTTCTTTAGTTATTCTTGCCCTGATTACATCTCGCAATGCAAAACTTGTCATATACTTGTATTTTCTTGAATGCGCCTGCATTATGAACATGTGTCTCATTTCACTACCCCCACGCAATCCCCAATAACCCATTTTCAAAGCCAATGGTTCCAAAAATATAGTATTTTTTAAACCATAATTTTCATCTCTAATCTCTTCACGTAATTGATATTTTTCTAGCGGTCCCCCTTTGGAAAATCCTATAATTTCACCTTTGCTGTCATTCAGTCTAAGTGTATTGATTATTGTTTCTGGATCCTTTATTGATTCTTTAAAATTTTCTTTTCCAAATTGTAATGGTTTTGGTAATTCCAAAAATATGTCATACAATGTTTGTGCAAAATTTACATCATCATGTATTGATTGGTTTTCAATGGTTGGAATTAATTTAAGATTTTCATATGAATAATTTGCTTGAATAGTTACCTCTTGTTGTCTAATTTTCATAAATGATAAAATTGTATCAAAGAAATTTTTTCTCATCTCTTTTGGAAGCATTCTAAGTATAGCTTTGGACATTGATGCCTCTTTGTTAAGTACTTCCTCAAAATATGCAACTGAAGTTCGTATGATAACTGATGGTCTCCATGCAAGTGCATGTGCATTCATTTTTGCTAACTCCAATGCTCTTGTGAAATCACCTAATAGATAACCACTAATTCTATCTACTAATGAAAGATACCATCCAATATCCATAAAGTGTTGCTGTAATTTTAAATCATTTTTTGTTATCTCTGATCTCTCAAAACAATTTTTAATTTCTGCCTCTGCATTTTTTCTTGTTTCTCCGCTCCATGGATATGTTGTTCTTAAAATCAATACTTTAATTATTTCTAAATCTATTTTTGCAGATATTAATAATTCTTGAAGTTTTTTATCTAACGAAATAAATCTTATGACACTTTCTTCATGAGGTTTATCTACATTTTTTTGAGGATCAAAATCATGAAATAATGCAGCAGCATAAAGGTATTTTTTATCTTCGTCAGTTAATTGTACTTTTTTTTGGTTGCTTGCTAAAAGAGAAATATATGTCACTTCCAACTCATGGTTGATGTTATGATATCCAAAATATTCTCTGCCTAAACCCTGAGTTTCAAACAAGCTTATTGTATAATCTAACATTTCTATGTAGCAGTCTTGTTCTAATCCATTTTCTGCCATTTGACTGATTATTGCGTTTCTCATTGAGTGAGTATTTGCAAATTCTTGCATTATATTTTTATCATAATTTGAGTTTTTAAATGTGATCTGTTTAGTTTTTAATATTTGATTTTAATGCCCTAATACTTTTATTTAATCACAAGATTCAATACAATTCTCTTTTACTATTTTTTAATGTCTGTAGACCTAAATTTACTAGAAAAACTTGTAAAATATTCAGCTGAAAATGATTCAAAATTTAGTATTTTCATAAATGATCAAATTTTTAATTTATTGCATGTTTCAATTGAAAATTCTCCTATCCCTGTGAATGAACCTACAACTCGTGGTGGTGTATATTTTTCAGAAAAATTTGCCTATAAAATTAAAGGTATTATTGAGGATCTTAGTGTTGTTCCGTTACTTACTAAAAAAATGCTTGGACCCAATACTGAATTTGGTGAATTAAAAATTTCTTGTAATATTCAAATGAATAACGAATCTATTTCTATTGATATTTTCACTAATTTAACAAATAGTTTGCAAACTCCAAATTCAATTGAATTAAGTATGATTATTGTAAAATTGGAATCATCTTAACTTGATTTCATATATTTATCATATTTTTTTCTAGCTTCAACATCTGATAATATTTCATATGCTTTGTTAATTTCTATCATTTCCTTTTCAGAATCTTTTTTTGTTTTATCTGGATGTGACTTCTTTGCTAATTCTCTAAAATTATTTTTAATTTCTTGAGGCGATGCGTCTATTTTTATTCCTAAAATTTCATAGTAATTTGGCAAGTCATTATTTGATATTTGATCTCTGAACTCTTTTTCTTCTTTGCTGTTGCCTCTTTTACCAATTTCTTCATAATCATCTCCCCAATCTGAATGATATTTTTCATATGTTTTATCTTTTTTCGATTCATGTTCTTGTTTATCATATGATGTTTTTCTTCTTAATATTATATCTCTAGCTAAAAATAAAAATATTCCAATTACTGCAATTGAGAATCCTGCAAACAAAATAATTTTCTCATCATTTGAAATTTTCAGTACTCTATCTGTTTCATTTTCTTGTGCATATGATATTTGTGGTACTGCAATTAGAATTGCAAAAATTATTAGAATTTTAATTTCATTCATTTTCTTATACAATTTTTTAAGCCTTGTTTACTGTATTTAGTGGTATATTTTTTTAAAATACTTTTCCTAATTTTTATTATTTTATTTTGTATCTGTTTTTATAACTTTCCTAAATTTGAGAAATTTACTCTTGAAATTTAATATCTATGAAAATTATGTCTTATTATGACTAAAATTGATAATCTTGTATTAAGTGGAAAATCCTCTTTGGAAAATGGCGATTTTGATAAGGCACTTGGATTTTTTGAACAAGCACTTCTCTTAAACCCAAATAATCCTGATTTGTGGAACTACAAGGGCACTACTCTTAGAAGTTTAGGACGATATGATGAATCTATTGATTGTTTTAATCAATCGTTAAAGCTTGATCCTCGCGATAAATTTGCATCTTGATATTTTTTCAGGTTTTGTGCGTTAATTTTTTTAATGATGTATACCTAATCATATTATGACTAGAACACAAAGAAGACGAGACACGGTATATCCTACTCGAGATGGTAAGCACAATCCTGTATGTGTTGATATTCATTGTAAGGATTGCCAATAAAATAGAAATTCCATTATTTTCCTCTATTTTTAATTCTCTTTTGAGGCTAAATTCAATTATCTAATTTGTAGGTAATGTCAAAATCACTCAAGTTTTAATTTAAAATATTCTATGTGACACTTGATGCAAAAATTAATTTCAATCAATAAAAATGATTTTCAGTTATCTCGATCTGAGGATTACTATATTATTGACGATATAATAGAAAATTTAATGATTGATAAAGTAAATATATTATTTTTACAAGCTAATGCTTGTCTTGATAATGAGGATTTTTTAGAAGCTTTAAAATTTTATGATTTAATTTTAAATGTGGATTCTAAAAATATTTCTGCTTTGATTGATAAAGGAACTACGTTACAAATTCTTGGTAAGGTTAAATTGGCAATTCAATGCTTTGATGACGCACTAGATGTTTCTCCACACAATATTGATGCTTTAATCAATAAAGGCTCTGCACTTCATTTGAGTAAAAAATATTTGGATGCAATTGATTGTTATGATTCAATTCTAAATATTGATAAAAAATGTTCAATGGCACTTGCTTACAAAGGGCTTTCATTAGCTGAATTGGGAAATTTATCTGAAGCAATTAATTATTTTAAAAAAGCATTATCTATTGACAAATATTTTACTCTAGCTCAAATATCTAAAGAAACTGCTCAAAACCTTCTAAATTTAGAATCTAAAAAACTGTAACATCGCCTGGTGCAGGCTCTCTGGTTGTATGTTTCCTATTGGATTGAAAAAATTCACTATGTTTTGAATTTTGATGCTCTCTTAATTTTTCAATATCTTCAAAGCCTTCATGGCACAAGTAACATTTTGGTTTATGTTCATCCACTAGTGGTAGTACCATAACAATAGTGATTTGTTTGTATACTTATTTCTTAGGAGTTAAGGAATATATCCCAATGAGAAAACCTTTGAGTGTGTTAGAACAACTTATTGGTGATTCTCAGGCATTAGATCGAGCTCTTGCTGGTGAAGAGTTGTCTTACAAGGATGGACTTGAGTTAATGAATTATGATAATCTACATTTACTTGGGGCTGTTGCAGATTCTACACGAAAAAAATTAGTTGGTGATACTGTAACTTTTGCTGCATCATATTACATGAATTATACCAATGTTTGTGCTGCAAGTTGCCAAATGTGTGCATTTTATCGAAAAGGCGATGAAGCTGATGCATACACCTTAACTCCTAAAGAAATTGAGCAAAGAATTGCTATTGCAAAACAATTAGGAGCTACTGAAGTACACATTGTTGGTGGTTTTCATCCAGACCTTCCATTAGAATACTATGAAAATATGATGAAAACCATTAAGGGTAGTCATCCAGAATTAAATATCAAAGCATTAACTGCAGCGGAAATTTTCTTTTTATCAAAACTCACAAAAAATTCTACTAAAGAAATTCTCTCTCGCTTAAAATCTGCTGGATTGGATTCAATGCCAGGTGGTGGTGCAGAATTATTTCATCCAGATATTCGTGGAAAAATTGTACGTGGTAAATGTACTGGTCAACAATGGCTTGATGTAATTGAGGAAGCTCATACTATGGGAATTCAAAGTAATGTTACAATGTTATATGGCCATATTGAAAAACCCGAACATATTATTGATCATTTAATAAAAATTCGTGAACTCCAAAAGAAAACAAATGGATTTCTTACATTGATTCCACTAAAATTTAGTTTAGATAATACTGAATTGGAAAAAGATCATTTAGTAAATAATGAATGCTCATCAATTTATGATTTAAAAATAACTGCATTATCCAGATTGATGCTTGCAAATACCTTAAACAATATTTCTGTTTATTGGGTTGCATATGGAAAAAAATTAGCTCAAGTTGCTTTATCAAATGGTGGAAGTGATTTAGTTGGAACTGCATTTTCTGAAGAAATTTATCGTGCAGCAGGTAAACCTACAACTTCTTCAATTGATGAATTAGCAACTATGGTTAAAGAAATAGGTCGAGTACCTGCTCAAAGAAATACTCATTTTGGAATTTTAAAACGATTTTAATTCATTTGTTTTTTAATCGATTCAATTTTTTCTTCCATTTTTGTTTGCTTATCTGTTCTTGAATCTATTTTTATAATCACTTCTACTCTGTTTATTCCTAAATGATGAACTGTTTCTATCATTTTTTTAGATGCTTTGTTTATGGTATCAATATTTTCTGACTCTAAAATTGTCCCCATAGAATTAATCTCATATCTTAAATTTTCTATATCTTTAATTGATTCAATTGCTTTTGCAATGTAAAAACTAACACTGGTTGTTTTTGTTGCAATTGGGTATATGCTAATTTCGGCTTGGATCATTAACTTTTTTAAAACAATTTAAGATTAAAATGTTTGAAATTTCATATTTTAAAATTTCTAGATTCTAAATTCCATATTATATTTTTTTTAAAGGAATTTATCAAAATTGAGATTGGTGAGATGAATAGTCTCGACCAACCTCATATAGAATGGAGAGTTCCGTTCTATATTTACCACGTTTTGTTAACCCGATTTGGTTAACGCGATTTTGGAATCAAACGTATTATTCTAAAAGTATGCCCACGTATAAAAGAAACGAAAATTTAAAATTAGTTTACTTTGTTTTCCACATTTTTAATTGGCTTGCTACCTTTTTTCCTTCTTGCCCCAAAACTAATCAGTATCAGTAAAAATCCTAAACCAAACAAAATTCCTGCTAATGTGTTATAATCCTCATTTTCTTGTTCTGCTAACATTAAATCAAGTTTTTCTTCATCAGTCATTCCAGCTTGACCTACAGGAACTGCTGCATTGATGTTTATGATTAGTATTAATCCTACAATTACCATTGACATACCGCCTGCTAACATTTTTTTGTTTACAAGAACCATCCTTGAATTTAATAAAATTTCATCATATATTAGGGAATTCAATTAATATCTATTCTTTAAAATTTATTTTTTTAATTAAAATTTACGTAAGTTTGTTTTTAAGGAATTTAATAAAAGTTACAAAGTTCTGAGTGTTTTTCTCAAAACAATTTGTTTATGTTATTTATGGCTTTGGAAGCATTCTCTGCAATAAACAGGTCTGTCTTCCTTTGGTCTAAATGGTACTTGAGTATCAGTTCCACAGTCTCCGCATTTTGCGTCAAACATTTCTCGTGGTCTGTCATCTCGTCTTACAAATCTACCTCTATCATTTCCACCTGATCTTCCACCAAATCTACCGCCACCTTGTCGTGGCTCTGGTTTGTGATTTTGGAAGCATTCTCTGCAATACACGGGTCTATCTTGTTTTGGTTGGAATGGTACTTTCGTAGCATTTCCACAATCTCCGCATTTTGCATCAAACATTTCTCTATCTTCTCTATTGTATGACATATTTTCTAAATCTCATCAAATCCATGTTGTAATTAAACCATTGTAAAATTCCTTTATTTTTTAATGAATTTGATGTTTCTTTACAACTATTTTCTTATTTTTTTCACTATATTTGATTACATGCGCATTTCAGGTACTGACATTCCACCAAATCCTGAATCAATTGTCTGTTTTGGATTAAGACTTGTATCATGATGACATGGTTTGTTACAAACTGGACAAAACTTTCTATCTAATACAATGCACTGGCAAATATGATTTTTTACATATGATTGAGCAGCTTGATTCCATTCTCCAGTTCCATTACAATAAACACAGATATTTGTCGAACTTGAGCCTACCCCTTTACAAAAATCACATATGTCTTCTGTCATTGTCATCAATTTTTTTCTCTATATTATATGATTTTGGTCAGCAGCTATGATTTGTAGTTAGATGCTAAATACCACCTAAAATTAGAAAAATATTGAATAAACAAAATAAAAAGGGATTGAGGGCTTGGCTTAACCCAAAAGGATACGGAATAAGCAGAGTTTCATGGTTGCTTATGAGAATTTCTGGAATATACTTGCTAGTATTTTTTATTGTACATGTAATTCATGCAGCTTCAATTCTTGATCGCATGAGTTGGGGGAAATTACTATTTTTGACATATTCTCCACTAGGTTTTGTTGTCTTATCTGTAATGATAGCACTTGGTTCATTTCATGCAATTAATGGAATTAGATTAATGTTTAATCAAGGTGGAATTGGAATTGGAACTCCTGCTAGACCTGATTATCCTTATACAATTCAATCCATGGGGAAAAAAAATAGATTGTGCATTTACGTAACTATGGGAATTTCTGCATTAGCGTTATACTACGCATTAGGAGTGTTTTTTAAATTTTGAGAATTAGAGAAAGTCACATCAGAAAAATTCACTACGGTACAGCTTTAGGTGCAGTAGGATTAGTTGCATTACATATTTCTGTTAGATTTGCAACTGGAAATTTTGCAGCATCATTATCATATGATTATGTTGTTTCAAATTATCAGAATCTTACTTATGCATTATTATTAGAAATGATTTTGATTCTTGTATCTGTACACGGCTTTAATGGATTTAGAGGTATTTTGCTTGATTACAAAAGTGGATTAAAATATGAAAAAGCTGTAAATTGGGGATGTTTTATTTCTGCACTTTCTTTGATTGGATATGGAACTATTACTATCGTTCTTGCAAATCAAATTCGTCTTTAAGTTATTTGGCTTCAAAATTCGGCAAAGTATCATCAGATTGAGGAATCAGATAGAACCCGTTGGTATCATCATTAGCCGTTGTTTTAATAATTTCTAAAGTAAATAATTCTATTCAAATTTCATATACTGTATAGTTCTTTAATATTTGTGGAGTTACCTAAAGAAAAATCTGATGACAATTTGATTTTATCTGATTTAGTTAATGATTGGATTTTAGAACCAATTACAGATTCAAATAATCCTCAAAACATTATTTTCAAATTAACTACCAAAGGTAAGGACTATTTCAAAATTTTAAATAAAAACTCAGGATACCCGTTTAATAATAATCCCACCTTTAAGATCATGATTAAAAAAGGAATTATCACTTCTATAATTAAAAAAGAAGGGGTAGTTGGTTACAATTTAACTTCTATTGGTCAAGCACATCATATTTTTTTAAAATCCTGGGGAGAAAAAAATTAACTTTTAATTTATTTTAGAATTAAATTGAACCTTCTGGTGGTCTTTGAACAAATACATTACAAATTAACGCATCTGTCTTTGCATCTCTGTGTTGAACTTTACAAGTGACAAATTTACCTTTTAATGCTCTCTCTAGATCCTCTTTGGTTTGTTCTGGAGGTTGTCCCTCTTCTGAATCTTTAATCAACCCCATGATTATTTTTTCTGTTTTTCCATAATCTCCTTTGTTATCTTTTCTTGTATGACTAACAAGTAATCTGAATGCATTTCCAGTTAAAATTTCTAAAACTGCTCCCCCAATTCCATCTCCATCCAATTCGTCTGTCATAATCTAAATATTTTTTTTGTACTATAATTACTTGGTGGCAATAGAGATTTCAAAATCTGGAACTAATCCTTTTTCTTTTGCCATTTCAAATAATTTTCTAATTGACTTTTCTCCTGAATCTCCCATGTTAACTGTAATTTGGTTTACATACATCTTTACAAATTTCTCAATTAGTGTTCTTTCTTTGCCTCTAGAGTATTGCATTGAATATTCTATTGCATCATCAAAATTCTTTATTCCAAATTCAATTGATGCCTGCAAATATTTATCAAATTTAACAATCGTTTCCATACCCAAATCTGTTTTCATTACGTTAATTCCTAAAGGTACTGGTAATCCCCCTGTTGTTTTATCCCACCATTCTCCAACATCTAAAATTTTGACATTTCCTTCTTGCTTATATGATAATTGAGTTTCATGAATTACTAATCCTGCATCTACTTCTCCTGATTCTACAGCTTTTGGAATGTCGCTAAAAATCATTTCAACATATTCAAATTTTCCTATCATTAGCTGTAGTAGCAAAAATGCTGATGTCATTTTTCCAGGAATTGCTATTTTACATTTTTTTAATTCATTAATTGTCATTTGTTTTTTTGCTGTAACTATTGGACCATAATTAATTCCAAAACTTCCACCACTCCTCAAAATTGTATATCCTGGAATGTATGCACATGCATGAACTGAAACTGCTGTAACATCTAATTCTGGTTTAGTTGCTTTGAGGTTTAATTTTTCAATGTCTTCTATAACATGATTTACTGTAAAATTTGGAGATGGGACTTTATTTGTAAACATTCCATAAAACATGAATGCGTCGTCTGAATCAGGAGTATGTCCTACAGAAATTTTCATATTAGTTTTTTTAATAGTCGTAATAAAAATCAAAATCATTTTAAAATTTTAGTAAATATTTTTTGTAATGGATGATCTTTTAATCAAATGATTATTTTTAATAATTTTCTTAAAGATTAAAAAATTTACAAATTAATTTCATGAGTAAATATCCCATACATTATATAGTGCCCGACTGGATTGCGCATTATGGCAAAATTCAAGTCAACTCAAGAAGTAATGAAAATTATTAAAAATAAAAAAAATATTCGTAACTTTGGTGTAATTGCACATGTTGACCATGGAAAGACAACTATGAGTGATAGTCTTTTGGCTTATTCCGGAATTATTGCTCCTTCTGCTGCTGGTAAAGCACTTGCAATGGACTTTGACAAAGAAGAGCAAGCAAGAGGAATTACAATTTATCAAGCAAATGTTACTTTACTATTTACTCAAAAAGACCAGGAATATGTAATTAATATGATTGATACCCCAGGTCACGTCGATTTTAGTGGAAGGGTAATTCGAAGTCTTAGAGCAATTGATGGGGCTGTAGTAGTTTGTGATGCAGTAGAAGGAATTATGACTCAAACTGAAACTGTAACTAGAATGGCACTTGAAGAAAGAGTAAGACCTGTTTTGTTTATCAATAAAGTAGATAGATTAATCAAAGAATTGAGATTAACTCCCGAAAAAATGCAAGCTCAACTTGCAGATGTGGTTTCAGCATTTAATCAATTAATTGACACATATGCTGAACCTGAGTACAAAGAAAAATGGAAGGTATCAATTCAGAATGCAAGTGTTACATTTGGTTCAGCTAAAGATAGATGGGCAATTAACACTGATTTAATGAAAGAAAGAGGAATTACATTTAAAGACGTAATTGATGCATACACTTCTGAAAAACTTCCAGAACTTGTAGAAAAAGCACCATTAGCTGATGCAGTACTTGGAATGGTTGTAAAACATCATCCCCCACCACAAGATGCAGTCAAATACAGAATTCCACAAATTTGGAAAGGCGATTTAAATTCTGATGTTGGTAAAGCATTACTTGCTGGTGAAGATGACGGACCAACAATTATGATGGTTGTAAATATGGTCATAGATCCTGCAGCTGGACCCATTGCAATTGGTAGATTATTTTCTGGAACAATAAAAGATGGACAAACAATTAACATTATAGATGAAAAAAGAGAGGGTCGAGTTCAATCAGTTAATTTCTTTATGGGCAATCAAAGAGAACAAGTTGGTGAACTAGGAGCAGGAAATATTCCTGCGTTACTGGGATTAACAGAGTGTCGTGCAGGAAATACTTTGTCATCTATTAAAGACATTCAAATGTTTGAAGGTGTCAAATATGTTTCAGAACCTGTTGTTCAAGTTGCAATTGAACCAAAACATCCTAAAGACTTGCCTAAACTTGTAGAAATTTTAAGACAGTTAACAATTGAGGATCCAAATCTAATTGTAAAAATTGATGAGGAAAGTGGTGAAACTATTGTTGCTGGTATGGGTGTGTTGCATTTGGATGTTGCAAATCATAGAATACAAGAAAAATGTGAAATTATTACCTCTGAACCTTTAATCAATTATAGAGAAACTGTCAAAGGTGGATGTGAACCAGTTATGGCAAAATCTCCAAATAGACACAATAAAATTTTCATGAGAGTGGAGCCATTAGAACCTGCAATTGCTCACATGTTACGAACTGGTGAAATCAGTGATATGAAAAATAAAGATATTATATCTGATTTACTCAAAGGTGCTGGTTGGGACACTGACACAATTAAAAGAGTAATGAAGTTTGATTCTCGTGGTAATGTTTTAATCAATGGCACAAAAGGTGTTCAGTTTGTTAATGAATCTACAGACTCTCTAAATTCTGGATTTGAAGACGTTATGAAAGAAGGTCCACTTTGCAAAGAACAAATGAGGGACTGCAAATTTATCTTTACTCACTTTGTACCTCATGAAGATACAGCCCATAGGGGTTTGTCTCAATTAGGTCCTGCATCTCGTAGGGCATGTATGGGTGCATTGTTGACTGCAGGTACTGCTGTTTTAGAACCAACACTTGCAATTGAAGTTCGTGTACCGACCGATTTAGTTGGAAACGTTGCAACAATACTTTCTGGTAAACGTGGTAAGGTACTTGATATGCAACAAAAAGGCGCATCAAGTATTATAATTGGTGAACTACCTGCATCAGAAACATTTACCTTGTCTGAAGCTATGAGGGGTCAAACTGCAGGACGTGCAACATGGAATACATCATTTAAAGCATGGACTGAAGTTCCTAAATCAATTTTAGCAACAGCAGTTGCCGATATTAGAAAACGTAAAGGTTTAGCTCCTGAACCACCAGGTATTTCTGAGTATATTGATAAAGAATAAAAATCAAATCCACATCTCTTTGATGCAATTTTATGGTACTAGATAAAATTATGATTCTGATATATGCTTAAAATAAAATTCTAGTTTTTATTATATTATATATAAGTAAAATAAACAAATCTAGTGGTAAAAAATAAACTAATTATTATAATTTCCGCATTACTTGTATTATCTGTTATAGCAATAACTATTGAACCTGCTTTTGCATTAAAAGGAACACCAACTAATCTTAGAGTTTATGGAATCCCATCTGAAACTAGCCTTACCTTAATTTGGGATAGACATTCTGATGGTGCACCAACAGGTTACAAGATTTATCGTGCAGATCAAATAGCTAACGCCCCTGGTCAATTTGGAGATTATGTTCTAGTATTAAGTAATTCTACAAATATTTCAGGTTCAACTGTAACATATCGAGCCACCGGCTTAACTACTGCTACACCATATAGTTGGAAAGTTGTAGCTTTTGATGGATCTGGTGATGGAACTGCAACAGCAGCTAGGATTGCTGGAACTTTTGCTGATCCTGCTAGAACTGCATTTAATTCTGGCATACAATTATTCCAAGATGGACAGTCATTTGCTAATAATGCAGCATTTGCAAATAGTCAAACTTTTACAGGAGCTCAAACATTTGGGTCAGGTTCCACATTTGGAACAAGTACAGCGTTTAGCGCTGCTCAAACTTTTGGTGCAAACACAAACTTTGGATCTGGCACCCAGTTTGCAACAAACCAACAATTCACTGGAGCACAAACTTTTGGTGCAAACACAAAGTTTGGAACTGGCACATCATTTAACACAGCACAAACATTTGGAACTGGTGCAAACTTTACAGGTGCACAAACATTTGTAGGTTCAAACACATTTGGCTCTGCTGCAAAATTCGGAGCAGGCCAGACATTTTCAAATATACAAACATTTGGCACTGCCACCAACTTTACAGCACCAACAACATTTACAACCGGCCAGTCATTTGGCGCAAGTACTGAATTTGCAAAGAATCAGGTCTTTGGCGCAGGAGATACCTTCACATTTACAGCTGCATCAATGGACTTTGGATCTGGCACATCATTTGGTGCAGCAAGAACATTTGGAACTGGTGCAAACTTTACAGGTGCACAAACATTTGTAGGTTCAAACACATTTGCAGCAGATACAAAGTTTGGTGCTGGACAAACATTCCCTACTAAACAAAATTTCGGACCCGGCATTAATTTTACAGCACCAATTAGCTTTTCACCTAGTCAATTCTTTGGCGCAGGTACAACACTTCCTAAAAATCAAATATTCAACTCTAGCGCATACTCTTTTACAAATTCATCAATAAACTTTGGATCTGGCACATCATTTGGTGCAGCAAGAACATTTGGAACTGGTGCAAACTTTACAGGTGCACAAACATTTGTAGGTTCAAACACATTTGGATTAGCATCAGAGTTTGGTGCAGCACAAACATTTCCAAACGGTGTAGCACAAGACTTTGAAAGACATACGCACTTTGGCAAGAACACAGCATTTGGTAATACTCCACAAGTATTCAAAGTAGGTACATCATTTGATACTGGAACAACTTTCCTTGTGTCACAACCTATTCCTGAAAATGCTGTTTTAGCTACAGGAATGCTACTTGAAGCAGTTAATTGTACAACTACTGCTTGTACTGGTCAATCAGATAGCCAGATTTTAACGCCAGGTGAATTTTTAGCCCCTGGAACAGATCCTATTGCTTTATCTCGTAGCGTATCTGATTCTGATAGAACAATTTCAATTCCAGGTCTTGGAATGAATATGACTTTTGGTGATGTAACTAGTGCTGGTACTGTTACTATAGATTTAGTAAACCCACAAACCGTTACTGGTGCTTTACCCGGTGATGTCAGTGGTGAACTTGTAATGACTGCATCAAATGGAAATACCCTAACCACGGTTGGCTCTATTATGGAGATTTCAGTTAATGCAACTAGTGGTGCAGCAATTGATACAAGTGATGGCATATCTATTTCATTAAAATACGATGAGGCAAATCTTGATGGAGTTTTAGAAACAGATCTTAAAATGTTGCACCAGGTAAATAACGTATGGATAACAGAAAATTCCTGTACCACTGACACTACAGCTAACACCATTACATGTACTGTCACATCACTTTCTCCATTTGGTGTTGGTACATCATCACCATCATCATCATCTAGTTCTAGCGGTGGTGGCGGTGGCGGTGGTGGCAATAGTTGTGATTTAGACGGATTAGGAAATACCTCTCTAAGAGTTTATGAGGTATCATATGATGTTGATACTTACAAAGTTTTAGTTCAAGCATATTCAACATGTGGTTCAATTAAAGCTAAAATTACAACTTTAACTCAACAAAGTATTTTGGGAATGTCTGCAGACCAGCCACTACTTGAGGATAATATTATAATTTATTCTATATTCCTTAATGAATCAGATAAGAAATTTACTCTCTACCTTGAAAACAAACGAGTTTCATTTACTGACACATTTAACATTAATGGTAAATCAATACTAAAGAGTTACACAGGT
>SXGU01505782.1_pt1 | contig 47370 bp, 46 predicted proteins | sample 3174531 | NCBI WGS metagenome assembly SXGU01 (sample SAMN11356863, study PRJNA531348) | freshwater metagenome | isolation source: freshwater sample F1-140 | place: China: Fuxian Lake, Yuxi | collected 2017-12-25 | reverse complement strand
GCCGTCACAGCCCCTTCTTCAAGGGCTACAAGCCGCAGTTCTACTTCCGCACCACTGACATCACCGGCAAGATCGAGGAGTTCTCGGGTGCCGAGATGTGCATGCCCGGCGACAACGTCACCATGACGGTCGACCTCGAGGGCAAGGGCGTGGCGATGGAAGAGGGCGAGCGCTTCGCTGTCCGCGAGGGCGGCCGCACCGTCGGCTCTGGCGTCGTGACCAAGATCCTGGCCTGAGCCGGGACATTCGTGAATCCGGGGTGGGGGCTTTCGAGCCCCCACCCCTTTCCCCCCGCCTTGCTGGCGGGTTCCCCCAGCGACTGCGGGGGGAGAGTCCGAGAGACTGAAAGGCAATCATGGCCAAGAGAGCACTCGATCGCGAGTACGTCTGGCTCCAGTGCACGGAGACCGGTGACCTGAACTACAGGACCGAGATCCGCGTCAAGGGCGGCATTTCCGAGAAGGTGAAGGAGGGCTTCAAGAAGTTCTGCCCTCGCCTTCGGAAGCACACGCTCCACAAGATCAAGCGCAAGTGAGCACTGCTCGAGCCGTGCTTGCTTCGTCGGACGCCGATAGCTCAGCTGGTAGAGCAGCGGATTCCAAATCCGCAGGTCGTGGGTTCGATCCCCTCTCGGCGTGTTCGTGTTCGTGGGCGTGCACCAGGCGCGCGGTCTGAACTGAAAGGCTGAAAGGCACCCATGTCGTCGATCATCTACAAGAGCGGACAGGGCTACTGGACCCGGCTGATGACCGTCATCGCCGGCGGCCTCATGGGTGTGCTGGGTGCCTACTGGCTGTGGGATTCCGCGGCCACGGCATCGTGGGGCCCGATGCGCGCCATCTACGTGCAAGCGATCCTCGCGCTTGGCACTTGCGCCCTGACGGGGTGGCTCCTCTGGAAGTTCGTCGCGGCGTCGCACCGATCAGTCGACTTCCTCGTGGCCACCGAGAGCGAGATGAAGAAGGTCAACTGGTCCACCCGCCGCGAGCTCGTCGGCTCCAGCGTGGTCGTGATCGCCAGCAGCCTCCTGATCGCGCTCTTCTGCCTTGGATTTGACCTCTTCTTCACCCGCGTGTTTACGTGGATCAAGGTGCTCCAGATTGACGAGGGGATGGGACTCTGACCATGACTGACCAGACAACCGACCTGGCCGGCGACACGTCGCCGGAGCACGAGGGCAGCAAGCCCGCCCGCAACATCGGCATCCGCCGCCCACTCGCGACTGGCACCGGCACGTTGCTGTCTGGCGGCGTGGCGACGCAGCGCCTGGCTGATCCCCAGACCGGCCGCTCGCCCGCCCCGGCCCCGGCCCCGGCCACTGAGGTGATCGACCCAGCCGCCGACCTTCCCATGTACCGCGACGGCATGGACTGGTTCGTGCTCCGCGTGGCCAGCAACAAGGAAGACTCCGTCCGCGCCACGCTGCTGCGGAAGGTGCAGATCGAGGGCATGGTCCACGTCGTGGGCCGCATCATGGTGCCCACCGAGAAGAGCAAGGTCATCAAGGACCGCCAGCAGAAGATCACCGAGACCAAGCTCTACCCGGGCTATGTCTTTGTCGAGATGCGCCTGGAGCCGGATGGCCGCATCCCGCAGGACGTCTTCTTCCTCATCAAGGAAACGACGGGCGTCGGCGATTTCGTTGGCACGGCCGGCCGGCCCACGCCGATGGTCCCAAGCGAAGTGGAGAAGATGCTTTTCGATTCCCGCAAGCCGGAGGAGTCGGGCACGCTCAAGATGGAGTTTGCGAAGGGCGACCACGTCACCGTCATCGAGGGCCCATTCGTTGGCCACTCTGGCACCGTGGACGAGGTCTTCCCAGACCGTCAGGTCGTTCGCATCCTCGTTACGATCTTCGGGCGACAGGCTCCCCTTGAGGTGGAGTACTGGCTGCTCCAGAAAGCCGAGAACTGAACATGAATCTCATCCGCCCCCGCGACCGCTCGTTCGCAGCCCCTGCGATCGGCCTGCTGTGCGCCGCAATGGCCGGAGGCGCCTCGCTGCTCTTCCCGGGGTGCTCCGTCTACAGCACGTTTCCGCCTGACAGCCCCAGCCAGTTCGTGGACCCGTACTTCCCCCCGATGCCTGACGTGATGGCGAAGGCGCTGACCTTTGCCCACGGCCGGCTGGCCGCCAACGCGCCGTTCATCTGGAACCTGCCCGCGGGCGCGCAGTACGCCGTCTGGGAAAAGGTCGCCCAGGAACTCCCCACGGGCGCCGTGCCCATGACGTCGGTCGACCAGGACGTGTTCAGCGTTCGGCAGGTTCGCATCAGCGGAGGCCAGGCGCAGGTCGACATCGTCCATCGCGCCAGTGGCGTCTGGGCCCTGGTGACCGTCAGCCTGAAGAAGATGGGACCGCTGCAGATGTTCGAGGCGGACTACCTCCAGTCCTGGACGATCCCCGTCGAGGCCCCCTCGCCAAACATGCCGTCGAAGCCCATCGTGCCGGGCACCATCGAATCCGCCGTGGCAGCAGGCCCCGCGTCCGACCCGGCGCTTCCTGCCGGCAAGTGACGGCCCAGGGCCGCGCGCCAGGGCCGCGAGTGATCCCATGAACCAGAAGCAGCAACAGGCGTCGGCCAAGCCGCGCACAGCCATCTCCCCGACTCGCGAGGAGAACTATTCGGAGTGGTACCAGCAGGTCGTGAAGGCTGCGGAACTGGCCGAAAACTCTTCGGTCCGAGGCTGCATGGTCATCAAGCCGTGGGGCTACGCGATCTGGGAAAACATCCAGCGCGTCCTGGACAGCAAGTTTAAGGCGACGGGCCATCGAAACGCCTACTTCCCGCTCTTCATCCCGCTCTCGTACTTGCAGGCGGAGGCGGACCACGTCGAAGGATTTGCGAAGGAGTGCGCGGTCGTCACGCACCACCGCCTCGCGCCGGGCCCCGACGGCAAGCTGGTCCCCACGGGTGAGCTGGAGGAGCCGCTCATCGTGCGCCCCACCAGCGAGACGATCATCGGTGCCAGCTTCGCGAAGTGGGTGGAGTCCTGGCGCGACCTGCCGCTCCTCATCAACCAATGGGCGAACGTGGTCCGCTGGGAAATGCGGACGCGGCTCTTCCTGCGAACGGCTGAGTTCCTGTGGCAGGAGGGACATACCGCCCACGCCACGGCCGACGAAGCCGTCGCCGAGACGATGACAATGCTGGACGTGTACGCCGACTTCGCCGAACACTGGATGGCGATGCCGGTCATCCGGGGCGAGAAGACGGATGGCGAGCGTTTCCCCGGCGCGGTGGACACCTACTGCATCGAGGCCATGATGCAGGACCGGAAGGCCCTGCAGGCGGGCACCAGCCATTTCCTCGGGCAGAACTTCGCCAAGTCCAGCGGCATTCAGTTTGCCGCGCAGGATGGTGCGTTGCAGCACGCTTGGACCACATCGTGGGGAGTGAGCACGCGGCTCGTCGGCGGCCTTATCATGACGCACGCCGACGACGACGGCTTGGTGCTTCCGCCCCGGCTCGCGCCGGCGCACGTGGTCATCCTGCCCATCCTCAGGGACGATGGCACCAAGGATGCCGTGATGAGCTGGTGCCGTTCGCTCAAGGCAGACCTCGAGAAACAGGGCTATGACGGCCGCGCCGTGGAAGTCGAGTTGGACGACAGGGACCTGCGCGGTGGCGACAAGACCTGGCAGTGGGTCAAGCGGGGCATCCCGCTGCGCGTGGAAGTGGGTCCGCGCGACATGGAGGCGGGCGTGGTCACGCTCTTCCGGCGCGATCGCGGCGTGAAGGACAAGCAGGCCGTCGCGCGCGACGAGTTTGTGGCTGGCGTCGTCGCCCTCCTGGAAGAGATGCAGGCCGGGATGCTGGCCAAGGCCCGCGCGTTCCGCGAGGCGCACTCGCTGACCATCGACACGCGAGCGGAGTTTGAGTCGTACTTCACGGCCCCGGCCACAACGGAGGGTGCCCCAACCCCGATCCATGCCGGGTTTGCGTGGTGCCACTTCTGCGGCGATCCAGCCGTCGAAGAAGAGATCAAGAACGCGCTGGGAGTCACGGTGCGATGCATTCCGCTCAACGACGCCGACTGCCCGGGCGGTGACGGTGGCCGTGCGGGCTCGTGCGTGTGGACCGGCCGACCGAGCCCGCGGCGCGTCGTCTTCGCGAAGGCATACTGAGTCGACCGGGGGAGGGAGCGAAGGGGGGAGGGCGCGCTGGCGCGCTGGCGCGTTGGCGGTGGAGTTGGCGCGCGTCAGCACTTCGTTCAGTCAACCAAAGCGCAGGGGCTTCACGGAAAGTCAGGGAACGCAGGGGTGACGTCCGATATGGCAATTGCCGCCCGATTTCCGGATCGGCCTTGACATCACACGGAGGCGTGGCACAATGGGTTCTGGAGCACAGGGAAAAGGGTCTATCCATTTCACTCTTTTTGAGGGAGGACCCATGCAAAGTGCTACCGCTGTTGCGCTGGCTATCGCCATCGCAACACCTGCCTTTGCCGGACTGACTGACCCTTTTGTTCCGGGTTGGCGCGGAGAGGCAGGGACAACCTACGGCCAGTGGGAGGCGTTTACGCAGCCATTCGGCTGCCCGAACGAGTGTGATGTCGCCGGATCGACGTTTTTCGGTGCCCTGTACGCAATGAACCCATTTGGGTACAGCGGCATCGACGGCAACATCTACGCAGACCCAGGCATCGTGATGCCCATCCTTGTGGAGGGCCAGTTGCCTGGGCAGTTCGTGCAGAGCGTGGTGGTGAACATCTCGACGGAACTGTCAGGGATCGACCTGGGCTCCGTCCTTCTCACCCTCTACGACGAGGATGGGATGAAGGAGATGTACACCTTCACGTCAACTGAAGTGCTGTTCGATGGTCCAGAGTCCGCGACACGCGTCATCAAGTTTGATGGCCTGTCCTCGGGACTTCCCATCGGGTTCGTGGCGAAGCGAGTGTCGGTGTCGTTCAGCAACGACCTCGCAGCGACCGCGGCGGCAGGAGGCTTCGGCCTTGACGCCGTCTCGATCGACATCCAGTCGGTGCCGGCTCCCGGCTCGTTCGCACTCATCGTGCTCGCGGGCCTGACGGGAGGAGCAGGCCGCCGGCGTCGCCGCTGACCACGCCGCTTGCGCTCCTTGGAGGGAGACGCAGGGACAAACCAGCCCAAACGGTCCGGGGAGCACGCGCTCCCCGGACCGGCTGGCCGGGGGTCGAAGTCTTCAAGGAGTTTCTTGCAATCACTTGCCTGGGGGGGAACGGGGGGCAGGGTCCGCGTGGCGCCCAGTCGTAGGATTTGGCCATGGAAGTCGCTCTTGGCATGTTGATCGGGCTGGCGCTTGGCGTGGTCATCGGCTGGCTGGTCGCTTCGGCCCGGGCGGCTGGTTCGCGAGTGGCTGGACAGGCCGATCTTGCCGCCGCGCAAGCCTCGATCGCCGCGGCGAAGGCCGAGGCAGCGGCATTGGCCCGTCGCGAACTGGAGCTCAGGGACGAGCGCGACACCTCCCGCGAGGAGGTTCGCCAGCAGTCGATGGCGCGCGAAGCGGCCGAGCAGCGTGCCAAGGGAGCGGAGGTGGCCCTGCGCGAGGGGCTGCGCCACGCCGAGGAACAGCAACGCAAGACGGACGAGGTGCTGGCCAACGCGCGTGCGGCCATGCTCGACGCATTCAAGGCGGCTGGGGTCGACGTGCTCAAGCAGAACGCCGAGGCATTCTTTGCACAGGCGCGCACGCAACTTGAGTCGCAGCACAAGCTCTCCAAGGAGGACCTCGAGTCTCGGCAGAAGGCGATTGCCGAATCGGTCAAGCCGCTGCGGGAGCAGCTGGAGAAGCAGGAGGCGTTGGTGAAGTCGCTGTCGGAGAAGCATGCTGGCGAGTCCACCAAGATGGCCGAGCAGGTCAAGCAGCTCGTGGAGATTCAGGGCCAGGCGCGAGACGCTGCGCTGCAGCTTGCCAACGCGATGCGCGACAACCGCCGCCGCGGCAAGTGGGGCGAGGTGGCCCTCCGCAACGCCGTTGAGTTTGCGGGCATGACGGAGCATGTCGACTTCATCGAGCAGGCCTCAATCGAGGGCACCGATGGCGCGAAGCTGCGGCCCGACCTCATCGTCAAGTTGCCGGGTGGCCGCTGCATTCCCATCGACTGCAAGGTGCCCCTGGATGCCTACCTGGACTCCACGGCTGCCGAGGCGACCGACGCCGCACGGGCCGCCGCACGAGCCGCCCACTCCGAGGCGGTGCGGGGACACATGCAGGCCCTGGCCAAGCGCGAGTACGCGCAGCATGTCCCCGGCGAAGTGGAGTACACGGTGCTCTACATCCCCTACGAGAGCGCGCTGAGCGCCGCGATGGAGGTGGACGGCGAACTCATCGATGATGCCATCGGGCGCCGGGTGCTCCTGGTCAGCGGCAATTCGCTCATCGTGCTGCTCCGCACGGTCGCGCTCTACTGGACCAACGAGAAGCTTGCGCAGAACGCGCGCGAGATCGGGGAGAAGGGGCGCGAGCTCCTGGATCGACTCCGCAAGTACATCGACCACATGGGCAAGGTGGGGCGAGGGCTCGGCAGTGCGGTCGAGGCATACAACAGTGCGGTGGGCAGCTTGCAGTCCAGGGTGCTGCCATCCGCCAACAGGATCGCCGAACTCACGTCTGGAGACGTGGCCGAGGCGCCTGAGGCCATCGATTCACCCCGTGGCCTGTTGCCGGTGGGGGAATCGACGCCGGGCTGAGGGGTTGCCTCTCCATTCGCCATGCTCCACGCGCCACACCCCATCTCAGGCCAAAAAGCGCCTCTCGGAGGCCGGATTTGGCCTGAGTTCGGGAGTCGCGCGAACCGCCCCGTCGACGGCGTTGTGCGCCGCCCTACCGGGCGTGGTCTGACTCACCCAGGTCCGGCACCACGTCCCAGTGCCAGAGCACGCGATTGCTGTGCTCGAAGCCCAAGACGCTGATGCTCCCCGCCCGCAGCGCGAGGTTGGCGCCAAGCGCGGCGCCGTGCTGGAGAAACACGGCCGCCAGCACTCGCGAGACGTGGCCGTGCGCAAACAGGACGCAGTGCCCGGGCACGGCCAGGCAGCGGTCGACCACGTGCTGGCATCGCTCGGCCACCTGCGCCAGCGTTTCGCCCTGCGGGCAGCCATCGCGCCAGAGGTCCCAGCCGGGCCGTCGCGACACGATGTCCCTGGACGTGACGCCTTCGTACTCGCCGTAGTCCCACTCGGCCAGGTCAGGGTCGATTTCCGGATGCGTGCTCACGCCAGAGAGGATGCACGTGTGAATCGCCCGCTGCCGTGGGCTGGACAGCACGAGCTGGAACGATTGCGCGGCCAGGGTCGTGGCCAACGCACGCGCCGCAGCCTCACCGGCGGCCGTCAGCGGAATGTCGCTTGCACCCGTGTGCTTGCCGGCCTTGCTCCACTCCGTCTGCGCGTGCCGGACGAGCCAGATCTGCTTGCCGTGGTCAAAGGGAGGCGACGTGCGCTGCACTGGGTCGGCCACGATCAGGCGTCCTTGCGCTCCACGCGCGGGAAGAGTGCGGTCTTGGCGATTGAGGCCCCGACGGCAAGCTCGCCATAGCGGGCCAGCGTGGCGAAGTCATTGGCTGAGTGGCCCGCCTCGGTCGCGCGCGAGATCGATGCCCCGCCGAAGGCCTGCGCCAGCTGGTCCATCTTCTCCGGGAGGAATGGGAGGAGCAGCACGCCAGCCACTCGCACGGTCTGCGCGCACTGCGCCAGCACGCTGTGGACCTTGGACATGTTCTCGGCATTGGCTGGATCCTTCGCCAGCTTGAACGGTTCGGTGCGATTGATGTAGGCGTCGACCTCGCGCAGGAGGTCCAGCGGCGCGCGCGCAGCGGCCACCAGGTCAAAGTCATCCATCGACTCGCGCCACGCGGAGACGGCGGTATCGCACCGGACAGCCCAGCATTGGACGGAGCAGCCCGCACCGCCCGCACCAGCCGCACCAGCCGCACCAGCCGCACCGCCCGCACCAGCCGCATCGACGGAGCGGCCCGTGCGCGAGTCCGCCGGCAGCTTCCCATCGCAGTACTTGCCGATCATCGCGCCGACGCGGGACGCGCAGTTGCCGACCAGGTTCACCAACTCGGCCGTGTACATCTCGTGGAAGTGGGCAGCGCGGAAGTCGGCATCGGTCGCCTGCAGGGGGCCCTGCGTGGCCATGTACCAACGCCAGGCGTCAAGGCCATAGGTGGCGATGTATCCCTCGATGGTGGGCAGGTCGATGAAGTTGCCCATTGACTTGCTCATCTTCTGGCCATCGGCGATCCAGAAGGAGTGCGCGTGGATCCGCCTGGGGAGGGGCAGTTCAAGCGCCATCAGCATGGCGGGCCAGATCACCGCGTGGAACCACAGGATCTCCTTGCCAATGACGTGGTACTGCGCCGGCCAGTAGGCCGCCCGAGCTGCGGCGAGTGAGCCGAGCGTCGCATCATCGGACTCGTTCCCGGTGCCGCCGGCCGTGCTGCCCGCGGGGGCACTGCACGTGGGGACGCCAAGCGAACGTGCCAGGCCTGCCCCCGCCCCCATCGCGGTCACGTAGTTGAGCAGGGCGTCGATCCAGACGTAGACCACATGGCGTTCGTCCCCTGGGAAGGGGATGCCCCACGCGAAGTTGGTGCGCGTGATCGGGACGTCCTGCAATCCGTCCCGGAGGCGACCGAGCACCTCGTTGAATCGGCCCTGCGGCTGCACGAAGCCGGGATTGGCCGCGAAGAAGTCTTCGAGCGGCTTCTGGAACTGGCTGAGCCGGAAGTAGTAGTTCTCTTCGCTGGCGCGTGCGAGCGGGCGGCCGGAGATCGGGCTCTTGTAGCCCAGTTCCTTGGCCTTGGTCTCGGTGTAGTACTCCTCTTGCCCCTCGTCGTACCAGCCCTCGAAGGTCCCCACCGTGACGGCGCCCCGCGCGGCGAGCGCCTTGAGGAAGGCCTGCACCTGCCGAATGTGCCGTGGCTGCGTCGTGCGAATGAAGTCGTCGCTGGAGATCCGGAAGGTGCCCAGCACGCGCTGGAACTCGCCGGCGTTCTCGTCGGCCAGCGCCTGCGGCGAGATGCCGCGCGCGGTGGCGCTCTTCTCCACCTTGGCGCCGTGTTCGTCGGTCCCCGTCAGGAAGAATGTCGATCTCCCCTGCAGTCGCGATGCGCGAGCCCAGACGTCACTGATGGTCGTGGTGTACGCGTGACCGATGTGCGGGCGGTCGTTGACGTAGTAGATGGGAGTCGTGATGAAGGCCGCGTCGGCTCGGGAGCTGGTCATGGGCAGTTCTCGGCTCGCCGCGCGACTTCACCGAAGCCGCGGGGATGCTTGAGGCGCCGATCATAGGTCGTGCCAGTCAATCCGCTCGGGAGGGGCGGAGAGGATCGACGATCGGAGTTCCTCGAGTGCGGCTGCGTCGGGACCTTCGAGTGCCCAGAGCAGCCCGGGCTGCGTGAAGGCAAGCGAACAGAGCCCTCCGCCGCGAACACCGCCGCCGTGACCCTCGAGGTCGCAGTACGACACGGCGCCTGGACCAAGGGGGCGCGAGTTGCCGAACGTGTCAAACGTCGCGGGCGGCATGTCGATGGCCATGACGGTCAGCACGATGGCTTCGCGCCTGGGAGTGTCCCACTCACGCTCCCTTGCAGCAGGTTCCAGCAACACCAGCAGTGAACGATCCTGCGCGCTGGCCGCGGCCGCGCGGAGTCCCGCGGCCGCAAAGTCGGGGAGCGAGGGATGTGCCGCTCCCGAGAACGCGGTCGACACGAGTTCCGAGAGCGGCACGGTGAGGCCGTCCCCGTGTCCACGGAGGTCTGCCCGTGCCGACGCCGACTGCGCCAGCCACTCGCGGACGGACGGGACTGGCGAGGGAGGCAAGCGGACCATCCGGCCCGGGAGGCCGGGAACGATGATGACGACGGCCGTGGCCAGCGCGATCACGGCGGTCGACGCGAACCGGTTGATGCCACTCGACCTACCATTGATCTGGCTCTTGCGCCCGCCTGCGCCGCTCGCCATGCCTACGTCACGCGTCATCACCCTCACTCTACTCATCGCCTCATGGTGTGGGCCGATGGCCACCCACGCACTCGCGCAGAACGCGCTCGATGCCCCGACGCACTCCGGGACGGCGCCCGGGCAGGGGAATGCGCTGGACGCCAACCTCAGCACGCGGGGTCGATCCAACGAGCGAGGTTCGCAGCCTGACTATCGATTGCGAAACCTCGTGGTGACGGGCGACGTGGCCGACGGTCGCGGATTCCGCGGCTCGGTGGGATACCGCGCCGCCGACGACTTTCGCGGCACGCTCGGCACCGACACGCTTCGCGACTTCCGCTCCTACAGCGCGTCCAGCGACCCGCTGCTCTTCCAGTCGATGTCGTCCTCGAGCCGGTTTGACACGGCGCAAGGGCTGGGCGTGCTCGAGTATCGCCGCGCCTACGGGCAGGGTCCCTCCGGCGCCTTCGCGGAGGACGGGCGGACGTACGGTGTGCGCGCCACCGACAGCGTGCTGGCCGTCTCCGTGCGGGCGGCGATTGAGGATCGAGTGGCGCGCGATTCATCGACGTCGATCCTGCAGCTGGATGGTCGGCCCCGCACGCTCCGGGAGCTGCCAAATGCCAGCCTGATCCTCAGCCCGGTCGCTGGCTGGCAGGCGGTCGATCCACGGTACGCCACGTACGGGGAGCACCTCAGCCCGTACGACGTGTCTCGCCTGCGCTACATGGAGCGAACGCTCTCGACGCGTGACCTCGTGCAGCCCTTCAACTCCAGGCTTCGCACCAAGATCCAGCTCCCGGGTGAGGCCCTCGATGCCAGCGACCGGAGCACGCAGCTTGCGCCTGAACCCTACTGGCGCGCGAACGACGCCATCGAAGCGAAGCTCAAGCAGAAGGGCGAACAATCCGTCCCGGATGCGATCGCCCGCATTCGCAAGAGGCTCGGCGATGCCGACCTCTGGGCCGACGACATCGCCGACTCACGCCTCGACGTGCTTCGTGACAAGGAGTCTCGCGAGCGAGCGGCCGTGCGGCGAGCCGCGGCCCGCATCGGCGAAGGCACGGGAACCAGCACCAATGACGGCGCGACGGACACGGCATCCGGTGCCCCAGGCGGTGCCGCCGAGGGCGGCGAGGCCGAAGTGCCGTGGGATCCAATCGAGGCGGCCAATCTGCTGAGGCACAACGAGGTGCTTCGCACGCTGGTCCCCACGGGCGAGGGTCGGGCGACCGTCCTCCTCTCTGCAGCCCAAGGTGCGATGGAGGATGGTCGATACCTGGACGCGGCGGAGCTCTTCGAGAGCGCCTCGATGCTGTCGCCGGCCAACCCGCTGGCCAAGGCCGGTCGAGCGATGAGCTTGGTGGCTGGTGGGCTCCCCGCGAGCGGGGGACTCAAGCTCCGCCTGCTCTTCTCGTCCCATCCCGAGATGATCTCCATGCGGCTGGACTCGTCACTCTCCCCCCCGGCCCAGCGCCTGCGCGACGTCGCCGCGCTGTCACTGTCGCTGGCCCGGGAATCCGCCGGCATCCAGCGTGCCGACATGGGACTGGCCGCGGCCTATTGCGGGTGGCAACTGGCCGACCCCACGATCGTCAGGGACGGCCTGGATGTGCTGGCGAGCGACCCCGGCGCGATCGAGTTGGTCGCCGTGCTCCGGGCAATCTGGCTGGACCCACCTCCCGGTCAATGATCCATCGCGGAGGTCACGGGGACCGAAGTCCGGCGCTGTCGACGATGCCGAGGTTCTCAAAGACCCGCCGAGTCGCGTCGGACTTGTTCAATGTGTAGAAGTGGAATCCGTCGACTCGATGGTCGAGGAGGTCACGACATTGTTCGGAGGCCCAGTGGATGCCAACGCGCTTCACGGACTCTGGATCACTCCCGGCGCGTGACAGCGATCGCATCAGCGGTGCGGGGAATCGGGTGCCCGCAGCCAGCTCCGCCATCCGGCGCATGCCCGCGATCGACGTGATCGGCATGATGCCGGCCAGGACCGGTGCCGCGACCCCGGCGAGTCGACACCGCTCGCGCCAATCCAGGAAGGCTCGATTGTCGAAGAAGAGCTGCGAAATGATGAAGTCGGCGCCGGCGTCCACCTTGGCCTTGAGGTGCTCCATCTGGACCAGCGTGTTGGGCGTCTCTGGGTGCCCTTCCGGGTAGCCCGCCACGCCGATCTCAAGGCCGGGCGACCGTCGACGGACATGGGCAACCAGATCTGCCGCATGAGTGAAGTCGCCGGGTGCCTCCGTGCCTTCGCGGGGGCGGTCGCCCCGTAGGCAGAGAATCGACGAGATGCCAAGGGCCTCGTAGCGATCGACGATGCGGTCGATGTCCGTCGTGCGATGGCCCAGGCACGTGAGGTGCGGCAGTGGCCCCAGATCGGTCTCGGCGCGAATCCGCTCGACCAGCCGCTGCGTGCGCTCGCGAGAGGAACCTCCGGCACCGTAGGTCACGCTGATGAACGCCGGGTGGAGCGGCACCAGCGAGGCGATCGTCTCGAAGAGCGACACCGACCCCGCTTCATCGGCGGGCGGGAAGAACTCGAAGCTCACCGTGGGGCCAGCCTCGCGGATGAGGTCGGTGATCCGCATGGGTGGATCGTAAGGGGGTCGGCGAATGCCGGTTTCTCCGTGAGTCAGGGGGGGACGGGTCGTAGACTCGGGGCGTGCCCCTCCGAACGCGAATCCCACGGCCTGCGGCCCGGCGCCTGAGCCTGTACTTGCGCGAGGGCGAGTCGCTTCTTGCGATCGGCGCGGCGACCGTCAGCAGCGAGCGGCTGGGGGCGCGGCTGGGAATCAGTGCGGCACAGGTCCGGCGCGACTTGGCGTACTTGGCCCAGGCGGGCCAGCGAGGGGTCGGCTACGACCTCTCCACGCTGGTGTCCATGCTGTCGCGAGAGTTGGGGCTGGAACGCCCGTGGCATGCGGTGCTGGTGGGTGTGGGCAACATCGGTCGTGCGCTCCTCAGCTACGCCCCCTTCCGTGAGTCTCGAGTCTCCATCGTCGCAGCCCTGGACTGCGACCCTGCCGCCATCGGCCAGCGGTGGGGCGGGAGGATGGTCGAGCCGGTCGCCAACCTCGCCGCAGTGGTGCAGCGGGAGCGAGTGGAACTGGGAGTGATCGCCGTCCCCATTGGCTCGGCCCAGAAGGTGGCTGACCTTCTCGTGGGGGCCGGCATTCGTGGCATCCTCAATTTTGCGCCCGTGGAGATCGTGGTTCCGGAGGGAATCGCGGCCTCCAACGTGGACTTCGGCGTGGAACTGCGGCGATTGGCCATGGACGTGATGCAGGAAACGGCAGCCTTGGAGCGCGCGTCGGCCAACCGGAGGCCGGCGTGAGCGGAGGATCGGCAACGGTATGGGCTTCGGTCGTGGCGCTGGCCAGCTTGGGTGCGATCTGCGGATGCCAGGCGAAGATCCTCACTCCGAATGAGCGAGATCCGCTCCGAAGGGAAATCGCCGCCAAGGACGAGGAGATCCGGGCCCTGAAGGCTCAGGTCGGTGAACTCCAGACGGCGCTTGCCGCCGCACAGGGGAGCGCCGCCGGCACGGTCGACCCCGACAGTGCGCCCTTGATCTCCGGGATTCGGCTTGGTCGGCAGACGGGGATCGACCCCGATCACCCCGACGTGCTCCGGGTATGGGTGGAGCCCTTCGACGGGAGGCAGCGATTCGTCCAGTTCGCGGGGACGGTCACGATCTTGGCCAACTGGCCAGGGGGAGGTGGCCGGACCGAGGCATCCTTCACCCCGGCGCAGGTTCGGGACGCCTGGCGGAGTGGTTTCATGGGCGCGGCCTACGCCTTCGCCGTCCCATTGGCCCCGGATGCCAATCGGCCCCGTCACGGCGCCGAGGGGCTGGAGCTGTCGGTGCACGTCGCCCTGGCCGGGAGCGACCGAAACCTGACGGCGTCGATTCCAGAGCCTGGCACGAGCGCGTCGATCGGGGACAATCCCACCCCATGATGACCTCTGGCCAGATCGATTCAGCCTCGGCGGCCCGGAAGCGATGGCGATGGTGCGTCGTGCCAGTCGTAGTGGTGGCGTCCTTGGCGACCACAATGGGTTGTCAGCGAAAGCTCTTTGGCCCCAACGAGCCTCGCACGCAGTTCGAGACGTACGACCGCATGCGACAGCAAGACGCGGTGAGCCAGGAGTCCGACCTATACGGTCGGTCACAGCCGGCACTGCGTGCTCGACTCACGCCGACGACGCAGTGATCGGGCTCGCGCGCGGCGATGGTTGCGAATGATTCTTCGTGCAATCACGAATGAGCGAAAGTTGAATGCGTCGCATGGCCGATGAACACATGCAGCCTGCGCCACGGATGGGCGCGGGACACGACGAACGACCCCGAAATGCCTCGAACGGCCAAGTGGAGTTGACACGGATGTCCAGGAGCAAGCCAGCCACCCCGTCTGATTCACACCGGGCACGCATTGTGTGGACTTCGCTCATCGCGGCCTCCACCGTGGTCGTTGGCGGCCTGATCCTGAGTGAGCGGGGGCACGATGGTCAGTCGGCCGTCCCGTCCCCGGCCATCAGCCTGGCGACCATCGTCACCAAGGATGCCTCCGCCAGCGTCGCCCAGTCCACTGACAAATCGTCAGACGGCGGTATTGCTCCCCGCGGCGCCGCGCTGGTCCCAGGGCAGTGGAAGGCGATCGTGATCCACCATTCGGGCACCATGGGAGGGACTGCCGAGTCGATGGCCAGGGACCACGTCGCGGACGGACGGGCCGGCCTGGGCCACCACTTCCTGATCGGCAACGGCACAGGGCTCGGAGACGGAGCGGTGCACGTCGGCTACCGATGGAATCGACAGCTCCCCGGGGCGCACCTCGGCTCCCAGGCCATTCAGCCCGCGCCAGGAGGAGCTCGCCAGGTGGCGCTCACCGGGAATGAGCTCCTGAAGGGGACGATTTCGGTCTGCCTCATCGGCCACGGCGACCGGCGCGCCTTTACCCCGCGGCAGCTCCACGAACTGCTGGAACTGGTCTCGGAACTCCAGCGCGAACTAAATATTCCATCCGAGCAGGTCTACCTGGCCTCGGATCTTCCCGGCACCACTGGCCCTGGGACCCACTTCCCGGCCGCATGGTTCGAGTCCTCGCTGCGTGAGTCCGTGGTCCGGTGAACACCGTCGGGGCTGGAATGAAATCCCGGCTTCGAAACACTTGCGTCGCTCGGGCGTGTCTCGATAGACTGGCCAGTGCATTTCTCTCGGCCGCCAATCCCGGTGGTCACTTGTGGGGCCAACTACTCAACCCCAGGCACCCTCCCTCGAGGTGGTCATGGGGCCGTTCGCTTGGGCCGGGTGGCGTGCAGACAGCCGGCTGAAGGGCCATTCGTAGACCGTGAGCATTACAGACGTCAAGCAGTTGTACGGCTTCAAGGTGATCGCCAGCCTCGGGACTGGCGCCCGTTCCACGCTGTACGTCGTGCAAGACCCCAAGTCGCGTGAACTCTCGACGCTCAAGCACGTCCGACTCGAAGATGGCGACAAGGATGATCGCTGGCTGATCCAGGTGGAGCAGGAGTATGAAATCGGCTCCAAGGTTGCGCACCCGGCCATCCGGGGCGTCAAGCAGATCTTCCGTTCGCGCGAGGGCCTGAAGTTCTGGAAGCGGGTCGAAGTGGGCCTCCTCCTGGAGTTCGTGGATGGACCCAGCCTCGACAACCTTGGCCTCACCAGCAATCGCCAGGCGGCCGGCATCTTTGCCCAGGTCGCGCGCGGCTTGGCGCACATGCACGAGAAGGGCTTCGTCCACGCGGACATGAAGCCCAACAACATCCTGGTCACGAATGATGGCGTGAAGGTCATCGACCTCGGCCAGGCTTGCGCCAACGGCGAGCGCAAGAAGCGGGTCCAGGGGACGCCCGGCTACATCGCCCCGGAACAAGGCCATCGTGAGCCGATCACGGGTGCCACGGACATCTACAACTTCGGCGCGACGATGTACTGGACGCTTGTCCATGACGTCATCCCGACGGTGGTGCCACCAGGATCCGTGGACGGTGCCGTGAAGGCCATCCCGACCGCCAGCATTCGTCGAGCCGACCCACCACACCTGAGGAATCCATCGGTCCATCCCGACTTCGGCAAGCTGGTCCTGGATTGCGTGGAGCCACAGGCCGGGGATCGAGTGTCGTCGATGACCGAAGTGGCCATGCGGCTTGAGGCACTGGAGTCCGACCTGCAACACTCCCCGGGCGGGATGAGCCTCAAGATTCCCCAGATGGTGTCGCCCGTTCCGGCGGACCTGTAGAACGTCACTTCCGGGTCGAAGTGCGATTCTCGCGATCTCCCGGCGTGGCTGCGGACTACGCTCTCTTCATGAGTTTCCTTCATCCTGTGTGGCGCGGGGGTGCGATCGCCGGGGCATCCGTGGCGGTGGCCCTCGCGGGCGGCACTGTTGCCTTCGTGCCCGCCGTGGCCACGGGACCGGCCGATGACGAGGCGATCGACACGCTGGACGAGGTGCGGGCGCTGGAGGCCAGGTATCGCGCGGGCGCCGATCGGGCGATTGGCTCAAGCGTCGCCGTCCTCATGAGCGCCTCAGGATCCAATCGCGGCAGCTCGGGGTCGGGCACGATCATCTCTGAAGACGGATGGATAGTCACGGCTGGCCACGTCGGCGACTCGGCAGGTCGAGCATGCCGCGTGAAACTCTTCGACGGCACGGAACTCTCCGGCGTCACGGCAGGGCAGGTGTTCCAAGGTCGGCGTGACTGGGGGCTCATCAAGGTCGATCCCAAGGGAGTCAAGCTGGTGCCCGCGACGATGCGATCGCCGGCAACCCTCTCGAATGGAGAGTGGATGCTGGCGCTTGGCCACACCTACGGACCGGAGATGGATGACTGGATTCCACCCGCGATGCGGATGGGTCGAATGCTGGCACAAGATGAGTTGGTGCTGCTGGTCGATGCCCCATTTGCCAGCGGCGATTCCGGAGGCGGTGTCTTCACCGCCGATGGCGAACTCATCGGCATCGTGTCCAGTGCCGGAGGATTGTCGTGGCAGAGCACCGCCACCAGCCTGGTACCGGTCCTCCCGGACCTGGATCGACTCAAGGCGGAATTGCCGGCCAAGGCGATGCCTGCCGTCGTCGCGCAGGAGGGCGCGGCGCCGACGGACGACTCGGGAGCCGGTGGGTCGGAATCCACGCCGATGCCCGACTCGGGCGATGACGGGAGCGCCGCCCCGCAGGGCGAAGCTGGGGGAGAGCAGGGCGAAGCTGGGGGAGAGGAGGGCGAAGCTCCGCGGCGCGGGCGGCGGCGCGGGCCAGACTTTGACCGGACCCGGGAATCGGAAGACGCCGTATCGCGCGAGTCGCGGGTGCTCTTGCGTGCCGTCGCCGACACCTGCAAGTTGGCTTCGGTCTCCGTGGGCGTCGTCTACGTCCACGACCACGCTGTCGCCCTGGCGACCGTGGTGGACGATGCCGGGCACCTCCTCACCAAGCGATCCGAGCTCCCAGCGGACGGAAGGGGCATCTTCGTCACGATGCCAGATGGAGCGATGGTGTCAGCGACGATGGTCGCGGCGCGACCTGAAGTAGACCTTGCACTCCTGGCCACGAACGAGCCGGGTCACGCACCGGTGGACTTTTCGAGCGCCGCGCTGGCACAGCGGGCCGCACCGGATGGCTCGGTGCTGGATGAAGGCATGTTGCTGGTCAGCCCAGGTGCCGATGGCGCGGCCATGGCGATCGGCGCCGTGGCACTTCGTGAACGCACGACCTCGCGCCGCGACGTCACGAGCGCATTCCTCGGCGTTGGGGTTCGGGAGGCGGAAAAGCAGGAGCTGGAGGGCGCGGGAGTGCCCGGCGCCGTGTGGGTGCGCATGCTCACCCGAGGCAGTCCCGCCGAGGCGGCGGGTGTGCGGGAGGGAGACCTCCTCGTGAGTGTCGATGACGTGCCCATCCCCACGCAGCAGGTGCTTGGCGACGTCGTCCGTCGACACGCGATCGGCGAGGCGATGGTGCTGGAACTGGCGCGCGACGGCGAGCGCATCAAGTTGACCGCACGCGGCGCCGTGCGACCGCGAGAATCTGGCCCCCCGGCCTCCACGCCCGATGCACCGGCGAGCCGGCGTTCAAGCGGGTTTGGGAGCGTCGTCCAACATGACAGCGTGCTGGCGGCCGACGAGATGGGTGCTCCCGTCGTGGACCTTGATGGACACGTCGTGGGGCTCAACATCGCGCGCGTGGATCGAACTCGCACGTATGCCTTGAGCGCCGACCGTGTCGCGCGCGCGCTGGATGTCATGCGTGTGGACATGGCCGCCGGGAAGCAGCCCGTGGGCTTGTCGGCGCCGCTTCCCCCCATTGAGGTGAGCGTCGAATCGGAGTCGACGCTCTCGCCCGCGTCGGCGGAGCCGATCGGTCGCGACATGCGGTACTCCATCCCGACTCGAGGCTCCGAGGGCTCGTTGGATGGATTTGAGTCACCAGCGGATTCGATCCGCTGGAACCTTCACGTCCCGGTGGAGGGTCGATACCAGGTGGATGTCCGGTACAGCCTGCCGGGGGATCGACAAGGCCCAGTGAAGCGAGTCCTGGTTCAAGTGGTCGGTGGCGATTCCACCGAGGCTCCCCTCAAGAAGACGGTCCGGAGCCGCTTTGTCCGCAAGCTTGTGGGCGACGTGCACCTGCCGGCCGGCGAGTGCGTGTTGGAAGTGAGCGCCCCCGATGCGCCGTCGACGCTGTCGATCCGCTCGCTTATCCTCACGCCAGTGAAGCCGGACACGCGAGCAAGCGACCAACCACAGGTACCCCAGTGAGCAGCCACGGCGAAAAATGGGATCGACGATTTCTCGCCTTGGCCGAGCAGATCGGCACCTGGAGCAAGGATCCTTCTCGAGGCGTGGGCGCCGTGATCGTTGCGCCATCGAGGCGAGTGGTGAGCACCGGCTACAACGGCCTGCCGCAGGGCGTGCATGACCACGAAGAGCGACTCCAGCGCCCGGCCAAGTACGAACTGACCTGCCACGCCGAGCTCAACGCGATCCTCACCTGCGCCCGGCATGGGGCATCGCCAGAAGGCTGCTCAGTCTTCACGACCTTCAGTCCCTGCGTGGCGTGTTCGCTGGCGATCATCCAGGCCGGCCTCAGGGAAGTGGTGTGCTACGACGTGGAGTCGGGAGGCGACGCGGCGTGGATGGACAGCATCGCCAAGGCACGCACGCTCTTTGGCGAGGCGGGCGTGGCGTATGTGACCTACGCGCGGGAGTAGTGCGGCGCCCTGCGGACTACCATCCCGCGCCATGTCATGCGCCGCATCGTCATCCTGTGCCACCTCATCGATGAGTTTCCCGACGTGTTTCTCGATCGCAGGGAAGACGGCGTTCGTCGGGGGCGCGTCACAAGGCATTGGACGAGCGTGCGCGATGGCGCTGGCTCGTGCCGGGGCGAGTGTCATCGTCGCGGGGCGCAATGACGAAGGACTCCAGAAGGTGCTGGGCGAGTTGCCGGCGTGCGGTGGTGCGTCCGGCGGCGGAACCTCGGTGAAACAGGAACACGGCGTGTGCTGCGTTGATTACGGCGACTGGCGAGCCGTGCAGGCCGCGGCGGATGGACTCGCGGCACGGCGCACGATCCACATCGTCGTGCACAACACCGGCGGCCCGGCGGCGGGGTTTGCGGTGGACGCGGAGCCCACCGACTACGCGAAGGCCTTCGAGATGCATGTGATGACTGGGCAGGCGTTGGTGCGAGCCTTTGCGCCAGGCATGCGGTCGGCCGGCTACGGTCGCATCGTCAACATCACTTCGACCAGCGTCGTGACGCCAATCAAGGGGCTTGGCGTGAGCAACACCATTCGAGCGGCGGTGGCCAACTGGTCTCGGTCGCTGGCGCAGGAACTGAGCGGATTCGGGATCACCGCCAACACGGTTCTGCCGGGATTCACCGACACCGCGCGCCTGCAGTCGCTCTTCAAGGGGAAGGCGTCGAGGTCTGGCTCCTCAGAGGATGAAGTTCGCAAGGCTGCCATTGCCGGCATCCCGGCGGGGCGGCTGGGTTCGCCTGAGGAGATTGCGGCGGCGGTCTTGTTCTTGGCCAGCCCAGCGGCCAGTTATGTGAGCGGCGTCAATCTCCCCGTCGACGGAGCTCGCCTGGCGGGGAACTGAATCGCCACGAGCCACAGCCGCGCGGACTCGATCCGACACACGCTCCCCAGCATGTCGCACCAACCACACCACCCCACGAACCGATGGCTGGGTGCGGTCACCGTCATCTTGACGCTCCTTGGCTGGAGCACGGTGCCGCTGTTCCTGCGCGAACTCGGCGAGCGGATCGACCCCTGGACCAACAACGGATGGCGCTACGGATTCAGCGCGATGTTGTGGCTGCCCTGGATCGTGTGGGTCTGGAAGTCGGGTCGATTGCGCAAGGGCATCTGGACATCGGCCCTCTGGCCCAGCGTGGCCAACATATTCGGGCAGATGTGCTTCACCGCAGCCTTCGTCGAGCTTGACCCAGGCTTGGTGACCTTCTGCCTGCGAACGCAGCTCATCTTTGTGGCCGTCATGGCGTGGTTCATGTTCCCCGTGGAGCGCGAACTCATGAAGACGGCGCGCTACCTGGTGGGAGTGGCGATGCTCATCATCGGCATGGCGCCAGTCTTGCTTGGCGGGGATGTGGCGTGGGAGGGGAGCAACCTCCTGGGCATCGCGTACGCGATGGGAAGTGCCGTTGGCTATGCGTGCTACGGGATCTTCGTGCGCAAGCACATGGTGCACGACCACCCCATCACGGCGTTTTCCGTGATCGCGCAAGAGACGGCGCTGGGACTGCTCGTGCTCATGCTTGTGTTCGGTCGCGATCGCGGGGGGTATGTGCCGCAACTCAGCTCGTCGGACCTGTGGATGCTTGGCGTGTCAGCGATCATCGGCATCGCCATTGGCCATGTCTTCTACTACACAAGCATCGCGCGGCTCGGCGTGAGCGTGACCAGCGGTGTCCTGCAGCTGCAGCCCTTCCTGGTGACGATCGCGAGCGAACGGATCTTTGGCGAGACCCTCACCGGCATGCAGTGGACCGGCGGCGTGGTGGCGGTGATCGGGGCCGGCGTCATGCTCTCCGCCAAGGGGAAGGGACCGCGGCACGTCGCCCGCGCGGCGAGCGAGACGGGGGACTGAGTCAAGGTGGCCAGCTCAAGGGGGTTGGGTGGCCCTGGATGGCTCGGGGCTAGGTGGCAACCAGGTGCGCACGGCGAAACGCACGTTCGCCCCCGCGAAGACCGTTGAGCAGGTGGCCGATTCAAGAAAAACTCGAATATCCCACCGCTTCAGAGCATCAAGGCGTGACGAGCCGTGACCTAGCGGTGGTTGGTGTCGTGGCCGCTGGGCGAGCGCGGTGGCTTAGCCCCCACGGGTACCTTCCCCCCGTGCTCCGTGTCACGCATTTCATTGATGGTCGATTCCAGGAGCTGGCGGATGCAAACACCCCCGCCGCGGGACTCCCCATCACCAACCCTGCGCGCGCGGAAGTGATAGGAGGGGTGGCCGCGGGCGATGCCGCGACGGTCGATGCCGCCGTTGCAGCTGCTCGTCGCGCGCTTCCTTCGTGGAGAAGCACCGCGCCCGCCGAGCGCGCGGCGGTCTTGCGCCGGCTCGCGGCGCTCATCGAACGGGACATCGAGCCCCTCGCTCGCGCCGAATCCGAAAATGCCGGGAAGCCGATCACGCTGGCGCGCGAAGTGGAAGTCCCCCGCGCGGCGCACAATTTCCGGTTCTTTGCTGACGCTGCGGAGCGGTTCGACTTTGAGGAACACCTTGAGGACGCGGGTTCGAACAGCCGCAGTCGCGTGGTGCGCAGCGCCGCCGGTGTCGCGGGGTGCATCTCCCCGTGGAACTTGCCCCTCTACCTGTTCACGTGGAAGATCGCCCCGGCCCTGGCCGCGGGATGCACCGTCGTCGCCAAGCCGAGTGAAGTGACGCCGGTCACGGCGTGGATGCTCTGCGCGCTGGCACAAGAGGCGGGGCTCCCGTCGGGTGTCCTGAATGTGGTGCATGGGAGAGGTGATGTGGTGGGCGCCGCGATCGTTCGACACCCGGAGATTCCCGTGCTTTCGTTCACCGGCAGCACGGCCGTGGGGGAGTGGATCGCGCGCGAGGCAGCACCGCACTTCAAGAAGGTGGCCCTGGAAATGGGGGGCAAGAACGCTGCGGTCATCCTCGCCGATGCGGACCTGCCGCGGCACATGGACGAGATCGCTCGGTCGTGCTTCCGCAACCAGGGGCAAATCTGCCTGTGCACCAGTCGACTCCTGGTGCACGAGTCGCGTCGCGACGAACTGATCGATGGCCTCGTCCAGCGCGCACGTGCCCTTCGCGTGGGCGATCCGCTGGAAGCCTCGACCGAACTTGGATCACTCGTGGGTGAAGCGCACCAAGCCAAGGTGATGGCGGCGATTGACCAGGCTCGTGCTGGCGGTGCGACCGTCCATTGCGGCGGTGGGAAAATCGATCCATCCCGCTTGCCGACGGCGTGCGCGCATGGTTGTTTCGTCGCGCCGACGGTGCTCTCGGGGCTCGGTGCGCACAGTCCAACCAACCGCGAGGAAGTCTTCGGTCCCGTGGTCACGGTGCAGTCGTTCGCGACGGAGGCGCAAGCAATCGAGTTGGCCAACGACTCTTCGTACGGGCTCGCGGCCTCGGTGTGGACTGAGGACGCAGCAGCGGCGGCGCGCATCGCAAACCAGCTGGAAGTCGGGATCGTCTGGACGAACTGCTGGATGGTTCGAGATCTCCGAACGCCATTCGGCGGTGCCAAGCGATCGGGCCTGGGGCGGGAGGGCGGGGAAGAGGCCCTTCGGCACTTCACGGAGCCGAAATCGATGACAATCCGCCGATAACTATCGATGGGTGTTCGCTGGCCCGGGGAAAATCACGGTCTTTTCGTGCGTATCCCTTCCCTCACGGGAAATCAGTGCTATCTGTAGTGATTGGCGGGATCCCCTTTCCCATTGCCCGCCACCTGGTGCTCCCTTCGGTTGCCAGGACATCGAAGTACTCCAAGATTGCCGTCCCTTTCATAGGGCAAGGAGGAGAGAGTGAAAAGGTTCCATTGTGGTGCCATCGGCGCCGCGCTTCCAGTCTTTGCAGCCAGCGTGACCGCGTCCGCGGGGTACCTCTTCGATTTCGAGGATTCAGCCCATCTCGGCTACGGTGACGATTCCGTGCTGAGCCGTTTCGCGATGTACGAGGCCGGTGGGTGCACGTTCCGCCTCGGGTGGGACACGAACCACGACTTCACCAGCGATCAGGATCTTCGCATTGAGGATTACAACGACGGTGCTTCCGAGACAGCGGGGGTGGGCGGCTATTCGCTCGCCAGCTACTCAACCCAGTTCCAGGATGGGGCGAGTAGTTGGGACAACGACTACAGCCACGATGGCGGGAACTGGTTTGTCCGCGCCAACAAGGAGAACGGGTTCAATCGGACCACGGGTCGATTGCTCGTCGCCATGGAGGGAAATGTCTGGCAGGTCGGCGGTCGCCTCAATGACCTGGACCACGGCGAGCAGTACACGATCACCGCCTACGCGGCGGATGGGTCGATCATCCAGTCCATCGACAGTCCCAACTACGCGGGCGTCGGCGGCGAGACACTCAACGGCCGCAGCTGGACCTTCTCGCTGGACGGTGGCAATGACGCCGCCACCATTGCCTATCTCGCGATCGAGATGACGGACGATGGCACGGGCGGGGGCTTCGGCTTTGACAACCTGACCTTCATCCCAGCGCCAGGGGCCTTGGCCCTGCTGAGCCTGGCCGGCTTGGCTGCGCGCGGCGGACGCCGCCGGCACTGACAGACATCGGGCGCCATGGGCATCGAGCGATATGCTCGGTGCCCATGGCGAATCTTTCGCAAACGCCCTCCCACGAGCTGCATTCAGGCCGGGCACCAGAGCCGGTTGGCGCGTATCCGCACGCCAGGCGCGCTGGCGATTTCATCTTCCTGTCTGGCGTGGGCCCGCGCGCTCGTGGAAGCGCCTCGATTCCTGGCGTCACACAGGATGCCGCTGGAAGCGTCACCGCCGAGGACATCGAACTTCAGTGTCGCAGCTGTTTCGCCAATGCCCGCGCGGTGGTCGAAGACGCCGGTGCTGGATGGGACCAGGTCGTCGACGCGACCGTGTTCCTCACCAACATGAAGCGCGACTTCGCCACCTACAACCGAGTGTGGGCGGAGTGCTTCGCGGGGCCGGGGAATCCAAATCCGACTCGCACGACCTTGGAGATCAAGGCCTTGCCCACGCCCATCTCGGTTGAAGTGAAGTTGGTGGTGTACGCGCCAGTGGACAGGACGGAGACGAGGACTGGCCCGTGAACGCGACGCCAGGCCACCTCGTCGACATCTCTCCACTGATCTCGCCTCGGCTGGCGGTCTGGCCGGGAGACACTGGATTCACGAGAGAAGTGCTTCTGGACACCGCGCGCGGCGACAACATCACCTTGGGGACCACACGTGCGACGGTGCACTTGGGTTCACACGCCGATGCGCCTCGCCACTACGGCAAGCCGCCTGCGCGAACGATCGAGCAGCAGCCGCTGGACTTGTACGTTGGCCCATGCGATGTGCTGGACCTGGCGCGACCCGCAGCGCGCGGCCCCGACGGCTGGCGCGCGGGACTTGACCTGCTGCGGGGTCGACCCGCGACGCCGCGCGTGCTCCTGCGGACATCGTCCTACCCGGATCCGGAAGTCTGGCACGACGACTTCACTTCGCTGGCTCCGGAGTTGATCGATGCGCTGGCGGACGCGGGTGTTCGGCTGGTGTGCGTGGATGCGCCCAGCGTGGATGACGCCAACAGCAAGTCGCTTCCCACCCACGCGCGGTGCCTGGCGCGAGATGTGTCGATCATCGAGGGCTTGCGGCTGGAGGGCGTTCAGTCCACCGCCGACGGTGCTCGATGGGAGCTGATCGCGTTGCCGCTCAAGCTTGAGGGAAGCGACGGGAGTCCGGTGCGCGCCGTGTTGCGACGGTTGTAGCCCCACCGTCACCCTCGCCGCGAGAGCAGGTACGCCGCAGCGATCGCCAGTCCAGCCAGGCCCGCCAGCAGTCCGGCACCAAACCCAAGCCACCGCCACTGCCGCGCCGCTCGTTCGCGGGCGTCGTCGTAGGGGATGGTGGTGAACGAGATCATCTCGTAGAGCGGGATCCAGATGCGCGGCATGATCCGGTGCATGGCATGATCGATCCACTTGCGGGCCTTGTAGCGAAGCGTCGCCGTGTGGTGCGCCATCTCGTGGAAATTTTGCCGCGCCAGGTCGGCGATCGCATCGGCGTGTCGCTTGCGCAGCTCCTGGTATCGATCCAGCGCGGCGTGCCAGTCGCCGGCGCACTCAAACAGCGAGTCGGCCAGCGCCTCGCAATCCTCGAAGCCGCAGTTGGCACCCTGCCCGAAGAAAGGCACGATGGCGTGCGCCGCGTCGCCAAGCAGTGCCACCTTGCCGTTGACATGCCACGGCTCGCACTTGATGGTCACCATGTGGCCGACCGGGTTGGCTCGATACTGTTCCACCGCATCGGGAATGAGAGCGAGCGCGTCGGGGTAGTCGCGCTCGAAGCGCGCGCGGATGGCCGCGTCGCCCGCGAGTGCGCTGAACGAATGCGGCCCCTCGTGCGGCCAGAAGAGCGTGCATGTGAATGAGCCCTCCGCGTTGGCCAGCGCGATCATCATGCTCTCGCCACGAGGCCAGATATGGAGGCCGTTGGGGTCCATGCGCCAGTGGCCGTGGGCACCGTGGCCCGCAGCCTGCGCGCCACCTTCCGCCGCCGCCGGCATCATCGTCAGTTCCTTGAACCCAGCGTGGAGCCACTCCTGCGAGTACTCGAACTGCTCGCGCTTCTGCATCGTGTCCCGGATGACGGAGTATGCGCCGTCGGTGGCCACCACCAAGTCCGCGTCGACATCGCGAGTGGCACCGGTCGATTCGTGCCGGAAGGTGGCGTTGGGTCGATTGACATCCACCGCGACGCATCGCTCGTCAAACGAGAGCCGCACCGACGCGCACGCCGCCGCGCGCTCCACCAAGAGGCGATTCAGCACGGCGCGATTGATGCTGTTGATGGCGTTGGTGCCATTCGCGCTGTACGGCTGGAACTGCGTGTGCCCCGCGCGGTCGTGGATGATGCGGCCCGGCATGCGGACGGCCTGCGCCAAGACGGCATCTTCCAGCCCCGCGCGGCGCAACGCCTGCAGTCCGCGCGCGCTGATGGCCAGGTTGATGCTGCGGCCGCCTTGGAGCGGGCCGATGCGCGGGTCGGGGCGTCGCTCAATCAACTCCACCTCCCATCCCGCTTCGCCGAGCAAGCACGCGAGCAGGCTTCCCGTGAGGCCCGCGCCCACGATGAGCACGCGGGCGCGGTGGGCTGGGTCGCGATCGGGAGCGATTGCGTCCGCCCCCGTCATCGTCGCGCCAACCCATCGAGCCGATCCACAAATCGCCACACATCCTCGAACGAACCGTAGAGCGGCGCGGAGGCTGCGCGGATGATGTCGGGTTCCCGGAAGTCGACGATGTAGCCGTCGTGGAGGAGCGCGCGGTGAATCGCGTGGGCGTTCCGGGCGAAGGCGATCGAGACTTGGCTCGCTCGCTCGCTCGTGGACGATGGCGTGACGACCGTCGCGCCCGGCGTGGCTCGCTCCGCCAGCAGCCACATCATGTATCCGCTGAGAGCCAGGCTCTTCTGCCGAAGGGCGTCCAGGCCCGCCTCGATGAAGATCGGAATGCTCACCAGGAGCGGCGCCATGCTGAGGATCGGCGGGTTGCTCAACTGCCAGCCGTCCGCGCCGTGGGTGGGGGTGAAGTCGTCACGCATCTCGAATCGATTGCCCGGAGCATTGCCCCACCAGCCGAGGTATCGAGGGATGCTGTGGTCATCCGCGTGTCGACGATGGACAAAGCAGCCCGCGACCGCGCCCGCGCCTCCATTCAAGTACTTGTAGCTGCACCAGCAGGCAAAGTCCGGGCCCCAGTCGTGCAACTGGAGCGGCGCGTTGCCGATGGAATGCGCCAAGTCCCAGCCGCACCTGGCGCCGGCCGCGTGCGCCTCGCGAGTGATCCTCGCGATGTCAAACACCTGGCCCGTGGCGTAGTGGACGCCGGGGAGCAAGACCAGCGCGAGTGTGTCGCCCAGCTCACGAATGCGAGCGGCCACATCGTCCATGCGGAGCGTCCGTTCACCATCGCGTGGCGCGACTTGCACCAGGTGCTCGGCCGGGTCCAGCCCGCGAGTTCGCAGGTGCGACATCACCGCGTAGGTATCGCTTGGGAAAGCGCCCTTCTCGATGAGGATCTTGGTGCGACGACCCTCGGGCCGGTAGAACGACACCATCATGAGGTGCAGGTTGAGGGTCAGCGTGTTCATCGCCACGACCTCGTCGACATGCGCGCCGACCAATTGCGCCAGGAGCGGTTGCATGCGAAGGTGGTAGTCCACCCACGGCTTGCGAGCCTTCATGTGGCCCTCCACGCCCAGCTGCGCCCAGTCCTCCAACTTCTCGAGGAGGATCTCACGCACGCCATGCGGCTTGAGGCCAAGCGAGTTGCCGGTCAGGTACACGCACGGACTCCCGTCGGTGTGGGGCGGAATGGAAAAGCGAGATCGGAAGGGCGCGAGCGGATCGCGCGCATCCAGCTCGCACGCCCACGCGCGCGAGTCCTGGAAATCGCACGCGGCGAGATCGATCCAGGAAGGCGAGTGTGTGGGTGCGCTGGTGGGGACAGTGGTCACGCCCGCATCATCCCACGGCGAATGATTTCACGCCAACCCAAGAAACTCGCGAGCCGTGCCGCGCAGGAGGCGATCGATCGTTACCGGGTCGAGCCCGGGAGTGGCCCGAATCGTCTCTCCTGGCGAGTCCTCGCCCAGCGGGAACGGGTAGTCGGTCCCCAACGCCACTCGATCAGCGCCCACCTTCTTGAGGAGGAACGCCAGCGCATCGGGATCGTGGACCAAAGAGTCGTAGTAGAGCTTTCGCGCGGCGGCGACGGGTGGCACGGTGGACGCGGTCTGGCACAGGTCGGGTCGACACTCAAAGCCGCGCTGTACCCGGCCGATCGTGAACGGGAACGAGCCTCCGCCGTGAGCCAAGCAGACGCGGAGTGCTGGATGTCGATCCAGTACGCCGCCCATCAGCAGGCTCACCGCGGCGCGCGCCCCTTCGCAAGGCATCCCCACCAGCCACGGCATCCAGTGGCGAGGCATCTGCGCGGCACCCACCATGTCCCAGGGATGCACAAAGACCGCCGCGCCAAGCGACGCCGCGCAGGACCAGAACGACTCCAGCGATGAATCGTCCAAGTTCAGGCCATTCACATTGGTACCGATCTGCACGCCGCGAAGTCCAAGGCTGCGCATGCATCGCTCCAGTTCCGCGCACGCCAGCGAAGCATCCTGCAGAGGCACGGTGCCAAGCCCGGCGAACCGCGCGGGGGTCGCACCCACCACCTCGGCGATGTGGTCGTTGAGGAATCGCGAGAGGTCCAGGGCATGGTCGGCGCGCGCCCAGTAGGAAAACATCACGGGAACCGTGGAGAGCACCTGCATCGAGACGCCCGCCGCGTCGCACTCGGAGAGTCGCGCCGCCGGATCCCAGCAGTTGCTGCTCACCTCGCGAAAACTCTTGCCCGAGCGCATGAGCCGCGCACAACAGGGCGCGTGATGCTCAATCGACACCCAGTCGCCACCGCCCGCGCGCGCGGCCATATCCGGCCACCGCTCCGGAAGGATGTGCGTATGCAGGTCGATCATGGGGGAGGATGGTATGAAGGGTACACTCACAGAAATGGCAAGGCAGGCTGCTGTCAAGACACTTGCTGAGGTCAGCGAGCGAATCGACTCGCTGGCGACCCATGTGTCGGCACTGGGTGTTCGACGCCTGGCAGTGTTCGGCTCGTTGGCACGTGGTATGTCGACTCCATCAAGCGATGTTGATGTACTGGTTGAATTCGTTCAGGGGGAGAAGCGGCTGGATCGCCTGCTCGCGCTCTGTGACCTGCTTGAGGAAGCGTTTGGTCGCGCGGTCGATGTTGTGACGACCGACGGGCTGAGTCCGCGCCTCCGTCCACACATTCTCGCCGAGGCTCGCGATGTCCTTTGAGTGGCGTGAACTTGTCCGACACATGGTGGATGAGGTTGACTACCTCCAGCGGTCGACTACACACACCACCAAGGAAGACTTTCTGTCGGATGAGACTCTGCGCCGAGCGTTCGAGCGGAGTGTCGAGATTCTTGGCGAGGCGGCCAACAAGTTGCCTCCGGAGGTCACCGAGCGTTTCGCTGACATTCCGTGGCGGCGGATCATCGCCATGAGACATCGCGTGGTCCACGCCTACTTCGGAGTGGATTACGATTTGCTCTGGGAGGTGGCCACGGTAAACGCACCAGCCCTCGGATTGCAGTTACGCGCATTGCTTCAAGGCGAAGAGTGATCGCCGCGGGAGCCTTGTGGGTTCCTCACTTCCATCGGGTTGGTTCCGAGGAGTCCGGGTGGTACAACAACCTCATGACCACTGCCACCGAGCCAGCCGATCCGTGCGGCACCCCATTCGCCGCCACCAGCGCCATGCCGATCAAGTGCGGCGCGATGGCGCTCAAGCTCAATGAACTTGGTGATGCCACCGGGTGGGCCGCCGACGGGACGGTCGCGCCCGCACACAATCTCATGGCGTGGGTCGCCGCCAACCGCGCGGACTTCAAGCCGCCGGTGGGCAACAAATACCTCTATGCAGGCGAAGACTTCTTCGTAATGCTCATCGCGGGACCAAACGCGCGCAACGACTTTCACATGACCGATTCGGAGGAGTTCTTCCTCCAGCTCAAGGGCGACATCTTCGTCCGCATTCGCGACACCGACGGCACGATCAAGGACTGCCCCGTGCGCGAGGGCGAGGTGTTCTTCATCCCCGGTGGCGTGCCGCACTCGCCGCAGCGCGGGCCCAACACGCTGGGCATGGTGATCGAGCGCCGTCGCCCAGAGACCGAGAAGGAACACTGCATGTTTTTCTGCGAAGGGTGTGGCCATTTGGTCTACGACCGCCACTTCCACTGCAAGGACATCGTGAAGCACTTCGCGGCGGAGATGGAGGCATTCTGGTCCGACGAGTCGCTGCGCACCTGCACCAAGTGCGGCAGGTGCATCGAGAAGCCGCAGCCGCGGACGAGCAGTTCACTCGCGCAATAACGAAGCGATCGCCCTCCCGTCCCCGGCCCCGTCCCCGTCCCCGTCCCCATGCCCATGACCTGGACCGTCCATCCCGCGCGGGACCGCCCGGTAACCACCGTCATCACCTGCGCGGTGGTCGGCGCGATGTCCGCGCTCATCGCCACGCTGCAAGCGGACTGGATCTGGGGCGCGGGCGCCGCGGTCGTGCTCTTCATCGTCCTCAGCCCGTTTTTCCTGCCCACGAGGTACACCGCCGACGAGACTGGCATGACCGCCGAGTTCCCGCTGCGCCGCGTGAGAGTGCCGTGGGTCGATGTCAAGCGTTCGATTGTCGGCGCGCGCGGCGCACTCCTCGCGTCGACGATCCGTCCGCGGCTCCTTGGTCGTGGCGAACTGGTCGTGAGCTTCAGCGCCGATGCCGCGCGTGCGCGCGAACAGCGCGAGGCCGTGGAGCGACTGCTGGAATCAGCTCGGACCGCGGCGATCGCACAGGGGGCAGCCGATGGCGTCGCCGTCTGAGTCGGGCGGGCTGCCCGGGCCGGGCGAGTCGCGTGAACCGCCAGCACCCCAAGCACCGCCGCGCCGATCGTGGCGCGAGACCTTTCGCCACGCCTTCGCGATGGACGACCCCGACCACGCCGACCCGACGGAACCGGAGCGCGCGCTGGTGGATCGACTCTGCCGCGAGATCGTGCGCCGACACATGACCGGTCCCGCGATGGTCTTCTTGGAGTCGTACCGGCCGCTGGGTGGCGTGTCGGCGCAGGCGCTGCATTTCTTTCAGCCCTTTGGGTCCGTGTTTGTGGACCCGAAGGCGTGGGAGACGCTGGCGAAGTTTCTGGAACGCCGCGGCGCGGTCAACTATGTGTTGGCCAGGCTGGAGGAGATGGAAGCGTGAGTGGGAGAGGCAGCGGGACGACTTGACGGTGCCTAGATCGTCGCCGACTCGCTCCACAAGTTCATCAGTGTGGCAACGGAGTCTGGTGCGGATGTCGGTGTAAATGTCGGTGTAAATGTCGGTGTAAATGTCGGTGTAACGGACAGGATCTTGGCTCTTGTTGCCCAGTCGCCACAGTTATCGGCCAGCGAGTTGGCGACGATGTTGAACAAGACCACCAGGACCGTAGAGCGGCACCTCAAGTCGCTTCGAGAACAGGGCCGGTTGAGACGAGTCGGCTCCGACAAGACAGGGCACTGGGAAGTTCTTGGAAAGAGCCTATGAGCCAGGCCCCCAGGAGAGAAGTCGTCACGGGTCGAGAGCGACCCGAAGCAGCCACGGGTAGGCGCGGAGGCCGTGTCCTCTCGGTTCGGCGTCGCGCACGGCGTCACCGCACCACGGCGGCGCAGAGTCGCTCGCTCCGGTTCACCCCTCTGAAACGGTGGGAATCGTCCCCTTGTGGGATGAATCCCACCATTTCAAGGAAGGCCATCGCGCCGGACCGGCCTCACTCCAGCTCGGCCAGCCGAGCGGCGACTTGCGCGCTGCGCGTCACGCCGAGTTTGCGATAAATGCGCCGTGCAAACTCGGCCACCGTGTGTCGCGAGATGTGAAGCGCCCGCGCCACCTCTGCCTTGGTCTGGCCGCGCGCCAGCTGCGCCGCGACGGCGAACTCTCGTGTGGTGAGAATGTTGGTGGCGCTCTTGCTGGCAGCGTCGGCGACGTCGTTCGCCACTTGCGAGCCAATGATCTGCAGTGCCGGGAGCGGCAGCACGCCGGGGCGCAAGGGCACCAGGGTCAGGCTCACGTGGTAGTTGCAGTGTTGAGGCGTCCGGTCGGTCGCGGCATCCGGGCCGACGGCTTTCCTCGCCGTGGACTTCTTGGCGCATCGCGCATAGAACCGTTCCAGTCGCTGCACGATGCCCCAGAACTCCCGAACATCAGCCGGGTCGAAGTACACCGCATTGAAGGAGTCGCATTGGGAATCGGTGGGGGACCGCTCCTGCGGAGTCTTGGTCATTCGACGAATCTCCTCGGCACGGCTGGCACCGAAGCGGCCAACCAGCGATGCCCTCAGCGCCTCATCGCGGCCGTCGTAGGGCCTGAAGCTGACCGTGATCTCGTCCGCCGTCACCTGCCATGCTGGATGCGGTCTCTTACGCGCCGCACGAACCTGCGAGACGAGGTGAAGTCCTTCCAGGGCCGCAAGCGCTCTCGTCACGGACGCAGACGGCTGCCCGACCACACTTGCAAGTTCCTGCACCGTAGTGGGGCGGCCCAGTCGCCTCAGTGCTTCCCACAGAAGGAGGTGAGGAAGGGGGCCGATCGCATCAACAAGGCCGGGCGTCCGGATGTCGAGGACCCCGGGGTGGGATTGAAGTGCGGCCATGGATTGGAAACGGATCGTACGAGAGCGTCCAGTCCGCCTGTAGCACGAATGTGCTACACGACGCTGGAATGAGCAGCAGATCTCGTTGGAATGCTTGCGTCGGTTCCTTCCTGAATCATGTTGTCTTCAAACGCCGCAGTGGCGTGTGGTCGTTCACACGCACCCTCGCAATCGGAGAGTTCCAATGTCTGTCTCGATGCTCCGCGCCACATCGCCCTGCATTTGCACGCCGTTGGCGCGCCTCGGCGCAGCGGCCATGGGTGTTGTCTCGGTCGCCTGTCTCGCTGGCGCGGCACCCGCGGTCGCGGACACGAGCTTCGGGTACCGAATGGGAGTGAACGCATCGGGGCTTGAGTTTGCAGAGGGGAGCTTCCCGGGAACTCTGGGCACCAACTACATCGCTCCGACCGCCTCCGAGCTTGGCTACTACGCGGGCAAGGACATGGGAATCGTCCGCCTGCCATTCGCGTGGGAGCGGCTGCAGCCCACGCTCAACGGAGCGTTTGATGCGACCTACCTCGGTTACATCCAAACCGCTGTTGCCACGGCACGCGGTCAGGGCATGATGGTTCTCCTGGACCCGCACAACTATGCGATGTACAGACCCACCGGGCAAAACCGACATCACATCGGATCCAGCACTGTTCCCGTCTCGGCCTTCGTGGACCTGTGGACGCGACTGGCGCAGCTCTACGCAAGTGACCCGGGGGTTGTGTTCGGCCTGATGAACGAACCCGTGCAGTGGGATGACTACGGCGAGGAACTTCAGTGCGCCGAATGGGCTGGCTATGCCAACCAGGCCATCGCCGCGATTCGCGCGGCCGGCGCCATTGACAACTGGGTCTTCGTCCCCGGCAACTTCTGGACCGGTGCGTGGAGTTGGAGCTCTGCGACCGACACGACAGGGACCAACAACGCCACCGCGATGTTGGCGATCGTCGACAGCGCCGGCAAGTGTGCCTTCGAAGTCCACCAGTACCTGGACTCCAACTACTCCGGGACGAGCGACACATGTGACGCGTCCCACGGCGCGTCGGACCTGGCCACGTTCACCACATGGATGCAAAGCCACGGCCAGATTGGTTTTCTCGGCGAGATCGGCGCGGGGAGCAATACGACCTGTTACGACGACCTCAACGGTGTCTTCGACTTCATGGAATCGAACACGGATGTCTGGGCGGGCTTCACTTACTGGGCTTCGTCGAACTGGTCGATTCAGTTCAGCATCGAACCGACGAACTGGCAATACCAGTCGAACTCGACCCAGTCGTCGACCACGCCTCAGGACGCCACGATGATGACGCAGGTGCTGGCCGCTCGATACGCCCTTGCTGGCAGCGTCGGCGCGTGCGCGGGCGACTTGAACGCCGATCAGGTCATTGACGCGATGGACCTTGCGCGCCTTCTTGTGGTTTGGGGAGCACACCCGTTGGGCCACGCCGGAGACTTCAACATCGACCTGCAGGTGGATCACCTTGATCTTGCCCTGCTCCTGGAGAGCTGGGGCGCGTGCCCTTGAACTCCTAGGCCATCTGAAACGGTGGGAATGGTCCCCTCGTGGGATGATTCCCACCATTTCAAGGATGTCAACCGCGCCGGACGGGGTCCTCCGGACCACCAACTCTGGCAGCGAAGCCGCAAGTTGACGACCGGCGACACGACCGATACTCTTGGGGCTGAGTCTGACGAAGGCCCATTCACCGGAGTGTTCGGGCCATTGCGAACTTCAGATCGAAGTTGTCACGATGCGACTGGAACGCAGTTCGCTCGGGCGCGTGTGGGAGTCTGTCACTGGCCAGAGCGTGGCACAAACGATGACGTTGCTCTCGACCTCCGGCGATGGAGTTCATCTGGCTGAGATACATAGCCTGCAGGCCGGCGTCGATCAACAAGAGGTTATGGCGAACTCTGTGCTCATCGCGACGGTCACGTGGAGGGAGGAGAGTTCGATCTACTTGGGGCGGGCGTTCTTGGACGCGCCGCAAGATCCTGACGGTTCCTTTGTCGATGTGCGGCTGGCAGCTGGGGTTGTGACCAGCCTCACCGGTGAGTCAGAGGCCGCGTTCACCGCGCTCCTGCTGGATCTTCATGGGACGAATCAGGGTCAATTCGGCCCCGAGTTCCAAGGATCTCTCCTCCTGCCCGTCACCGCCGAGAAGCACGTCGATGCCGCCGTGCAAGTTGTGGATAGTGCCCAATCTGCCCAGGAGCAAGCCGGGACCAGCGGGACGATCGGTGTGGCTGGCGTGATCGCCTACACGCTCATTTGTATCGGCGAGAGTTTCGCCGAATATCTGGCGTGCCGCGCGGAGGCGCGTGTGAGGTACATTCGAGACTTGCGCGACTCCGGATGCTGGCCACCGCCGGAGGGTTTCGGTCCATGAGGCCCCTGCCTTGTTCCAACTTGTCAGAGGATGAACGCTGGTGCGTCGCCAAGTTGTGTCTCGTCATTGGCTGTTCCAGTGCTGGGGCGATGATCCTCATCGCCGGCGTGGCGATGTGGCTCGCGTGGAGAGCTGTTGCCTGGAGTGCTCTCGTGAATGGACCGACTTGTGGGCAGGTTCTCGCTGATGTCGGATGGTTGGCTGCCAGTGCTTGCCTGGCCATTGCTACTCCAGCCTGCATTGGCATCGGCCTCTCTTTGTACATCTGTCAGCGCCACCTGCGCAGTCGCACGGCGCGCGTTCGTTGAGTGTTGACGATCGCCCCCTCGCTGCTCCGGCATGTCACCCACACGCCGCCTCATCCAGGTACCACCGCATCGATCCCGCGACGGGCGTGATGCCGAGGATGGGGAGCTCGCGCCAGACGGGGCCCTCCGAAGCCAGCCTTGACTCAGCTCCCCGCCACGCCGCGCTGACTTTCTTGAGCGTCGGCGCCTTCTCCTCGCCAAGCGCCAGCACGCACAGCATGCGCGCGGCGTTGAGCAGCGGATAGGTCATCGTCATGCGGCGCGGCGGCACCACGGTCGGGCCATCATTCGTCGTGACCCACGCCTCGCGCTCCAGCTGCGCCGTGGACTGCGGGAACAGGCTGGCCGTATGCCCATCGGGGCCCATCCCAAGCATCACATAGTCAAGCCGTCGATGTCCCTCGGCTCGCTTGCCAAGCGCGGCGCGGAGCTCGGCGTCGTACACGCGCGCGCCCGCGACGGCTGCTTCAAGCGTCGCCGCACCGCTCGCGCCCACCACCGGCATCGGGTGCGCCTGGCTCCTGGGAATCCCCGAGTGTTCCACCAACAGGTCGCTGATGTGGCCCCAGTTGCTCTTGGGGTCGGAGTAAGGCACGCATCGTTCATCCACGATCCACAGGTGCGTCTGTTTCCACGGGAAGAGTCGCATCGCGGGGTCCAGCACCAGCCTTCGATAGAGCGGCATTGGCGTGTTGCCGCCAGAGAGCGCCATGTGAAACTCGCCAAACTCGTGGACGCACGCGATCGCCTGCGTGAGCAAGTCGTCGCCGCACGCGTCCATCGCGTCATCGTGCTGCGCGCGGACGATCACCTCGCCGGGAAGGGCGGGGGCGTTGGAGGCGGCGTCGTCGGCGAATGGGATTGGGGCGTTTGTGTTGGCGTCGGCGTTCGCGTTGGGATTGGCGTCGGTATTCATGGCGTCACCCGTTGGTGGCTCGTTGCTGGAGGAAGTCCTCGAGGATCGCACACGCAGCCAGCGCATCGCGCACGGACTTCTTCTGCCCGCGCGAGCGACCGGACTGCTTCATTCGATCCTCGGCGTCAAAGCTGGTGAGCCGTTCGTCTTGCAAGTGCACTGGCAGACCCGTGCGAGCGGCGATCTCTCGCGCCAGGTCCCGCGCCGCCGCGCTCCGGGCACTCTCCGTGCCGTCCATGTGCAACGGCAAGCCCAGCACGATCGCGTCGGGGCCGTGCGATGTCGTGATGCGCGCGACCGCCGCAAGCACCATCTCGCGAGTGCTCGCCTCCGCTACTTCTAGCGGCGTGGCGATTCGCAGCACATCGTCACCCGCGGCGAACCCCGTCCGCTTGTCTCCGGCATCGACGGCGAGGAATCGCATCCCGCAACTACCGCCACTCCGGCGGCAGCTCCTGGACCAGTTCCTTCACCCGCTCGCTCATGGAGGCTGGCACGATGAGCGTCGCTTCCGGCGTGTGCACGATGACCAGCCCCTCGCACCCGACCGCGCACACCAAGTGCCCAGCCTCGCGATTGACCACCATCGTGTCCTTGCATCCGACGGGCATGGCTTCGCCAGTGGCTCGATTGCCCTCGGGGTCTTCGCTCAGCAGCGTGGCGTAGGTGGACCAGCTGCCCACATCCTTCCACGACACGGCCATCGGCACGGTTGCCACGCTGAACTGCGTGTCCTGCGACGCCGGTTCCATGATCGCGTAGTCCACGCTGATCTTGGGAAGGGTGGGGTACACCGCGGCCAGCACCATCGACTGCTCCGGCGTGTCCCACGCCGACTGGATCTTCATGATGCCCGCGTGGTTGCTGGGGCGGAATCGCTTGAGCGCATCCAGAAACCCCTGCGCGTGGAAGACGAACATTCCGCTGTTCCAGCCAAATCGACCGCTCTCCACATACTCCTTCGCCCGCGGCAAGTCGGGCTTCTCGACGAACCGCGCGCATCGCACGGCGGGCGCGCTGCCGGGAATCGACCCGCCGTACTCCACATAGCCGTACTGCGTGGCGGGGAAGGTGGGCGTGATCGCAAAGGTGACCAGCCGGCTTGGATCGGCCTCGGCCAAGCGGAAGCCGTGGTCGATGCACTGCTGGAACAGGCCCACCGGTTCGATCACATGATCGGCGGTGAGCACGGCAAAGATGGCGTCTGGGTCGCGCTTGGCCAGAATCGCCGCGGTGAGCGCGACGGCATTCACCGTGTCGCGGCCCATCGGTTCGCCGATCCAGTTGGCGTCGGTGAGCGTGGGCAACGCGCCACGAATGCCATCGCGCCAGGTCTCCGCCGCGCACACCATGCGGCGATCATTCGGAATCAAGCCCTCCAGCCGTGCCGCGGCCAGTTGCAACAGGCTCTCCTCGCCGATCATCGGGACCAGCTGCTTGGGAGTCTGCGCGCGGCTCATCGGCCAGAGCCGAGTGCCGCTGCCGCCCGCCATGATCATGGCGTAGCGATTGGATGGTGGCGTGGGAGTGTTGGGCATGGAACGCAGGAAGCGTGGGTCAACTCCGCGACGATCGAATCCGCAGCGCGGAAGTCACAAGCGTATCCGCAGAGCGGGTTCCGTTCGAGGCTGGGGTCGATTCGGCGGCGCCGTCAATCTCGATCTCCATCGCCCGGAGGACCAGGTCCACGGCGACGGTCCGCTTTTCGCCCATCTGCATGAGGACCGCGACCGCGGCGGATGCCGTCTCGTCGAGTGCGGGCTCGGACTCGGCGGCTCGACGCGGAGCAACCGCCCGACCCGCGCGCGACGCCGGCGCCTGCGGTCCCACCAGCTTCTCCATCTTCTCGCGAAGTTCCAGCACGATCGTCTCGGCGAGCTTCTTGCCCACCTCGGGAAGCGTTCGAAGCGTGGTGGTATCGGCGGCTGCGATGGCTCGAGCGATCTGGTCGCCTGGAAGTTCCATCGCCCGCAGCGCACGCCGGTGGCCGATGCCCTTCACCGTCGTGAGCGCGTGAAAGAGGTCGCGGTCCTCCGGCGACGCGAACCCAACCAGCCGCGGCTCAAGGCTGGAGCCACCCACCTGTCCATCGAAGGTCATCCATGTGTGCAGGACGGCGGGTTCCTCGACCAGCCCCATCCACCTCGCGCGGTCACACGCCGGAACCAGCACCTGCACACACACCGGACCGATGCGCAGGTGCACGGAGTCGTCGTCCACCGCCTCAACAACGCCTGCGATGCGAGAAATCACTCGGGGAGGTTACTGCGGGGGGTGGGGGGGCTCTGCGTGCCGGCCGCTCTCGTGAGAAGCGGATCACCCCGCTGACGCGGTGGGATTTGTCCCGTTTCGGGCGAAGTCCCACCGCACCAGAGCACTCCACGGGATGGAACGACAGGCGCGGGGTGTTCCCCCCTCACCCCCGCCGACAGGCCCCCGGATCCCCCCAGTCCGGAAGTCCACATCGTCACAAACAATGCAAATTCGTCATGAGATGTCGAAATTGCATGGTAGGGTCTTGGCATGCTTGATCGACCGCACCACCTCAAGGCTGTGCGCCGGCTGCTCAGGTCGTTCCAGGCTGTGGCCATCCTTGGGGCGAGGCAGGTGGGGAAGACCACGCTGGCGAGGTCACTGAGCGAGGGGCTCGCTGGCGGGTCACGCCACTTCGACCTTGAGTCGGACCGCGACTTTCGCTTGCTTCAGGATCCGGAGCCAGTGCTCTCCCCACTCAAGGGCCTCGTCGTCATCGATGAGGTGCAGCGGCTTCCGTCGCTCTTCCAACCGCTCCGGCCGCTGCTTGATCGCCGACCGCTTCCAGCCAGGTTCCTCTTGCTTGGAAGCGCGTCACCCGAGGTCGCCACGCACGGGAACGAGAGCTTCGCCGGCCGGATCGCCTACCACGAACTGGATGGATTTGGTCTCGATGAGGTGGGCGAGGGGCTCTGGACACAGCTCTGGCTGCGGGGAGGCTTCCCACGATCATTCCTGGCCAAGTCCGATCGAGACAGCATGGAATGGAGGCGAGCGTTCGTCCAAACCTATCTCGAGCGCGACGTGCTCGATACGGGACTGCGCATGCCTCCGGCAGAACTGCGGAGATTCTGGCAGATGCTGGCGCACTGGCACGGCCAGCGGTGGAACGCGTCGGAGTTCGCCCGGGCCTTCGGAACCTCCGAAGCCACGGTCCGCCGGTGGCTCGAGACGCTTGACGGGTTCTATGCCATACGGATCCTCCGACCCTGGCATGCCTCCATCGCCAAGCGCCAGGTGAAGTCGCCGAAGGTCTACATTCGTGACAGCGGGATGCTTCACGCCCTGCTCCACATCGGTACGCCGACGGACCTGAGGGAACGCCCGCAGGTCGGTGCGTCGTTCGAGGGATTCGTCATCGAACAGGTCATTCACGCGACCGGCGCGCGCCCGGGCGAGGCGTACCACTGGGCGACCCCGCAGGGCGCGGAATTGGACCTTCTGCTCGTCCGAGGCAAGAAGCGCATCGGCGTCGAAGTCAAGTGCACGGAGGCCCCGGTGGTCACAAGGTCCATGGAGCATGCGAAGGAAGACTTAGCCCTCACGAGACTGTGGGTCGTGCACCAAGGGTCATCTCGATTCCGGATGCGACCTGGAATCGAGGCACTCCCCGTGTCGGAGCTCAACTGCCTCCGCCGGGAGCTGGCATGACCGGCATGACCGGCATGACCGGCTAGACCGAGTGGACGAGTCGGCTTGCTCGCCCCCGCTTCCGCCCCCTCACCCCCGCCCCGCCAAGTGTTCCAGCGGCGTGTCGTCCAACGGCCAGTCGAGCGCCTCGGCCAGCGCCTCGCGCACTTCCTTCACGAGGGCCTCCGCCGCCGTGGTGCCCACTCCCGCACCCGTCACCGGCGGATCGAACACTTTCACCAACCTCACGCGCGCCCTCGACGGCTTGAAGAGCGATCCCGCCGCCGTGCGGCACTTCGGCGTTCCTTCGATCGCCACCAGCACGACCCGTGCACCAGTCTTCACCGCCATCGAGCCAAACCCGCCGAGGAACGGCCGGATCGCGCCGGGCGGTCGCTCGATGCCGCCCTCGGGAAAGAGCCCCAGCGCATGCCCGTCGCGCAGGTGCCGGATCGCCTCCACCGCGCCGCGGGCGTCGCGCGCGTCGTAGTGGACGGGAATGATCCGCTCGTATCGCCAGAACCAGTTGGCCCACGGCGACATCATGTCGGCGGCCATGAACCACCGAATCGGCCGGCGCGTGGTCAGCTGCACCAGGATGGGGTCGATCCCCGCAGTGTGGTTCCCCACGATGATGACCGGCCCCGGCGTTTCCATCGCCGCGCGGATCGCGGGGTCGTCGATCGACCCGCCGCCGTGGAGGAGTCGCACCAGTGTGCGCGCGAACAGGATCAGGAGCCCGTCGGCAACGGTGGGGCGACGCAATGCGCGCAGTCGGCACGGCAGTGCGCACAGCCAACCCGGCAATGCGCGCAGCCATCCAAGCGGGCCGAGCCGAGGCTGGCATGAGGCGTCGGTCGGCGATGGCATGCACGGATTATCGCGGCAACCCCCTCCTAGTGGTGACTTCGTGAAGGATTCCTTGACGATCCCACCACTAGGACGCCAAAGGACCCGTGAACGACCCGCGGCCGCCGCCCGATCCGCTGCTTTGCGACGCGACATACCGTCGTCGATCGCTACGATTCAAGCCGCATGACCGAGGGCGGCTCAACCCAGCCAATTGGCCCACCGCGCCGCCGGAGCGCTCTTTGGAGCGCTCCCTGGATCCCTCTCGCGGGAGCCCTTACGCTGCTTGCCCTCGTCGCGGTCGCGCTGCTGGCGATCCCGCATGTCTGGAATGCCGTTCAGTTGGTGGTCGACCGCCAACCGCCGAGTGTGTCACTGGAGTTCGAGGTGGATGGCGTTCGGCTGGAGGGACTCGTGGTGAACGGCGTACGTCAGGAAGGCCTCGAGGTCACAGTGCCGCCAGGGGCGCCCGTGCGCGTGTTCGCCTCCGTTACGGACGACTGTGATCCCGCTCCGCGACTTCGGTTGCAGTTGAGTCCCGATGTCTTGGTACAGCAGAGGGCGGACTGCGCGGGTGCGGCGCTGCAGGATGTCGCGGTCGAGGAGGTGTTACCGCTCCCCTGCGAGGGTTGGTACCACCTCCTGGTGGATGTGACCGACCGATCTGGCAATGGACTTGTCTTTCCGGCAACGATTCGGGTGAGTTCGGGCCCTCAGCGAGATGCCGGCGGCGCGGTAGTCCGCGAGTGGAGTTCCTCGATTGATGATGCCGGTGCCCTCAGGGTTGATGGTGATGTCCTCTACTGGGCGCCCGGAGACGTGACCAGGGTGCGCCCCTCGGACGTGTCAGCCACCCTCATGCGTGAGGGTGTCCAGGTGCTCAGTGATGCGCTGGGCGCACCGGCGAGGATCATGCCCACACGCACTGAGTCTGATGCGCGCGGATTCGCCGTGCTCCACTTCGCGACGCGACTGGATGGCCCGTTCACGGCCGCGCCCAAAGGGATCTGGGTCATCGTGCGATCCGGTGCGACGAATGAGCCAGGCGTAGGGTCGAACATCCTCCTCAACGACTTGGCGCCGGTCCCGGGGGCCGAGCGTGTGGCCGAGAGAGCGATCCGTAGGTTGCGCAGTGTGGACCCGTCACCCGAGCCGGTTTCTCCGAAGTCGCAGCCCGCAGACTGAGCGAATGACGAGCCGACCCGCGTCGCTCGGCTATCGCGCGTGCTTGCGCGGTTCGCGGAAGAGCCAGATCATGAACAAACACGCTCCCGCGCAGAAGAGCAGCACGGATAACCACCCCTGCACGCCGACCCAATCGGGTTGTGGCGGAGGATGCTGCGCACGAGCAGCTGACATGTAGATGCCGAATGCTTGAGCCGCTCCTTCCAGCAGCAGGCCGAGTGTTCCGAATCCGACGAGTCCAAGGGAACACCACAGGAGCTGCGCCGACCGGGGGCTGATCGAATGTCGCGACGGCAGCGGGCCGGATCCGCACTCGGGGCAGGTACTACGGGCGAGACCAGCCGATGAATGGCCGCAACGCTCGCAGACACCATGGATCGCCGAGTTCCTGATGACCCAGCGCGCCAGTCGGAAACAGGCCATGGCGGAGACCACGGAGGCAACCACGAGCACGGCGGTGCCAGCGGGGTGAACCACCCACCTTGGGAATGCGATCCCCCTTGTGTTTGCGATTGTTCTGCGGGGTGACAGGGTCAGCCAAGGCCCAATGCCGACATCGACAGCCACGATTGACCCGGTGAAGTCCGTTCTCCGATCGTGCTGAAGAACAGCGAGTCCGCCCACGAAGAGGGTCCAGATCAACGCAAACAGGGCGCCTGCGGCCAGTGTTCGGTTCCGCCGTCGGATCACTGGCCGCCCCCGCACAACGCAAGTCTGTCCGCGAACTGCAAGGCAGCAGCGTCGATGCAGGCATTGCGGTCGGCATGAGCCGTTGCCAAGCACCCTGCGCGGATGACATTCGCTTGCCGGCTGCAGGAGAGTCTTGCGGCCCCGGCCGATTGAAGGGCGCTCCTGTAGGTGAGAGCGCAGGTGAGTTCTAACTCCGCAATGACCGTGAGGCACCCCAGCTCACAGAAGAAGATCCCCCATCCGCCAGTAGCGGCAAGGCACGTCAAGAGGCAGACGGCCCCACCAGCGACGGATAGCCTCATGCACCACTCAAAACTGGACAGGGCGCCATCGACGGCCGAGTTGTATGCATTGTTGCAGAGCTCAATGGAGGCCGTGTACACAGCATTGCAGATGGATACTTTGGTGTTGTGCAAGTCGTTGCAAGATCGAACCTCCGCCTCATAGTCTGCAATGGCTTGACCAACGCAATCACTGTTCGCGGGGACGACGGGCGGGGCCGGAACATCGTCACGGAACCCATCATCATCCGGTAATGTCCCCTGCATAGGGCTGATCGTGGTGAGTTCGAGGAGCGGACTCGCAAGTTCGGTGGGATAGGTCGGGAGGAAACTCCAGTGAGTGAGCCCATCCTGATCCCGCACCGAGGCGATGACGCCGAATGAGTGAGCCCGCGAGGCGGAGGTGGACAGGAGCGCTACTGCCCATGCGATGGAGATCCGGCGACCAGCCACCAAACGAGAGATGTCTTCAGGCAGCTCCAACTGGGTGAGGTCCACCTCCCCCCATTGCAAGAGCGTGAGTTCGAACGTCTGTCCAAACTGATTCGCCCCAGGGTAACGCCCGGGTCCAGTGACCGGTTCCGAGAGTTCATAGGTCCAATGCTCAGATTGCCACGGTCGGTCGAAGAGGCGTTGGAACAACTCCTCATGAGCGCTAAGAACGTCGCTTGCCGTAAGGGGTAGGACCTCCGCAAGCGCCGGGGCCGGCTTGATGGCCAATACGCGATGACCATGGAGAAGACAGCGAGGAGGGTCCAGTTGGCGATCCTGATGGCACTGCCGCGCCGAAGCGCTTGTCGATGTGATGGCCTTCGTCCTGGCAAGCACGGCCCCTGGCGTGTGTTGTTCACGACTGAATCCTCTGCGGGCGCGGATCCGGACCAGTTCCCAGAGCGATGGGATCCTGGAGTTCGCCCACACTCCCAGCTGGACGAACAGACTCATGGTAGGAGTCACAAGTCAAACGCGACGAGTGGAGGCACAGGCCGGCCCGGTGGCGCATCCTGGGCGAGGCGGGTTCGAAGCACCGGCCGGCGATGGCATGAGGGGATGATCGCGTGACGGAGAGATCGGTGTCTGGTGGTAGCACAACGCACAGTCCGAGTGGCGCGGCCATGCCTTGACACCCCCCCCGGGGGGGGGTAGTGTGCAGTTGCCGCCACGCAGGCGGGCCGGGGCAGCCGGGAGCTGCCGAACCGAGAACTGCCGGATCACCGCAAAGTTGGCCGGCTGATTCTTGCTCCGTGGAAGGACTGATAGTCATGAGACTGCCATCGTGGATTTCACACGTGTCCCGATTTGTTGTCTTGATCCTCGCTCCGAACGTTGCGTCTGGTAGCGGGTTGCTTCGCTCAAGCGCTCGAGAGTCAGGTCTCTCATGGTGCTGCAGTCCAGATACGCGGCGGGCAAGTCGATCAGCCTCGAGCATCGATTCTGCGCGAGCACGGCAGGTCGACTACTACTGGAACAGAAGGGTGGGATTCATGAACCATTGCCTGGCAACCCTTGGCGCGACTGCAATGTTCTGCGCCCCTTCAGTGGCACAATCGCACCATGTCGCATGGTCGAGGATAGAGACTGGCGTCTGGACGATGCATCCGATCTACTCGGAGGGCGCGGACGGAGTGATCGCAACTGACAATCTCCTTTCGCTTGCCGACCCAGGTAGCTTGGTTGGCGACAACATCGTCGCAGTGTGGTGTCGGCGTGGCGCTGGGGGCTGGACGACGAAGTCGTGGGAGACTTCTGACCCATGGGAGGCGGTCAAGTTCGTGAAGCAGGAGTTGGAAATACCCGATTCCGAAGATGAACGTTGGAACCTCGGTGGAAGCGGCGCTGGAAACTTGAACGCCGTAGTGCCGAAGGACTTCGCGGGAGGGGTCCTTGCCGACGATCCTCTCGCGGCGCTGATCGCGTCCTCACCCGACCGAGACGCGATCGTCGACATCCTCGTGGGAGTCGGGTACAAAGCGGCTGCTCTTCCGGTGGAGAGGGGCGACGAATGCACGACCGCGGAAAAGCTCGATTCGCTGGCGAGCGAAGCGACGCGGATGGTCGCCTCGGGTGACCACGCGGTCCTCACGCTGGGGGCAACCGATGTCACGTGCGAGGTTCTGACTGGAATACCTCGGGGGCCGGCGCCTGTGAAGCCAGCTCAGCCGGCTACACCGCCGGTGTGGAGTCCCCCGGGCACCGTGCCGACCGCACCTAGTTGGATCCCAGGTGGGTGGCCGGCCGCACCCGGATGGGGATGCCGAACCGTCCCAATCTTTGGCGGCGGGACGAACTGCATCTGTTCAAGGATCCAGCGATGGGGGAGATGGGAGAGCACGACGTGCCGATTCCTGTTCTGGACTTGGACGTGCGTGAAGTGGCACGAGATCTGGGAGTTGGAAACATGCACCAACATCGACACCGCGTGCCCGTCGGGAGGCCCGCCCGCGGCAGGAAGCAGTTGCAGCAGTTCGTACTGAGGCTCGTGCATGTGGTACCGACGGTCTAGCTGTCATCCGGCCATGCGCGCGGCGCGCCAGTGGGTGCTCGCCGGGAGCGTGTCGGCGCTCGCCTGTGCCCTTGGCTACGGGCTCGGCTTGTCCGTTCTTGTCAACTGGCTCGTGGAGGCTCATCGAGAATCTGAAGGCTTGGATGGAGTCGGAGTGCTCCGGGAGCACGCGGCTGAACTCCTCGTCTTTCGATATGCCGCCGTCGATCCGTCCACCCGTGCCTTGCGGTGGGACTACATCTTTGAGATGACCTGGCTCGGGGTGTCGTTGGCGCTCGTGCTGTTCGCAGCGGCGACGGTCGGGCTGCTGGCAGCACGTCATGGCGCCAGCGTGTTCGTCCCTATTCGACTCCGCAATGTTCCCCGAGAGGACATGGCCCTCATCCGGGCACGTTGGAAACGGGTGGTTCGATCATCTGCGCCGCGCGCGTGGTTGGTGGCCATTGTCGGACTCGGGATTGGGCTCTCAGGTTCGTTCGTAGGCGCATGCTCCGCCGCCTGGTCGTACGAATTGCGGCTCGAAGCGGCGTGGGCGCGCGGGGCACCACAGACGGCGAGAATGCCGCACCCGATCGCCGGCCCCTTCGCCTTCGTCGACGGGGCATGGGTGGTCGGTGGGACTGCATTGGCGGCCGGGTTGATGACAGCGGTGCCCGCTCGCCGCAGGCTGCGACGCACAGGCGAGTTCGCCGTGCGGTGGTGCCGATGTTGTGGGTTTCCGGCGCCGACCCAGTGGCGTACTCGCCACGGCGATCCCGCAATTCGGCCGGGGCCTGTAGAGCCGGGCCGCTGCCCGGAGTGTGGATCGCAGCGACACCATCCTGCCGAAGGCTGATGAGAGCGACCCGTTCAAGCGATGTGCTTCGATGCGCGGCCTAGTCGGCACGATTCTGCGATACAGGCACGCGGCCGTCGTGGTGGTGCTCCTTGACCTCGGAGTCTCGGAACTGGCGCGACACCTGCCGGTGGCGAGCGATTCGGCCACACGACTTGGATTGCTCGTCCTCGTCTGGGTGCTTGGAGGAGCGGCACTGTGGTGCAGCTGTGCTGCGACACTCCTCAGGTCATCCGTTCTCCCGAAGGGCTCGGCCGACCGGAGCAGGAGTTGTCCGTCCTGTGGACATCCGTCGGTCAACGACCTGTGTAGCGAGTGCGGGTCCAGCGCTACGCCTGTCGAGCGCTTCCGGATGAGCCACCGCGTGTCAGGGCCGGGAGGTCGTTGCCTCAATCGGTTCGCCGCGGTCGCCGCGGTGGCGCTCTCAGTCGCTCTCCTCGCCGGGGTTGCGCTCCTCCTAGGTGTGCTTGCTGGCCGGATCCCCTGGCTGACCTGTTTCGCCATGCTGCAATCGATTGCTCGCCTGGCGCTGATCGTGGCAGCGGTGCCCCTCTTGGCATGGAGCCTGCTCTCCAATCGTGCGCCAGTCGAGCCTGTTGACAAGGCCTGCTGAGTGGATCTCCAGTTTCCTCGGAGCGACTCCCCCACGCCCCCTCGATCAGCCAACCCACACCCGCATTCTGGTACCCTCCGCCGGAATGGGATCTTGGCGGCAAGGTGCCGTCGAAACCCCAGAAATCCGCCCTTGCCGCGAGGGCTTTGCCCTCGCCGCCCTCGCCCCCCTGGAAGCCGCCCGATGCCTCGTCGCGACGACATCCACACCATCCTCATCATCGGTTCCGGGCCCATCGTCATTGGACAGGGCTGCGAGTTTGACTACTCCGGCACGCAGGCGTGCAAGGCGCTGCGCGCGCTGGGGTACCGCGTGGTGCTGGTCAACAGCAACCCCGCCACGATCATGACCGACCCCGGCGTGGCCGACGCCACCTACATCGAGCCGCTCACCCCCGAGTTCGTCGAGCGGGTCATCGTCCGGGAGCGGCCCGACGCGATCCTGCCCACGGTCGGCGGGCAGACGGGCCTCAACCTCGCGATGGACCTCCACGCGCGCGGCGTGCTCCAGAAGCACGGGGTCGAGCTCATCGGCGCCAAGCCCGAAGCCATCGCGCTCGCCGAGGATCGCGAGCTGTTCAAGAGAGCGATGGAGGAGATCGGGGCGCAGTGTGCGCGCGCCGACGTCGCCACCACGGTGGCCGAGGCCGAGGCGATCGCGCGCGACATCGGCATGCCCGCGGTCATCCGCCCGAGCTTC
>SXGU01065090.1_pt1 | contig 47443 bp, 48 predicted proteins | sample 3174531 | NCBI WGS metagenome assembly SXGU01 (sample SAMN11356863, study PRJNA531348) | freshwater metagenome | isolation source: freshwater sample F1-140 | place: China: Fuxian Lake, Yuxi | collected 2017-12-25 | reverse complement strand
TGTGAAGTAATAGCTTTTTCTAATTGAGAAACATTCATATTAAAAGTGATAGGGTCGATATCAATATAAACTGGAGTTGCACCTGCTAATACAATTACTTCTGCGGTAGCAATAAAAGAAAAGGCCGTTGTAATGACTTCATCACCTGTTTTAATTCCCAGTGACATCAGGGGCAATAAAAGTGCATCAGTTCCATTAGCGCAGGCAATTGCAAAGGGACTTCCTGTAAATTTTTGCAAAGCTTGCTCTAGCTCAACTACCTCAGGACCATTTATATATGCTCCATGGTCTAAGACTTTTTGAATTCTTTGATCAATGGAAGTTTTTAATACTTTGTATTGAGTTTTTAAATCTATAAACGGAATTTGCATGAAAATCTCCTTGTTGAAACTAAATTATTGCTCGACAGATATAATACTCTCATAGCAAAAATTAAAAATCTAGTGAGCAAAATTGGATACAGAACCGTGCTTCAATAAATTTATAATTAGTCTACAAGTTGTTTTTTAACAACTCTGTTTGATTTAAAGTTTTAATGTTAAAAATGTGTCAACCAAATTTTATTTATATGCTCTAACAATTGTGGCATATCAGATAATTTGATTGATGTTGGGCCATCACAAAGTGCTTGATCTGGGTTGGGATGACATTCAACAAAAATCCCATCAACACCAACTCCCATTGCTGCACGAGCAAGTGCTGGTGCTAAATCGCGAGAGCCGCCACTGGTACCATTATTTGCTCCAGGTCTTTGCGTAGAGTGTGTCATGTCCATTATTACTGGTTTTCCTAATTCTCTCATTTCAACCAATCCAGTCATATCGTTTATTAATCGATTATAACCAAATGTAGTGCCTCTCTCACATAATAAAATTTTATTATTACCAACAGCTTCGGCTTTCTTTATGATAGGTCCCATATCCCATGGAGCCATGAATTGACCTTTTTTAATATGCATTACTTTATTTGTTTTAGCAACTTCAACTACTAAATCAGTTTGACGACATAAAAATGCAGGAATTTGAATCACATCTGCAATTTCAGCAACAGCTTCAACTTGAATTGTTTCATGAACATCAGTTAAAAGCGCACAACCAACTTTTGATTTAATTTTATCAAGTGCAGATAACGCTTGTTTCAAACCAGGTCCCCTAAAGCTTCCAAGACTTTGACGGTTTGCTTTATCAAAACTACATTTTAAAATCCAAGGTATTCCCATTTGGGTGGTCACTTTTTTTAATTCTTGAGCTACTTCAATTACCATTCCTTCATCTTCGATGATGTCTGGACCAGCAAAAAGATTCCATTTTTTAAGCGTTCCCCACTCGAAATTTCCGTAGGGGGTATTCATTTGTACTGGTGCCACTGGTTGTAGTTTTTGAATCATAAAAAAACCTTTCAATTTATTATCTATCTTCATGTTTTTAGGGAGGGTGATTTTTCAATCACTCCGTATTATAACAAGAGCTATATAAACTTACAACATAGAAATCAAATCTTAATGTTAAAGGTGAACACCAAAAACTAATGTTGCCTCTGCCGTACCTGTATCTATTTTTTTGTCTTCAATATTTAATGCAGTTGAATCATTAAAAAAATTCAAAGATGAATAAAATTTATCTCCATTATATCCAAGACCTACTTTTACATTTAATCCATTAGTTGGAATAATTTTATTTATTTGATTGGAATTTATTAAATAAACTTGTTTCTGCTGACCGCCTGCAAAAATTAATTGTGTCGCTAAAAAAAAGTTATTAAAAACTAAAGCATAGGCTCCACCAAAACCCAGTTTCAAAGTCGTAAAATCACCTCTTTTAAAATCATGGATACTCGAATATATAGACATCAATTGATTTGGAATAAGAGTAGTGTCAGCATCTATGTGATGAATATCAAATCCGCCATAATAAAACCAAGTTCCTCCACTTTCTTTTTGCCATCCATTTTGCTCAAAACATGCAGATAATGAAAATTCCTCTGGATTTAAACTCCTAAAATACTGACCACCATAATGTTCAGTATGCATATCAGGTCTTTGCATATAACTGTCTTGTCCAACATACTGTGGGTCAATTTCAGAAGAGTTTTTAATGTAATATCCCTGATATTTTTGGTAATAAATATCAAAAGTATTTTGTTCTTTAAAAAAACGGAATTGATAATCTGCTCCCTTTGTTTCACCTTTAGATAAAATACTTTTTTCATTAGCCCTTGAAGCAAAACTTCCGCTCAAACTATAACCCAAATATGTTACGCCTACTAATAATCGTGTCACAGAATTGGGTTCATAATCTATTGAAGTAAGATTCTGATCTTTCTGATCACGAAACGTATTTTGTAGCGTTGCAGATATTATTCCAAATTTAAATGAGGGTTGGTTTTCACGGGGGGTAGACCACTTTGCACCTTTAGAAAGCGGAGAGATTAAAAGTAATAACAGATAAATTAAGACTAACCTTAAATGATCAGATAAAGATTTCATATATAATATAGAATACTTTGGACTAAAAACTATTCAACAATTAATTTTTTATAATACGGGGTGATTGAGAATGGCAATTTTCGGCTTTCAAATTAGAGGATTTATACGATTTATAAAATAATTATGTTCAATTTTTAAGACAAGTACAGATATCGCTGACAAAGTACTTAATTTTTTATAGTTACAACTTTGTATTACAGAAGAACCTAGACAAGAATTTTCAAAAGGAATAAAAATGTATAAGAAAAAATTGATTATAAAAAAAATAAATATAGTTTTTAATTTTATTCTAATCATTGCTGCACTTGTTTTATCATCCCCTTCTTATAGCGCTGAAACGCCAAGAATACCTGCTCACTTAATTGGTCTCTCACCGAATGCACCACGCTGGGAAACAAAATCAAAATCTTTTGAAAGTTTACAGTCCAGAAAATCATGGACTATTTTTACTCGTGATTTTCTTAAGAACAATGCAACTTCATTATTAAATGGTCCCAAAGATGTTACAACTTTTTGCAAACATTATTTTACATTAACTGAACTAGAACATAAATTAGATTTTTGGACTTATTTTATTTCTGCAGTTGTTCAACTCGAAAGTGATTTTAATATGACAACAAGTTATCACGAGTCTTCACTTGGTGATGATGAATTAACAAAAAGACCTGTGCGGAGTGAGGGGCTAATGCAAGTCTCTTACCAAGATAAACACTACCCTTTTTGTGATCAATTCAATTGGGAAGAAGATAAAAATAAAGAAATAAATGATCCAACAAAAACCATTTTTAATCCTTTTTTAAATCTTGCTTGCGGAATTGGAATCATAAATAATCTCGCGCAAAAAACAAATCATATTATATTACAAAACGCATACTATGATGTTTTAAGATATAGATCAAAACGGTGGGGTGAAGATCAATTACCAGTTGATAAAATCATCGCTTGGACACAGAGTTTGCCTATGTGTAAAAATCCGCAACCAACTCAACCTCCAAACCCTCCATTAGATGGATCACCCAATAATTCAATTCCAATTACCCAACCTCAACAACCAAACATTATCGAAAATAACTTTAATACATTTCCAATAGCTGATGAAAATTCAGATATTATTTTGGAAGATCTTTTCAAACATGAGACTATAATTTGAAATGAAGATTAGACTCCATGTCTAAATTACCATGAATAATACTTAGGCTGATAGCATTTTGGTTCAACTGTATTCTTACCTTCTGCTTGAGGAGGTGTGCAATAATATAGATCATTCATCCACCAAAATCCTTTTTTAACCCATACTGATCCGTCTTGATTTGCTCTATCAACAATTGACCAATGACCACAACTTGTAGTTAAAAATAATAAAATTATTAAAAAAATTTGCCTCATTACCAATACCCCTTCAAAAAATTCTAACTTTTAACTAAATCACAATACGAGTTTTAATTGAGCGATTTAATTTTTCGATTTCAGTTGCAACCCTTGTTGCTTCTGCTTTTTCTAAATCCATTACCATATAACCAATTGAGGCATCAGTTGCTAAATATTGACCCAAAATATTGGCTCCATTTTTTGATACTATATTATTAATTTCACCTAGAACACCTGGTTCATTTTTATGAACATTTAAAATTCTTCGACAACCTTTATGCACAGGTAAATCAACATTTGGAAAATTAACAGCACCAGTAGTTGAACCGTTTTTAATATATTGTGACAAACTAATAGCAACCTCAACACCAATGTTATATTGCGCCTCTTCTGTACTACCACCTATGTGAGGAGTTAAAATCACATTTGACATTCCTTGAAGTGGTGATTGAAATTTTTCTTTATTTGAAGCCGGCTCCAACGGAAACACATCAATCGCCGCACCGGCAATATGCTTTTCTTTTAGTTTTGCAACGAGAGCATCAATCACAACCACCGTTCCACGGCTGGCATTGATTAAATAAGATGAAGGCTTCATCAGAGTGAGTTCTCGTTCACCGATCATATCTTTTGTTTGTGCAGTTTCTGGAACATGCAAACTTACAAAATCTGCTTGCGATAAAACATCTTCAATGGTGGACATTGCGATTGCATTACCAAGAGGAAGTTTTTTAACAACATCAAAAAAGATCACTCTTAATCCTAATGACTCTGCAAGTACGCTCAGTTGACTTCCTATGTGGCCATATCCAATGATACCTAATGTTTTACCACGAACCTCTCGTGATCCAACTGCTGATTTTATCCACTCACCTTTATGCGCACCTGAATTTCTATCTCCAAGTTGACGAGACAAAGCAATAATTTCAGAAATTACAAGTTCAGCAACACTTCTAGTATTGCTGTAAGGAGCATTAAACACCGGTATACCTAAGTGATTTGATTTTTCTAAATCTACTTGATTAGTACCTATACAAAAAGTTCCGATAGCTAAAAGATGATTGTTAAGTTTTAAAAAATATTCAGTTAAATTTGTCTTTGAGCGAATTCCCAAAACTTGAAACTCTTTACTTAATTTTATTAATTCTGATTCATCAGGAGAATGGGATAATAAAGTTACTTGAAAACCCTCGGACTCTAATTTTTCTTTTGCAACTTCATGAATAGCTTCAACTAATAAGATTTTAACAGGTGGATGATTAGTCATTTTAATTTTCCTTAATAAAAAATTAACTGAGTAGTTAACTTTACGCTCAATTTTAAATTTACACCTATAATAACTTAAACTTTAGTCCAGTTCATCTTATAAATAATTAAATTAAAATGTAACATCACGCAAAAGCACTAGTGAAAATTTCTTACTCCATGCATCCTGTATGTATGGTTATAAATTCCAAAAAAAATAATTATGTTTTACTCCTAGTCGATGATGATCAATTAATTTCACAAAGTATAAAAACAATAATGCCACCAGAGTGGAAAGTTGTTACTGTACAAAATCCTGATGACGTAAACTATACTTTTCCATTTCACGCAGCATTTATTGATATGCATTTAACAGGAAATATAAATATTGCTCCTGGTTTAAAAATTGTCGAAAAATTAAGAAAATCTCATCCACTCTTAGAAATCTATGCGATTTCAGGTAACTTAAGCATTGAACTCATGGAACAAGGTCTCGCTGCTGGAGCACAAAAATTTTTTGCAAAACCACTAGTCGCAGAAGAAATATTGAATCAACTTTCTAAAGTTGAAGCTCTTGTTCAAATTCGAAATGTAGCTCATCAATCTCAAAGTTATAATTCTGCTAAATGGATTGGGCATTCAAATGCCTCAGAAAATATTCGTAAACAAATTGCAAATCTCAGAGGCGAACATGGTCCAATTTTAATTGAAGGAGAATCTGGATGCGGCAAGGAGGTCACTGCTAAATTACTTCATAACCAAGAATCACTTCGACCACTAATTTCAATCAATATCGCAAGCATACCTGAAAATCTTTTTGAGTCCGAATTATTTGGACATATGAAGGGGGCTTTTACTGGTGCAGATCAAAATAAAATTGGCATCATCGAAGCCGCGCAAGATGGTGACTTATTTATTGATGAAATTGAAGCTCTACCATTGAATTTACAAGCTAAACTTTTGCGTTTCTTAGAATCTGGCGAAATAAAAAAAGTTGGCGCAAAGGAATCTCAACTGATTAATTGTAGAGTGATTTGCGCTTCCAATCGCAACTTACTTGAAATGGTTAAAAATAAAGAGTTCAGAGAAGATTTGTATTGGAGAATTGCTGGAAAAAAAATTACATTACCCCCTTTACGTGACAGATTAGAAGATATTCCAATACTAGCAGATTACTTTCTTCAGTCTGAAAAATTAAAGCGAAATAAAAGTTTTGCTCATGAATCCATAGAACTCATGAAAAAATATAGTTGGCCAGGAAATGTCCGAGAATTAAAAAGAGTTTGTGAACAAATTTTAATTTCTTCACCACTTCCCATAATAAGACCTGTTGATATTAAACCTATGATAATTTCAAATTCTGCAGAGAATGATTCTGTAACTGGCCAAATAGATTTTACATTGGGATTTGGAGAAATCATCAATCGGCATGAAGCATCAGTTATAAAAATGGCTCTTTTAAAATGCGGAAGCGATGTAGAAAAAACCGCCGATTTCTTGCAAATATCAAAATCTAATTTGTATAAAAAAATAAAAGACTATAATATCACATAACAAAGGAGACTTTGATATGAATATGATTGATGGCGCTTGGTATAGTGAAGTCTATCGTCAAACGGTTTTTATTGTCTTAGCTTTTATTTTTATTTCAGGATTTATAGTTTATTTTTTTAGAAACAAAAATCATTATTTTATAGCCTCGTGGGCAAGTATTAAAAGTTGGTTAATAGCAGCACCATTACTCTTTGGTGCATTAGGTTTACCAAGCCCATTTCCATTAATAACTCTTACTTTGCTAGCAATTTTCGGCGCAAAAGTATTTTTTCAAATTTTAGGAATGTACCATCGCTCTTGGTTTGTTTTAATTTGCTACTTTGGAATATTTTGGTTAGCATATTGTGTTCATACAAATCAAATAGAGCATTACAATTTAGCACCAATGATTGTGCTAGGACTTAGCTTATTAGTTCCCTTGATTCGAAATAATTTTAAATGGATGATTCAATATATTTCTTTAACACTTTTGGCCTTTGCGTTTATGGGCTGGTCTTTTATGCACACAGGTTTAATTTTAAAATGGGAAAGTGGAATCTACCAATTAATGTATTTAATTATTCTAACAGAATTTTGTGACAATACTATATTTGCAATTAATCGATATGTTGGAAAAACTAAAATAGTTGACGGAATAAATCCAAAACGAACCGTTGAGGCCACTGGTATTTCTATAATTCTTACTCTTATTTTGGCCTTTGCAATGAGGCATTTATTACCCGCAGGTGCCGAAAAATTTTGGCTTTCATCTGGATTAATTGCAGCAATTGGTGGTGGTATTGGAGATCTTATTATGACAGTTGTGCGCCGAGATCTTGGAATCAGAGATTATGGAGCCTTTATTATTGGTAGAGGAGACTTTCTCCAAAGAATGGACCGCCTTATTTTTGTTGCACCAATTTATTATTATTTTATGAAATACTATGAATCGCAGTTATAATTGCACGAATTCAGAAATTTAAAATTTAATTTATCTCTCAACTTGAGTTTATAAAAATAAGAGAAATTTATATTATGAAAAAATGGAACTACGACAACGATCAATGGACAAAGCTTCCACATTATTTAAAACATCTACCTTTATTTACTCGCCATGTGGATGTTACAAGCTTTTTAGTAAGATGCCTTTGGGCCGTTATTTTAAAGGGTTGGTTTTTTCGATTGTATATTCGGCTAAAAGTTAAAGGGAGCTTCAAAGAAGTTTATAAAAAAAATCCTCGATTATTAATCATCTCAAATCATGCAAGCCATTTAGATGCAGTTGCCATTGCAGCAGCTATTCCTTTTCGATATTGGATGAGTTTATACATTGCTGCAGCTAAAGATTATTTTTTCTCAAATTTTTTATTTACTTTTTTTTCTCAACATTGCCTCGGAGCTATTCCCATCGACCGGAAAGATAAAAAAGGGGAAGCTATTTATTTGTGTATCAATTTATTGAGTCACCTTGAGCGGATCTGGTTAATTTTATTTCCTGAAGGAACACGAAGTAAGGATGGTTACATTCATGAATTTAAAAGAGGAGTATCAATTTTTGCAGAAAAAACTGATACACCAATTTTATTTTTATATTTAGAGGGAAACTCAAACCTTTGGCCCAAGGGACGTATTTTTGCCGTCCCTGGTTCTTTAACGATTCATGTCGGTCCCGTTCAAAAAGCTGCACCTATAGATGTTGTAGCTAAGAATTATCAAGCCTGGGTAAATAAAATCAATCCTAATGCATTTGCAGAAAACTTTCTAAGTTCAAACAAAATAAAAAGCGACAGCGATTCAACAACTCAATCAAATGAAAACACTATTTCTGACGTTAATGATTTTAATTAAAATCTGATAATCTTTATTTGTATCCGCTTACAACAATTCAAATTTAATATTTTGTTTACTTTAGTTTAGTTTAGTTTAGGGAGGGTATAGAAGTAACAACTCCCAAGTTTATTAAATCATCAAAAATTTTAATTAAAGTATCGTAAGAACTCTCTGAATCAAAATTTATTCGAACAATTCCATTAGTATGAAATGTTTGATTAAAAACTGAATCAAAGAATTCAGAATTCTTAGAGGCTTCTATTACTAAACTCTCCGTATGATACATATAATAAGTACCACTCACTACAGCAATTATTTCATCCCAGAAATAATTTTTAAATTGAAAATGTTTATCGAAAGTTTTATGATTTACTTTTGATTCCAATGCTAAGGCAGTTATAATTCGCGGAACAAATCCAACAAATGATAATGCAAATCCTATATTACTAAATTCTACTTTTTGTTCTTCACTTTTCAATTGTAAATTTAGTTTATCCATAAAATCTTTTATTTTTTTATGATTATAAGTATAAATACTATTCTTAAATAGATGACAACTATTTGAGTTCGCTATTTTTTTAAGTTCTTTGCGTGAACCAGGAAAATCAACATTTGAATTCTCTGTTTGTAAATCAGAAATTATTTTAAGTTTATCGTTAGGACAAATTTTGATTGAAAACAAATTACCAGAGTTAATAATTAAAAAAGAATTGGATTTTTCATCAGCTGAAGAAACTTCATTTGGCTGAATGAGTACGTATGAATTGATTTCAAAAGTAACAAAGTGAGGTAAATTAAATTGTGAAATTAAATCTTCTAAATCTTCTCTTGAATTCTGGTTTTCAATAATACCATCACCTAATTTTCTTGTATTTACATGTAATTCTGAATTTGATTCAGGATTAACTTTTCTTAAAAGTGTCATGATAATTTCATGAAAAAGAGCTCTCCCTTGGATTTCAATATTACCAGTATCTGTAAATTTGTCTGTTTGAACCCATACCTCATCTATCCAATTAATCATTCCTTGAGCGGTTTCAACAGGTGCTGCTGTAGATGGATTTGCTAATTGATTCAATAAACATGGAACATAATACCAATGTATATCTGAGTAAGTTTTTTCTAATGCTTTTGCAAACTTTGGTAAACCTCCTTTTTCAATATTTCGAAATAATGGGGTTAAATATTTTTTATAAACTTCATTCTGAAGTGGATTTTTATCTTTATAAAATTCAAGTGGCTTATTTTGACAAAAATTATTACCACCACTAGAGCTATTTCCGGTTTCAATTCCGTAGGATTTTTGAAAGGAAGCCAAAGTAATAATTGATAAAACAATTTTGACAAAAGTTAAGCTATTGATACTTAGATTGTTTAATAATTTCATTAATTTCTCCTTGACTGAGTTATAGCCAGAAATATAACTGCAATTAGCACACCGCGCTATATTAATTTTATTAAAATATTAATATTTTTTTAATATAATATTAATAAATATGACTAACATACTAGAATTTAATGATTATCGAAAATGGATAAAAGTAAACATTTCCGAAAACAAAGCCCGTTGGGGTCTACAAACTAAGCTTTCCCAAGTAGCTGGCTGCCAACCAGCTTACCTTACTTTAGTCTTAAAAAATAAAACCCATTTAACTATTGAGCAGTTATTAAATATTTGTCACTTTTGGAATTTATCAGAACATGAAATTGAGTACGCGCTACTCTTACAACAACTAAACAAAGCTGGTACAGAAACATTACGCAAATACACTCATAACAAACTAGATAGCTTAAAAAAAAATCTCACTGATATTTCTGAACGTTTAAAAAAAACAAAAATCCATGAATCCTCAACTGAGAGCACTTATTATTCATCTTGGCATTGGAGTGCGATACATATTTTATTAACGATTCCCGAATACCAAACAAGCTTTTTAATTGCACAACGATTAAGGTTACCAGAAGATTATGTAATTTGGATTTTAGAAAAACTATTCGAATTTCAACTTATCCAAAAAGAATTTTCTAAAAATAAAATCACATGGAAATTTAAAAGTGGTGATATTCATATTTCAAAAAATTCACCACTTTTATCTGTTTATCATCAACACTGGAGACTTAAAGCAATTGAAGATTCATGCTCTCCATTTAGTGATTCAATACATTTTACAAGTGTGTATTCGTTAAGTCGAAATGATTACGAAAAAATTAAAATTCAACTTTTAAAATTAATTGAAAACCTTCAACAACAAATTACAGTTTCTCCCTCAGAAGAAATTGCTACTCTCACATTAGATTTTTTTAAAGTTTGATGATAAATAAAAATCTAGAAACGTACAGACTTAATCATAAGTAGTTAATACGGCTGATTGAAAATCAGCCGCATCAAACAATAAAATAATTGCTTATGATTATGTATGATATAATCGCGAAGCGATCAGACTTAATCATATGCAATTATTTGCATGATGAGGAGATGATATGAACACTTTCATCCCATGGCCAAGCCCAGTTAGTATCACCCGTTGGATTTGATGAAATTAGGGCTTCAACTTGGCAATTTTCGGCTTTGATTTGGTAACCTTCAAATTTACCATTACTAATACGGCGAAGACTTAGAATTTTTCCAGAATTTTTTAATGTTCGAATAACTTCTTTATCTTGAACTAAAAGAGTCAAATCAGTTGTTGGATTATTTAAACTTGCGACTGCATGTAAAATTAAGCCAATGTTTATTAGCAATAAAATTAACAATTTTTTCATTTTATTCCTCCGTTTACTAGAATCCTCTCTTTGGTCAATAAAAACCGTCAATTCAATTAAATTTATTTATGGTATTACTGTTAATTATTCTAAATTAAAATCACATAGTTTTTATCTTGAATCTTTAATAATAATTCCATCTACTTTATCTTGCGTTAAAAACTAAAATTAATAATACCTTAATATCAAAGTTTTAATAAAAAAATTTTCTATCTGAGAACATTTTAAACCTAATAGCTTACAAAGCCACTTTTTGTTAATATCCACTCAGATACCATTCATTGGAAAATAAGGGAAACTAATCCCACCAAATTTAGAACGGTATCCATCTAATTTTATTTTTAAAATTAAAAAGGAGATATAATGTTTAAATTATCAATAATGATATTAACAATTTTGGTTGGATTAAACTCTCAAGCCGTGAATAAAGAATCTAAACTCCTCTGCTATCCTGGGTCAATTATGTCATATTCATTTAAAGATAAGGTGTTGTGGTTAACTGTTCAAGGTACTATTGAAAAAAATGGAGACAACCTCATTGTTGATTTCAAATCTAATCTTACTCATATTGGTGGTGATAAAAATAATTATAATGATGTCTTAACTAATCCAAGTAACTACACTTATAGAGAATTAAATGCTGTCGAAAAAGTAATGGCTAATAATTTACTATCTAAAGAAGTAGCCTACGGAGGAAAAATTTTAATGAAACGGTTATATAATGAGGATTTAGTTACTGAATTTACGAAAATTGATATTTACGAAAATCCTGAAAATGTAAAAGAGTTCTATATGGTTAAATCTGATAGCGATAAATCATTTTATTATGAATTAAAAGATGGAACATCAGTGTTTTCCCAAGGAATTAATTTTTCAGATAAAGTCGGTCCTTGTAAAAAATAAAAATAAAATGCCGTATATTATTAAGTCTTGACCGCTTTATTTATTTATATCTGGCTAATCAAAAACAATGATTTTATTGTTTGTTGGTAGATAATTTTCAATGAACTTGTAATAAATAAAAAACCCATTTTCAAAACGAAAATGGGTTTTTTTTAAATTCTTAATTATATTTTTAAATTAATTAATTAAGTTTAATTACTTAAAATCAAACTTATCTTGGACCGCGTCCACCGCCGCCGCCGAAACCACGACCGCCACCGCCGCCGCCACTTCTATTTCCGCCGCCTCTACCGCCGCCGAAACCACCACGACCGCCGCCACCTTCACGTGGAGCCATTGGTTTAGCTTCGCTAACATTGATAGCTCTTCCAGACTGCTCAGTTCCATTTAATTTTGAAATAGCAGCTTGAGCTTCTTCATCTGTTGACATTTCAACAAATGCAAAACCTTTACTTCGACCTGAGTCGCGATCAGTTACAATTCTTGCTGATTCGACAGTTCCGAAAGATGAAAAAAGATCAGCTAAGCTTTGATCGTTCATCGAATAAGATAAATTTCCTACATATATTTTTTTTCCCATGGTTCCTCCATTAGAATTGGGCGCCGCTAAAGAGAACCTAGCCTGATGGCTTTTACTCAAGATCGACTTTGTTGCACTTGCACTTTTAACTCGATTATTTAAAAAATCCTAGAATAAAATGCATAATTTAATGCGCAATTTACATTTAACACTCCGCCCTAGATATCATTAAATAAAGGAAAGTTTCCTCATCTTCCACATCAAATGACTGATATATGGTCGACGAGATTCACCCGTCGCTACCATTAAAAGTTTTGTGATTTTTAAGTTTTTAGAATCAGTATATAGTAAAATTAAAAGTTCTTTTAAGTAATTTGTATTTAGAGTCACGTAATTATCAGTCCCCACTCCTAAGGAAACATTCTTTTTTTCCCACCAAGAAAACGGGTGATCTTTATAATCTTGAAACTTACCTGTCAGTTTATTATTTGATGATGGCAATGCTATTAATGAAACACCTTTATCAATCATTCGATTTAAAACATCGTGCTGATAATGTTCAACCTCTCTTGCTGTATGAAATTTAGCTTTTAAAAACAATGTTGTTTCTTTTTCAGTGAGTTGAGCTCCTCGTAATAACTTATCACAGACAGATCTATTTCCACCCCAATCAAGATCTAAAAGTTCTTTATAAATTTCTGATCCAATTATTATGGCTTCTTGTTTTTTATTTTTTTCTATAACTCTTTGAAAAATTCTATGAAAATAAAAATTTGGATTTATACCCAAACTTATACCATGTTCAAGGGTATCAATATGCCAAATATTCATGGCATTATCTACAGCTTGAATTCCTTTTTTTAAAGTATGCCAAGTTTCACCATGGTGGGATCTTATTTTAAAACCTCGATATTGTAATTTTCGAAATCCTGCACGCATTTCATTAAAATGCTCTTTACGATACAGTTCCATTTCACTACCTACAGTATCCACATCAGTCATACATTTTTCTAAATCGGGGTATCGTTCTAACATAGAAACTAATGTATTTACTTGATCTAAAAAGTGCTCTTGACGAGATGTAAATTTTGATGAATCAAAAGAATTAGATTCTTTTCTAAATGATGGCGAAAGAATAAATTCAAAGTCAGGACGCTCTTTTTTAAAAGACATAAATCCATCATACAAACCCAAAATAACATCCTCAGATGAAACATCATCAGCTCCAGGAATTTGTTCAGATGAGTTTGATGAGGCTCTTGATAAAGTAAACTTAAGTCGTATTTTACCAATATTATATTTATGATAAAGTTCATGAGCCATATGATAAGCTGACTCTTTATGGGCTTCTCGGTCTATTAAAATTAGTTTTGCAAGATAAAGTACTTTTAGATAAGTATCAAAACCTTCACCCTCCCTAAGAGCTATAAGATTTTCAACATCCTGACTTTTACGTATTGGTAAAGCATCATCACCATAAACTTCTTTTATTTTTCTCTCATAAATTTTTTTATTTGGCCCATCTAATAACTTCATTAGTCGTGGATAAATAAACTCACTTGTGAGAGATCCGGTGAGATGAATGTGTTCTTCATTAAATTTAATGGGAAAATGTTTAAAGAATTCAAACATTGCTTTTGAAAAAATATGGTCAAGTAATGTATTTATTTTTATTAGATCTAACTCAAAATCATTTAGCAGTTTTCTAAACTCTGAAACTGCTTGAAAACAGGAGTTATTTTTTTCTTTCATATCACTTGATAAAAGAAGATCTATGGTATCCATTAATGTAATACCATTAGTTTCACTCACTATCGCTGTAATATATTTAGTTAAATCTCGAATTAATTTATCATGGGGACTTAATGACATTTAGTACTTCCTTGCTTTTACTATCCTGCTTTTGATTTTTTATTTGACTCAAAATATTCAAGCCAGATTTCTGGAAATTCATTTTGATTGGGATCCATTTCAAAATTCGGCAACCATCGAGGAGTTTTTGGTTCTGATCTTAGTTTCATTCCAGCTTCATGGAGTGTTTTATTTGCTTTCTTCTGATTACATCCACGACAACATGAAACTAAGTTTGACCAATTTCGTGGACCATTATTTGACAATGGAATCACGTGATCCAAAGTCAATTCCTTAAAACTTAACTTAACGCCACAATATTGACATGAATATTCATCTCGTAAATAAATATTTTCCCTGCAAAATCGGACTTTCCTTAAATGTTTTGGATAAATATATTTTTTTAATTTTAAAACACTGGGAAGTTGTAATAAATTTTTTGCAGTTTTAATATGTAAGTTATGAAACTCCAAAATATCCACTTTGTCACAAAACCATAAAACCATTGCTCTTTCCCATGATAAAATACGAATAGGCTCAAATGATGAGTTCAATAATAAAACATCCTTAAATTTTTTTAGTCCCATATTTGCGATAAGCCCTCCCAAACTCTAAGTGAAGACTTTACTTATATTTATATTTCATCTTATTCTTTGCTATTCTGCAAGACACTCTTGTAACCAGACTAAAGACTGGTGATTTAATTGAGTTTAATTCATAAATATTTAAAAATATATTTCAATTTGAAACAAAATCAGTGCCACTTTTTATTGAGATAAAATCCTAAATTTACATATGTATATATAATTAAGAGTATAAAAAATAATTTATTTAATTATTAAATATTTTTATCTAAATGATATGAAGGAATGTTTAATTGATTTAAAAATACAATTCCTTTAGACTGTCTTGGGCTGCTTACATCAAGGGTTTTTGTTCACTCATGAGAGAGCGCTACATTAGAAAGAAAGACAACAAGGAGACAAACCCTATGGGTAAAAAATTATATGTAGGCAACTTGCCTTATTCTATTAATGATGAAAAATTAATGCAGTACTTTTCAAGCCATGGACAAGTACATTCAGCTAAGGTAATCACAGATAGAGATTCTGGTAGAAGTAAAGGTTTTGGTTTTGTAGAAATGTCATCTGATCAAGAAGCTACAAATGCAATCGAATCACTACATGGTAAAGAATTTGAAGGCAGAAGTATAAATGTATCTGAAGCTCGCGAATCAGAAGGTGGTCGCGGCGGCGGCGGCTTTAGAGGAGGCAACCGTGATGGTGGCGGCTTTAACAGAGGTGGTGGCCGAGGAGGATTCGGTGGCGGAGGACGCGGTGGTGGCGGCGATAGAGATCGCGGCGGCAATGGCGGAGGAAGAAGATATGGTTCTTCTGATGATAATTAATTTTAAATTATTAAAAATGAAATAAACAAAAAAAGCTGTCATAATTATGACAGCTTTTTTTTCATGATCATTCAAATATCCAGTAAATATTTAAACAAGCGTTCAGACTTAATCATGAGCAGATTTTATGAAAATACAAACGAAAGTTTGGATTTTCATAATAAGGGGTGATTCTAAATCACCCCCAATAAACAAGAAAATAAATGCTCATGATTATGTCTGATATAATCGCGAAGCGATCAGACTTAATCATGAGCATTTATTCTACGAATAATATAAATTCAGAATCAGTAATACTGGAAATTTTAAATTCATTTTCATCCTCAATTGAAACGCCATCACCCTCTTCAATATTTAAATTATTTAATTTTAAATTACCTTTTATAAGCTGAATCCATGCTTTTTTACTTCCGGTCCTTGTCATTGAAAACAATATTTCTCTAGTTGCTTTCAATCGTGAAGCATAGACTTCCATGTTTTGGTTTATCTTTAAAGAATTTTCTCTGCCATCAGGAGAACTTATCAAAACAAGATTTTGTTCATACTCTAATTCTCGTAAATACGACTTCTGACTGTAACCTGGTTTTAAATTTAATTGATTTGGCTGAACCCATATTTGTAATAAATGAGTATTCCCTTCATTCAAAGGATTACTTTCTGAATGGTAAATACCAGAGCCTGCAGTCATCACTTGAACCTCACCAGCTCTTAAAACTTGCGAATGATTTAAAGAGTCTCTATGTTCAATTGCACCTTCAATGAGGTAAGTTATGATTTCCATATTTCGATGTCCATGTGTTGGAAATCCTGCCTTTGCATCAATGTAATCATCGTTAATAACTCTCAGAGAACCAAAACCCATAAAATTTGGATCATAATAATCTGCGAATGAAAAAGTGTGATATGTTTTCAACCAGCCGTGATCCGCAAAACCACGACTAGCTGATTTTCTTAACTTTATCATTTTTGTAAAACCTTTTCAAATCTATCACGATATGCAAATCCAAGAAAAGCTTGCATAATCAAAATAGCTAAACCCATTATAAATCCATCTGGAGCCAGAATTGTGTGAAATAAAAATATTTGAATTACAATAGGAGAAAGAATAACCAGGGCCAAAGGAACAAATCGGCCCGATAATAACATTAAACCACATATTACCTCAGTGCCCTTTAATACTGGAAAAAAGTAACTTGCTTTCATTAACCCCATCATAAAACCTAAAGCAGGTTCAGCAAGTGGTGGCTGTGGAATAAATTGTAAAAAACCATTTAATCCAAATATAAAAAATATTAATCCTAAAATTATACGAACTCCAGTTGTAGCTTTATTCATTGTTAAACTCCTTGTTGGTTATTTTAATTAATACCTATTTTAAATCTTTATATTATTAACATCTCAAAACTAAGACTAACTTATAGTTTTAAAATTGATAAGATGGGTTTAAATAGACTTAAATTCCCAAATATGGGATAATATATAAATGTATGATTTAAATGAAATTTTATCCTTTACTCAAATTGTAAAATCAGGTGGTATACATGCTGCTTCTTTAGATTTTGGGACACCAAAATCCACTTTAAGTAGGCACCTCCAATTACTTGAAAAAAGATTAGGATTAGTTTTAGTTCATAGAACTACAAGAAAAATAAAATTAACTTCCGAAGGTGAAAAATTTTTTTATCGTACTCAGCTTTTATTTAAAGAATTAAAAGAGGCCGAACAAGAAGTTAAAGAAAATCGAACTGGCTTATCCGGATTAATTAGGCTAACGGCTCCTTCGGATTTTGGAACTCATACTTTAGCACAACCTATATCTGAGTTTTGCAAACAATATCCAAATATTTCCATTGATTTGGTATTAACTGATAAGTATATCGATATAATTAAAAATGGGATTGATTTAGCAATTCGAATTGGTTCTCTTCAAAACTCAAATTTTAAATTTAAAAAAATATCTATTGCTCCAATGTCACTAGTTGCTTCACCAGATTATTTAAATTCAAATTTAAGACCAAGCTCAATAGAAGAGTTAAAAAAGTTAAATTGTATTCTTTTTACACCACAAAATAGATTATTACCATGGGTCTTAACTAATGGAATAAATAAAATTAAATTTTCTCCAGTTGAAATTAAATATAAAGCTTCAAATTTATCTACATGTTTAGAATTTGCTAAACAGGGATTAGGAGTAACTCTTGCCCCACAATCAATGCAAAAAATATCTATATCAACTGGTGAGCTAGAAAAAGTTCTCCCCTATTGGCATTCAGAAGTTCAACATTTAAGTTTGGTTTGGCCCTATCAAATCGAACCACCAAACCGCGTAAGACTATTGATTGATTATCTTACAGAAAAGCTGAAATCCTAATTAAGGCTCCATAGAAGTATCAATTCTAGCCATTTTTATTGCTTTTTCATTTTTTTACTCAAGAAAAATGTTTTAAAAAAATCCTTATAGAAAATTTTTTACAAATCATCTACTTAATAAACATTATAAGTGCAATTGGCAAAATTCTTAAATTAAGACGATATCTTTTATAATTTGTATGATAAATTTAAATGAGTAGTTTTTGTTGATATTAAAATCAACTTTCGTAAAAGTAAATTTTAAGATTGGAGGATTTATGGACACTCCGGCAAACTTAAGAATTATGGAATCTTCGGCTGAGGTAAAATCATTTATTTATCAACAAATACAAGACTTAGAACCATTTATTACCTCTCGTGGTAGTATTGCGGTCATCTCAAAAAAAGATGATCCAGATGTTTTAGCAAACCCTGATCTTTATAAAATTATTATTACAATTAAAGAAGATCAAGGTGTCATGGAAGAACACGGATTAAGTTTGAACGTGTATGAAGCAATCATCATAGCAAAGAATAAATTGTTTAACAAACTCTCGCAAATGTATGATGAAGTTGTGTCTCAAAATGATAGAACAGCTCAAATTGAACACGCCAAACAAAGTATAAAACATTAATATTAAATATTTAATAAGGAATCTGAAATACAATCTATAACTATATCTTTAAACTCTTACCGGCCTGGAGATATATGACAACAATTAGTATAGAAACTAAAGAAGGAAAATCTTTTGCTGAAAATAAACTAAGTCTGATTGAGAAAAGTACAGCAACAGATTTAAAGCTATATTATATTCACAATTGTCAGCTTAACTCTGTAAGATTTTAAACGTAGCTGCTCGGGAGAGTCTATCATGGATACTCTCCCATAGCTCACCAACTTGAGAATTTAGTTTTATACAAATAATAATATCTGAATTTTCTTCGCAACACTCGCGCATCTTAGAGTAAAGTTCTCGAGCCGCAATCACCGGAGATTCATTTAAATTTAGCAAAGAATATTTTTCAAAATTATTACCAGTAGAATTCTTTAATAATTCAATAATTTTTAAATGTATTCTATTAATAGAATTTTCTTTATACTTATCAATCTGTATTTTAATTTGATGACTTTTTAGATTGTTGTTTTGATCGGTATTTTGCTTGTTCATTTGAATTTTATTTTTAGTAAACTCTGATATATTTATAAGCTCTGATCCAATTTCATTTTCACTACTCTCTAAATATTTAATTAAATGATTCTCTGAGACCCACAAGATAGGGATCGCTGGCATATAATGGTGTTCAACTTGTCCTGGGGCTAATATTTTTTTATTCTTTCGACCATCCTCAAATTCTATTTTAACTTTAGTGGTATCTGAATAATATTTTAAACTCGCTTCTATTTGATTTTGAGTAATACTGCCTAATCTTAAAAAACTTATCTTAATATTTTTTGGTTTTTCAAAATCATCAACATTCACAGCAATAATAGTTGATTCAATACCAAATTCACTTGCGCCACCTTCAACTACAGATACTTGACCAGAAAACTCTTGCTCCACATGCTTTGCTTGGGTTGGACTTGTTTTTCCAAATAAATTTGCACTTGGTGCTGCAAATGGCTCACTCAATTGATTTAATATATCAAGTGCTACTTTATGGTTTGGACAACGCAAACCCACTGTTGTTAATCCAGAAGTGATCAAATCTGAAACTTTAACTTTCGGAACAACCAAAGTTAGGGGACCTGGCCAAAATTTATCAGCTAATAAATCATGTATGATACTCCAATTTGCAGAATATAATTTTGCTTGTTCTTTGTTTTTTACATGAACAATAAGTGGGTCAAAAAAAGGTCTTTTTTTTGTTTCAAAAATTTTTTTTATTGCTGCATCATTTGAAATAATTGCAGCTAAACCATAAACAGTCTCTGTCGGAATAGCTACAACTTCTCCCTGAATTAATTTTTTAACAGCTTCATTTTTTGAAACATACATTGAACAACTCCACTGTAAAATAAGTACTTTTTTCAAATAAGCACTTTTGTGAAACTCTAACATAATATTAATTTATTCTCAAAAAAATTAAACTATTTTTTTACTAACGCAAGTTCAGAGATAAATTATTTTTCATAGACAGATATATTAATTGTTAATAGGATTTTAAAAGTGGTTATTGTGTGCGCTCCAAACCTAAGGACTAATTCAATTATGGCAACTTCATTTAAAGAGACCCTAAAAGCCTTTAAACATCCAAAAATGTTATATTTATTTATTCTAGGTATGTCCTCTGGGCTTCCGTTTGCACTAACACTCGGAACTCTTCAGGCATGGATGACTGAACCAACTGTCAATGTAAGTCTAAAAACTATTGGACTATTTGCATTTTTAAGGCTCCCCTTTTCTTTAAAATTTATGTGGTCTCCTCTTATGGATCGTTATACCTTTCCTTTTTTAGATCGCCGCCGAGGTTGGGTCGTTATCTCACAATTTTTATTAATAGTAGCTCTTATTGGAATGTCCATGGTCCAACCTCAAGAACAAACTCTCTTACTAATGATATTAGTTTTATTTTGTAATATTTTTGGAGCCAGTCAGGATATAGTTTTAGATGCGTACAAAAGAGAAGTTTTATCTAATGAAGAATTAGGGCTTGGCTCTGGTATTTTTGTTAATGGGTATCTTTTATCTTTTAGATTTATTTCTGGAGCAGGGGCAATTTTACTTTCAAAATACATAAGCTGGAACTCTGTTTACCAAGTAATGGCTGTTCTAATGTTTTTATTTTTAATAGCAACTCTAAAAGCACCTAAGTGCGAACAAGCAAGTGAACCTCCTAAAAATTTAAAAGAAGCTTTTTTACATCCCTTACAAGAGTATTTTAGTCGCGAAGGAGCATTAACTATTTTAGCTTTTATTATATTATACAAAATTGGCGACAATATGCTTTCAACGATGACCATTCCTTTTATTTTAAAATCTGGTTTTACAAAAGAAGAGTTTGTTGCAATATCAAAAGTTTGGGGACTAATATCTGTTTTGATTGGTGGGCTAATTGGTGGACTCTTTGTTCATCGATTTGGAATTATTCGCTCTCTTTGGATTATGGGTTTTCTTCAAGCTATTTCAAATGCTACTTTTGCGATACTTGCAGAGGCAGGGAAAAGTATTCCTACACTCATTGGTGTCATCGGCTTTGAGAATTTAACTGGGGGGATGGGAACTGCAGCATATGCAGCATTTATGGCGTCGGTTACTAATACAAAGTTTACTGCAACTCAGTATGCCCTCCTATCTAGTTTGATGGCTATACCTGGGATAATTTTTGCATCTCGAACTGGTGGTTTAAGCGAATCATTAGGATGGACAAACTTTTTCCTTTTCTGTACTGTAGTGGCAATTCCTGGAATGTTTTTGATTCCTTTTTTATACAAAGAACCAGAAAAATTTCAGTACAAAATAATTAAAAATGCGATCATAGGCTTAACATTACTTGGTGGTATTTATGCCACTACTATGAGTATAGTTGATTTAGTAAAATTATTCTTTCCTGAATCAGCTTAAATAATTTTAGCATTAAAGAGAATATATGTCTGAGGCCAGTAAAATATGAATACAAAAATAGTTCGTATTCGGAGAATTAAATTTTTAGTTTTTTTTACAGATATATTACTATTATTGGTTTCACTTTCTTTGGCCTACTCTATCCGATTTGCCTCACCAATTACTGAGGCTTTTAATCATTTATTTATATATTTAACTTCCTTCATATCTTTATGTTGTTTGTATATTTTTGGTACATATGATATGCACAATGAGGAAAACTTTCAATCCATTATATTTAAACAAATTATTTCAATTTCGACATCTTCACTAATTAGTGTAGGTTTTGTTTATTTATCTCGAACAGAAATCAGTGGATTACTTGGACGAGGTGTCTTTTTATTTGGAAATACAATCTATATTTTTATTTCAATATTTTATAAGTATTTTGTTTATAAACATTTAAAAAGCATAAAACAAAAATGGAACTGGTTTGCTTTTGGTGAATCAAAAATATTAGATCGTCTCAATAAGGATTGCTCCTCAGGAGTACAACTGGGATCAATAAAAGTTTATCCAACCTCTGGCGATAATCTTTCTGATAGTAGTCAAATATTATCGCAACTTGAAAATTCTTGGAGCGGAATTATACTAGCTTCCAATTCAAAATTAGATCAAAAAATTTCAACTCTTTTACTGCACAAAAAATTAAGCGGTGAACCCGTAACTGATTTATTTCAATTTTATGAAAAGTTTTTTTATAAAGTACCTGTTTTTTATATTGATGACCGTTGGTTTTTATCAATTGATGGTTTTAGTATTTCTTTTAGCAAATCCAGCTTACGTTTTAAAAGACTTCTTGATCTAATGGTATCAAGTATTGTGTTGTTGCTAACTTGGCCCATACTTTTAATTACTGCACTGTTAATTAAACTCGATAGCCAAGGTCCAGTTATTTATAAACAAACTCGTACTGGCAAAGATGGGAGTACTTTTCAAATTTTTAAATTTCGCTCAATGACTATAAATGCAGAAAAAATTGGTGGAGCGCAATGGGCCTCTCAAAATGACAATCGTGTCACTCGGCTTGGAAAATACCTTCGGTTGTTTCGTATTGATGAACTTCCACAAATTTTTAATGTTTTTAAAGGTGAAATGAGTTTTATTGGACCTCGGCCAGAACGACCTGAATTTAATGAAATGCTTGAAAAGCAAATCCCATATTATCAATTACGTCATCTTGTTCCACCAGGAATTACAGGTTGGGCACAAGTCCTTTACCCCTATGGAGCTTCAGTTGAAGATTCCATTGAGAAATTACAATACGATTTATATTATATAAAAAATTATTCATTTATATTAGATTTAAAGATTTTATTTAGAACAGTAAAGGTTATTATTTTGGGTAAAGGTCGTTAAAAATGCATACCCCAAATGTTAGCCTCATCATACCAACCTATAACTTTGCAAATTACTTGGAAGGCCTAATTGCAAGCTTTATAGAAGCAAAAATTTCAACTATAGCTTGTGAAATCATTTTTGTAAATGATGGATCAACAGATAATACCTTTGATCTTTTAGTAGATAATGCCAAAAAATTTCCTGAATTAAAAATAAAAGTTCATAATTTAAATTCAAATCAAGGTCGATTTATTGCCAGATTAAGTGGTGCAGAGATTGCTACTGGTAAGTTATTATTTTTTATCGATAGCCGAATTCTCCTCCCATCAAATATGGGCTTAACAATTCAAAAGCTACTTACAACTTCAAATTGCCTAATGGGAGATATAAGTATCAATGAAAATGCATCACCCTACTCACTTTATTGGAAAAGGACCCATGAATTTATTTTTAGAAAAAATTTTGAAAATAAAAAAACACAACATTTTATTACCAATGAAAATTTTAATAAAAATTTAACAGGTACAGGAGCTTTGATTGCACCCCGTGACATATTTTTAAAATATGCATCAACTTTTGATTCTAAAATGGTGTTAAGTGACGATAATGCCTTACTCGAAAAAATTGTTACTGAGTGCCCAATTTTATTTGATCCTCAATTTTTTGTTTATTGGGAACCAAGACAAACTTACAAATCATTTGTAAAAAGAATGTTTGAACGAGGACCAAGTTTTGTTGAATTTCACGTTTTTAAAAAACAAGGTCTATTTTTTGTTATTGTATTAATTGGTTTATCTTTTGTAACTTACTGGTTAAATCTACTTTTTCAAAATCCCATCTTAGCTTTTAAAACACTTATATTTAGCTTTATCATGTTAGTATTTTCAACTTCACTTTTTTCAAAATCACCCAAAGAGTTTTTTATTCAAGTCCCAATCCACACTGGCACTATTTTATATTTTGGAATTGGTATTTTATGGGGATTAATAATAAATTCTTTTAAATTTATCAAAACCAAAGGTTCAATGGGATATAAATAAAAAAGCCGGATATTTCTATCCGGCTACTGCTATTTAAGATTTTTATGTCTTATTTATTGAAATTTAATTTTGCCGTACAAGTAGTTTCAAGTAGTTTTTAAAACGAAATAGCAGCTGTTGATTGTAAACCAATTACTGTCGAAGATTTTTTTAAATTCATCGTACCAGCTTTATAAGCATCTCCTGGAAACATAAATGCGGCAACATTTTTCCACTCTATATTTTCATGAGGTTTGTAAACAAATGTCAAATCCCACTCATAACCCAATTGACTATTAATAGTTTCAACTGGTGACGATACTGTAGGTCTGATATCAGCATTATTTAATTTAGCCCAGGCAATAGTGTTTAACATTGTCCAATTGGTATTTAGTTTTTTAGAATAAGTTGGTGCAAAAAATAAAGCGTTTGAAATTCCATCTTCATCAATTGTTTTAGACTGTGCTTTAGTAGTATCTCGACCTAAACCAGATTTTAAAACATCAACTTGTCCCATAGGGTAATTAAACATTAAGAAAGCAACATCATAATTTCTATTAGTAATGTAACCTTCATAATTAGCCGTATTTGGATTATCACCACTCACATTTCCAACTTTAATATTCCATGAGGAATCTGTTCCATTTTTAAAATTAAACTCTGTGATTAAAGCAAATCCATTCAAACGCACATCTTCGCCTGCTAATCTTAAACCAGTGGATCCCGATTGAAAGGCACCCTCTAACTTAAAATCAAAATCTTCATAGGTCTTACCAAATATTATGTTATATGAAGTTCTAGAAAACGGAGCCTCTTTTGTACCATTTAAAGTTGTCGTCGCAGTTGGAGTATCATTGCTTCCAAAATTACTTTTACGGGTTTCATAAAACAAACCAAGTAAATTACCGGTTTCAAGATTATTATATTCAAAATGAATTGTTTCATCAGTAATATCTTCACCTTGGGTAAAGTCAGAATGGTAAACCTTACTAATAGACGGCATAATAAAAAGATTACCAATTAAAAATTTATATCCTACTGTATCGCGTGTCTCATACCAATGGGCAAATGGACTCGTTCCAGAATTATGAGTTACCCCTAACCCAAAATGAACAGGTGCTCGTCCCAAAATTAATGAACCGTATTCTTCATTTACATTAAGATACAATTGGCTGATTTGTATATCACCAACAGGTTGTTGGTTGGAAATTGTATTTGAGTTTTGGGAGTTTGTCCCTGCTGTTCCAGGAGTGGTATTTACTCCAGAACCCCATACTGTACCAACTTTAGAAGCCGCAAAATTTGCATTATTAAAAACTTCAAAACTTGAAACTATATTAACTCCATCGGATGCAATAATTTTAGGAGATAAAGTTAAATGATTTAATAAAAAGCTCTTCCGAGAACCTGAAGTTAATGTTGGTTTATCTATCTCAACAAACTCGGCACGATAGGACCCTTTCCAATCTATATTGTAGGCCTGTGCAATATTAAAGGTTGCAGTCAATCCAATAAATGAAATTGAAGCTGCAATTATTTTTTTAAATTTAAATCCTTCATTTTTTAACTTCATTCTACTACTCCAAGAATATCTTTTTCTCTTATGAATAAAAGATCTTCGCCATTTAATTCAAATGTGTCACCTGCATATTTTGAAAAAATAATTTTTGTTCCTGCTTTTAAATCAATCGGTCTTATTCTGCCTTTTTTATCCATAGATCCACGTCCTACAGCAATAACGATGGCTTCTTTATTATCAACATCCATTTGAACTGTATCAGGTATGTACAAACCACCCGCTGTCTTTTTTTCTTTATTATTAATAGCACGAACAACTATTCTATCGGCTAATGGTAAAATATTGTTTTTTGTTGCTGACTTTGAAGTTACCTTTAAAATTTGAACTTTATTTGTTGCAGAACTAGTTTTTAAACTTGTTTTAGTTAAATTAGCATTATTATTAGTAGATGATTTAATTTTTTTTAATTCCTTAGCTTTTACCGCCACTTTTTTAACGGCCGCTGTTTTAGCTTTTGGCTTTACTTTAGTTTTAGCTGTTACTTTTGCTTTTATTTTAGCTTGTACTTTTGAAGTACTTGTTTTTTTAACTTTTAATACTTTTTTTACTTTTTTAGCTTTTGCCACGACGATTTAACTCCTCTTCATAATACTTTTTATATAGAATATCCCACTCAGGTGAGCCTTCTATTACACCACGTTTTAGACTTGCTACTTTTTCTCTCGCTTTAGTGTCAATTTCATTATCATCCTTTACGAACTCTGTTATTGCACGGCGTGCAGCTCGTAAGGCTTCATCGTCATCAGAAAAATCAACTAAATCATCATTCCATAATTTATCTGTTAAGAGTCGAGCAAAGTGCAGTTGTCTTTCATCAGAAAGAATCATAATATCACCTTTTTCTCTTTAGCCATTTTTACCTTAAGCATTGGAAACATTTTGTGACGCTGAAACTCACCAGCATGTGTCCTCTCAAGCTCATCTAACTTTTGATTCACTTCTCTATCTAAGTCAGCTTCTTTTTGAAACTCACTTTTTATTAAATTAACCGCTTTTTCGAAAACTTTTTTTTCATCTTCTTTGAAAGTGGCAATATTATTTTTTTTCCAATGTTTAAATACAACTTCTACTAAATGATTAATTTGATTTTGTGTCCATTTCATATCTTTGACTAAACGAGTGTCAGAGCGTAAAGTCAAGCATATGAGAAACAAAAAAGGTTTTATTGTTACAACTTTATTAATTTTTGGAAGCATCACGTTGATAGGAGCAGTAACTTTTATTTTTTTACTTTATTTTTTCAATAATGAACTTCAAGAAAAAATTCAAAATAAAAGACTACTAGATCCTACAATCTTCTATGGTAATTCACCCCATTTTAAAAAGGGCGATCTCTTTGATGCTGAGTTGATTAAAAAAAGTGTTTCAACATTTAGATCCAGAACTTTTGATAACCCACTAATGCCTGAAGACTTTTTATTCGGTGAAGGGGAAAATTGCCTTAAATTTACTTCCACTCAAGATATTACAATAAGTGAATTTGGAGAAATCTCCACAATAAAATGTTTTATTGTCCACTGGCCCCAATTATTTCACCCACATTTTGAAAAGCAACATATCGATACAATAATTTATAGTTCAGAAAATATTATACTTGGGATATATTCAAACAAAGATATAACTCCATCGGAATCTGACCCACATTTCAAGTTTCAACCTATTGACGATTTTTTTCTCCCCCCTAAAATTATCGCGCAATATTTAGGTGAAGAGCCAATTTTGTATTCACCTCAAACGCTAAGTACATATCCAACTCATTGTTTAAATGCAGTGATGGCAATCGAAGACTCTCATTTTCTTGAACATAAAGGGGTTAGTGTAACTGGCATAGCAAGAGCTTTCCTAAAAAATATAATTCTCCAACGAAAAGCCCAAGGAGGAAGTACAATCACACAACAGCTTGTTAAAAATTATTTTTTAACTTCTGAAAAAACTTTAAAACGTAAATTTCAAGAAATCTTTATGGCCCTTTTACTTGAAACAAAGTTTGAAAAGGACCTTATCTTAGAAACTTATCTTAACGTTATTTATATGGGACAAAGGGGTACTTATCAAATTCGTGGATATGGTGCTGCAAGCGAATATTATTTTTCAAAACACATTAACGAGTTAAATTTACAAGAATGTTCCCTGATGGCTGCAATCGTTAATAGCCCTGGACTATTTAATCCATTTACAAGAGCAGAAAAATCAAAGGACCGACGTCACTTGGTATTACAAAAAATGAGTGAAAATAATTTCATCTCAGAAAACGAATTTAATATTGCTGACAATTCCCCCCTGCCACAAGTAGAACCTCTAGAAAACATAACTTCAATCCCTTATTTTATTCAAGGTGTACAATCTCAACTTAAAGACTACGGATATGATAATCTGGAAGGGCTTTCAATTTATACCACTGTAAACCTTGATTCACAAAAAGAAGCTCAAAACTCAATTCAAACTCACTTGGAATTTTTGGAAGCAAATAATAAGACTATTCAAAAAAATCTATTAACAAAAAATAAAAAACTAGAAAGTTTATTAATTTCTATTGATGTAAATAGTGCCTATGTAAATTCTTTAATAGGTGGCAGATCCTTTAAAGCTTCTCAGTTTAATCGAGCAATAAGCTCACAAAGACAAGTGGGTTCCACATTTAAACCACTTGTCTATTTAACAGCACTAATGAACGACTATGATCCACTCAGCGTCGTACACGATACCCCCTTTGTCTATAAAGAACGGAATCAAAAATGGCAGCCTTTAAATTATTCAAAAACATCTTTAGGTGACATACCTTTGTTTTATGCTCTCAAAGAAAGTTTAAACTTACCAACTGCGAAATTGGCGATTGATTTGGGAATCGAAAAAGTTATTGATACCGCGAAAGAACTCGGTATTGATACTGATCTTCCAAAAGTACCCTCTTTAAGTTTAGGATCATTTGGTATAAATCCTAAAAACATGGCGCAAATTTACTTAAATATCGCACGCCTTGGGCATATGAAAAAGTTTACGACATTAATTCAAGTTCAAGATAAAAATAAATCTATTCTTTGGAATTACCAATCTGAAGAATCTGATTTTAAAGATTTGGCGGCCATACAGGTACTTGTTGGAATTTTAAAAGAAACAGCTAGAACAGGCACCGCTCAACAAATTTCAAAATCAGGTTTTATAATTCCAACCGCTGGTAAAACTGGAACTACAAATGACAATAAAGACACTTGGTTTATTGGCTTTACTCCAGAGACTTTAACTTTGGTTTGGACAGGTTATGATGACAATACTTCTACTGGATTAACTGGGGCAAATGGTGCTGTACCAATATGGCTTACATATATGAATGCAGTAACTTCAAATACAAAAAAAAATACACTTGAACCCAATGATTTTAATTGGAATCAAGATCAAGTCGAAAAGAAAGTAATAACTGAAGATGATTTAAGAGATAAAGATATCTTACCAAAAGATAATAAACCCTTTTTAGATACAGAATTAATTTTTCAAAAATAAGGAGTAATATAACATTTCTTCAATCAAACAACAAAATAATGGCGAAGGATTATGTCTCACATAATCGCGAAGCGATCAGACTTAATCATAATCAGTTATTTATAGAAATAACTGATTCTTGGAAATTTTTCTGAATCTCGTTCTAACTCTAGTTGTATAACTGAAATTACTTCTGTTTTTACATCATGTTCAATATTAAATATTATATCATCTGAAAGCATAACCATTTGATAAAGTCCCCGTCCAGCTCCAGCTTTTTCTTTAACATCCATTTGAATTTTTCCTTGGGAACAATCGTGTAAATATTTAAGAATTGTTTCTCTTTTTATACAACCAAATGGATCTTCAACAGAAAATGCTATTGATAAGCCATCTGTAGCATATCGTAAAGTAGGACGCATTTTCTCTTCAAGAGTTATTTTTTGAGTACGGGGTAAATGATTAAAAATTGGTTTTCCATTCTTATCAACTGGAGCATCGTAAATTGCATTCATCAACATCTCTTCTGCAACAGAGTATACTCGATCAAGTATGCTGGTTCTTACTCCCATTTGTTTAAAATATTTAACCATATTCGAATTCACAACATGCCGATTGTCACTATCAACAACATATTCTGAATTTACCTCTACTCCCCACATTAAATATTTTTCAAGACCAAATAAATCATGATATAATATTTTATTAACAGAGGTTACAATATTTTTAATTGTCGAATTTCTATTTCTATGAGCAATAGTAATTACATTCGGAATATTAATATATTTTTTCAAATCGCCAAAGTATGAATCCCCAGTCGGTCTTACCATTAAAACTGTTTTATCAATTTGATTTGAAAATGTTTTATTTTTTGTTGATTTTGAACTAATTACTTGTTCTGCTTTAATTTCTTTATTTAATAGATTATCTGCTAAACTCATTTCACAAAATAGAAGATCAAAATTACTATTATTTATTAGTTTATCAAATTCGTTTTCAGTGTTTGCAACTTTAACTTCTACACCAGTACCACCAAACGCTAATTTTGCAAGAGCTTGATCCTTTTGAATTGCATCACAAAACAATACAGATTTTTTCTTTAATGACATCTGATTTGATTTAAGTTGATTTTCATATTCAAGCTTTGTCATTCTTAATTGCTCTTGAACAATTGATAATTTACGCGAAACTTCTCCTAATAATTTTGCCTTTTCATTTATTCTTATAATTCGCTCTACTAAAATATCAATATAGGCTTCTTTAAATTTTTGAATAAATTTTGTATATTCAATTCGAGTATCTGCTAAAGACTCGAGATCAAGAAAAATAAGTTCAACATCTGTTGCGGCCACAATTGAAGCAGTTACTGTTCTTCCTAGGATTGCGCTTATATCACCAACTGGTTCACCTGGAGTCTCAATATGAGTTATGCGCTCATTATCTACAAGAATATCCAATTTTCCACTTTTAAGAATATATAGAATTGAATTTGTTTGGTTTTGATTTAAAATTATTTCGCCAATAGAAAATTTTTTAACAGAAAAAAGAGTAATTACTTTTTCAAAGAGAAAACCTGGAAGTTTATTTAAATATGTCAAATCAGATAAAAGCGCTATATCTTCACTACTTAATAAACTCATTTTTTCTCCTTTCTGTAATTACACATTTTTATCATATAATTTCTTTTTTTTACTTTAACTCTATTCTTTGCCCTTCATACGAAAAGCTCCAATCCACTTCATTAATTTGCTCCTTATTTCTTCGAGCTTGTTCTATTCTCCACTCATAATACTCTTCAGTTTGTCGTTCTAACGCTTTTATACGTTGAGAATTGGCTAATGGATCATGATGTGAAAATACAATTTTTTTTATACCTTCTCTAATAGCTAAATCTAAACCAATTTGAGCAGCACTATGTCCCCAATTAATTTTTTCTGCTAGATCCTTTAGAGTATATTGCCCATCAAAAAAAATCAGGTCGACACCTTGATAAAAAGGTAAATCAAGTCCAAGGCTTTTTCGTGATACTCGAGTTGCCTCGGTATCAGTTGCATGAGAATAAACTTTTCCACCTGATTCGATTTTATAACCCCAACAAGGATCTGGATGATCGAGCTGATAAGGTGTAATTTTCATATCATGCAATTGAATTTCGGTTCGTGGGAGAAGAATATGAAATTGAACATCACACTTCCAACCATGAGGATAAGGATTGTACGGAAAACTTAAAACTGTTTCTATAAATGTTCTAACTTCAGGCTGAACAGAGTAAATGTGAATTTTATTACCAGCAACATATGCGGGCTCAAAAAATGGCAAACCTAAAATATGATCCCAATGAAAGTGAGTCATAAAAATATGGCATTCACCTTGTCCGCTTGAGAATTCCTTTTTCATTAATTTTTTACCAAGAGCTCTTATTCCAGTGCCACCATCGATTATAATTTCAGTTTTTTTTGATTCGATAGAAACACAAGTAGTATGCGTGCCATAACCCCCAAGAGTAGGGATGTGTTTAGTTTTTATATACTGATCAAATTCAGAAACTTGTGTAAAACCTGAATTAAAAAAATCAAACATCATCTGCCGAAAATTTTCTGCAGTTTCTGTCGGACTAATATTAAAAGGTAGTGATCCTCTCACTCCATAAAATTCTACTACTAAGCTCATAATCATAATGATTACATTTTGATATCAACTAGAAAATAAATTAATATATTTTTGGGCTAGACATAGACCTAAACTAGTTAAGTGTCGGATCCTAATCGCTATAATGAATTTACAAACTAGAAATTAACGATATTTAGATTCAATACCCTTTAAAATTGAAAATCTAAAGATTCAACGACTGAAAGCGATTATTCGACAGCACCCTTTAAAACTGTAACTTTACGAGAAAATTCAGATATAATTGACGAGTCATGTGTTGTACATATTAGTATCGAGTCTTTAGTATAAGTAAAAATACAATCCCAAACTTTTTTCTGTAATTCTTCGTTAAGTCCAGCTGTTGGCTCATCAAATAAATATACTTTTGCAGATCGCATTAAACTTCTCGCAATCGAAATTCTCTTGGCTTCCCCTCCGCTGATTTTCTCAGTATTTAAAAGTTCAGTAGATCTTGATATTAAGTGTTCTAAACTTAACTCTCGCAATAAAGTATGGATTTTTTCTTTCTCAGATGGAGATAGTTTTATTTCTTCAATTAATAAATTATCATAAATGTTGCCTGTGATAATTAATGGATCTTGAGGAGAAAAAATTACTAAACTTAAGTGCTCCTCGTTTGAAAAATCCTGCAAACTTTTATTCGGATCAAGACATACAATTTCACGACTTTTTTGATCTAGACCTGCACACAGCTCTAATAATGTTGATTTGCCATTCCCACTAGGTCCGGTCATAACTACTCGATCACCAATTTCAAATTTAAAACTTTTGTCAGAAAATATTGTAAATTCGCTTTTAGAATATTCAAAAGGTTTTAAGTTTAACTCCTTTATATTTAAATTTTCTGGATTTGAAAGTTCTGAATACGAATTGAAAATTTTTGATATTCGAAAAATTGAAGGTTCAGATAATAAAGAAAGTAATTCTTTTATATCAATATTAAATTGATCTAATACTCTAAAGGCACCAACACTTTCACTGACAGATATAGAAAAGCGATTCATAATTGCCAAAATAGCAACCGCTTGTCCAATTGATATTAAATTTTTTTGAATTAAAATAAAACTTAAAATAAGTCCAAAAATTTGCGAAAATGTCTGAAATGAAAATGGCACCAAATTTAACTTACTTCCACTCTTGCTAATAAGAATATTTTTATTAGCATATTCTCTAAATACTTTTTCGAGTCTATTGAGTGCTAAATTTACTTTGTTGTAAGTTTTATAAAGTAACCCCTTACTTAAAACTTCAATTATTATTTCTGCTGATTCATCTTCAATTTCGTTAAGTTCACTGATATGGTGTCGACGTTCATTAATTAATTTTAGCGTAAACTTAAGTTGAAATAAAATCATTATTATTAAGTATGGAATAAAGTAAAAACCGACAATTTTAGATAATACAAATATTGAAATTAGAATTTCAATAATCACCGGTAAGATGACTTCAAATAAATGATTTAATAATTTTTCATGAGCTTGAAGTGCTCTTTCAACTATATTTGCATTTCGAGCAGCATTTTTATTTATAAAGAATCTAAAATCTTTAGAAAACAAAGTATTGAACCAGTCTATAGATTTTTGCAAAATAATATTATTAACTAATTCTGACTGCACTTTTGCTTGAAAAGGAGATACGAATATTATTAATAACAGTAATAATATAATTGTACCAATAGCAATGGAAAAATCTAAGCTGATAGAATTGCTCATTAAGCTTTTTACTTTATTTAAAATATCAAAAGCATTGCCAACAGCAACTGGCAATAAAATAATTAGAATTTTATAACTTGTAGTTAATAATAAATTTATAATTATTAACTTTTTATTTGAGGAATAGGCTTCTTTAAAAAATTTTAAAATATAATTCATACTAGATCTCTTTATTATTTTTTGTTATCATTTTCATATGTGGCTCTAATTTAATTCCATTTCTAATGAGATTAAATTTTTCAAAGCCAGGTATAAAAGTTTGCACGATACAACATTCATTTTTAAATTCATTTATAATTCTGAATAATGGATAATACCCAAGATCTTTAAGTTGAATAATTAAGTAACTTATTTTATCTTCAGTTGTTTTTAGAAGTTTTGCGACACCACTCTTGCTATAATTTAATCTTGAATCATTAAAGCAACAATAACTATTCACATTACTCTTTATATCACTAAGTAAAACAATATTTAATGCATTTTTATCATCTAAAAATTTATTTAGAATCTTTTGATCTTCGTTTTTTTCTTCATCAGAATACAAATATAAAACTTGATTTAATTCATTTATTGAACCTACTAAAGATTCACCAAAATTTAAAGCGCACTTCGAGCCTATCTGAGGAATGAGAATTTTTTTATCTGAAGAATTATCATTAGGATAGAAAATCGCCAAAGTAGTATTCACAGCAAATGGTGAAATAATCAAAAGTAAAATTATTTTTCCGTTAAATTGTAATTCCATCTTTTTAACATGTTCGAAAACCCACTTATCGACAGCTTCATTCCCAGAATTAACAACTTCAAAATTAACTGAAACAGCATTATAGTATCCTAACAAGAACTTAGAATATATATGACGTTCCATAAGCTCCAACAACCCATGATATGTGGCCTCAATAAAGTTTGAATGAAAACTAAATCCTGAAGATGAAAAATACTGTGTTAGTTTATGAAAATCACGTTCTTGCGAACCCATTTCTACATAGTTTGTAGGTACATAAATTAATTTTTGTGGTTCCAAAAGAGATCTAAAAAGAGACGTTTCAATTTTTTCGTTCTTATCAATTGCATTTAGAATTTTATCATTTTTAAATTCAATTTGATTTTTAATTTCTGAAATACTTTTTTTTAGTATCTGCGATCGAAATTTATATACAAATAAATGTTCTATAGATTCTGCAAACGATTTTACTTCTGATGACAATCCATTGCCTGATCCCGCAGATACTTCTTCTCCCTCTAAATTGTATAAACAAGAAAAAGTAACTCTTTTGTCGGAGGACTGTTCAATTATTTGCTTATTTAACTTCAATTCTTGCAGGCATTCATCTAATTTATTTCTCATTTGGGACTCAACTACTTGATTGTTTAAATTAATTTCCATAATTGAATTTTTATTCATAAAGATTTTTCCCTAATGATAAAACCATAATTAAAATTATGGTTTTAATAGAAAGTTGAGGTGATTGGTAATCACCTCATGTGTAATATTTATAAAATTTATTTTTTACTTAGAATTTGTTGTTGAAATAACTTCTGTGCCAGTTCCTAATGTAGTTAACTCTGATCTTCTTTTTCCCATTTTATACTCCTTTATTAATTTGCAATTTAAACATGAAATTCATGTTTTTATAAATATTGGGAGTTGCAATATAAAGCCCAGTTCTCAATGAATTTAAGTTTACTTTATTCGAATTGAATAAATTTTATTCTATTTTTAAAGAAATTAAGCAAATTTAGAGAATTATTTGATCAATAGAACAGTATAATATTTATATTTAAAAGTATAAAATTTATACTCTTATTAATTAACTTTTTAGGATGTCTGGAGTTCTAAATTTATGAATAAAATCCACTACATTATCTGAAGTTACTAAAAATGTAATTATATGAAGATACTATAAAGGAGATAGGTTTAGTTCGATTTAACTCAATGGATTGGATAAATACAATCCTGTAGTAATAACCACACAGAATAAGTAAAAAATTTAAAAAGTCAAATTAATTTCTAATTTTAAAAGTTTTTATTCTTTGCTTCTAGTTATCAAAACATTCTCGCGTCTATCTTTCATAAATAAAAATTCATTTTAAACTTAAGTTTATTAAATTAATAGCCTCCATCACTTGTTTTGCGCCAATTTTTCTTTTAAAAAAAATATACTGATGATTTTGAGTAATTGGGATATCAAATTCGATTTTATATTTTGAGTTTATACAAAATATGCATTTTCTATTTTTTAGAGTATGTATTTCTTCAATTTTTTTTTGAATGTATTCATCACCCCAATATCCAACAATCTCTATCACTATCGGGCTAACCAAATCCCCTCCTTCGATCGTAAAGTCAGGAAAAAATAATCTGTCTTCTAATTTAAAAGGCTCAGCTTCTCTCCAGATTGAGTAAGCTGGATTAAGTTGACTAAACTCTTTATAAAATTTTTCTTCTAGTAATCTATCAAAATTTTTTGGAGGATTAGCTGGTTTTAATTGCATAGAGGAGTCTATAAATAAATCAGAATATTGACTATCCAAAAACTTACATTTTGCTTTTAATTTAAATTTGTAACTCCAAAATAAAATAGGAATGAATTCGTGCAGTCTTTTTCCATATATTTTAGTTTCCTTTAAAACAGATAGCGGACCTGAAATTCTTATTCTATATTTAAGACCGTCACTGGTTTTTATTTCACAAATTAATCCCCTTAACTTAGCCTGTCTCATGATTCTTTTGCAATGGTCAGTCGTTTCAATTTCTACTACAACAGAATTGAGCATCAACTTTCGAATTAAGTTTGAATTTAAAAAATTAATTAAAAAATTTATGTCTTGAAATTTATTCGTACCCTTAATTAATTTTAATTCATCAGTGTCATTAAATAAATTTAAATCGATAAAATCTTCTAGTGGAGTTTCAGTATACTCTTTAATACTTTTTATTTTTTTATAATTATCTGTTAAACTTTGAACCCAACTTTCATTCTTATAATTAATAAAAATATTGGAATAGCTCAATTGTCTAAATTTTTTTATTCCAATTTTAGTATCATCAAAGTTATTAATTTTAACTTGTTGAACAGATTTAAATAAATTTAGTCTCAACTCAAAAGAGTCAATTTTATCACCAGTTTCGCTTTCAAGATTTTCTTCAATAAGTTTTTTTTCAATTTCTGATAATGCAAACATGAATATTATATAAGGTTTATCAAAGTCAAAACCTCTTTTTGAATAATCTTGCCATTCAAGAACTGATTTGTTTTTAAATTTGTCTAATTCATTTAATAGTTTTTTTAACCATGGAAAGTCTAGCTCATTATAAAACTGAGGTATAATTTGATTATTTACTATTGTATAAGGTAATTTTACTTGCTTCATTATTGATCCAATTTAAAGCTGGTTATATTTAGTAATCTTATTATGAAAACCCAAACTAAAGTTTGAAAATACAAACTTTAGTTTGTATTCCTTAAATTAGAGTGATGAATTTCAAAAGTACCTTTGCAAATTAACTCATAAACAATAGCAACTTTTCCTTCAGAGGGACGCAAAATTCTTCCAATTCTTTGTACATGTTCACGTCTACCCTGAGTCCCTCCAATAATAATCGCCATATCAGCATTGGGAACATCAAAACCTTCATTTAAAACTTTACAAGTAACTAATGCACCAATCTCATTTCTCTTAAAACTTTCGATTATTATCTTTCGTTGTTTTTGAGTGGTCTGAGCTGTGATCGGCATTATAAATAAGTTTTTTGCAACTCTCATCGCCATTATTGTATCAGCTGTATAAATCAGAATCTTTTTATGTCTAAATCTCAGCAAAAGCTCATTTAAATATATAATTTTAGAGTCACAACGAGCAACAATTGCTTTTGCCTGATGTAAACAACTTAATGCTTGTTTTCCTTTATTTGATTTTAATAATAATTGAAAAATTTCTTTTTTATTAAGTAAATTTTCAGAGTCGCTTTGAAGTTTATCTATCAAGGATTTGAAATCTTGCATTTTTTTATTATAAAAAAATTGATCTGCACTACTAAGACTAACCTCTTGAATAATATGTTTATAATTTGCTAAAACTTTTCCTTTTAAGTCTAATAAACTTAATTTGTATACAACATCTCCCAAATATGGTTTTACTTTTTTTAACTCTGAAACATCATCAGTAAAAGTAGCTGATAAACCAAGAATTTGACTACTCGGGCTCATTTCTAGAATTTCTCTACCATAATCACTAATAAAGTGATGAGCTTCATCAACAATTACTAAATCAAATAGGTCTCCAACTTGAGCCATCCAAATTTTTGCACTTTCAAATGTACAAACAGTTATTTTTTCTATTTTTACATTTCCATCTCCTAATAATCCTATTGCCTCTAAGTAAAATTCTTTAATTGATTCAATCCACTGATGAAGTAAAACTCTTGTTGGAACTAATATTAATGTGGTTTTATTTACCTTTGAAATACAATAAATACTCAGCCGTGTTTTTCAAGCACCAGTCGGCAAAATTACTATGCCCCGATTATTATTTTTAATCCAATTTAAAGCCGCATCTTTTTGATAATCTCTAAGTTGAATCTCACTATTCCATTTTAAATTGTTATTAAATTGGATAAAGTTGATTTTTTTAGGATTTACTATAATTTTAATTTTTATATCAATTGATTCGAGGTACTTAATAAAGTCAGTTTTTTTATTTGCTAAGACTCGAAATAATTGAACTCTACTATCCCAAACCATTCCAAAATTTTTTTGAAGTTCCGAAACTAATTCCTTTGAACTTCGAATTTCGGATTTTACATTTACTAAATATGTACCTTGATCAAACTTTATTTCCATAATTTGCATTAATGCAAATTGGGAGCCAATTCGCCTCTGCCTTCATTAAACTTCATTTTATTTTAATATCTACTGTGATTTCCACAAGTCTATTTCGGATTTTCGCATATTTTCGAAATAATCCTGTCTTTCTCTTGGTTCACATAAATATGTTTAAATTTTCATATCATGGTTACGAAAATAAAGTTTCGAACTCGCTTTTTGATAAATTACTGAAAAAATCATTTTCAGTTGTTTGAATCAGATTGGCAAATTTTATTTTGATTCATGCAGTTTTAAAATTTTTTAACACTTTCTTTACATTGAGAGACTAAAGATTTAGGAGCTACGATAAGTGTAGTTTCAAGTTTTCCTTCACTTTTTAGTAGATCTAAAAAAGCAATCACTTGAACTGTCTTACCTAGGCCCATTTCATCAGCCAGCAAACCACCCAAGTAAAATTCATCTAAAAATTTTAACCAACCTAATCCTTGTTTTTGGTACCCAAATAATTCTCCATTAAATTCAGGACCTGACTCAAGTGCTATTGGACCCTCATTATAAAGTCCATTTTGCAATTTTTGTATCTGTTGATTGTAACTCTCATCGCCCTCAATATCTAAATCAAATTTTTCTTCATAATGAGACATCGCAAAAAGATCTGCCTGTGTAAATTGACTGTCATTTTTGAATGTTTTCATAATTTGAAATAATTTATTTAACCAATCTTTAGGAAGCACTCCTAGGCTGCCATCATCTAATTTAATAAAAGCCTGTTTTCGTTTTAAGATATGAATTAATTGCCAACTTTCAAATTTGTAATTTGTGGATTTGTCATACAACTCAAAGCTAAAATCTAAGCCAAAAGTTTAAATATCTATTTTTAAACTATCTAAAAGCTTTACTCTTAAATTATCAGCCCAAACGTCCCATCCTAACTCAAGAAGTATTGAAATAACTTCCGGAAAATCTGCTAAAGTAATTTTGAATTCCTTATTTAATTTATTGAATTGAAAATAGTTAAAGGAAGTTTTTTTTTTCACAGAAATTATTTTCAAATTCTTCATTGGTTGTGTTTAAAATTATAATTTCTGAATAATTTTGATTTACTAATTCTGAATGAAGTATTTTAATTGCACGATTTGGTCTAAGTAAAGTTGAAAATCCAATACTGATTTTCTTTTATGGTTAAAAAACAAAGGTGTCTTTTTTTCTTCTTGCTCTATTAAATCAAGTTCTTTTTTTTGTTTACATAGTAAATCATTCAACTCACCTATTGGAGTTAAAAAGTCAAGTTGACTTCTTGCGCTCAAAATTGCTTGGTGGGATAAGTTGAGATTTTCATAATTTGAAAACAATTGATCAATTAAATCCTGAACACTTTTTGGCTCTAACATGTGCTTTCTTACAAACTCACTGAGAGAACCAACTTCTTTTATTGCCACAACTTGATTAAAAAGATCCATGGCTTTCAATGATTTTGTACCAAAAGCACTCAAGAAATTTATTTGATATTCGCTGAAACTATCATAAACATTTACATGCGAAATTGATTTTAATTTTATACGTAAAGAACTGGCTATTTGAAATTCAGAAAAATGTTTTTCAATAGATAAGTTTTCATTTGCTGTAACGTAAAACTTTTTAAGTTCCCCGCTATCGAACCAAAAAAATTGAGCAATAGTAAAGTTTTCCTTTAGTAAATAATTTGTAAATCGTGCAAGCAAGACACTACAATTCCCATTCTCATTTCTGCAAAATTTAATTTTAGCAATTCCCTGTTTGTCTTGCTCTCGACCATAAGCCCCCTTAACATAGGTCACTTCTGATCGTTCTCTTCTACCACTTCCAGAGGATAAATTATAATTGCGACGTTGATTTGAAACTAATAGTGTTAAAAGTGCATCTACGATTGTCAACTTCCCAGATCCATTTTCACCTGTCAACAAGACAGGATTACCATCCACCTGTAATTTCCAAATATTTCCATCGAAAGTGCCCCAATTAAGAATTTCAAGGGCTGCTAATTTATATCCCCCCTCAACCGATTGTAGTTTATCTTTAAATAAGGATTCACTTTTTTTGCATTTTAATGTTGCTCCAAATATATTTTCATTTTTTCTTTAATCACTTTAAGTTGAGTTGGATTCATAAAAGCTTTGATAGTTCTTTTAACCTCATACACCCCGGAGTTTAATTTTAGTTCCTTCATAAAACCCATGCTGCAAATCTTAACGATAAGCGCATCAAATTTTCGAAGAATTTTAGTTTCATCGCCTCCACTTTGGTAAGTTGATTGGTAAAAAGTTTTAAGCATTTCATAAATATCTTGCTTCTTTAAAATTAAGCGGTAGTCATCACTTACTTTTACATCGTACTGTTCAATTGCTTCACGCAATAATACTAAAAGTAAACTCACTTCAAAAGATAGGGGCATTTTTCGAATTAACGATGCCTCTTTGTAATCTCCTTCTGAATCGCGCAGAACTTCATTTTCATGCATCTCCAAATCAAGATCTTCATCTGTTAATTTTAAAGAATCATCTGGAGAAGTTTTTAAAAAAGCAAACCCATCTTCACGATTTAAATGAACATATAAACCTAAAAATTTAAAATAATTTCTGACATAATCTTGGTGAATCAGTAAAGTCTCCCATTGTTTCTTATTTTCATGGGTTAAAAAACCTTGTAGTAACTTTACCAAAACTGGTCTTATTTCTAAACTCTTTTTTTCGTTATATTCCATTCAAGTTAACACCTTTAATTTTTTTCATGCATTTTTTTAAAAATTACATCGTCCAATTCAACACTTCCACGAGAGTGATTTCGTGATTTGAAGTGAATATTGATTTCTGCTTTGCTATCGATACTGCTTGCGGCTCTATCATTTGCAATATCAATATAAGCGATTATTTCTGAAATTCCTTTTTGAATTGGAAATTTTTCAACTATTTCTTTTAATGTTACTTTATCTTTATTTTCCAAACACTTCTTTAAATTATTATATAATTCTTTTTTATCCAGCTTAAAGCTTGCCTTAAGCTCTTCAAGTTGTTTGCTCTTTATATCAGTTCAATTCTTGCCTATTTCAAATTGTTTTGCCCCAAAATCTATCTCTGTAGTCAAGGCCCAATTGGTCGTTCCATCGGTAAAAATATTTCTGGCATAAAATTCATATTCATAAATTTTTCATCTGAAAAATCTGAAAATAATTTTTTGTTTTCCACAAATAATTTTTTTATTTCATAAATTTCATTCATGACTTGTGTGTTTTCTAGCAAACTTTTTTGATGTAATAATTTACGAAGCTCTTCTGATAGTCTTAACTTCGACTGCAAGGCTTTTTTACCTACCTGGAGCAGGTTTGCTTTTAATCTCTTAAGCTGTAAAATATAATAGGGGTTTCCAATTTCAGTAATATAATTTTTTATTTCATCAGTATTAAGAATTTGATTGACCATTGAGTTCAAATCCACTTGCATTTCTGAAGACATTAAAAAATCCCAAAACGCATTGAAGCTTTTTCCTTGATCTGACTCTTCTAAATAATCATATGCATCCAGAATTTCACCCAGAATTTGGCCTTTTGTTACAAATTCAACTTGATTTAAGATTTAAAAACTGATCTAGTTTGTTATTAATTATTCTTAGGGATTAAATATGAATCAAAGTTCTAATGATATTCGATGGAAACAGCGATTTTCTAACTTTAAACAAGCCCTCTTACAACTCCAAGAGTTCATTGATAAAAAAAATCTCACAAAACTTGAAACCCAAGGCTTAATAAAATCTTTTGAATATACCTATGAATTAGCCTGGAATACAATGAAGGATTTTTATGAATCCCAAGGAGAGACAAGCATTCAAGGTAGCCGTTATGCTATTCGACTTTCGTTTAAGAGAGGCCTCATTGAAAACGGGGAACAATGGATGAATATGATTCAAAGTCGAATTGAAACCTCTCATACCTACATTCAAGATAAGGCTGAAAAAGTAGCAACGGCAATTTTTAATGACTATTACGAACTCTTTATCAAACTTAAATCAAAGTTAGCACATTATGAGTAAGAATGAGGAACAGAATTTATATGGATTGTCTTCGACAGTTATAAATAAAATTAACGAAGTTTTTTCTAGTTATCAAGAGATTGATAAGGTTCTGCTCTATGGATCTCGAGCTAAAGGTACATATAAACAAGGCTCTGATATTGACCTCACAATTCAATCAACTTCTGACATTGATTATACAACTTTATGCCGTATCAAAAACGAATTAGATGATTTAAATTTACCCTACTTAATTGATCTTTCAATATTTTCTGGAATTGATAACCCTGACTTGATTGATCATATCAAAAGAATCGCAATTCCATTTTACCAAAAACTAATTATCAAATCCATTTGTTGAGGGAATAGTATCAACGTACTCCTCTTATAAAAGCCTTTCTTAATGCGGATTAAATAGGATCAGATAAAACTAACTATACTTTTAGCTTTGGTCTCAAATTGCATTGATTTCCTTTTGACTGAGGCAATCTATAAATATTTAAAAGAATTGACCCCCACCACTTCTGAGGAGGCCAATATGGATGAAATCCACAACATAAACCATTGTTGTAAATATCGACATTATATGATGATTATTACAGAGGTCTTAAGACTATTTTTTCTGGTTCTTAAAATCTTGGAGGTCCTCAAACTCGCGTTATCAATCATTAAACTCATTAAGCTCGCTTGTAGTCATCTTGATAGCGAATGATATCATCTTCGCCAAAATAATTTCCAATTTGAACTTCAACAAACTCCAAAACTTCATTGCCAGTATTGCGCATGCGATGTTTTGCTCCAAGAGGAATATTAACATACGTGCCCGCTTTTACTGGAATGATTTTATCATTAAGAACTACTTCTCCCACACCTTTTGTAATGATCCAGTGCTCTTCACGTTTATTATGAGATTGATAAGACAGTTGCTGATGTGGCGACACATGAATGACTTTTGATTTAAATAAATCTGTATCTCGTAAAATTTCATATCGTCCCCAGGGACGCTCTTCATAAACATGTTCTTGAGTAAGGTTTGGATCTATATTTTTTAATTTATCTACAACATCTTTTACTTTTTGAGTTGAGCCTTGCTTTGCTATCAATGTTGCATCTGCAGTATCAACAATAATCAAATCGTGAACATCTACAAGTGCATATTTTTTATTTTGTTGTGAATATACAAAATTATTTTTTGCATCCACTTCAATTTTAGAATCTTGTTTTTGTGTCGACATGACTTCACTGACTGCATCCCATGATCCCACATCACTCCATCCAATTTCACAAGGGATACAACTTAGGTTTTGCTCGCCTAATTTTTCCATGATGGCATAATCAATACTGATGTTTTCTAATTTAGGAAATAACTCTTCTAAATTCGATAAATCAGTTTTTATTTTTTGAACCACAGACCACATCGCTGGTTGATGTTTTTCAAAAGCCGCAACCATATCTTTTATTTTAAATAAAAATATACCTGCGTTCCAAAAATAATTACCACTTCTAATAAATTCTTCAGCTTTTTTTAATTCTGGCTTTTCGTGAAAACTTTTTACTGCAAAACTATTAAAGTCTGAGCTCTTTGATCTAATTGAATCAGAAGTATGAATATAACCAAATCCCGTCGCAGCGAAGTCAGGCTGAATTCCTAACGTTACAATATAACCCTTGTGAGCTTCTTCTACAGCCAAGTTGATTGCTTTTTCAAACAAATCAACTTTTTCAATCAAGTGATCGGCTGGAAAAACTCCAACAACATCATCAGACATACCTTTTTGATTTAAAACGTGTGTAATTAAAGCAATTGCAGGGGCGGTGTTGCGAGCAGTAGGTTCTAATAATATTTGGTGTGTAGGAATATTAAACTTCTGCATTCCCAACATCGTTAAATTCTGTAAATTTTTGTTAGTAATGACCCAAGGCTTATTCCACGACATCAATCTCTGCATAGTTAAGTTTTGAAGTGAGTCATCAAAAATTTGGCAAAATTGTTTTGGCAATTTGGTTCTTGAAATTGGCCATAATCTTGTTCCACTACCACCTGATAAAATAACTGGTATCATTTTTTTATTACTCCAAAAAATTTTGAATTAAGATTCTTTATAAAAAGTCTCTCTGAATCATTAAAATAGTATTTCCAAATATAAAATATAAAACCCAATGAGCAAGTAAAAAATGAGATCAATTTAATTATTATTACACTTAAAAACGAGAGAGCAAATGCGATTCCAATAAAAACTAAAATCACAAACTGATACTTCAAATAATTAAATTTTACTTCTAATCTTGAATAATAAAAAAGCAACGGCATACTTAACAAAAACTGCATTGTCCAAATTAAGGAGGCTCCTAGGCTTCCATACTTAGGAATTAAATAGATCAATGCTATAAAATACACAGGAGCAAATATAATACTAATTTTTGCCGGAATATGAGCTTTATTTCTGGCTTGCAATAACAAAAATGGAATACTGCTTACACTATTTAAGAAAACGCCAATTATTAAAATTTGAGCTATTAAATAACTTAAATTAGCAAACTCAGAACCAACCCAAAGAGTCATTAACTCTTTTGCAAAAACAATAAGTATAAAAACAGGGCCTCCCATTAAAAAAAATACAAATTTTAAACCTCTTTCATAATTTAAATTTAATAACTCTAAATTAGAATTCGAAATTCCTGAAAAATTGGGCATAACAACACGAGTAACTACATTGGGGATCAACCATAATCGAGTAGAAACATCCATCGGTGTTGTATAAAAACTTAATTCTTTGATTGGCAAAAAATACCCTAAGATTATTCGATCCAGATAAGAAGCGATTGGCGATATGATATTTGATACAGTAATCCATCCACCCAACTTTAAAGTATGAATTAGATCATTAATAAATTTTTTATAAAAATTATTTTGCGTTTCAAGAGATAACTTTTTGTTTTTATGTAATGGAATAAAATATAAAACTCGCTTCAATAAAAATACAAATACAATTAAACGAATAACTACTAATCCAAATGTTACCCCAATTAATGATGACGAATAAAATACCCAAAAACTTGGCCAAACGTAATTTCCAAAACCAATCAGGGCTTGCATTAAATTTGAAATTTTAAAATCTTGATATGCTTCTAAAATTCCACGAAATGCTACAGTTAAAGTAACTATTGGAACTGCAAAACAAAGTATTAAAAATGATTGTTGTGATTCTTGCCAAAGTAATTTTGGAATATTAAAAAAAGATTGAATTATCCACGGAGCAATTAATATCGCAATTCCCGCTAATACCAAACTAATTATTGTCATTACTTTTATTATTGGCCAAACAGTAGAACTCAAATCCAAATTTTTTGACTCACCTGAAATTTTAACTTCACCAATTTTTTCTGAAACTATTTTTGTTAGTACTCTACTCAATCCAAAATCAAAAATACTGAAATATCCGATAATCATCCAACTCATTGACAAAAAACCAAATCGGTCTAAACCGAGTTTTCTTAAAATAAAAGGGACAAGTAAAATTCCTAAAAAAACAGGAATAATTTGACTAATCAAAGTGATGAAAATATTTTTTGTAAGTGTTTTACCGCTAAAATCCAAATTTATCCTTCAAACTATTATTTTCTAAAATTAATTTTTATTTTTTAAAATAATCGGATTCAAAACTTTTATTACAACTATGCCCGCTCTTGTATCCCCCGATTAAATAATATCGTGCTGGCTCATAGTGAAATTTAATATTGTTAACTTCACAGAAGTTATCACCAAGTAAATCATTTCTAACAAAAAATGCATTTGTCCCAAAAATATTACATCCTACCAAAGAATAATTTTTGGTGTTTAACAAATCTGTCCATGCTTTTAAAGAACACCCAAAATAATCAGTTTTTTCATCCCACATATGATTTTCGTTATATGGCATTTTCCAACTAGTATCAGACAAAAATTTAGCATTATATTCAACAACAATTACCCTTGGGCTAAATGTATTAAAATTTATTGCGTCCATTACATGATAATCATTTCCATCAATATCTAGCGAAAACAAATCCACTTCGGTATTAAAATTATTTTTTATTAAAATATCATTAATATTTTTAGGAAATACAAATGTTTCAACTAATTTTAATTGCTTGGAGTTTGGCTCAAGAATCGATTTAAATTTGTTTGCAATAAATTCACATTGTTCTTTTGACCCATCGATCCAGAGCCCTGACCATGATTTAAATAAAAGATTTACCGTATTATTTTCTAATCCATCACCAATTCCAACCTCAACAAATTTTTTATATTTTACGTCTATACGATTAAAAATTTCATTTAAAATTCCATCTTCATCCCCTTGTGAAAATGCTTTTTCACCATATGGGATTAAGTGTTTTGGTGTTTTATATTTATCATTTTGCCGTAAAATTGTTAATAATTGCATTGAGTTTAAATACTCTACTCGCAACATAGTATTAACTATTGGGTTTATAATTAAGCCTCTGATACTCTTTAAAACCTGTGAATTAAACATTCGAGTTCTCCATTACTGAATTCTCAACAATAAATTTGCGAGCTATGCTTGCTAACTCACAAGCTCTACTTTTATTTTTTGATTCAGTGTATATTCTAAACTCTGGAGCATTTCCAGATGGTCGCAAATGAACTATTGACTTATCATCAAAATAAAATCTGACTCCATCAGTAAAATCAACTTTAATAGGCTTTCTAGAATCTACTGTAAAGTTATCAATCGCTTTTTTCAATACCACTTGAGATTTACTTACGTCAAAGCTTCTAATCAAGTCACTGTAAGTCGCTAATGGTGCTAAATCTTCAACTAATTGACTTAAAGTCATATTTTTTTGTTTTGCCATAATTAAAGGAATAACCGCTGGCAAAACAGAATCTCTAGTCGGTAGTTTTTCTAATACC
>SXGU01191492.1_pt1 | contig 47490 bp, 53 predicted proteins | sample 3174531 | NCBI WGS metagenome assembly SXGU01 (sample SAMN11356863, study PRJNA531348) | freshwater metagenome | isolation source: freshwater sample F1-140 | place: China: Fuxian Lake, Yuxi | collected 2017-12-25 | reverse complement strand
GTGGTAACCCCGCAGGGCTCCTCATCGAGGAAGTTGCGCGTATAATCGGCAACTCACCAAGTGAGCCGTTCAATAGTCGTATTTTCACGCTATAAGTCGGTCTCATCATTTAGATTTACGCTCCGTAGAGCGTTAATTGATACAATCAAAACCTCTTTAAAAAGCTTTCTGTCTTTGTTCGGTTATTATATGTTATCAAATCTCAATTTTAAGTTTTATATATAAGTCTTTGCTTGTCACTACTGAATAACTAAACAAATATTTTCTCCCCCTATTTAAACCACTTTTCAATATATGGTGTTTATAGAATATATGTTTCATAAAAACATATAAATACTCAATAATCTTCGTTTTTACAATATGGCTTCAAAAACAAAGAATTTAGAGATAACAATTACCGACGATAAAGGAACTTTCAGTTCCTTTTTTAGCAGAGTTGCTGGTGAAAAGGAAGATTATGATTTTAAAGGGCTCGCTTCTTTAAGGTCTCTTTTGTCAAATGAGAAAGCAAGAATAATTCACACGATAAAAACGAAAAATCCAAAGTCAATTTATGAACTAGCTAAATTTATTGAAAGAGATTTTAAATCTGTTTTGAGTGATATTTATATATTGGAAAGATTAGGGGTCTTAGATTTGATTAAAGAGAAGTCGGGTAATCGCGAAAGATTAAAACCCATACTCATAATAGATACAATAAAAATAGATTTGAAATTTTAAACATCCTTGAGGCAATTTTAAATTAAGTCAGTTTTCTAAAAATCAGTTTAATCAATTCTCTTAATTCAGAAGAAATTCAAATTTTCATAATTCAAGAACATAGTCTAATTTCTGTATTTATGCTTCCTGGTGGTTCAGGAATCCCATATGAACTACCGCTATAAGATTTTTCACATAATCCCAAACTTAAATTCAATATATTATCCGATTGTTGTTGCTCACTCAAATTCAAATAATAATTTATTTTAATCTCATAACCTTTGAAAGGAAAATCTGGCCCAACTTGCCAAGTAGCATTTAAAATATTTTTCAATGTGTTTTCAACAATATCACAAGATTTCTCTCCTGAGATACATTCATTGTCATATGTGTAACATTCCCTGATTAAAGAGTCTATAGTAAGAAAATTTCCGGATTCAGAAGTCTTGCAATTCGTTGTTTGCTCCATAGAGCTCTCAATAAATTTAGATATCAATTCACTTTCTCTTTGAACAGGTTCTGGATTTCTCAGTCTAATCCCTAAGAAAATAACTCCAACAATCACCAATAACACAACTATGAGTACAAAACCCATAACTTCTTCTTGTGCTTTACGCGCCATTATCTACTCCTTCAAAACCCATTATGACTTTGCCTATTTCACATCTTGTAGCTTTATCTGACTCATCAAATCGGCACAAAGAAACAAAAGACTCGTAGCCCTGAAAACCTTCCCTTTCAACAAGAGTTATTGAATTACATCTGGGATAACTCTGAGGAGTACATTCATCGGTGGAATATTTTGGATAAACTCTTGAAATTTTAAGAAGAGCTATTTCTTTCCAAAAATCTTGATAAGCAGTTCGATTTTTGATCATAAATATTTTATCAAAATCAACGCAAGATGAACAATGTTCAAATCCCGACCAGACAAATTCAGGAGTTCCCGTAATCTTGCCTACTTGCTCAATCACAGTAGATTTCTTTTGGTCTTCAAAGTCAGAGCGTAATCCTCCAAATTTCATAGAAACAAAAAATATCGCAGCAATTGCAAAAAGTATGAGTGTAGCAACTAATACAAAGACCATCTGTTGTATCTTAAATTGTCCCTTAGAAGATTTTACATTTAGATAATTCATCATTTTTCTCCTTTAGTCTAATTGATAATGGGAGGATATCTTGCAAATATTCTTTCGAATTATTTATATTTGCAGACAGAACAAATTCATTTAAATCATTTTGTAAATTATTGGAGCATCCAGAACCTTCAATATATTCTGCCTTTTTAGAGTATATCACTGCAAGCTCGCCCGCCCTCATAATAAGTCGCTTTAATTGACACTCGTATATGTCTGGGTCTGAAAAAATAGCAGCCATTTGCAAATCAACCTCATAAAAATATGATTTCTTATTATTTTTCTCAACTTTTTTATTCATCCAATCCACAGTTATATCGCACCCAATTTCATCGTTAAAGCATACGCTCTCTGCATCAGTAGAACAATCACTTAGTTTAGAAGTCAAGCTTAATCCAATGTTATTTCTTCCATTTCCCGATAAGTCATCTATTAAATCTTTAATATCATCTGTTGGATTCACAAAACAATAATCTTTTCCATAAAAAATCGTTAAATCTCCGATTTTAAAAGGCGTAAAGAAAGGTTTTACAATTACGCGCAATTTTTTGTCAAACGTTTCAGTCACCTTATCTGAAAAGACATATTTATTGAAAGAGCTTCTTTTAGCACTTTGTTTGCCCCATTCATCACCTATTCCCAATTTAGTAGATGTGCTTATCTGTTGTTTCCCAAAAACTCCCTCATTTCTACAATCATTGAAAACACGAGTTTCATCAACAAAGTTTATTAGGGCATATTTGCTGTTTTCGAGATTGGTTTCTATCGGATTAAGAGCATTAGTCAACTCACTTGCAATAAAACTATCTTGGACTTCTCTTTCAGTTCCAACAAGTTTGGTGGTAATATAAACTGCTGATATTAGTATAACTGCCCCAGCAATTATTGCAAAAATCCACGAAAAAGCAAATTCAATACCTTTACGATTCACTTTAACTCCTGGATAAACTCAATAACTTTCTTTTCAATTTGAGCAATCACTTTTTCGACATCGCGATAATTATTTGTATATACATCAGGAATTTTCCAGATTCTTTCTTCCCGACCATATTTTTGATTGCTTAAAACTTCAGCAGGAACATTATCTGCGACTATCACGACGACATCCATCTTCATAAGCAAATCCATAGTCACAGGTTTAGGCTTGCCTTTCAGGTTTATTCCAAAACTTTTAGCAACTTTGACTTGCATTTTTTCAAGAGGATATTTTCCTGGTAAAAGTCCTGCACTATATGCTTCATAAAATTTATTTCGATTATATTTTTTAAAAAAAGCTTCAGCAGTTTTACTTCTAAATCTATTATGTTTGCAGACAAACAAAATATTTTTACTCATGCTCAATTCTCACTAATGGACTAAACTCTTCCTTTACAAGTCTTATTTTTACAACTCCCTTTTCAGCCTCAAAGCAGTCAAATTCATCTATTATTTCAGATAAATCTATTTTAGCAATTTTCTTATATGCAAATTCTTTAGATTTTCCAGGTGGGTAAAGAAATCTGTTAGTGTTTTTTTGTTCAAATCCAGAAGAATATTTTTTCAATTCTTTATATTCATCTTCAAAATCAGAATTATAGCTATCTCCATCGAGAGTTCCAAAGCAAACAAATTCTACACTGCTAGGAATATTAAAACTGGCAACTTTATTTGTGATAGAAGAAGCCCATACTTCTTCAACATTTTCCTGGAATTTCTGATGGAACATAGCAAGCTGAGATGTTTTTCCAATACTTAAAAATGTAGATATCGCATAAATAGCCACACCAATAATAGCAATCATAATTATAATAGAAAATATCATTCCAAAAGACAATTCTATTGCTCCTCTTTTATTCATAGAATTATTAGTTAAGAACACAATTTAAAGGTTATTGAATGGGGATTTTTATCAAATTAATAATACTAATAATATGCAAAATAAGGGTCTTAATCATCTTTAGGCAATAGCAGTTGCACTCACAACAAGCGAACAAGAATTAGGCATAGGTTCATTTCCAAAATTGTCTTTACATTTGATATAATAAGCCACATTTGGTTTCCACGGAGCATAATGGTTTTTCTTTATTGAAGGATTAGTATATAAGAATTCAAGACCTTCTACAAAATTATAATTACAACTGTTTAAGGAATAGACGCAAGAAGCATCTTCATTTGTGACTATTTTCAAGGATTCTTGCGAAGAATCGTGATACGCTCTAGTTACCAAAGGAGATAGTGTATCTGACACAACTCTAAATGAGATATTTGTTTGAGCAGCATTTCCTCCCAAATCGACACATCTCAAATAATAATTATAATTTCCAGTAACTAAATTAAGTTCCTGTTTATGGTCAACTGTTTCTGTTTCCGACATAAGCACAAAGTCATTTGAATTTCCAGTAGAACTGAAAGAACATATGGCTAAGCCTTCATCAGCTCCATCATCAGTAGTAATTTTCAGTTCAACAGGAATAGTCTGCGTATTGTCAGTTACAGTTCCATTAGGAGCAACAAAAATAATATTCAAAGGCTGCGAGCCTCTCAAGTTAAATTCATAACTATTCACATTCGTAAATCTATCTTTTTCAGGTTTTCCAGGTTGATCTCTACATCTGAAATAGAATTTATTTTCCGCACTGTTTTCTATTCCAGTCAAATTCGTGGAGCAAGTATATAGTTCTCGCGCATTTATATGCGAGAGAGATGTTGCGCAAGTCAGCATATTTTCCATAGACTCATAATCTTTGTCTTGCTTGCTCCATTTACAATTTGCCGGTTCATTGACATAAACTTGTAGGGGAACACTTCCAACATTATATCTTACAGCACTTCCAGAAGTGATTGAAGTATCTACAATTTTCACAGGCGTAGTGTCTGGAGAAGGATCAACGCAGAATTGAATAGCATATTCATCTACATTTTCATTTCCGTTTTTATCTCTACATCTAATATACATATCATATTTTCCATCGTATTTTACTTCAGGAGATTCAGTTTTCACTGAATCTGGAGAAGGTAGACTCAAGGTTTGAGAATGATTATATGTGTAAAAGTTATTATTTCCAAAAAAGAATTGCATCTCTTCAAATGTGTTTTTATGAGTTATATCAACCTTACATTGGGCAGGCTCATCAGTTTTGATTCCAAATGTCAAAGGAGTGAACGCTTTTAGACAACCATTAGAAGCACTATTTTGGGTTATTTTTGTTCCTCTGGAAATTGGTCTTGTTTCGTGATTACCATACTTATGCCCATCAGTAAGAGTTTCAACCCAAGGAGTTATAGTTGGAGACAAGACATCTTTGGGATTCACCCACACGCACTTTTCATCAGTAGTTCCAGCATTAACAATTTCGCACGATTGTCCAAGACTTTTACATCTGTATTCACTACAAGGCCTGAATGGATCATCGTTACAGGTTTCGCAATTTTTCCCTCCAACTGGAGCTTCCCAAGGCAGGCATTGAAATGAAACTCTTTTTTGACTCGTTTCTTTATACAATAATACAAATATAATTACTGCGGCCCCGAGACCTATCCATCCAGAATTAGCAACGAAAAAATTATTTGACCCAACAGCTTGAAATCCTGTAGGGCCTAAGCTTTCAAGTCCTTGATAAATCATTATTCCTGCTCCAGCTGCGACACTCAAAGTATTAGTTAGTTCCTGCTCTAATCCCAATAATCCTCCTATCATTTGTATTGCTCCTGCAACCATAACTGCCGTCATAACTCCTTGAGCCAGATGTCCCCATCCTCCAGTAATCCCCAATGGTCCCTCATAAGGTGTAAGCTTTTCTGCGCCTGCTGCAGCAACACTTGTTTCAATCTCCATCCCTTCTTCTCCGGACACGTCTTTTTTCCAGTCGCCATCTTTAATAGTATAAGTTCCATCAGGATTTTTCATAGTTTTAAAATCGTTTTTAAATTGGTGAATTTCTCCATCTCTAAATGTCCGTTCGTATGCATTTGCGCCTTCAGGCATACCTCCCTTCCAATTCCAAATATTTTCTTTAGTAGTCTGTGCCATTGCTTTTCCATCAGTTCCCACAAATCTCCCACTTCCTTTTGTTGGTATGTTTTGTGTTCCTAATTTTTTATCAGGAGAATTACTTTCAGTAAAGCTACCTAAAGAACCAAGACTACCCAAAAGATCATCATACCATCCTCCAGTTTTTTTATTCTCTCCATTGGATGGCATCGGTGTAGTTGTTTGTCCAGAAACAGAATACAAATCACCGATAATAAATGCAAAAGAAAATACCGAAAAAACTATCAAGAATATTTCAAAAGAAGCAACATTTTTTAAAAATAAATCCTCTCTTTTTTGCATAGGATAAATAAAGAAGAGTTCTTTATAAATAATTGCCTCTATTACATAGAGTAATTGTTTATGCCATCAGTAGCAATAACAACACTTTGAGCATAAGAAATTTGATTACATTGACAAATTATGTGTAACAAAATCCTTAAAATATTTTATTTGTATCCAAAAAACAATATTCCTAAAAGTTAATTGATTTTTATAATTGAATTATTTTTTTGGAATAATTGTAAAATCTTTGCTAATCAACAATTGATTACCGGAATAAAATAATCCCTTATAATTCCCAGGTTTTAAAATACCTAAATATTTTTCAGGATATCTTTTATCAAATCCCTTTATTTTTAAATTTTCAATTTCAGCTTGTGTGGGATTATACCACACATGTATTTGACAACGACCTGGCTCATTTATATCAACCCCATTATTAAACCTCTCAACAGTCATTCCATTTCCATTAACCAATACATATCTCATATCCTGAATTTGTCTATTAGCTTCAAAAGTTAAATACATTTCATCACCTTCAATAAAAGTAGAACTATTAAGCCCAACAACTTCTTCAGGATAATCTATTTTTCCATTTTGATTAAAATCTCGGCAATAATTATATGAGTCAACATTTACCCAAATCGGACGAGTCTCTTGAGAATTGGCAACATTTACAGAATTATAATTCACAGTTACATCATTAGAAGAAGCACTAGCCATATTAGCTCCATGGTTAGCTAAAGCTTGACCCACATAAACGGCCTGTCTGTTTCCAACTTGAGCTCCGCGAGCTCCAAGTAAGCCTCCCAAAAAGGACAATTCCAAAGCGTCCTGCTGTCTTCTTCCAGAGGATCTATTACTAGAATTGCACCCTTCCAAACTCATAGAAGCTCCAACAAAAACAAGTCCGACTAAACCCTTCAACAAATTCTTTCCAATAGGATTATAATCCATACTCTATCCTTAAATTAAACGTTTAACCGAATATTTAAATTATATTATCCTGAAAAGTTATTAATTAATTGTAAATTCTATCTTTTATGTCTGCAATAAATAAATCCAAGATATTACAAAATCATTATTATTCAGTCTCTTCAACATCTTTAGTTTCAATTTTATATCCTTTATTATATCCTTCTTGACCTCTCCAATTTAGAGATGGTCCACAATCTCCAAGAGCAGAACAAATAGTAGCCTGCTTTTTTTCCCAAGTTTCTTTAAGACATTCACAATTTTCTACACATTTTTCCCCACCAAGTAATCCCTTTTCAAATTTAACAATACAAACAGAACTACCTAAAGAACAAATGCTAGCAGATTCAGTATCTGCCCAGAAATTAAATCCTGGTTTATTTTTAGCAAAACAAGTTCCTGTAACTTCCTCTCCAGAACTCGTATTTTGTAAAGTCTGTAATAAAATTCCTTCTCTCCAAAGACAATCTCTTCTTTCTATATTTTCACAGCTCTCTTTATCTTTTTGATTTATACAATCTTGCCAGCGATTAACTCTACAAGCCGCCTGCGAAAATCCATTTATTTTTTGTTCTATACATTCTTCAGCTCTAAAATCTTCACATTGTTCCAAGACTTCTTTTCCATTAGTGCATATATGTTTGTAAAATCTGCTCCCCACAGTATTAGAGCCATCTCCATTTCCACCAGCATCATTGTAAACACACCAGCTCTCTCCATGTCTGTAACCCTTTCCATTTTGAGTAGTTTTACAATTCAAATCTGCACAAATGAAGTCTCCATAAGAAGGTTTTTTCCCAGCAACATTTTCATCACGGCAGATGCTTCCAGCCAAATAGTCACAATTACCACAAATCGTGTTTAAAGAATTTCCAGCATTTGCATTACAAGACTCACTTTTAGATTTTACATTTGTCCAATATTCTTGGTCTTCAATTTTTGAAGCATCATAAATATTTGCAGGATTTCCACAAGTATCTACAAAATAAACTTCATCTTTTCCTTCAACACAAGTTGTTTTTGTCGTCTGCCCACAGTTCGTTCCAAGTTCCTCTGCAGAACAAAGTTTTCCTTCAAAGAATGTGCCTGATTGAAGTGTAGCATTTCCTCTTGTTTGAGCACCACATTCTGCTCTAGTCGTGAATTTACAAGTTTTCTCAAATTCAAATTCATAAACACAAGCTCCTCGGTCTTGTTGTTGCACAGTATTTATGCAGGCAACTTCATTAGATATACTTTTATCATAATTTGTTTCAAGACCTAAAAATGCACTCAATCTTTTACATCTAACTAATGAAACATAAGCTGCTTGGTTTCCAAGTATGCAACAACCCAAGTCACATTGTGGTGGCACATCTTTGCTCCAAACTCCCTCATTATTTTCACAAACTAATTGAGGAGTATTATCCAAACAAGTTCCTTCGGTAGAATCATAACAAGTTCCACCTCTACAATAACTAGTTGATTGACAATTTGTAGGCACTTGTCTGCTTCCAGCAAGACATTCAGCAGAAGGCACATTTTGACAGAATGCGCCAGTATTAGTTTTTTCACAACAAACCGTCGCTATTTGATTTCCAATATTCGGGTTAGAAGGAGTTCCAGTAGTTTGTGCAAACACAAATCCAAAAGAGAAAATAATCGCCACAACACCAAAACTCATAATTATATTTTTATTCATTTTAATCCTTGGGGCCATACAAGGCTTCGCATAGCAAAATAAAATTTATCTTCAGTTGTAACATCACTAAGTTGGTATATTGTTGTTCCATCATCACGTCTTGTTTTTTCAATCATTAAATTAGGGTAATATTGAATATATAAATTTGTCTCGCTATCTCCTAAAGTTGATTCAGATTGAACAATGCTAACTGCAGTCAATATAAGGTCATACCATGAAGAATCAACTGCAACTGCAAATTTCTGGAAGGTTTGAGTCGTATCTTTTTTTACAGTCAAAGGAGCAACAAAGTCCACAAGTATTTTTTCAAGAACAATGGAGACCTTTATTTCGCTTTCGGAACTAGTAACCTCATATCCTTTTCGTTCATATTGATTTTTTAGATTTTGTAAACATTGTTTGGCCCGAGGTTCAATATGTTTTTTAATTTCTTTTTCAATATGTTTCAATAGAAGAGGTTGTTGCACGACACAAGGAAGGTAGTTATCCGAAATATAACACAAATATTGCAGTTTAAGATCTTTATAAAAAGTATAATGAACAGGATCCGAATATCCTCCCTGAACACTTAATTTATTTTTAATTATTTCAATTTCTGGTTCAATGCAACTTTTGAGATATTGTCCAGGATTCACAGAATCTGAAAAAACATTCACTTCTGGAAAAGCGAAAATAATCACCACAACAGCCACGAGAATAAGTGCAAGAATAACAAATATCGTCACCTGCCCCTTTCTTTCCATAAAATATTTCAGTCACGTTTGTTTATAAATATAATGGGCGAGGGATCCCAAAAAATATTTTTCCATTTATAATTCAAAAAAATTTATATAAATTGACCATTTCAATCTCAAAATTTTTAACATACATAAAGAATCGTTCTGCTTGGACCCGTCTTTCCACGCAACGCTCTCAAAGTAAATTTGTTCTCATCATATTCGGATCCATCATTTAAAAGAGAAGATGATCCAGCACTAAGAATTACAGTCTCCTTCTCATTGGCGAACTGATTGATTAGCTTCCCATTTATCCCAGAACTCAGTGTAGATGTAAAGTATTTTCCATACTGCATAAAGTCTATCAGTCTAGAAGGCAAGGTAGTATATTTACTCAATTCTTTAGAATCATATTCAACATTCAACAAAAATATTTTACAAAAATGTCCTAAACATACAGCAGGCACATTTAAGGCAACAGATTTCCCACTTTCAGCACGTCCAACTTCAGTACAACCAGGTATCTGTGGAATCTCTGGGATAGGTTCAAACGGAGCAAGTTCAGCATCTTTATTCATAAAAACAGAAATTCCTACACCCACAATTAAAACAACGATTCCCAACAATATCAACAAAGAACCACTTTTCATAATCTTCAAAATATATTGATTTATTTAAATGTTTCTTCACGAAAATAAATTTGCAATTTTTTTTATTTTTAATTTCATCTTACAATTTCGCAGATATAAATAAAATATTCGTTTACCGATATTTTTCTTGAGTCATTATGAAATAATTCCACTCTCTCGGCATTATTTACTTTATTTTTTAATAAAATTTATAGTTATTAGAATTACTTATTGATAAACTCAATATCCGCCGTTCACACTCATGCAAGTCCCAATATTTCCAAAACTATCTTTACATTTGATTTTGTAGTTTATTCCATTTTCATAAGGCATTGTGTGCATATAAGTTGTTTGAGTCATCAAAGTTCCATTAGCAAATTCAAAACTACAAGCATTCCTGCTCCAAGCACATGAACTCGGTTCATTAGTTACAACTTTAAGATTAGAACTTGATTTATAGACTCGAGTTATTATCGGACCATTTTCATCTAATGCAATATTAAACTGAACACTCGCATTTGCAATATTTTGAGCAGAATCCAAACACTTAAACTGATAATTATAAGTTTTAGGGAAGAGGTTTAAATCTTCTTGTTCGTGAATGTTAGTTCCAGTAGAAAAGAAAGGAACATATATGCCTCCAGATTCGCTGAATGAACACACAGAATTTCCATTATTTATTCCCCCATTAGTGCGAATTTTAATATTGATATTATGGGGTGCGCTTCCAACATTCATATTTTCATTTGGAGAAATAGAGGTAATGACCAAAGGCGTCGTAGTTTTTGTCAATTGATAAGGATTATCTTCTCCTATATTGCTTTCGTCATCAGGAATATTTGGATTCGTTTCATTATTTCCTAACCAAGGTTTATCAGCACATTTGAAATAATAATTTGTAGTCGTCGCATTTTCAACCGATAAATCTGTTTGGCACAACCATCCATTAAGAGTTGCTTGACTTAATTCATTATTACACTGTACCGGATTAGGCATTTGTGAATAATCTTGTCCCGCAGTCAAACCCCATTTACAAGTCGCAGGCTCATTTGTGTAGAAGATAATTCTTTTAGAATTAACTTCTAAACCTACAAGTCCAGGAGATGTCGGATAAAATTTGCTCACTATTGGGGGAGTCAAGTCATTTTCAGGAGACACACAAAACTGCGCAGTATACTCGGCTGAGTCTTTACCATTTCCCGAAGCATCTTGACATCGCACATACAAATTATATGTTCCTCTTCTATTAGGGTCTGCTCCAGAGATCCCAATTTCATCAAGAGAAGGCATTACAGTCGGGATAGAATGATTAAGTCTATAATTATTGTTTTCACCATCAGCTCCAAAGAAGCTCTCCATTTCATCAAAGTTTTCAGTATGTTGTTCGCTAAACTTACATTGTCCTTGTTCATTAAGCAAAATTCCCCAATTTACAACAGAATGCTCTTGCAAACATCCATCAATTACAGCAGTATTTTTTATTTTCACACCCGTTGCTTGAGAATTTTGATATGCAAATCCAGAACTCAAAACTTCATCATCAACACTGATTGTAGGGGGAGCAACATCATTCGGAGCGATATTAACGCAAACCTCATTCCCAGTTCCTCCATTTAAATATCTACAAGTTTTACCAAACGTCTCACATTTATACTTGCTACAAGGCAAGTCATCAGAATTGCATAATTCGCACTTCGCTCCTCCAGCAGGTGGTTGCCAAGGCATACATTTGAATTCTACATTTCTTTCTCGCGTTTTTCCAATTCCCAAAAGAGAAAATATAATCAGTATCACGATTACTACTATTAAGGTAACAGGATTTAGCATAAATGCCTGCATTGTTGAACCAAGGGTACCCAGCGCAGAAAGTGTCCCAACTACTGCTCCGAGAACTACTACTATAGTCGCAGCAGCTCCTTCTAAGCCCAAAATTGTTGCGAGTATATAACCAATTCCTGCTCCAATTGCTGCTCCACTTAAAGCAGCCCCAAACCCTCCTAAAGAGGGAGGAGGAGCTATTGGTGCTCCTGCCGTCGCAATTCCCTCACTAATTCCTAAGCTAAATCCTAATGCTCCCGTATTAAGAGCCATAGCGACACCAAGGCCCATTTGAGCCATTGTAGATGGAAAGTTATTTTCCTCAAAATTTAATTCTGGAACTCCGAATATAGCACTAAGCTGAGAACCGTTTAATACATTAGCACTTTGTCCTTGAACTGGTGTTTTATAAGATTGCATTCCCGAGATATAATTCTCACTTAATCTCGGAGCTCTTCCAGTTACAGAATATCCGTCATGCGTAAAATCTCCATTAAGATTTATTTTTCCACCGCAATCTCCTAAACTCGAGCATAAATTATTCATAGTTTCAGTAAATATTTGAGTCTTGCATCCACAGTTCATAATACACCTCCATCCACTAAGTCCTTTTTTCTCAACGTATGTGCATTTTTGAGAACCATATGAGCAGATAGTTTTAGAATCTGTAGTGTCTTCATCAGATGTATAAAGTCCAAGAGGATATTTCGGAGCACAAACATCGAATTTGAAAGATCTGCCTACATCAACATGTTTCAAAAAACAGTCAGGATTTTCCTCACATTTATTCAAATCTTCTGGGTTTCCCTCAGCTCCAGGATTAGCTTTAAGGCATAGCACACCACCATTTATTCTACAAGATGCAGAAGTATATCCATTTGTTTGCATACTCTGAGCACATATTCCATTTCTTCCTTCTTGGCAAGGTTCAGTTCTGACTTCCCCATCAAAACAATTTTTTTTATAATGTCTGCTTCCAGGAAGATCAATACTTCTTTCTTCATTTGTTCCACTTGAAGTTACTGTTGAAATCTCTGTTTCATTTGAACAGATAACCTTTATAGCAAAATTATTGCCAGACATAGCAATTGTCTGCTGTTTTTCAACACCTGTAGAATTATATAATGTGGCAAGTCCATCAGTTCTATTTACGCACCAAGTTTGCCCAGGAGCAGTCGGTAATTCTGAAAATATAGAATTCGTCGAAGGGACAGGATTTCCAGAACCATCCAAACCTATTTTTCCATCAAATGCACACCAGCTTTCCCCATTTCTTTTCCTGTTTCCCCATTCATCAACACAACTTAAATCTCTACAAACGTAATTTCCATAAATTGCAGATGTATCAACTCCATTTCTCGGAGTTCCACAAATGTTTCCCATTAGATAATCACAATTACCACAACTATTTTGATTAGTTATAGAATTTCCAGTTACACTAACATCACAACTTTCAGTTAGAGGAACAATATTGCTCCAATAAGAAACATCATTTGATTTTGTAGAATCATAAATATTAGCTCGATTACCACAGCTGTCAATATAATAAACTCCATCTAATTCTTCAAAACATTTCGTATTTGGTGTTTTTTCACATTTAGTATTTAGCGAAGGATTTGTGCATAATTGTCCTGTTGAAAAATTCCCTCCAGAAGCCAAACAAGCAGATTGAGTAATAGTTTTACAATTATATTTTTGAAGTTCAGGCAAAAATTCAAGAACACAAGCTCCCCTTTCTTGAGAACTCGCTTTCAAAACACATTCAATTTCTCCAGTCACAGGCACCCACGAAACAGGAGCTCCTTGAGTTTGCCCTAAATAGTTGCATTGTTGTTGAGTTGTAAATTGCGCTTGTGAACCGCTTCCTTGTCCGTCAGGATGTATCAAGCAACACTCCCGATTACATTCAGCTTGAGTGTTATTAGACCATTGTCCTCCTTGTTGTTCGCAAAGAAATTTTGGAGTTCCAGGAGAACATGTCCCAAAAACTGGATCAAGACAACTTCCCAATTTACAATTAGCAAAATTATTTCTCTTTCCTTGGAAACAAGCAGTCGTGCATACGGAGTTACAAGTGTTGGAAGGATATTCTTGACAAGCGCTTCCATTGACATTATTCTGACAAGTCCATATTCCTCCTGAAGAAGATTCAGATTGTGCAGAAACCAAACCATTAGATAAATAACTTAAGATAGTCCTTCTCAACTTTCCAATAAACGAAGACTCTTTTTTACCAATTGGTAATTGTCCACTAATCTCATTTGTCTGACTCATAATAAATGCAAACGCAATGCTAAATGTAAATAGCAGATAAATCTCAAATAAAGATATTGTTTTTTTATTCATCAAAACCCTAACGGAATTGCGCACCCCCTTATGGCAAATATTATTTTTTTGTCGGTTTCTTTATCTCTCAATGTGTAAATTTTTGTTGAGTCTCCCAATGTGTCAATTCTGATGTCAAAATTATTATATGTCAGCATAAATCCATCATTGCTGAAATAACACCATTTAACTTCTTGCGCGATAATCTCTTGAACGATTAAAGCTAATTGATATAGTGGGCTAGAAATAGCGATATCAAAATTATTATATGTTCTGGAGTATTCCTCTTTAGATATTACTAAATTTTTACTAACTGAAAATTTAATCATCTTTGGTTTTGCTTCAACACCCAGAGAAGTTTGTCCAGCATCAATTAAATAGTTTTTCTCTTGTAATCGTTGTTCTAGAGAATCAAAACATTGAGAGACTACCTTTGAAATTTCATTTTTTATTTCAGTCTCCATTTCTCTCAAATAAAGAGGGTGTTGGACAACACAAGGTTTATAGAAATTAATATTTTTACACAAATAAGGCACACTTTCTCCTTTGTAAAAAACATTATCCGTTGAGTTTGGAAATCCTCCGTGAATCATTATTTTATCAATTGATTCTTCAGCTTTTTGTTTTACGCAGTTGTCAATAAAACTTTCAGGATTATCAAAATCCTGACCCGGCGTAGTTATTGGTTTTCTATTGACAAGAAATAAAAACACAATCACGACCACCAGCAACATTCCGATTATAACAAATATCGTCACCTGCCCCATTCGATTCATTTGTTTTCCCAAGTCTAACTTTGTAGGCACTTTCTTTTCACCATTTTATTATTATAGAATTAGCTTATATATAAATTATGTACTCATTAGTCTTCAGGCAGTACAAATATTGCAAGACAAAATTGTGTTTAATGTTCTAGAAAAAAGCACGATTCTTAGAAAACAATAAAAATTCCATTTATTCCAAACAAATCAGATCTTTGAAAAATTATTTCTTTCTTTTTATAATTGAATCGTTAAAACTATTTATTAGAGATTATCAGGAAGGTTGAGGGATACAAATTCTCTCTTTATACCAACTACAACATTTATTAGTTGTTCCATCTGGTGCATTGCCTAAATCTTCTTTTTCTAAAATTCCTCTGTCTAAACAATCTGGCGCACATTCGGGAGGATCCTTAATGTCCTTAAGAGAACCACCATATCCCGGTAGTTTACGAGCCACAGCACATAAACCATACATATTTTCGAGAGACTTAATATTCACACTATATTCTTCATGTAGGGTATATCCTGCAGGACATTTTCCTAAATCATTTGCTAAAACAAAATCAAAATTATTTAGAGGAGGAGGCGAGGTATTTCGTCCAAGAAATTTAACGCAAATAGGTCCAACAATATAGGTTTCTGGATAACGGCGGTTAATGCCGACAGTACAGTAAGGAACAGTTGATTCTGATTTAGTATTCACGCAATTCACAGCAGGATTAGGGGCAAGTCCAGAGTTTTCATTCGTAGAATTAGAATCTTTAACTACAAGATAAACTGTAGAAAAACCCAAGAGAACAATAGCAACCGAAACCAAAAACCAATTTTTCATATCAACTTAATTTCTTTATAATATTTAAACATTACTCAAAAAATCAATCTTGTTCAACTCTCGGAGCAAGGACGAAAGAAAGCATTATTCTTCCAGAAGGAAAATTCAATCTCATAGGATGATTATCGGAGAAGTTTATTTCAGCTTTATCTGCTATTCTCGCTCCCTTGATAAACTTGCTCAAATATTCAAGCGAAAATCGCGCAGAACTCGCATCAGAAAATATCTGAACTTCTTCATTAGAGAATTCGGTTCTAGCAGAATGAAGATTAGTTGATTCAATAATAAATTTATCTGGTTGAGCAATAAACGTGCAGGCATCTGCCACAACTGCACAATCTTCTATTGCATCTACAAAAGCTTGAGCATCCATTTTAATCACACTTTTGAATTCCCAAGTAGGCATCTGTTTATCATCTCCTTCTATATCAATCAAAGCCAATGAAAATTCCCTTTTTATTTTATCTTTTATACTTAACTTTAGAGAGTTTTCTTCTTTTTCAATAATCAATGAACTTCCAAGTTTACAACGTTTCATCACAGCATTCAAATTTTCCAAATTAACTCCCAAGACTTCATCTTTATCCACAATAAATTCAGCAAATAAATCTCCAGGGATGTTAAAATAAGCCATAGCAACATTTGCTGGGTCAAGAGCAGTAAGACTCATTCCCTCTTTCGTAATTTTCAATCTAACTTCTTTAACAAGTTCAGAGATGATTCCTACAATTTGTGCAAGTATTCTCGGATCCTCTAATTTCAATCTCATATTATCTCAGGCAAAGTTTCACTTATAAATATTGTCGTGTCAAAACGATATAAAAAAATAAAAAAATAAAATAAAAAACAAATTTAAACACAAGCTCCACTCGCACAAACCCCAGTCAGTCCAAGTTGAGGATTATTATTTGCATAGGTAACACAATTCACATACATTAGAGCAGCAGGATTTCCGATACAGCTCCAAAGAACTCCTGGAAACATTGTATTAAAATTAGTAGCCGTAACTCCTATATTTGATCCACAAACCACTTCTGCGAGATTCACAGAATCCACGCAGTATTCATTGCCTGTAACACATTGTCTTTGGGCAAGTGGCACATACTGAGGACCATTATCGCTAGCATTGTTTAAAATAATTCTCATGTTAAAAAATTCTCCCACTACTTGAGCAGGTACAACTGGATTATATCCTCCATCCGATTCAAAACAGGATCCTGTAAATGGAGCCGGAAAACCACAATTAACACTCCAAGAATTATCGCAAAACATAAACATTTGATTCACTTCATTACCAGGGAACCCTTGTGCAAAAACAAAAATTCCCAATGCAACAACAAGTCCTACAAAAATTAAAAAGAAAATAGTTTTTTTCATCTTCAGAATGTTCTTTCAACCATTAACATCTGCATTAGCAGAAAATTTATTAATTATTTCTTTATTCTCCACATTCTCAGAGCGGGATTTCAAACTAACTAATTTATTACCCACGAACGCATTTTTTATTGCTTCATTTTCAATAGACGCACTCAGAGTTAATTCTTCAAGTGGAATAGTTTTTTCAATTTGTTTAATTCTCGGCGCCAAATTAGGTCGATCAGACGAAGAAACTCGAAAAACAACACTCATAACAATTACAACAATAATTGCAATCATTAATCTCTTATTCATACACTCTAAAACTTTCAATAGTATATATATATTTTTATTTTTAATATTTTTATAAAACACAACAACAAATACTATAAACTAAACATCTTCAGAAAAATATGCTAGAAGAAGTTTCAGAAAAAGAAAAGAGAATAAGAGCAATAACTAAATTATATTATTCAAATCCTCATGTCCAAAAAGCTCTTTTGGATTTTGCTAAGAACAGAGAGGTTTCTCCAAGATACTTTGAATCATTTGGCAAGCGTCCAGATACTTTACAATATCAGTCAGATATTATGGGTTTAGTCAATAAAGGCGCAACATCTTTTCACGCATCCGAGGAATTATGGCACAATCCATTAGAAATAAATTCAGACATGTCGCAAGAAGAAATGCAGAAAGCCAGAAAATCATGGGATCTTCTAGTAGATATAGATTCTCCTTTCCTAGACTATTCAAAAATCGCAGCATATCTTCTCATAAAAGAAATTGAGAATCATGGAATCAGTTCTTACGGAATAAAATTCTCTGGAAGCAAAGGATTTCACTTAATAGTTCCAGCAGATGCTTTTCCAGAATTCTACAATAATTTAGAAACAAAAAACATGTTCCCAGAATGGCCGAGAGCTATCGTAGAGTATCTCATGTTTCGTATAAAAACAGAATACAACAAGAAAATCACAGAATCTGGAATAAATTTTGAAGCAGTTAAAGAAAGAATGAATCTGTCGGAAAAAGATCTCTTATCAACAGCCTGTCCAAATTGCTCAAGTCCAGTAGAAAAAACTAATTTTGTTCATTTCGAATGCGAACGTTGCCATAATCAATATGGAAGACCCAATTTCAAAATAACCAAGAAAAGACTGCGTTGCACCGATGGAATTTGTTCGGGATTTATGAATGTTAAAAAAGAAGAAGACTATTTTTTCTGTAACAAATGTAGGACAAAGTTAAATATTTCTGGAGATAATAATATTTTATCGTATAAATCTACAAAGATAGTAGAATCGAGGAATTCAAATGATTTTTTAGCAAAAGAATTCAAAGAGGAATTAGCGGGGGAGAAAATAGCCTCTCTAGACTTAGTATTAGTTGCTCCGAGACATCTTTTTAGAATGCCTTATTCTTTACACGAAAAAACTTCTCTTTCAAGCATAGTCATAAACAAGTCTGAAATACAAAGTTTCTCTCCACAGGATGCAAACCCATTAAAGGTAAAAATACATAATTTTTATTTAACTGCGATAAAAGGAGAAGCTAAAAATCTTCTTGAATCTGCTCTAAATTGGAAATCTCTCACAGAAAAAAACAAACCAGAGAGAAAAAAATTATCGGAATTTTCAGCAGATTTTTCAGGAGTAACCGAAGATATGTTTCCCAATTCTATAAAAAAATTATTAAATGGCCTTCAGGAAGGAAGAAAAAGAGGACTATTCATATTAATCACATTTCTAAGAAGTTTAAAGTTTTCAGAGGAATATATTTATCAAAAGATTCAAGATTGGAATAAAAAAAACATTCCTCCTCTAAAAGAAGGTTATATCAAGAGTCAGATAGATTGGCATTTCAAGCAGAAGAAAAATATTCTTCCACCTAATTATTCAAATGACAATTTTTACAAAGACCTTAAACTCATAGAGATAATTCCTTTGGAAAAAAATCCATTGGTTGAAGTGATGAAAAAACTTAGAAAAAACAGAAATTAATAATGTAAAACCCAATTAACTACTGCCTCTATTTTTTATATACTTTTAAATTTCGAAAGATTAAGGTAAGAAAGTAAATTCAACTCCATTAGAACTAGCTGATAAATCTCCTTTAACAGCCTGTGCATAAACTTTCTGTCCAGCAGTTACATTGTTCCAAAGATTAATATTCAGGATATTTATTATTCCAGAAATGTCTGCAGATAAAGAACAATCAATAAAAAATAGTGGATCGTTAGGATTTATATAAACATTCACTCCTGGAGAGATCTGGAAATTTGCCGGACTTCCACTAGAAGCAACACAGATATTTTGCTCCAATGGGTTAAACCCAGTTATAGAAATAATTCCTTGCGAACCTTGGAGAGAATTTGGCATCCATGAAGCGGTTAGTGTTCCTGCACCATAGGAATATACTCCTCCCAATTCAAGGAAATAAATTTCAGCATTCTGTCCGACCTGAAAGACATAAGCAATTTCACCAATTTGGTCTGAATCAATATCAGAAGTAAAAATATCTAATATATTGTTTGTAAAAGAGGGATTACCTCCAATGCTAAAAATATTATTTGGTGTTTCAGAAATTGAACCAGCATATATTGCAAAACCTAATTGACTGATTAAGACTATGTCTCCATAAAGATCTCCATTCACATCCCTTAGGCTAGCTTTAGCTGGACGACCACCTAAAGGATTAGTAAGAATAGAAAGACTAGATAATAGACTTCCGTTTGCTCCAGAAAAAACAAAAAACAAATTACTAAAGTTTGGAATAGAGGCATAGTCCCGAACAACAAAATCAGGTATAGAATCTAAATTAAAATCAAATCCGGGAGATGTAAAAATATGTTCTCCAAACTTATTGGTTGCCCCCAGAATATTTGTCGAGAGAATTGTATAAATTGGCAATTTTGTAGCCCCAGAATAGACAACAACTCTTCCCGCAATAGTCCCAAAACCCTTCACACCCTCAATAATATCATCAATTCCGTCAGCATCAATATCTTGGATACTCGCTAAATATTTTCCGTAACCAGAAACTACTCCACTCACATTTCCAATTAAAAAATTAGAACCATCGTAGAGTTTAATCAAACTATTAGAAGGCTCTTCTACAACTATATCTTTCAATCCATTATTATTTAAATCTCCTGAAAAGGCTACAACACTACCAAGATCACTATTGGGGCTTGAAATACTATAAATCATAGAACCACTCGTAACTTCATAAACATATACATTTCCACTAAATCCTGTAGTACCTCCAGGAGATGGTCTAGTAACTCTTCCCACAATTAATTCATCTATGTTGTCTCCCGTCAAATCACCTATTGCCCATGAAGTTCTACCTGGAGAATTGTAAGTCGGTTGAGGCAAGGTCGTATACGGAGTTAAAGCAGGAAGAGCCACAGAAAATAGAATTGCTCCAGAAGAACCAGAAAAAATGTAAATTGTGCTAGTCAAACCAAAAGTTTGGCTTCCAAACTTCAAATATGCAAAATCTTTAACATTATCTCCATCAAAGTTCCCAACAAGAAGCCAAGGCATAGCCTCATCTTGAGTCAGAGGCATAGAAGCTATTTGTGGAGAACTTCTTGGCCAAGGCGTAGGGACACCCAATCCAGTTTGCCCACTAACAAAAACAAGTCCCAAAAACAAAACCACGATTAATAAATATAATCTCATCTTTTCGCCTCAGCTTTCTTGAAAGTATAAATCATTTTCTGTTCTTTTTCATTTATATTTTTATCAAGTCCCAAAATATTAAATCGCTCATTATCAAAACCATCTGTCATTCTCTCAACAATTTTTTCAGGAGACAAACTCTTTTCTTTAAACAGATTATTCCATATAACTCTTCCAGTTACAGAACTAGCAGACACAACACCAAGAACTAAAAGAACAATTACAAAGATCTTTATCACCAGTTTATTCATAACCTCGACAATTTTTTTTGATATATATATAACTATATCAATTGTTATTTTTCAATTAACTATCCAAATCAATAGTTATGAATTGTCTATCTGGAACATTTGTTTTACGACGATTAATAAATTCATTTCTTAACATTTTTATAGCCATAAATATTCCGAAACCAAATAAGATAAGTATTCCAAACCAGAAAATAGCTTTTAAGTTTGAATCAGATATTGCAAAACCACTTATGCTTCTAGATGATAATCTGATTGCTTGTTCAGAGATTTGTTTTTGAACACCATCAGTTGCAGTCATAATTAAGTTAAAATCACCAATAGAATTTTTAGGAAGTTCAAATTCTATTTTAGTTTCAATTTTTTCTTTAGCATCAAGATTTATTATTTCTCCATCTCCTTCAGTTAAACTCTTTTCTTTATTCATCAGTTGATATGAAATAGTCAAATTTTTTGAAACATCGGCAAAGTTTTCAAGAGCATAATTTACTACAAGTTTCGTGCCGATTCTTTCAGAACTCAGGATATTCAATCCAAATTCTCCTCCTAATACCTTTACATTATAGCTCATAGATGAACTAGTTTCATCACAAATTATTTCGATAGTTGCGAAATAATCTCCTAATTCAGCATCAAACGGGACATTAACAGAAATAACATAATTTTCTGATTGTCCAGGACTCAATGATTTTATTTCTCTTACAGAAATCCATTCAGCAATACCTCCCTTTGTTTCAGCTTTACAATTATTGAGGAATTTAAATCCAGCATTAGACACTTTGATTTTAACAGATTCACTTTCTCCACGCCCCATAATCAAAGGTTCCAAACTCTCAAGATTTATTTTGGAAGAAGAAGGTATCGAAAAACCAGAACTACCTCCACCTCCGCCAGAACTTCCTCCAGAACTACCTCCACCTCCGCCAGAACTTCCTCCAGAACTGGGGATAGAAACTATGAAAGTTTTTCTTGAGGTATTGACATTTCCAGCAGAATCATTTACAGCGAGAGTAAAGAAATAGCTTGATTCAGTATCAAGTGTAAATGTAGTGTCAGCGCAATTCACGATTTCAGAATTTCCAATAACACTATTTCCAGTAGCAGCAAATGTAACATTGTAATAACATTGCGCAGGACTTGAGTCGGAATAGCTAACAATTATAGGAATATTGGACAAGCTACTGAAACTTCCAGATGGATTAATGATATTTATGAGGGGAGTTGTTCTATCTAGATAGAAAGTTTGATTTCCAGTTATGGACAAATGTCCTAAAGAATCATTGCATTGCACAGCCCACAAATAACTTCCTTCGTTTAATGTGCTCAAATTCAAATAGAATTTATTTTGTTGTCCAGAGTTCGCAATTAGGTGCGTAGAGTTTAGAGAATAAGTCCCATTTAAGTTATTCCACAAGTTACAACTTTGCAAGTCTAAGTCAGAAGGTAAATAAGTAAATGAAACATTCTGCGAATTTATAAGATTAAAATATTCATTTACAGGAGCTACAGGATTTATTGATGGCCCATCCATACTCACGCTAAATGTATTTACATCAAATCCAATATTTCCTAAAGAGTCATTAGCATAAACTCGCAAATCATACAATCCGTCACTATTCACATTAAATGAACTATTTGCACAATTAGTCAAACTTATATTTAGAAATCCTTCAGTTATCGTGAACCAGCACGCATCTAAATTAAAATCAACCACGCTATAATTCAATTCTATATTTACCATATTTCCGATAACAGCCCCAGCTACTGGATGAAGAATATTGACCAAAGGCGCTTGAGTGTTAATTGTTAAGGTCTGTGTAGCGTAGTTGATATTTCCCAAAGAGTCATTAGCATAAACTCTCACAAAATTAGTTCCTTCTGCTCCTATGAATGAAAAATTGGTTCCACAAGAAACACTATTGTTTATCGCTCCAGACGAATTAGTCCACCAGCAAGATTGCAAACCTATTCCATTATCAATAGCCGTATAATTTACAAATATAGTCGTATTAGTGAGAAGTGAATTATTAGCTGGAGATGTAATCACAATAACTGGTTCTATGCTATCTACAAAAAAACTAACGGATGAATGTATTTCATTTCCTCCACTATCATTAGCATAGATAGCCCACAAATTATTCCCTTGCGAACTGGTCAAACCAGTAACATTCAATCCACAAGAAATAGTATTATTTATATTTCCTGAGTCGGTGGTATACCAGCACGTCTGAAGGTCAGTATCCAGGACAACATAATTAAGATTAGTTTGTAAAGCGATATAGTTAGTATTATTTAAAGGATAAGTTAAATTTACAAAGGGTACAGAATTAGTTACTAAATATTCAGCACTAAGATTATACAATCTAGGAGTATAACTCGTATTTTCTGTTGTAAATTCAGTCATATACTGGAAATAATTATTTTCAACAACTGATAAGTTCTGAGGAGAATTTCCAGAAATCGAAGAAAAAGATTCTCCTATACATGAAGAATCATTACAACTTCTAACACTCAAATTTAATTTCAAGATACCTCTCAAATAATGGTCTCTTATTTCTTCAGCATTCAAAGACCGATTATACATAGCAACCTCATCAATTTCTCCATCAAATGGGAAACTATTTGGGTTTGACCCGCTCCAACCAGAACCAACAATCAAATCTAGATTATTATTGGAAACTGTTCCTGTTCTTGAAAAAGAACTTTCCAGATTACCATTAAGATAAATCTTTACAGATGAACCATTATAAGTTGCAACTGCATGATACCATTGATTAGTTATTAGATCAGTTGTTCCAGCATAATCAGTTGCAGTTCCTGATGAAGTATCTAGTATAAATCTCAATTGGTTTGTCGCACCAGAAGAAATATAGAAAGATATCAAATTTGAACCTTTATCTATGAATGTTGGAGAATCAAACGACAAGGGCGTGCTGAAACTTTCAGGATTAATCCAAGCTTCCAGAGTAATTTGATTCCCAAGATTATTAAAATGAGAAGGATTTGTAAAATTAATAAATTCTCCATTTGATCCTGAACCAGTTTCAAAATCGAATCCTTTGTTGAATTTTCCAGCCACTCCATATTCTGGACCTTCAAAGGCACCATTTCCTATTGTTTTAATAATTCCTTTGTTGTTATATCCAGAATAGTCCGTAACATTTCCACTCAATTCATCAAAATGCGCAAGTAAAATATTACCTGTCATGTTTATAGGCCTCAAAAAATTTCCCTGCTCTAACAAACTTCCATTGGGTAGCTCGCATCCATAACAGATTTCGCTAAACCATGAAATATTCTTCCACATTGAATTTGTTCCAGCGTTAAAAATTCTACTGGAAAAGTTCCCAGAGGCAAAATTTTCCGAAATATTCAATTGCACGAACCCAGACGAATTATAAAATGTCCTATAAAAATTTCCCTGTGAAAATTCTATTAAAGAATAATCTTGAAAAACTCCTGCAAGAGCAAATGAAATTAATCCAAACAAAATTACGAATAACGAAACATACCTCTTCTTCAATAGCATAACGATGTAAGATACTTCTTAATTTTAAATATTCGCTTTCTTATAAATCTCAAAATTTTCGTAGAATTTATAAACACATTAGATTACAATATTCTATGTATAAAAGAGGAGTAATTCTAATCTTAATTATTTTGATGGGTGCATTTGCCTTTGCACAAAGCAATTCTTCAAATATAACTCAATCTCCATCTAGTTCTGGAAATGTTACTATTTCAACAAACAAAAATGTAATAGATAAAGCCTATCAATGTCTCCAGACACAAATCAATAATAGAGATCCAAATTCTCTTTCACTACAGGAGTTAGTTTTCGGAGTTCTCGCATTAGGAGGGAGCAATTCAAATTTAATTTCAAAAATTGAGAATAAGGCCGTCGGAGGAGATCATTGGGCAGAAACTTCAAGCTCTATAAAAGACACGTCACAAGTTCTAATGGCATATAAAAGAATTTCTAAGAATACAGATTCCGTACGTGCTTGGTTAGAATCAAACAGAAAAACAGCCACAGATTTGACTTGGTACCTTGAGATAGATATCGATAACCAGATTCCTTCACAATGCACTATAAAGGGGAGTACAGAAGAGAAGACCATAAATATAAATTCAGATATGACTCTTTCTGGAGCAACTGGTTCATGTTTAACCATTTCGCATCAAGGATTTTGGTTGAAAGTAAGCAATTCATGCATAGATCAAAATTTCACAATCACATGTGACCACGATTTCACAACTTCAACATTGTATCAACGAACTAGCTCAGAAACATTTTTTGTTTCTCCGAATACTCATTCTGCTCCATTAGGAGGACAGACTCAAGAATCATTCAATTCTAATTGTTTTTCAGCATCTGCAACAGGATGCGATTACGAAGGAACTTTATGGGCTACTCTCGCATTAGACATTTTGAACAAAGATACAAGTGACTATCTCCCATATTTACTTGCTTTAAGTGAAGCTAATCAAAAATATCTCCCAAGTTCATTTCTTTATGTTTTAACAAATGGAGATGATCAATATTCAAAGTTAGTTCAATTACAAGAGCAGAATAAATATTGGCAGGCACAAACTACAGCAAATAATAAATTTTATGATTCAGCGCTGGCCCTTTTAGCATTAAAAAATTCAAACTCAGCAGAGTTTTCAAAATCAAGAGGTTATTTTGAAAGCATAACTTCTTCAGATGGTTGTTGGAATGAAAACAATATACGAGATACAGGGTTCTTGCTTTATGCTGGTTGGCCGAAAGCTGTTTCCTCTGGTTCCGGAAGTTCCACTTCTAAAAGTTGCGAGGTCAATAGTTATACTTGTGTTTCAGTAATCTCTTGTAATCAAATTGGCGGAGAAGTATATACTCAATATGATTGTTCTTCTGGAGTATGTTGTTCAAAATCTCCTGAAGTTTTATCTTGCGAATCTCAAGGAGGAAAAATTTGTTCTGCAAGTGAAACCTGTTCTGGAGCAACTTCTCAATCTTCAGAGGGTTCATGTTGTTTAGAAAACTGCGAAGTCACTCCTCAACAAAGTGAATGTGCTATTGCTGGAGGTATTTGTGTTTCTTCTTGTACGGACAACGAAGTTCAAATATCCCAGGTTTGCCCAGATAACCAAATTTGTTGTGACAACAAACAAGTTTCTGAAAGTAACACTAATTGGGTTTTATGGATAATTTTATTAGTTATTCTAATAGCTCTTGTTGTAGTCGGAATAAAGTTCAAGGACAAGATACGATTAATGTTATATAAGAAATCTCAATCTACATCCGATTCTTATAAATCTGGATCTCCTCCGGGTGGAAGACCTCCATTCCCCCCAGCAAAAGGAGCAATACCTTTCAGACCCCAACCAAGACCAATCTCTTTCCAAGGTTCAATACCCTCAGTAATAAATAAACCTCGACAAACTCCGGAAGATAAAGAAATAGAAGAAACAATGCGTAAGCTGAAGGATATGGGTAAATAATTATTTTTTCTTTTCAATTTTAGAATTAATTTCTTTCGTATTTTCTGCGATTATTCTTATGTTTTTGCTGTCTTTCATACCAATAATCTGTCTTATTATTTTAATGATGATATAAACAAAGGTAGCAACCATAACATAAATTCCTATAGTTAATAATAAGTTTAATTTTTGAATAATTTCTGGAGGCATTGATTTGACAAACGCTGAAACAACATCTTGAACATTTATATTTGGCATAACTTTCAAAGTATCATTCTTAACAGAATCAACGGCAGAATTTATTTCTGGTGAAAAATCAGGTAGAGATAAAAGAGTAAATTTCATATACCTCTATCCTAGAAATCCCTTATTAACCTTACTAATGTTTATATAATAAAAAATATATGTGTTAAAATGAGATGGATGATAATTTTAGGGTTAATTTTGTTAATTCCATTAACCTCTGCGATAACGACAGATTTAAAATCAGAATATCTCCCTGGAGAAACAATAATTGCAAAAATTTCAGGAAACATTCTACAACCAATAAATCCATCAGATGTGATTTTCAAGAGAAAGCATATTGCAATAGCAGTTTCATACGACATAAAAAGAATAGGCCAAGATTATTATCTTTATGCACAAGCCCCCACAACAAACAACAATTATACTATTTTCATAAATAATATAGAAACTACACTCAATGGTATACAGACAACCATAGACTTCAATCAATCTTTCAAGGTCGTTGGAAATATGACGGATTATTCAATAAGTCCAGGAATAGCAATAGTAACTGGAAACTCATTATCCTTCATAATAAACTCAAATATAGACCAACCTCTAACAATTAATTATAATTTTCCTCAAGAAAATTCAATCACCTTAAATCCAGGTTCTAACTCTTTAAGATTACAATTATCTTCCATAAACAATGGAACTTATTTCGCACAAATAGGAAAATATTCTGTTCCGATACAAGTAATAAGACCTCAAATAATAGATAATACAGATATCAAAAATTTATTAGTTTCTCCTCAAAAAATCAATAGGACTATATTAGAGGGAAATAATTTTTCTTTTAATTTAACCTTGAAAAATAATGGAACATCGGTATTAAATAATATAAGATTCAATTTCACAAATCAAGATATTTTATTTTCTCATGAAGAAATTTCTCTGCTACAATCTTCAGAATCTTCAGTTGTAACTGCTTCAATTTCAAGATTTTCAGGACCCCCGATAGGAGGAGATATAATATTTTTCGATGATAATGGACAATTAGCAAATGCATCTTTAAGAATATCTTTCACTACAAATGTAACTGAGACAATTCCTTCTAAAGATGAGCTGACTTCTCAATATTATTGTCAAGAACTCCAAGGGAAATTTTGTACGAGTAATGAGATATGTATCGGAGAGCAAGTCCAGGCATCAGATGGGTCATGTTGCAAAGGTCAATGCACTATAAAAGAGAAATCTAGTTCAGGATGGATTGGATATTTAATTATAGGTGTAATAATAATCGTGGCAGTAGTAGTTTTCATGCGTTACAGAAAATCGGGAACATTTCCCATAACAAAATCTTTTTCCATAAATCCAGCTCTAACAAAACCTCTTCCGATAAATTCATTATCTAAAAAAATTTAATTTTTCTTTTTCGATTTCTTTTTCTTAATTTCTTTTTTCTTTTCGTTAGAATCTTGATTATTCTGAACTTGTTGAGTAGGTTTGAATACATTTTCTATGTTTCCACCCTTTCTCAAATATTCGAGTTTATTTATCAAAATCTCTCTTTCACCCATTAGTTTTTTGGCAAGAGCATCATAATTATGAAGTTTTCCGACAATAAAATTAGCCAATTCATTTAATTCAAATGTATTAAACTGGAATTTCTCCGGAGAAAATATTTCAACATGGGCGGGCATATAAGTCATAATGGCGTTAAAAAAATGTTGTGTGCTGACAAATTCCATTTCTAAATCTGCAAAAGATGTCCAAAGATTATCGGCTTTTTCTACCTGTTTAGGTTTATGAATTTCTTTGAATAATATAATAATTCCCTTTTCCTGACCAATTCTGACGATTAACTCATTCAATGCCTCAGTAATGTGCTCAGCTGGTCTTCCAATAATTTCCAGAATAAATTTTGCCTTTATTGATTCCATAATCTTATTTCAACCTTATGCATTTTAAATCTATCTCTAACAATATATTTAAGCTCAAAATCTATACAAACTTATGAATTCAAAAGTTTTTACGGCGATAATAGTTTTTCTTTTCTTGATAATTTTTTCTTTTGGATACTTATATCTCTTAAAAAACAAAGAACTATCTCCGAAGAATTTAGACGCTAATGAATGTAAATCACTATTCTACAACGGAGAAGATAGAGTAGATTTGCTTTTTATCTCCTCTGAACAAGATGCTTCAGCATATTCCGAATTAATGTTTAACACAGAACCATACAAAACTTACAAAAATTATTTTAACATTTATAGAATTGAAGGAAATCCAGAGTGCGATTCTTACAAAGGAATAGCTATTCTTTGTAACACCAAAGCAGTTAAGGAATTAGAAAAAAGTTGTCCTCACGATTACACCATAGTGGTCAAAGACGAGCCACAGCATATTAGAAGTTCAGCTTATGCAAACAGATTGAGCTTAAACAGAAATGTAGAATCTTCAGTTTTCATACACGAGTTAGGTCATTTGTTCAATCTTGCGGAGGAATATTTATCAAATTCTCATCCCCCAAGAGGTTCAAAGAATTGTCAAGCATCCTGCGACAAGTTTGGAGAATTAGCAGATTCTTGTTCTGTAGAATGTTCTCAAACCAGTTTATATCGCTCAATTGTGAATGGAGTGATGCGTTCTCTTTTAACAACAAACTATGGACAATTCAATACAGAATTAATTTCCAAAGCTCTTGAAAAACAAAAACCTTCGGACTCAATAATTACAGGTAATCAAATATTATCTTCCTCTATCTGTAATCAAAATTATTTTACAGAAATCGAGGTAGTCAAGGAAGGATATGCAAAACCTACAAACGAACTAATTCAAGGTTGTGCTCCAGATAAATCATTTTTAGATAAAACTCAAGAGGTTACTTGTTTCAATGAAATATGTTACAATCTAAATATATTCACCGACACTCAAACTGGAAATGAAGAAATTCTATCTGGGGAAACTTTTGAGCCACCACAAATTTCAAGTATTTCAGTTCCAATAGGAAATATTGTAGTATCTCAAGAAGGTCAGGCAATAGGAGTAATATCCACAACACAGGCAGGAGCAACAGCATGTCTAATATGAACAAAAAAGGAGTTTCAGAAGTAGTGCAAGTCGTGTTAATAATGGCTTTGAGTATATTAGCTATAGCAATCGTTTCAAAGTATGTGTTAACACTTTCAGGAAATTTAGAAAGTCAACTTTCTCCAACAGTAGATTGTCTTACGATGAAGAGCAAAGTTTTGGGTGCTTGTTATAATCTAGGTAATCAAATAGAAGTCAGAGTTAATTTAAATGATGCAGAAAATCCTTCGCTGAAAATATCAACTGGTTCGGAAGTTTTTGGTTGTAACACCAATTCATGTTCAACCTGTCAGTTAAAAGAAGGCACAAAAACAATATATCTTAATTCACAAAATTCTGCGAACGAGAATCCGGTGAGTCAATTATCTTATCAATTCGGTTCTTGCTCATCTCAAACAATATCCGTTACAACTTGCGTAATGCCATAAGCACAACAAGTAAAACACACAAACCAACAAAAGTATAAATTATCCCAATTCTAACTCTATAAGCTGGAGTAATCTCTTCTCCGATTTCATTTTTTTCAGAAGAAAGAATTATCTTTTCCCTTTTAATCGGAGTTTCTGGAGCATTTTTCAATTCAGCAATTTGTGTTTTTTCAGGCATCTCATTTTTAGAATCATTTACAATTTTTTTATCTTTATTCGTATTTTTTTCAGATTTATTATTTTCTTGATTGATAGAATTAGAATTTTCAGTTATAGAAATTGGTTGACAAACATCCTTTGGAGTTCCATTAACAACTCTTAACTTAACGCACAATTCCGGATTTTCAGCATTTTCAATTATTTTTACATTAAATTCTTTCATAGACGGATAAACGCCAATTAGATAATAATGTGGACTTTTCCAAGCCCCATCCCTATAAATTTGTGAAATATAATTTGTCTTGCTTCCAGAATAAACAAAAATTTTGACATCATAAGTCCCATTTTCAATAGTATTTATTTTAACAACAAACTCTTCATTAATTTCAACTTCTTGAGACGCATCAATAGTAAAATCTATAGCTCCAACATTAGTAATGCTCATAATAAGCAAGAAAACCATCAGAATCCCTGACAAAAACCGAGTCGCCATCATCGTTCCAGACATTCTCTCTTTTCCAGAACAATGCCGTTTCATTTTCTTGTCCATTCGTAGAATATAATCTAATTTGTTCAGAGAAATCTTTCTTAAAAACATAGATTTTAGTGCTTTCATCTTTGATGTTCCAGTTTTTGAAATTGACATCACACGAATCAGTTATATCAACATATTCATCATATTTATTAATTTCTAAAGCAATACAATCATAATATTTTGAATTTTCCCATATTCCTATTTTTTTAGCCCTGGCTTCGTTTTCAGCATCTGAAAAAATATCTATTTCATCATCATAAACCATAAAACCATGCGCCATTCCAAGTCTAACAATTTCTAAATTTAGATATTCTTTTTTATAGAACAATTTTCCAAGAGTTCTATGATATTTATCAATTCCTTTTTTTTCCAGGTAAACTTCTTTTTGAATAAATTGTGAAAGATAATCTTTAGCAAGGTCAGAGTAAGAAAACTTTTTTTCAGGAGTATTTATATTAGCGAGTCTTATTTTTCTCCCATCAGTTGTTTCAATAGTATCTCCATCAAGAACTCTCTCTATTGTAATTTTTTCAAGAACATTTTCATAAGACTTAAAGAAAAAATAGTTTCCAGCAACTAAAAAATTGATTAAGAGAGATATTATCAATGAAGGAATTCTATCCAACCTGTACTCCGACAAACGAAGCTTTCGATCCAACACCAATCTCTATTTTTTCAGCGGTTCCAGCATTCAATTCCAAAACATACAAAGCAGAAGATTCTGGGTTAATTGGAATAGTGTTATAAGGTTCAGAATTTTCCTTTATAAAAACTATTTCCTTTTCGGAGTTAAGCCAGATAATATCAAGAGGCAGAATAGTATTTTTCATCCAAAATGGATATATTCCTTCGCTCTCAAAAATAAAGAGCATACCTTTATTTTCATCCATATTCTCTCTGAACATTAGACCTTGAGATCTTTCATTTACTTCGTCTGCGATTTCCACATAAAAGCAGTCATCTTCAAAGCAAACCTTTGGTGAGGTGTTTTTGTTTTGAAAATAAGAAATAGCAAATATAGTAGTTAAAAACAAGACAGATAAAAATATTAATTTAGAAAATTTCTTATTTTTCAGTATACTCTTTATCTTTTTTAGCATCATTAATTATTAACAAACCATTACTTATAATTCCTATGTATTATAAAATTAGTAATAATTTCAATCATTTCAAATTTATATTCGTTAATTTATTTAAATATAATTAATTCAATAAATGATATTTTTAATAATAAAGTTTATATAACTATAATTCAAAACATACAAGAGGTAGCATGAAAGTAATTCTATATGGAACTTCACATTGTCCTTGGTGTCATAAGACTCGTGAATTTTTACAAGAAAACAAAATCAAATTTAGCGACATAAATGTAGAAGATGACGAAAAAGCAAAGAAAAATATGATAAAAAAATCAGGACAGCTTGGAGTTCCAGTAATAGATATTGACGGGAACATAATCGTTGGTTTTGATGAAAAAGCTATTAAAAAGTATCTCAAATTAAAATGAAAAATTCAGAATATGATTTTATAATAATTGGTGCAGGTGGAGCAGGATTAGCTGCTACAATGTATGGGGCTCGTCTTGGCATGAAAACATTATGTTTAGGGACATCACACGGAACAGAGATGCCCCTTGGAGGAGTAATCACTACAACAAATATCGTTGAGAATTATCCAGGTTTTATTCGTCTTTCAGGAGCAGAGTTAGCCGATAAAATAAAAGAACATGCACAATCATATGATTTAGCAACATTAAAAGAGGAGAAAGTTGAAAGCGTCAAACAAAAAGAAAAACTTTTTGAAGTGAAAACTTCTGAAGATGTCTATCTCGGGAAAACAATTCTTTTCGCAACAGGAACAAAATGGCGTAAATTAGAGGTTCCTGGTTCTAAAGAATTTGAGAACAAAGGTGTAGCCTACTGTGCATTATGCGACGCACCATTATTCAAGAACAAAGTAGTCACAGTAATTGGAGGTTCAGACGCAGCAGCAAAAGACGCGCTAGTCTTAGCAGAACACGCAAAAAAAGTATTCATAATTTACCGAGGCGAAAAGATAAGGCCTGAACCAATAAATTACACACGCATAATCTCAAACAAAAAAATAGAAATCATAAACAACACAAATGTTACGGAGATAAAAGGGAAACAATTAGTTGAAAAAGTTATTTTAGACAAAGCCTACAAAGGTAGCAAGGAATTAGAGTTGCAAGGAGTTTTCGTAGCGATAGGGCATATAATAATATCTGATTTAGCAAAGTCTCTTGGAGTAAAAACAAATGAGAAAGGAGAGATAGTATTGAATCATAAGACTTCAGAAACAAACCTCTCTGGAGTTTTCGCGGCAGGAGATGTTACAGACAAACCATTCAAACAATTAATCACAGGAGTAGCTGACGGTTGTACCGCTGCATTCTCGGCCTACGAATACATTTCACGAAGTAAGTTTTAAGACATAAAGTTTTCATCTTTACTTTCTTCAAAAAACTGCCCGAATTTTTGAGCCTTATTGCGAATATTTTCTAAATTGACAACCCAGTTCTTTCCAGAATCTTCAAGTTGTTCAGGTTTTAAGAAAAGCCATCCTTCTCTATTAAAACGCACAGCAACAACAGGAATAAGCCCCATAACACTAGTAAACTGAATAAAGTCATCAATTTGTTGTTTAGTTATGTAAATTCGAGGATGTTTACTAGACTTTGCTTCAACAGCATAAGTTTTACCATATCTCCCAGCAATCAAATCACAAAAAGTATTTTCATTTACTCCGCTTCCCGCAACTCGTGCTGCTCTCCAACTTTGGTCAGTAAACAACTGCAACAACTCTCTTTCTGCACGCGACCCCTTAGCCTTGTTAGACATGCTAATAAAAAAAGCAAGGACTATTTAATCCCTGCGAAAATAGTAAAAAAATAAAAAAAATAAATTTATTCTAAATCAATCAGATCCAAAAATTCTGAAAAATCTTTTCCAGAAACCTTTGTTTTTCTCACGATTAGAATCATCAAATGAGTCATCAGAAAAACTGTCTGAATCATCAACAGAGGAATCATCAAATGAGTCATCATCTGACCATTCAGGCCCACGAACATCTGTAAGACCTCCTCTTTCAGGAACAGATCCTCGCGCTTTCGTTTCTCCGAACTTAAGTGTGCCTTCAAGAGTTATTTCTCCAAGATTCGCTTTCAATGGTCCAGTCCAAGAGTTACCATCATATTTGACTTCAGCACGTAGGACAGCAGAAATTTTATTATTTTCATCAAAAGAATCTCGCTCATCTATGCGATCTTCAGCTTTAAGTTTTCCTTCATAAATTCTGACACCATTTGTTTCGCTCACAAGTAAGAGTTCCATATTTCCGTTAACGTTCTCTCCCCTAATCTTTGTGTTTATTTTTTTTGTATCAGATTCTTCACTTGCAAATTTGAAAAACCATGTGCCAAAGTTTAAACTTCCAGAGTAAACAAATTTCGTAGATTGTCCAGAATTTATAGTTTTATTAATGTTTTTTTCATTAGTCATTAATTGCACTTTCGCAGATAAAACTTCTTTTTCAGTATCTATATTTTTAAGAATAATTGTTCCATCCCATCTTGAAACTCCATTATCATAGTCTTGAACATTTTGAAGAATCATCTCGCCTCGTTCTAGATCATTTTTAGATCCGCCTAATGAATAAACAATACGACTAGCACTTCTTTCATTAACACTGTATATCTTGAAAGGAATACCTCCAATATAGACTTTACCCTGCACATAACGTTGTAATTGGTTAGTATTATCATCCGTTCTTTCTGTTATGGCAACAACCAATTCTATAAGATTAGCATTTTTTCCATCGTTCGCAATATACCAGCCAGTAGAACGTTGAACTGAAGAATAATCCGAGACAAAAATGTTTTCTGACTGTTGCAAATATTCTTCAGCTGAACGAATATCGCTCTCGCTAATTTCCGAGGTTAAATCATCGTTAGTTACTCCGAAATCATCAGAAGATCCACTTACGGCAAGCACTCCACCAAATGTTCCTAAGACAAGAAGTAAAGCCACAATTAAAATTGTTAATTTCATATTTATACCTCCTTTATCTTTGTTTTTCATAAAAAACATACATGTAACATATTTAATAAGGTAACTATGACTTCAAATTTAATGGAACAAACTAAAAATATAGATATAGAAGAAATAAAATCTAACAAATCCATCAAAGAACTTTTAGAATTCGGAATAATCAATATCAATAAACCTTCAGGACCAACAAGTTTTTGGACATCTCAATATATAAAACGAGCTCTCAAATTAAATAAGACTTCTCATTTAGGCACTCTTGATCCAATGGTTACGGGAGTCTTACCGGTTGCTTTAGGAAGAGCCTGTCGTTTAAACGAATACTTGATGCATAGAGATAAGACATATGTTGGAATAATGAGATTACATAAAGAAATCTCAAAAGAAGTATTAGAAAAAGAATTATCTCAATTCATAGGAAAAATAATGCAATTACCTCCTGTAAAAAGCAGGGTCAAAAGAGAAATAAGAGAAAGAGAAGTAAAAACTTTCAAAATTTTAGAAATAGATGGAAAAGATATTTTGTTTGAGTCTCAAGTTCAAGCAGGGACATACATAAGAAAATTATGTAGTGATTTAGGAGAAAAAATAGGTGGAGCCCACATGTTAGAACTTCGTAGAACACAAGCAGGATTATTTTCTGAGATAGACAAGCAATATCCTTCAATAAATCTTTATGAATTTGATAAAATAATAGGAGAATATACCAAAGGAAACGAATTACCTTTAAGGAAAATTATAATTCCTGGAGAAATCGTTTCACAATTAATTCCAACAATTAAAATAAGAAAAGATGTTGTTAAAAAAGCACTAACTGGTTCGCCAATATTCCAATCATTCGTAGAAGGAAAATGTCCCGAGTTAGAAGAAGGAGAAAAAGTTTGCGTTTTTCAAAACACAAAGTTTATAGGTTGTTACAAATTCATAGGAAAAGGAGATTTGGTTGCAAAACCGGAATTTGTATTAAATTAAAATGAGAGAATTCATATATTACAGCAGAACGGCACCGACAGCAGGACATTATATAAAAGAAGATTTACAAGAATCGGGCAGAATAGACATAGCAGTTCATACAGTTATAGCTGCTTTTTTTCTAAGCCATAAGATTAGAACCGACGTAAAATTGCACATGTTATTTGCGGGGCCACCAGACCCAGTAAAGCATTTAGAATTATTTCCCAAAACAGAAGGTAAAACAGGAGTTGACAAAATTTATTTAGGAAAAAAAGATGTTTCAGGAATTTTAAGAAAAATGCTTTTCAAATATAAACAAGGAATAAAAAACGAAGTTTTTCCAGGATATTGGATAGAGAAGAAAAACTTTATGCAGTTAGTTGATGAAATACACAAAGAAAACAAAAAAATATTTATTTTAGATCCAGATGGAGAAGATATAAGAAATGTAGAGATTCCAGACAATCCGGTTTTTATTTTAGGAGATCATAAAGGACTTCCAGCAAAAGAATACAAGCGTCTGGCAAAAATATGCACACCAGTCACAATAGGTCCAAAGACATATTTCGCATCGCAGACAATAGCAATAGTTCAAAACGAATTGGATAGGCGAGGAATATAAAATGGAGTTAAAAAATTCATTCTTTCAACTCTCATTTATTTGATTAAGAAATCTCTCTATCCTCTCGTACTTCTTTGCTCAGCACAAATCTTCTGGGTTAAACCAATTGCAGTCGCTAAAAAATTCCCATAACAATTAACACTCTTACCACCAAATCCCTGTTCAAGAAAAAAATCATTCTGCACTTCAAAATCTTCCTGAAAAACGATACAATTTGCAGGATTAGCTCTTGGAGAGCATGGATTAGCACATCCAAAAACAGGAAGAGTGTTACATTCTGCTAATGCCATTGCCCTTGCAGAGGAAGCACCATCTAAATATTTCCGTCCTTTAAGATCTGCTAAACTCTTACATTTCTCTCTAGCCTCCCGGTAAAGGTCACGCCCACCATCAAACTCGGAAGAGCCAATAAGATATATTTCCCCCAAATTCACAGATGCAAAACCTTTTCCAGAAACTAAATCAGAATTAACACTTGGACAGGCATAACTTACAGAACTTGTATCTTCTGGAGACAATAAAGTAGGAGCAGAATATTTAGGAATTACAACATAAGCCATCATTATAGCGAGAGTTACTATGGAAACAATAAGGGTCAATACAGAAATATTTTTAACATTCACCATAACTCGAAGTAAATTTTCATGTTTAAATACTTTTAGGAGTTAGTAAATTATCTATCTTGAAAAAACCCGCGTCTTAAAGAGAAAGATAGTTAAGAACAGAATATAATCAAATTATAATCTTTTCAAAATTTTAACTCTACGAATAACTACATCAAAACACAATAATCATTAAAAAGCCAAGGCTTCAAAAACAAATATGGTCAAAGGTGTTGCAGTAAAATTTAGTTCTTATACAGAGACAATTCCCAAGATTCTAAAACTCATTAAACTAGATTCAGAATTAAAAAAGCACGAAAGAATCGTTCTAAAAGTAAACTTATTGTCTGATGATTCATCTCGTTCAACAAAAACAGAATTTTTAGAGCCAATAATTCAATTTTGTGTGTCTAATAAGAATCCTGGGAGCGAGGTATTGATAGTTGAAGGATGTGATGGTGAGGAAACTATGGACTTATTTGAAGCACAAGGATATTCAAAACTTGCCGAAAAATATGGGCTGGGTTTAATAGACCTGAATCAGTCAGATACAGTGGAAGTGCAAAATCCAGAATTTTTAAGATTTGAATCAATTCATTATCCAGAATTTCTTCTAAATAGTTTTGTTATAACAGTTACACCTCTTGTTTTGGACGAAGATTTAACAGTTTCTTCTTCAATGGATTCAATGATTGGGGCGTTTCCTTCAAGCAAATATCGTGGATTTTTCGCGAGAACAAAAAATAAATTGAACAATTATCCTATAAAATATCAAGTTCACGATATATTAAAATGTAAGATGCCTGATTTGGCTTTGATAGATGCATCAGAAAAAGGATTGTTCATTGCGGGCAAGCCATTGGATATGGATAAACAAGCAGTTAAAGTTTTAGGATTTGATTGGAATAGAATACCTCATATAAGACTTGTAGACGAAAGTTTTTCTCCAATAAAGAAAGAAGAAACAGTCGATAATCTTATAGGTATGACTCCAGATAAAAAATAAAATAAATAATTTTATTAACTATCAAGAAATGAGATTAATATGAAAAAGAGCATTAGATTAACAATTAATGGTTCAATTCAACCTGTATTTTTTAACAGATTCATAAAGGAAAATGCGGATAAGCTCGGTCTTAAAGGATATGTGCGAAACGCAGGAGACGGCAAGGCAGAGATATTTTTAGAAGGAAATTCTGATTCTGTAGACACAATGGTGCCTATATGTAAAAAAGGCCCACAGCATTCAATGATTAGAAATATTCAGGAAAAAGAAGAAAAATTTCAAGACTTCAAAGAATTCAAAGTAATGAATTTCTAATCTCCTTCTTCATCACTATTTTCTTCATCGTCTTCATCTTTATCATCATCATCATCAAATTCATCTCTATCTTCTTCAATATATCTCTCCATATTTTTTTGAAGTATATAAAATATTTAAATTTTTTTATAGTCAACCATAATATTCTAAGAACAAAACGAATATAAACCAAAATAAACAACATTCTTCATGGGAAGAGAAGAACTAATCATACAAGAACGCTTGAAAAAATTACATGCATTAAGAACTGCAAAAATAGATCCGTATCCTCAAATTTTCGAAGTAGAGGACTATTCAGAAGATTTGAAAGAAACTCATAAATCTTTGAAGAATGGAGGGAAGTCAAAAAAGAAAGTAATAATAGCGGGTCGGTTAATGAGTATACGTGATTTTGGAAAAATTGCTTTTGGCGTAGTCCAAGATAAAAAAGGAAATATCCAGATAGCTCTTCAGTCTGGAGAGACTCCTCCTGAAACACAAGAATTTTTCAAAAAGTATTTAGATTCGGGAGATATAATTGGTGTTGAAGGCACAATTTGGAGAACAGAAAGAGGAGAATTATCTGTCTTAGCGAAAAATATAACTTTACTTACAAAATCTATTTTACCTTTACCTGAAAAATGGCATGGTCTTCAAGATAAAGAAGAACGTTATAGAAAAAGATACGTAGATTTAATGATTGATTCTAATGTAAAAAAAGTTTTTATTACAAGAGAAAAAATAATTAATTGTGTTCGCGAACTTCTGAGAGAAAAAGAATTTGTAGAAGTAGAAACGCCAACATTACAGACATTATATGGGGGAGCTTCAGCAGCACCATTCAAAACACACTTAAACGCATTAGATATTGATTTGTATTTATCCATTTCTCCAGAATTATATCTTAAGAGATTAGTAGTTGGGGGAATAGATAGAGTTTTCACAATATGCAAGAACTTTAGAAATGAAGGAATAGATTATCAGCATAATCCAGAATTTACCATGTTAGAGTATTATGCAGCTTACAAAGATTATGAGTTCCATATGGAATTTACGGAAGAATTATTCAATCGTCTTCGCAAGGAATTGAAATTAGGCGACTCAATAGAATATCGTGGCAAAAAAATATCTCTAAAAACACCTTTTAAAAGAATTACATTTAGAGAATTAATTTTAAAAGAATCTGGAATAGATATTGATGTAACAAATGATTTTATCAAATTAAAAAAAGTAATTGCGGATAAAAAAATAAAAGACATTAATCTATCAGAATGTCATCACTACGGAGCTTTGTTAGATGAATTGTATAAAAGAGTTGCACGTCCAAATATCATACAACCAACTTTCCTCACACATTATCCTGTTGAGATGATTGCTCTTGCAAAGAGAAATAAAAAAGACCCTACAAAAATCAATTCTGTTCAACTGATAATAGACGGAGCAGAAGTCTGTAAAGCTTACGATGAACTGAACGATCCTCTTGACCAAGAAGCTCGTCTGAAAGAACAACAAAAACTTTTAGTGGGTGGCGATGAATCGGCTATGCCCTTAGACGATGATTTTATCACTGCCCTAAAATATGGGATGCCTCCAACAGCAGGTTACGGGATGGGAATAGACAGAATCACAATGATAATTACAGGACAAGAGTCACTAAGAGACGTCATTCTCTTTCCATTTATGCGTCCTACAAAAACAGAGGATAAAAAATAATGTCTGAAGAAGATTTAGACATAATTATCAAAAGCAAAATAAAATCAGCTTGTCCAGATATGTCAGTAGCTGGCGAAGTTCCAGACGCGCTCAATAAAAAAGTAAAGCAGATTTTAGATGAAGCCGTTCAAAGAGCAAAAGCAAACGGCAGAAGAACATTACAAGCACGAGATTTTTAAAATTATTCTAAATTTCAATTAAAAATTAATTAGAAGCAATAGTTCTTCTTCTCTGAATTGGTGCTTTCTTATGAGCCATGTTATCTTTAGCAACATGACTTTGTTCTTTAACTTTTTGTTCAGCTAATTTTTCATTTGCAATCGCAGTTGACTGTTCTTTTTCAGATTCTATTTTTTTATCTTCTTCAGTTTTAATTTCCTCTTTCTTCTCTGAAACAACGACTTTTTTATCAGATTTAGAATGCATGCGCGAATGTCTTTCTCTTGCAAATTTAACTCTTTCAGGGTCTTGAACAAAAGTAACTCTTACAATTTCTCCTGATTTTATCGCCTTAACTTTGACTCTTGCTGGAGCGTTTCTGCTTCCTCTATGCCATACTTCATTATTCAAATAGAAATCAAGCTTAACTAAATCTAAATCTCTATTAGTAACTTTCATATGTTTCGCAATAAACTCTTTTATCGCTTTAATGCTTTTAGCAGTTCTCTTATATCCAGATACTTTAGTCCATTCCTTTCTAAGAGGAATAACATATTCTCTTTCAATTTTATTCTCATTTTTTTGAGTTGTTTTTGTTTCAGTCATTTTATCCTAAATGTTTCTTACCTGTTCTTCTAGGCTTGACTTTTATCTTTGATCTTCTCCAATTTCTGCGTACAGCAGTTATAGCTGAAGGATGAACTCTTTTTCCTTTTCCAAACTTTCTTACGACTGCCCATACTGGAGCCCATTTTGTTCTTCTCATATGTCCTGCCAAAACTATTTTTTTATGATTGCTTGCAGTCACTTTATATTCTCCAATAATTTTTTACCATCTTCAGTGAGCATTCTTCCTTTTCCTTTTCCAGTCGCTTTTGTTAAAAGACCTGCTTTTTCAGATTGTTGTAACAACACTCTAATAATTTTTCCACTTGCAGGAGCAAAATGGGCAGGTTGTTTACCCCTATTTTTTCTATTTCCATATCTTGTTCTAAGTCTTTGAACTCCTACACTTCCTCTGAGAGAAATTTGTCTTAGTATGCTCGCAGCTCTCAAAAACCAGAAATTTTGTTCTCCAATCGGTCTTTGCTTGCCATGTCCACTTTTAACAAAAATAATCCATTCAGGCTGTTGAATCTCTTTGTATTCTTTCAAAGCTTCAGCTAATTTAATATTGAATGCCTGCGCATCTAAAGTATGTGAAGATTGCATGATGACTACTAAAAAAGATGCTTTATAAAGATTTACTTGTTCACTCTTTTCCAAGCAATTTTTCCAGCAAACTTTTTCTTAACAGGCGCCTTTTTCATTATAGTCCTTTTCATCAATATAATCGTGAATCCAATAACTCGATAATTATATCTATCAGGCAATCCTGCGATAATCTCTTCAGCTACTTTATTCATTTCAGCGCGATTTTCAGCAGCACTTTTCAGTAACTGAACTTTAATTGTTTTACGAGTCTTAAAAACAAAAGATAGATGTTCTATAAACTCTTTAGTCAATCCGTTTTTCCCTATATGTAAAGTTAATGTTTCAACCATTTTTCTTAAAAGAAACTCCTCCAGCAGGTAAGGCAGAAAGCAATTGTTCAGCATTTAACTCGTTAAACATATCATTTTTAACAGCTTCAGCTTTATCAATCTTGCCAGGGTAAGCATAAGCTATAATCTCTTTCTTATTTGCTGTAATTTTAGGAACTGCACGAATAATTTTATCTTGTATAATTAAGACTAATTCCAATTTAACGATATGTGTTTGTATTTTTCCAGTTACAGACCAAGTTCCAGATTTCATTGTAGAACTTTTATTTAATTGAGATAAATGAAAAATATCGACGCTTGTTTTTTTTAGACCTTGCTTCCAAGCTTTACTAAAACAACCTGTAAATACAGCACATTCTTCTATGTCTGATTGTTTAACTTCATTTATTGGAGTAAAAATCACTGAAAAAGGAGAGCCTGGTGCCTTTGTATGCATAAGTAAATAATTTTCATCAGTGGCTTTCAATTCACGCAGTAAAGAATCATTGCTCTCAGCACTTTTACCTCCCATAACTAATTTTCCATTTTTAGTATAGAACCATTTGTATTTTTTATATTCCATGATATTAAAGCGAAATTTAGAGGTTATTTAACTCTTTTGAAGCAATTATATATTTAAATCAAGAAGATAAAAAAAATCATGGAATTTTTTCACCCATTTATGCCTGAAGTTTTAGAAGTATATTGTGGTCCGATGAAATCCGGAAAAACTCGAGATTTAATTAATAGAGTTGATCAATTAGACCAACTACCTCAAAATGCAATGTTTTTCAAACCATCAACCGATACGAGAAATACAGTCATTCATTCAAGATATTTTAATGGAACAAAAGAAATTCCTTGTAAATTAGTTGACAAAGAAAAGCCATCAGAGATTAGAGATTATTTAGACGAAATAGATGTTGTCGTAATAGATGAAGCCCAATTTTTTACAAATGATTTAGTGAAAGTAGTTGAAGGATTATTAAGAATTAAAAAAAATGTAATTATTGGAGGATTAGATTTAGATTTTAGAGGTGAACCCTTCGGACCAATGCCCTACTTAATGGCGAAGGCAAACATGGTTAGAAAATTAAGAGGAGTATGTGAATACAAAACTAATATCAAAATAAGATGCAACAATTCTTCAACAAGAACTCAAAGATTAATTTCTGGAGAACCTGCAAAATATGATTCACCGATAGTAGCTGTTGAGGGAACAGGAATAGAAAATTATGAAACTCGTTGTTTAGAACATCATTTTGTCCCAAGAAATTAAATAGGTTTCAGGTGAGCCCATTTGTCTAAAGCTTCTCGTAATTCTCTATTGAATTTAGCATGTTGTTCTAAAGTTTCTCCTTCATGCACAGCATCTATTGCCTGCCGTGTAGCCATCGCTCCAGCTCTTGTTCCTTTAGGATGTCCATGTATTCCTCCAGAAACAAGCATCACACATTCATCACCAAACAATTTCAGCAAATCAGGCACGAGTCCAGGATGTAAGCCTCCAGAGGTAACTGGAAATGCTTTTTTAATCCCATTCCAATCTTGATTTAATCTGATATTTTTAATTTCTTTAATTTTGTCTTCTCGAAGAACATCAGCAACACCTTTAACTTCATCAGCACTCCCAACAAGTTTACCAACAGCTGTTCCAGAATGTATTTGGTCAACGCCAATCATTCTCATTAACTTCGCAAGCAGATACATACTAATTCCATGTTTAGGATTTTTATCAAAAGATGCGTGCATCGCTCGATGAGCGTGAATAGCCATACCATAATCTCCTAATACTTTTCTCATAGTTTGCACTGAAGAAAACCCGCAAGTAACCACATCAATCATCGCGTATCTAAAACCATAATCATGCAATAACTTCGCACGGCGTTTCATCTCGTCAGTTTCAGCAGTGATATTGATGTAAGCATCCTTGGTATCTCCTGTTGCATGTTCAGCCTTATCTCTCAATTTCGCAAGTAGCTTAACTCGTTTATCAAAATTATTAAATTTAGTAGACGTCAAGTTTTCATCATCTTTGACAAAATCAAATCCTCCCATCCAAGTTTCATATCCTATTTGTGCATGTTCAACATCTGAAAATCCAATCTTGGGTTTTGGAACTGCTCCTAAAAGAGGACGATTGTAAACATTCATCATTTTTCTAACTCCTGACATTCCATATTTAGGACCTGAAAAATGTTTCAAATATTCTTTAGGTAATTGTATATCTATTAGTTTAAGATTATCAAGCGCTTTCATTCCAAAAATATTTCCAGCAATCCCACTCAATAATTGCGGGCAATTTCCCATTTCCCACAAATCAAATGGATAACTCACCTTTACAAAATTTCCCTCGCGATGATATGCGTGAGCCATTAATTTTTTCATTCTCGCAGGCATAGTAAAAAGTGTCGTCCAAGTCCCAGTTGAACTTTCAGACGCTATTCTTCCAATTGCTTCATCAGCACTCACTCCTTTAGCAGGTTCAAAATAAAATAATGCATTTAATTCATCTTTGACAGGTTTATAATTAGGATTAACAAAATTAAGATACCACTCAACTTTTTTTACCATATTAAAAACAAGATGTCTTATTTTATAAATCTATTTTAAATATAAATTTTCCCATTTAATTTGATAACTTCAAATAATCCTTAAAGAATTCCTTCCTTAACAATCTCCAAGATAAAATAGTCTCCACTAGATGCTTCTTCAGATTCAGCGACTTTCATATCCACATTGACTTTCTGGGTGCATTTTTCAGTCCCTTTAGGAACTTCTATCTGAATCAAAGTAAAAGCATTTGACCCAGAATATTTATCGAATTGATTCCAAGTATTAATTCTTGTAATGAAGAGTCCTTCTGCACGTTCTAATCCTAGTAATGCCAAACAATTTTCATCACTATCTTCGGCAAGAGTAAATTGATATTCTAAAGTCTCTCTGCCTACTTTGGTTCCATCTGGATGTTGCGCACCTACAACAACATTGAATCCATTCCCCGGTTTTACTTTCGCAATATTAGTAGAGCCAAGCTTAATCAGTAAATCTTCACCCTCATCATCAAACAAAGTTACAATTTCATTCATTACTCCTTCATTCAGAGTGTCAACACTTTCTGTCGAGCCAGTAAATATTGTCCGAACCATAACCAATCCAAGAATAAGCATACTCATACCAATAACAATAACAACAATTGTCCCAATAGAAAGCTCAAGAGCTCCCTTTCTATTGAGGTAAGCCATTTCCTAAGTTACCTTGAGCAAGAGATGCTTCCTGTACTTGCCTCATAATTTCAGCAACAAATCTAAAGAACATTACTGATGAAATAATTCCTCCAATCAATCCAAAACCATTCAACCAGAATCCAGCAGTTGACCATGAATTTTTCGCATAACGATATTGAATTATTGCAAAAATTAATCCTGCCAAAGCAATTAATGGGCCAAAAATAGGCAAAAACACAAAAATCAAAGAAAGGATTCCCAAAACAACACTCACAATACCACAGTTATTTTGAGAATGTTTGGCATCACCCATATCTTTCATAACCTCTATAAATGATAGCAGTTTATAAATATTACGTAATAATAACTAATCTCATGATAAATAATAAAGCAATATCTCCCATAATTGCAACAGTTCTTCTCATTACTTTAGCAGTAGTTGTAGGAACATTAATTCTTAAATTTGGAAATGAATATCTAAAACAGTTATCTCCTCCAGCAGATTGCTCCCAAGTCAATTTTGAAGCAGGAATATACCTCGAGTCAAACGGAGATTTAACTTTAGAAGTTTCAAATATTGGAAACATAAAAATAGATTCATTTACAATTAAGATAAAAGATGAAAACGAAAATACGGATTTAAAAGAAATTCCAATTTCAGTAGCTCCATCAGAATCAATAAGACAGATTCCTCAATTCACAATATCAGAAAACTCAGACATCACAATAATTCCCCATATCAAAAATACACAGGATAAAATAGTTCAATGTCCAGAAGAATTTGGTAAACCGATTTTCATTAGATGACATTAGAAATTGAGATATAAAAAGTTTTAAAAGACATGTTTATCTCCGTCTGTAATAGGGCGGGTAGCTCAGTGGGAGAGCACACGACTGAAGCTCGTGGTGTCGGGGGTTCGATTCCCTCTCCGCCCATTTCAAACTCCGTAGCGAATCTACGAACACGTGAGCAGAGTTGAGCAAGAGAGTTTGAAATTAATATTTCTCTCCTCAGTGAGGAGCTTTGCAATCATCAGATGAGAAAGCATGCAACAATAGAGTTGAAAATTAAAATTTAGTTTTCAAATTAAAAAATGTGAGTCAGACATAGGCCAGATTCTGTCGGATGTTGCAACATAACTTGCAAACCATGCGTGCTGACATCTTTCTTAGCGTGCGGCTAGGGCACTTGCATCGGCGAAGACGCCCACATCTCATTTATGAGATGCGTGAAATTCTAACGAATTTCCCGTTTCATCAAATCCAACACGTCGTAACTTCTCTCACGATTCATAGTTCAGCGTTGGCTGTGTCGTTTCTGTTGCGGAGCTCGGCCTCACGACCTTTGCGATTTCTCGCACTCGCCTAATATTGATGTCCGGACCTTCCTCAGGAAGAGAATTCATTAAAATTCTTACCAATTGAATGGCACTTCCCGGAGTCAGCTGTCCAACTCACTAAACAAAACAATTCAGTTCATTTTTAAGGCTATCGGTTAATAAAATATATAAAGCAAATATATCCAAATTATATTATGGCTTCAAAAAGAGATGACTATGAAGATGAAGAAGCTTCAGAGACAACAGATGATAGAAAAGGATTTTCATTAGGTTTGTCAACAATAATTTTAGGGATTTTATTTTTAGTTATCTGTGAACTGTTTTTATACCTGTTAGGCACAAAAGCAGACGCATCATTTGGTTCATCAGAATTTATTTTTGGAATATTTACTTCATTAGCAATAACTCTGTTTTTTTTATGGATAAGACACATCATGCAGTCAAATAAATATTTAGGAGTAATAATTGGAATTTCAGGAATAGGTTTAGCCATCTTCGCATTAACAAGAATTTTCAGAGGTCCATATACGACGACATTCGTCATTTCAGGCACGATAATTAGTTTAGGATATTTATTAATTCATTTTATGAAATCAAAAACGGAATAACATATAATTTATTTTCAATTTTATTTTTTCAAAAACATAATTTTTCTAATAATTCATAAGAATAAATAAAAAATCATTGAAGCACGTACGCAGGAATAATTTTAAGCAAAATTTATTGTGAGTCCTTATTTTAACTAAATTATAAACTAAATTCTGATCTCTGTCTAAAAATATAGACAATTGAGGCTATTAGTAGTTGTACGCTAAACATCTCGTTGCCTTGATGCGTACACGCCAACTCTATCAACGTGGTCTTCTTCCACGGCCTTAGTTGTTTCGTCTTGCGGATGGCTTCGTGCTTAGATGCTTTCAG